>MTKX01032660.1_pt1 | contig 82680 bp, 71 predicted proteins | sample 1042771 | NCBI WGS metagenome assembly MTKX01 (sample SAMN06212183, study PRJNA360534) | anaerobic digester metagenome | biome: Wastewater treatment plant; material: sludge; isolation source: anaerobic digester fed with sludge from wastewater treatment plant | place: Denmark: WWTP Randers ...
TCGAGTTCACCTTTGAACTTTAAACGCGTCGCGAACGGTTCACTTTTCAACTTTTCCTAACAGGATTCTGCCGCTATCTCGCAGCGCAAGTTGAGCCGGATGCCACCTCCTGGAAGCTCGCGGAGGGGTCGGCGGGCAGTATGCCGGACAGGCTGTCGAGCGATCTTGATAACCGTACGCCATCATGGCTTGTTCAAACACCCGGACTCCTGCGCGTGCCTTGCCAGGGCCGCGGCCCAGGGCTTGTAACCCGGCGATTCGGCGCGAGCCGCCAAGGAGCACGGCGCGTGGCTCGAATTGAGCACTCCCTGGCTTTGTGCTATAATGGCCCCCGCCAACGAACCAATGTGGGAGGCAACCATGGTCAGCCAAGAACTGCTGGAAATTCTGCGGTGTCCGCACTGTGTCAGCGGGCCGACGCGCAAAGAGGGCCCCGATCCCGGCCGCCTGGAGCTGGTCCGCGGCGAGTGGCTGGTGTGCCAGGAGCCCGACTGCGGCCGCAAGTACCCCATCGTCGACGACATCCCGCGCATGCTCATCGAGATCGGCGACAAGTACCGCGAGACACCGGTGGAGGAACTGGGCAAACCGGCGGAATAGGCGCCCGGCGCTGCACTAACGGCCGTTGCTGCGCTCCACGCGGGCGAGGGGGGCGTCGCGCCGGACCTGAAAGTGGTCCAGGTCGCGGGCCACGATGGTATCGGCAAAGATGGGCTGCGCCTCCTCCAGGATCTCGCGCTCGGCGTAGCGGCGCGAGATGTGGTGCAGGATGAGGCTGCGGACGTTGGCCTCGCGGGCCAGCTCGGCGCCCTGGCGGGCCGTCAGGTGGCCGAACTCGCGGGCCACGTCGGCTTCGAGGGACGTGTAGGTCGCCTCGATGACCAGGGCGTCGGCGTCGCGCACCGGTTCCAGCAGATCGCCGGTGGTGGCCGCGTCGCCGACAAAGACGAGCTTGGTCCCGGCGCGGGGCGGGCCCAGGACCTCCTCGGGGTCGACGAGACGCCCGCCGGGCACCCGCACCGATTGGCCCTTCACCAGGAGCGCCCGCTCAGGTCCGGCCGGCACCCCCAGCGCTTCGGCCTTGTCGGCGAGGAAAGGCCGGCGGGGTTTTTCGGTAAAAACAAAGCCAAAGTTGTCGGGCCCCCGGTGCGTGACGGAAAAGGCCGACAACTGGAACGTGTCGTCCTCCAGCACCACCCCGGGCTTCAGGTCCACCAGGACGAAGCGCAGCGGCGGCCTGTAGCGCCCGAAAACGACCTTCATCAGGGCCGACACGCGGTCGAGGGCCCACTTCCCCCCATAGATCTCCATCGCGTCGATCATTTCCCAGCGGGCAAAGGTGGAAGCCAGGCCGGCCAGGCCGAGGATGTGGTCCAGGTGGCCATGGGTCAGCAGGATCTTGTCCAGGCGCCGGAAGCCCAGGCCGCTGCGCAAGAGCTGGCGTTGGGTGCCCTCTCCGCAGTCGATCATGAAACGGTGTTCTTTGTGCAGGACAATGGCCGCCGGCAGCCCACGCCGAATGGATGGCGCAGAAGCCGAGGTGCCCAGAAACACGAGTTCAAACATTTGGCCTCTCTGCCAACATTATCCCATAGAACGGACACAACGTCAACCTACCCCGCCGGCAAGCCCCGCGCGCCGTTTGCGGCCCGGCCCTCGTTTGCCCGCCCACCTGTTTTGGGCTAGAATAGCCTGACAGATCTGGCGAGGAGGGCGCGCAATGAAACATATCTGGTCGCCCTGGCGGCTCGAATACCTGACCGAGAAAAAGCAGCCGGGTTGCATCTTTTGCAACGCCATGGAAAGCAGCGACGACCGGGAGAACCTGGTACTCTACCGTGGGGAGCTGGCCTTTCTGATCCTCAACCGCTTTCCCTACAACAACGGCCACCTGATGGTGGTGCCCTATGCCCACGTACGCAGCCCCGAGGAGCTCGAGCCCGCGGCCCTGACCGAGATGATGCTGCTCCTCAACCGCGGCCTGGCGGCCCTCAAGAGCGCCATGCAGCCCGAGGGCTTTAACACGGGGATGAACCTGGGGCGGGTGGCCGGCGCCGGCGTCGAGGACCACGTCCACATCCACGTCGTGCCCCGCTGGCTGGGCGACACCAACTTTATGCCTGTCGTCGGCGACATGCGCGTCGTACCGCAGACCTGGCTGCAAACCTACGACCAGCTCAAGGCTGCGTTGGAGGCGCTGGGCTAGATTGCAGCGCATCCGCCATCTCCTGGCGGTGCTGGCCGCCAGGAGCCGCGAAGCAGCGGCGTACCTGGGACGGCAGTTGCCGTGGTACGAGCCGGCCCACAGCCAGGAAGGACGCAACCTTCGCAGCCTGTACGGCGCGACCACCTGGTTCGGGATCATCAGCGGCCTGGCCGCCACCTTTGTCCCGGTCTTTGCCCTGCGCCTGGGAGCCACCACCGGCCAGCTTGGCTGGCTGGCCGCGCTGCCCGCCCTGGTGAACGTCGTGTGGCTCGTCCCTGCCGCGCGCATCATCGAGCGCCGGCGGCGGCGCCTGCCGCTGATCCTCTCGACGGCCCTCTTGCAGCGCCTGGGCTACCTGGCCATGGCGATCATGCCCTTTGTCCTCAGCCGCGGCCGGGTGGAGGCCCTCATCCTGCTCCAGGCCCTGGTCACCCTGCCCACGGCCGTGGTCAACACCGCCGTCACCACCCTCATCCCCGACCTGACCTCGCCCCAGCGGCGCGGGCAGGTGGTCAGCGTCCGCTGGCTGCTCCTGGCGGTGACGGCCACCGTCGCGGCCCTGGCGGGAGGCGCGTTCCTGGACCTGTTTCCGGTGCCCCTCAACTACCAGCTGCTCCTGGGCGCCGGCGCGCTGCTGTCGTTCCTCAGCCTGCCGGCCCTGCAGCGCATCCGCATGCCCGACGCCGTGACGCTGGCCCGGGCCGGCACGCCGCGGCGGCGCTATTCGTGGCGCCAGGTCCGCGAGAGCCTGGCGAGCGTCAAGGCCCAGCCCGAGTTCCTGGGGTTTTCCCTGGCCGCCTTTGTCTTTCACTGGGGCCTCTACCTGCCGGCGGCCCTGTGGTCCATCCTGCGGGTGCGAGACCTGGGTGCCACCGACACGTGGATCGGCATCATCGCCGTCGTCGTCGATGGCACCACCATCGCCGGCTACCTGTACTGGGCCAGGATCTCGAAGCAGCGCGGCGACCGCTGGCTGCTGGTCATCACCTCGCTGGGCGTGTCGCTGTACGCGGCCGCGACGGCCCTGGTGCCCACCATCGGCTGGATGGTCCCCACCTCTATCCTGGGCGGCCTGACCTGGGCGGGCTGCAACCTGGCCCTCTTTAACGTCATGCTCCGCGTCAGCCCCGCCGCCCGCCGCCCCACCTACGTGGCCATCTACACGGCCCTGATGAACGTCACCGCCTTTGCCGGGCCGCTGCTGGGCGCCGGCCTCGCCGACTGGATCGGCGTGCGCAACACGTTCCTGGTGTCGGGCGCGGTGCGGATGGTGGGCGCCCTCCTCATGTGGCGCCTGGTGCGCGATGGGCAGCCGGAGGATCAATAAGGCCAGGCCCGCGAGGGGGCCTGGCCGTTAACGTCGTCTGAAATGGACCGCTTAGAAGGCCTGATCCGTCTTCCACACCGTCCAGACCTTGCCAACCAGGTGCGGGCCAACCTTGAGGGTTTCCTTGCCCGGCGTCCATCCGGCGGGAGTCACCTCGGCGCCCTTGGTCTCGCGCACCTTCTGGAATGCCTGGACCTGGCGGATCAGCTCGGACACGGCTCGACCCACGGGGGGCGTGAGCATCTCCACGGCCTGGATGATACCGTCGGGGTCGATGAGGAACCGGCCGCGCACCTCCGTGCCGCTATCCTCGTCATAGACGCCGTACATCTGCCCGATCTTGCCGCCGGCGTCCGACAGCATCGGATAGGGGATGCCGCCTTCGACCATCTTGGACAACTCTTCCTCGTGCCAGATCTTGTGGGTGAAACGGCTGTCGGTGCTCATCGAAAGGACCTGAACGCCCAGGTCCTGGAACACCGGATACTTGGCGGCCACGGCCGCCAACTCGGTCGGTCAGACAAAGGTGAAATCACCGGGGTAGAAGCACAGTACGACCCACTGCCCGCGGTAGTCTGACAGCTTGATGTTCTTGAAGCCACCGTTCACAAAGGCGCTAGCCTCGAAATCCGGGGCTTCTTTGCCGACACGTGCCAATGACATTTGGACCTCCTGTTGCTGAACTGGGGCACCTTCCTCAGATGCCGGGGCGGGAGACGTCAGTGGCCCCCGTGCCGATTGAACACAAGATACGACTTCTTCGCTCACTCAGGCACCTCCTGGTGATGTTGCCAGCGGCCAGACTCCTGCCATAACCTGCTGGCATGAAAAGTATAGCACATGCCGTTGGCCCTGTCAAAAATAATGGACGCGAGGGCTCTTGCCGGCTGCTGCGCCCCTACCCGTCTGGCAGGCGCCGTTCCAGGGCGTCGATGTAGGGCTGGACGCGCTCCGCGTCCCCGGGATTCAGCTCCAGGTAGGCGCGAAAGTGCTCCAGCGCCTCGGCGTGACGCTCCAACTGGTAGTAGGTCAGGGCCAGATTCCAGTGGCTCGGCTCGTCCCGGGGGTCCAGGGCAAGCCCGGCCTCGTAGGCCTCCGCGGCCTGCTCCGGCTGATCCATCTGGTTGTAGGCCAGGCCCAGGAAAAAGTAGGTCGACACGTCGGCGATGGAAGGGTCCTGGGCGATGGCCTGCTCCAGCTCGGCGGCGGCCTCGTCCCAGGCTTCTCGCTGGATGGCCTCCCGCCCGCGCGAGAGGTAGAGCCGCGGGTCGTCTCGGTGCGAAAGCGTGGCGAGGACCGTGCCCCCGGCCAGGAGAAGGACGGCCGCCAACACGGCGGGCAGGTAGCGGGTGGGGCTATTCTCGTCCACGGCCGCCCCCCGCGTCGGGTCCAGGCGGTAGCGGGGCGCCAGCGCCCAGCCCAACCCCAGGCCGCCGATGAGCCCGCCGATGTGGCCCAGGTTGTCGATGCCCGGCCGGGTAAATCCCAGGAAGAGGTTGATGCCGATGAGGAAGGCAATGTTACCCAGGCGAGCGCGTCCCCAGGCCCCCAGCCGCTCCCGGTGCAGGATAAAGAACGCCGCCAGCGCGCCGATGACGCCAAAGATGGCCCCCGAGGCGCCGGCCGACAGCGTGTAGCTGAAGGCATAGCTCGCCAGGCTGCCCAGGAGCCCGGCCAGAAAATAGATGATGGCAAAGCGCACCGGGCCAAAGATGCGCTCCAGCTCTGTGCCGATGGCCACCAGGGCATAGCCGTTGAACAGCAGGTGAAAGACGCCGATGTGCAGGAACATGGCGGTCAGGAGCCGCCAATACTCGCCGGCGACGATGAGGGGCGTGACCTTGGCTCCCAGGCGAACCAGGACCTCGGTTTCCGTCGAGCCCCCGGCCACGGTCTCCAGGCCAAAGACCACGACGATGGCCGCCAGCAGGATCCAGGTCACCACCGGGCGATGGAAGGGCAGGGCGTACGAGACGACGGGGCGCGGCTGCCAGTCTGCGGGTTGGCTCACAGGCATACCTTCCGGGGCTCTGTCCGGCAATGCTCGGCGCGCAGGATCGCCTTCACGTCCTCCACGGCCTCGTCCAGGAGGTTGTCACGGTTCATGACCACGTAGTCAAACTCCGGGATGCACGCCAGCTCCTCCTGCAGCGTTTCCCGACGCCGCTGCAGCGCTTCCTCCGATTCGCTCCGCCGGTCCAGCAAGCGCGACTGCAGCTCCTCTTCCGACTCGGGCAGGAGAAAGACGGTGATGGCCACGGGCAAGATCCCCTTGACCTTCCGGGCGCCTTGCACGTCCAGGCGCATGATGACGTCCAATCCCGCCTCCAGGGCCCGGCACACGTGGGCGCGAGGGATGCCCTTGTGCTGTCCGTAGACAACCGAATGCTCCAACATCTCGCCCTCGGCGATCATCCGCTCGAACTCGACCGTGGAGTAAAAGCAATAATCCCGGCCGTCCACTTCGCCGGGCCGCGGCGGCCGGTCGGTGGCCGTGATGACAAAGGAGAAGGGGTAGCCCGTCTCTTTCATCCGCTTCACCAGGGCGTCCTTGCCCACGCCCGAGGGTCCGGAGATGATCAGGAGGAGAGGCTCGGTCTCGCGCTCGTACGGGCTCGTGTTTGAAGAGCTTGTTTCCATGGATTCCGCCTTTACTGTTTTCAAAGTTGGCACCAAATCTCGTTTGCATTATAATCCCGGCAGAGTTGCGGGATTGCCGCCATATCGAGGGTGTGAGAACTATGCCAATCTACGAATATCGCTGCCATGATTGCCGGCGGCGCGTCAGCCTCTTTTACAGGTCCTTCGCCGCCAGCGAGGGGCAGCCCACCTGCCCCCGCTGCGGGGGCACGCGCCTGGCTCGCCTGATCTCACGCGTGGCCGTGGTGCGCTCCGAGGAGAGCCGTCTCGACGACCTGGCGGATCCGTCCACGCTCGGCGACCTGGACGAAAACGATCCCAAGAGCCTCGCCCGCTGGATGCGCAAGATGAGCGACGAGGCGGGCGAAGAGATGCCCCCCGAGTTCGGCGAGGTCATGGACCGCCTGGAATCCGGCCAGTCTCCGGAAGACATCGAAGAGGCCATGCCCGGCCTGGCGGACGACATGGACGCGGGTGGCGGCATGGGTATGGGCGGCATGGACGATCTGGACTGACCTCTAGAAGTGCTCGAACTGGACCACGTCCAGCACAAAAACCGTCGCCCCGCCCACCTGCACGTCCACAGGCGTCGGCATGTACATCTCGCCGGGCTCCATCACCGGCGGCAGTGGATTGACGAACTGCGTCCGGGTCTTGCAGTTCTCCTTGATCAGGCGCAGCACGTGGGGGACCTGGGCATCGTCGGTGCCGACAAAGATCGTGGCATTGCCTTGCCGCAGGAAACCGCCCGTGGTGCTGATGGTGGTTGCCCGGTACCCAGCCCCGGTCAGAGCATCCACCAGCCGCCCCGCGTCGTCGCTGTGGACGATGCTCATAATCAACTTCATACCGTTCCCCCACCCCTTTCCAAAATGTGCCGCTCCTCCAGGCAGCGGCGAATGGCGGCCTGCACCTCCGCGGTGCTCTGCCGGGCATCCACGCGTACCCAGCGCTCCGGCTCCTGGGCTATCATCTCCAGGTATCCGGCGCGCACCCGGCGGTGGTATTCAATATCCTTCTGCTCCATCCGGTTCCACGCATCCCCCTGGCCTCCCGCCTTTCGCCGGAGCCCCTGCTCCACCGGCAGGTCCAGGTAAAAGGTCAGGTCGGGCCGCAGCCAGCCGGTGGCAAAACCGGTCACAGACCGTACCTCCTCCAGGTCCAGCCGGTGCCCATAACCCTGGTAGGCCAGGCTCGAATCGGCGTACCGGTCCGACAGGATAATGCCGCCGCGGGCCAGTTGCGGCCGGATCACCTCCGCCACGTGTTGGGCCCGGGCGGCGGAAAAAAGCAGGAACTCGGTGTTGGGCGCCATCTCGGTGTGGGCCGGATCCAATAGAATGGCTCGCACCAGGTCCCCGATGGCCGTGCCGCCCGGCTCGCGGGTTGTCATCACGTCGTGGCCCCCCTCGCGGAGGTACGTCGCGAGAAGGCGCATCTGTGTGGTCTTGCCCGACCCTTCCGGGCCCTCGAACGTGACAAACAGGCTCAAACCGTGCTTCCTCTCCATCGTTCACCCTCATTATACTCGAAAAAGGGGCCCAGGGCAAGCGAAAAACGGCGTCCGGGATGGCGGCAGACGTGACCGGCTTGGCAACTGGGGGCGCCGAGCGCTGGCTCGGCAGGTTGCGCGTGGGGAGACATGCCGAGCAGGCGCTCGGCGGTCCCAGGCAGGGCTGGTTTTGCAGCCCTAGATCAGCGCGCCGGCGGGATTGGCTTTCGCCTGCATTTGTGTTACAATATGCGCGGGATCTGCAGAGTGGCCATCCTGTCAGCGTGGACGTCTCAATCAAATACCTATCACTCACTTTCATGAGGAGGTCCACATGCGGAAAACAATGTTTCTGGTCTCGATGATCTTGATCGCCAGCCTCGTCGCCTGTGGAGGAGAGGGTGGCACCGGTGGCGAAGGCGGCGCCGGCGATGCCGCCGCGGGGGAGACGGTCTACAGCCAGGTAGCCTCGCCCGCCTGCAACACCTGCCACTCCCTCGATCCCGGCGTGACCCTCGTCGGCCCGTCCCTGGCCAACATCGGCACCGAGGCAGGCAACCGCGTCGAGGGCATGTCGGCCGAGGAGTACCTTCACCAGGCCATTGCCGAGCCGGACGCCCACGTCGTGGAGGGCTTTACGCCGGGCATCATGCCCAGCACCTACAACACGCAGCTCTCTGAGCAGCAGATCAACGACCTGGTCGCCTACCTCTTGACGCTGTAGACGCAGCCGTCGCCGAGACAGGGCGGCCCAGACGCGAAAGGAGCAATCCGGGGGGAATTCGATGATCGTAACGACGGCTGACCTTTACAAGATCGCCTACGGCAAGTTTGCCATCGGCGCCTACAACATCAACAACATGGAGCAGTGCATCGGCCTGTTCGAGGGCAACATCCAATCGTCGGCGCCCTTTATCATCCAGATCTCGCGGGGAGCGCGCAACTATGCCCGCGTGTTGATGCTGGAGGGGCTGATCCGCGCCGCCGAAGAGCTTTACCCCGAGGCCGTCTTTGCCGTGCACCTGGATCACGGCGACGAGGAGACGGCCTACGAGTGCATCGAGTCCGGCTTTTACAGCTCGGTCATGATCGATGCCTCTCACATGCCCTTCGAGCAGAACATTGCCACCACGCGCCGCGTGGTCGAGGCAGCCCACGCTCGCGGTATCAGCGTGGAAGCCGAGCTGGGCATGCTCGGCGGTGTGGAAGAAGACATCGCCGTCGACGAAAAACACGCCATGCTCACCGATCCCGCCGAGGCGGAAGAGTTCGTGGAGCGCAGCGGCTGTGACAGCCTGGCAGTCGCCATCGGCACCAGCCACGGCGCCTACAAGTTCAAGGGGCGCCAGAGTCTGCACTTTGAGCGCCTGGCGCAGATCCAGGAGCGCCTGCCCGGATTTCCCCTGGTGATGCACGGGTCTTCCTCCGTGCCCCGACAAGAGGTGGAGCGCATCAATGCCGCCGGCGGCGCCCTCGACCCCTCGGCCAGGGGCGTGGACGAGGATGACTTTGCCAGGGCCGTGCCACTGGGCGTGACCAAGGTCAACATCGACACCGACGGGCGCCTGGTGTGGACCCGCGTCCACCGCGAGTTCTTTCGCGATCACCCGGAAAAGTTCGACTTCCGGGACCCAGGCAAGACCTTTATGGCTGCCTATGCCGACTTTATCGCCCACAAGAACGAGAAGCTGGGCAGCGCCGGCCAACTGGACAAGGTGCGCGGCGCCCTGGCCTGATCTCAACGGAAAGGAGCCCTCACCGGGCCCCGAGGGTATCCGACGATACCGCGCCGGTAGCCGGGAGCCTGCCGGCAGGCTCCCGGCCGGCATTACCCTTCCGGATCCCCGGAGCCTGCCGGGCAGAGACGATGAACCCCAAATTGGACGCTGCCCGCCGGGCGCTGACCTACGTGCAGAGCGGCATGATCCTCGGCCTGGGGTCGGGCACCACTGCCGCCTATTTCGTCGACCTGCTGGGCGAGGAGCTGCGGGCCGGCAGGCTCCGCGGCGTGGTGGGCGTGCCCACGTCGCAAGAGACGGCGGCCCGCGCCCGGACGGCGGGCATCCCCCTCGCCTCCATCGACGACCATCCCCACCTGGACCTGGCCGTCGACGGCGCGGACGAGATCGACCCCGAGCTGAACCTGATCAAGGGCCTGGGCAAGGCCCTCCTCCGCGAAAAGATCGTCGAGAGCCACGCCCGGCGCTTCCTGGTCATCGCCAGTGACGACAAGCTGGTGGCCCACCTGGGCCGGGGCCCCCTGCCCCTGGAGGTTGTGCCCTTTGGCGCCCCTTCCCAGGTGCGCTGGCTGCAGGGCCTGTGCCAGCGGGCCGAGCTGTGGCGCGACGAGGCCGGCGCGCCCTACGTTACCGACAACGGCAACCATCTCATCCGCTGCTGGTTCGCCGCCGGCATCGACGACCTCCGCGCCCTGGCGCGGGCCCTGGCCGACCGGCCCGGCATCGTCGAGCACGGCCTCTTCCTGGACATGGCCACGGAGGCCATCGTCGCCGGCGCCCAGGGGTTGCGCGTCCTGGCCCCGGCAACCGCGCCGGCCGGAGAGAGCCCATGACCGGCGCCCGCGTCTGGACGGTTGGCGAGCTGACCCGGCACATCCGCAACCTGCTGGAAGGGGACCTCTCGCTGCGCAACGTCTGGCTGCGCGGCGAGATCTCGAACCTGAGCCGGCCCGCCTCGGGCCACCTCTACTTTAGCCTGAAGGATGCCGGCGCCTCCCTCAAGTGTGTCATGTGGCGCTCCAACGTCGAGCTCCTGGGCTGGCAGCCCGAGCACGGCGCCCAGGTCCTGGCCCGGGGCCGCATCTCGGTCTATCCCCAGGGTGGCGTCTACCAGCTTTACGTCGACGAGCTGCACCCCGCCGGCGTGGGCGATTTGCACGCCCAGTTCGAGGAGCTGCGCGAGCGGCTCAGGGCCGAGGGCCTGTTCGAGCTTGAGCGCAAGCGCCCCCTGCCGCCCTTCCCCCGGCTGCTGGGCGTGGTCACCTCGCCCCAGGCGGCCGCCCTGCGCGACGTCCTCCAGGTGTTGCGGCGGCGCTGGCCCCTGGTCAAGGTCCTCCTGGCCCCGACCCTGGTCCAGGGCGACATGGCCCCGCCCCAGATCGTGGCCGCCCTCCGGGCGCTGGACGCCCGCGACGACGTCGACCTGATCCTGCTGGTGCGGGGAGGCGGCTCGCTGGAAGAGCTGTGGGCCTTTAACGACGAGGGGGTGGCCCGCGCCATCGCCGCCTGCCGCCATCCCATCGTCTGCGGCGTGGGCCACGAGACCGACTTTACCATCGCCGATTTCGCGGCCGACGTGCGCGCCTCCACCCCCACGGCGGCGGCCGAGCTGGCCGTCCCCGATCAGGCCGATCTGCGGCGACGCGTCCGCGCCCACGCCGTCCAGGTGGAGGAGCAGGTGCTGCGGCGCCTGGCCGAGGCCCGCCAGAGCCTGGAGCGCGAAGGGCGAAGCCTGGCCCGCCTTTCGCCCCGCGGGCGGATAGAGGCGGAGCGCCAGCGGCTCGACGAGCTTTCGCGGCGCGCGAGCCAGGCGCTGCTCCACTCCCTGGCGCTGCGGCGGGCTGCCCTGGGACGGGCCCGGGCGCAGATGCTGGCCCTCAGCCCCCAGGCAACCCTGGAGCGGGGCTATGCCATCGTGCGGCGGGAAGATACGGGCGTCGTGGTCCGCAGCGTGCAACAGGCGCAGGCCGGCGACGACCTTCGCATCCAGGTGCAGGATGGCGAGCTAACGGCAGTGACGAAAGGGCACCATGAGCGACGACATTGAAGGACTGTGCTTTGAAGATGCATTCGAGGCCCTGGAGGCCGCCGTGCGCCAGCTCGAGGAGGGCAACCTGACGCTGGAGCAGTCCATCGCCCTCTACCAGCGGGGCATGCGCCTCGCCCGGCGCTGCAGCCAGGCCCTCGACGAGGCAGAGCTGCAGGTGCAGCAGTTGGCGCCCCCCGGCGGCTTGTAGGTCGTCTACCGCGCCCAACTCCGTGCCGGGCCGGGCCCCGAGCCCGCGGCTTGCCCCGGTCCGCCGCGGATCCCCCGTTTCCGGCTCGAACCCGCCCCCGGCGCGCCCCCTGCCAGGGCGGCGATGTGCCTCGCGAAGCCTCCCCAGGTTTGCGCGGTCAGGCCGCTAGACCCCGCAGCGCGGCATCCTGTGCTCGCGGGGACGGGCCGGCACGCCGGGCTGCAGGGCAAAGTAGCGCTGGTAGTCCGGCTCGTAGCCCCGGGGCCAATAGGACCCCGACGCCGGGTCCTGCTCGTAGTCGCCCGTCACGTCGCCGGCGGCGATGCGGGCCAGGACCGCCACGGCGTGGTCTACCTCTTCCAGGGTGTTGTAACAGCCAAAGCTGATGCGCACCAGGCCCGGCAGGCCCACCCGCGTGCCGTCGATGATGTTCTGCCGGTTGCGCACTGCATCCTCGCTCGACACCTGTAGCAGGCGCAGGATGTAGGGGTGGGCGCAGAAGCAGCCGTTGCGCACGGCAATGCCCCCTTCGAAGCTCAGGATGGCTGCCAGCTTGTAGTGGTCCACGCCCGCCAGGTTTATGGGAATGACGCCCACCCGTTCGTCGACCTTCTCGGGATCGCCCGAGCCATAGATCTCCAGGCCCTCGATGCCCGCCAGGCCTCGCAGGGCGTGGGCCGTCAGCTCTGCCTCGTGGCGCGCCAGGGCGTCCATGCCCACCGCCTGCAGGCTGAGGATCGCCTGGGCCAGGGCCACCGCGCCGACGACGTTGGGGCTACCCGCCTCGTCCCGGTCGGGCGCGCCGGCCCAGCGCACGTCGTCCACGGTGACGAGGTCAACCGTGCCGCCGCCCACCACGTCGGGCGTGCCCTCGCCGAATATCGAGATGGGTCCCACGAGGGCGCCCGTGCCAAAGGGTGCATACATCTTGTGGGCCGACAGCGCCACAAAGTCCAGGTGCCCCGGGTCATCGTCGGCGCGCATGTCGATGGCGCGGTGGGGCGCGAGCTGCGCCGCGTCCACCAGGATGCGGGCGCCGGCGGCGTGGGCCTTTTCGGCCAGGCGGTGGATGGGGTTGAGGTGCCCGGTGACGTTGGACGCGCCGCTGATGGCCACCAGCTTGACCCGCCCGGCGTGCCTGGCCAGCAGGCGGTCGAATTCCTCCTCGTCCAGCGCCCCATCGTCGCGAACCCCGACGTGGACGAGCCGCGCCTGCTGCCGCCAGGGCAGGTCGTTGGAATGGTGCTCCATGAGGGAGCAGATGACCACGTCGTCACGCTCCAGGGGAAAGCGCCGGGCCACCTTGTTGATGGCCTCCGTCGCGTTCTTGCCCAGGACAACCGTGTTGGTCTCCAGGTTGGCGCCCAGGAAGCAGCCGACGATGTCGTGGGCCAGGTCATAGGCCTCGGTGGCCACCTGGCTCTTGAACCCCGTGCCGCGGTGCACGCTGGAATACCAGTGCATGAACTCGTTCACCTTCTCGTGCACGGGCCGCAAGGCGGGCGTGCTGGCGGCATTGTCGAAATTGACGTACGGCCGGTGGCTGCCGTCCAGCAGCGGCACCTCGACGTCGATGCCGACGATCTGATGGCGGACATTGTCGATGCTCAGGCTGTCCTGCAAAGGCATGGCGTTCTCCCTCTATGCATTATGATGGGCCATCCTGGACCGTCACGGGCGTCTCCAGGAGTGCGGGCGCGGCCGGCCGCTCCAGCGTGACCGGATCGTAGAACCCCACGGCCAGCCGGTACTCCCCGGCGGGCAGGTTGGTGGGCAGCGGCAAAACGTGGCTGTCGGCCAGGTACTCGCCCGGCAGCCAGCCCAGGGTTGGCAGGCGTCCATCGCCCGGCGGGCCGTCGTCCTGCGCCAATATGTTCCCCGCGGCGTCCAGCAGGTGGACAAAGACGTCATAGTTGGCCGCGGGCGTCTCGACGGCGTGCCAGACGAGGGTCACGGCCAGCGTCGTGCCGGGCGCCGCCGTGCCGGGCGTCAGGTCGTAGCCGGCCAGGACGATGTCCGGGCCAAAGGCCGCCCCTTGCCGGTGCTCGAAGGCCGGCGGCCGATAGGCGCGGTCGCGCCCCCGCACCTCGACGACGGCCAGCTCCAGCCGCGACGGGCCGTCCTCCGCCTCGACGGCGCTGCCGCCGGCGGCGTGGAGCAGCGACGCGGCCAGGCGGTAGCGGCCGGGCGGCACCCCGGCCGCGACGGGTAGGGCGTGGGGGTCGCGCACCAGCTCGCCGGCCCGCCACCAGGCCGTGGGATAGCTGCCCGCCACCGGCTTTTCGGCCAGCTCCGAGACCACCTGCCCCCCATCGTCCACGAGCTGCAGCCGCGGCAGGAAATCCTCCCCCGGGTCGGCCAGGGCCTGCCAGTAGAGGTCAACCGCCACGGTCTGGCCGGGCAGCAACGGCCCGGCCTCCTCCACGCCGGCGCCCACCAGGCGCAGCGGGCCCAGCGTCACGTCCAGGGGCTGCTCCACGGCCAGCGCCTCGACGGGCAGCGCCCCGGCCGGGCGCGCCACGCGCACGGTGCCCAGGATCACCTCGCCGCCGCTACCCCCTTCAGAGGCCGCCGGCAGGACCGCCAGGCTCCGGGCGTCGTACACCCGCAGCGCCAGGCGATAGTCGCCGGGCGGGGTGCCCGCCGGCACCAGCAGCCCGTGGCGGTCGTGCCCCGCCTCGCCCGGGATCCACGAGCTGAAGGGCAGCAGGCCGGCCAGGGGCCGCGTGTCGCGCTGGGCCCAGACGTGGCCCGTGGCCCCCACCAGGCGCAGCCCGACGACAGCGTCGCCATCGCCCGGCCCCGTGAGCCGCCAGGTGAGGTCCAGGGGCAGCACCGCCCGGCCGGCCTCCAGCGGGCCGGCGCCCAGGGCGGCCGCCTCCAGCACCAGCCAGTCGCCAAAGGCCGCCGAGACGGCGGCGGGCTGGGGCTCGCCGGCGGCAAAGAGCGACAGCACGGTATTTTCCCCGTGCCACTCGGACAAGGCCGGATAGGCCGCGGCCGCCAGGTGGGCCTCCATCCGCTCCTCCAGCACCCGCCCCATGGTCCGGTGGTCCAAAAGCCACAGCCGCCCGTGGTCCGCCAGGAGCGAGTCCAGGCCCGCGGCCAGGCTCGCCGGCTCGTCGGCCCAGATCTGACGCTCCCTGGGGATCACCTCCCGGGGCGTGAGCGCCAGGGCCGGGCGCTCCTCGTCGCGGGGGATGTAGGCCCGCACGTAGCCCCACTGCCAGGGATGGACGCACAGCACGGCGTCGGTTGGCTCCCCCAGGGCCCGGATGCGGGCCGCCACGGGGCGATAGTCGTCCTGGGGATAGCGGGGCACGGCATAGAAAAAGCCCAGGGAGAGCAAGGCGACGACGCCAAAGGCAGCGCCCACGGCGGCCGCCAGGCGCGGCCCGCGGCGGGCCAGGCGCACCAGGCCGGCGGCGGCCAGGAGGAGGGCGGCCGGCAGGGCCAGGAGCAGCAACCGCTCGCTGCGGGGTGGGTTGAAGGGCAGCGCCAGGTTGACGGCAAAGCCGCCCACCAGCGCCGCCGCCAGGACGGCGAGGGGCCAGGTGAGGGCCCCGCCCGCCCGTCGCGCGCCGGCCCCCCGGCGCGCCGCCAGGGCCAGGAGGAGCAGGGCGGGGGGCAGCAGCCCCAGCCACCAGGCCGGGGCCAGGCCGCCCTCGGCGTGGCCGGCAAAAAAGGCCGATAGGTGCCGGGCCAGGTACACGACCGGACCCAGGGTCGGGTCCTGCTCGACGCTCACCTTGAACTGCACGTAGGTCATCAGCGCCCGGCCGGCGTAGGCCAGCCACGGCAGGAAGAGGAGCACGACCGCGAGCTGGGCGCCCAGCCAGGATCGCAAGGCGGGCGGCCGCCCCTCGCTCCCCGACGGCCGCAGCCAACCGGCCAGGACCGCCAGGTTGAGCCCCGCCAGCAAAAAGGCGGCATAGTACTGAGTGTGGAGGGCCGCCGCGGCGGCCACCACGTAGCCCAGCCAGCTCGCCCACCGGCCCCGACCATCGCCGGCTGCCTGCCAGCGCAGGGCAAAGAGCAGGGCCAGCAGGCCCAACAGGGTCACCAGGCCGTACATGCGCACTTCTTGCGAATAGTAGACGTGCAGGGGCGAGACGGCCAGGAGCGCCGCGGCCAGCAGCCCCGCCCGCCGGCCGAACAGCCGCCGGCCGGCGAGGTACAGCAAGGGCACCGCCGCCGTGCCGATGAGGACCGACAGCAGCCGGGCGGAGGGCGCGCCCCAGCCCACGACCTCGCTCCAGGCGCGCAACAGCAGGTAGTAGAGGGGAGGATGGATGTCCACCGCCGTCAGCTCCAGGAGGGTAGAGACGTCGGCAGCGGCAAAGTAGACACTCCAGCCCTCGTCCCACCACAGGGGCTGGAAGTTGAGCCGCGCCAGGCGCAGGCCCAAGGCCAGGAGGATCACCCCTCCCAGCGCCAGGTGGTAGCGGGCTGCGGACGGCGACACCGGCGACGACCCTCGTGGTGCGTGCATGGACCCAAGTATACCACAATCCGGCGGCGATTTCCAACCCCTGCGGCTCACCTGAACATGGGAAGGAGCACAAGTTGTATCCTGTGTCTTTTGTGCTATAATAGGAGCGTTCATTCTGTCCGTTCTATTCTGTCCTCTTGGTTCATTGGAGGAGAGGTCGATGGAGGCATCACAGGCGATCGCTATCCGCAACAAGATTGTGGGCATCCTGGTCAGGCGGGCCCGGCTTCGCGCCGGCAAGAGCCAGAGGGAGTGCGCCGAGTTCTTGGGGACCAGCCCTCACACGTTTGCCAAATATGAGCAGGGGCAAGGCATTTCCTTGCCGCACCTGGAGGGCCTGGCGTACTTCCTGGAAGTACCCCTGATCACCCTCTGGGACGAGAACCAGACCCTGCCCGCAGAAGAGGCTGACGACCCGGTGCCCATGGCGTCCATGATCAAGCTGCGGACCAAGATGCTGGCCGTGCAGTTCCGTCAATGCCGCCAGGCCGCGGGGCTCAACCGGCAGCAGATGGCCGACCTCCTGGGCTGCTCGGCGTACAGGCTCTCCCAGTACGAGGCGGGCAGGCGAGACATTCCCCTCGCCGAGCTCGAGATGGCCGCCGAACAGTGCGGCCAGTCGCTGGCCGACCTGTGCGACGACGAGATCGTGCCCCTGGGCCGTGCCGAGCTGCAGCGCCAGTTCGCGGCTCGCCTGGACGAACTGCCCCCCGACCTGCGCGACTTTGTGCTCAAACCGACCAACACGCTCTATCTCCGGATTGCCATGCTGCTCAGCTCCATGAAGGCTGACAGCCTGCGGCAGATCGCGGAAACCCTGTTGGATATCACCTATTGAGTGAATCTTGCGGTCTGAGCATTCCAATCCAACCGGCTGCGAGCCAGGTGGGCAAGGAACAGAAGTGAATCGGACAGACTCTTTCGCAACGGCGGTGGGCGCCCTCTTCAGCCTGGAAAAGGTCGTCCATCTGCTGGATCATTCAGAACCGGTGGGCCTCGCCACGGAGGGGCTCTCTACGCTAATCTCCCAATTCGGAGCCACCTCGGCCTCCCTCTTTTACGCCAGCCGGCCGCCCCTGAGCGTTCGCCGCGGCGATATGCCGCCCGCGGTGGCCGGCTTTGTGGACCAGTGGGAGACGGGGGTCGAGAAACGGATCTCGGCCGGCGCCTGGGAAATGCCCGACGGCGACGAGTTGCGCGCAGCCTGGCAGCCCATCAAGGGCACCGACCACACCGCCGTGCAAACCCTCATCGTCCGCGAGGCCAGGGTGGCGGGCACACTGTTCGTGGCCTTTCCCGCAGACTGTGTGCCGGCCGGCGCCCAGCGCGACACGCTCCTGCACTACTTGCGGGCCTTTGGCCGCGTCGTGAGTCTCGTCAGCGAGCTGTCGCTGACCAGGGACCGGCTAACCCAGTTGAGCCTCTTTTACCAGGTGGCCCAGTCCATGGCCTCTACCTTTGACCTGGGCAAGGTGCTGGACGATACCATGCAGCTCGCCACGGCGGTCCTGGACGCCAGCGCTTCGGCCCTCATGCTCATCGACCGGGACACGGGCGATCTCGTGTTCGAGTATACCCACGGCGAGATGGGCGCGCTGCTGCGCAAGCAGCGTACCCGGCAGAACGAGGGCATTGCCGGCTGGGTCGCCAGCAACGGAGTGCCGGTCATCGTCAACGACGTGCACCAGGACCCGCGATTCAGTCCCAACGTCGACGCCCGCACCGGCTTTCTCACCAAGTCGGTACTGTGCGTGCCCATCAAGATTCGCGGTACCATCGTCGGCGTCCTGGAGGCGCTCAACAAGCGGAGCGAGACCGGCTTTGACGCCGAAGACATGAGCCTGATGCTCACCACCGCCAACCAGGCGGCGGTGGCCATCGAGAACGCGCAGCTCTACCAGAGCCTGCGCGATGAGCGCGACCGGATCATCCGCGCCCAGGAGGACGTGCGCCGCCAGGTGGCCCGCAACCTCCACGACGGCACGGTCCAGTTCCTGTCGGCCATCTCCATGGGCATCGATCACCTGGAGCGCCTGCTGGAGCTCAAGCCCGAGGCCGCCTCCGCCGAGCTGGCATCGCTGCGCGACCTGGCCCGCGAGGCGACGCGCCAGGCGCGGCTGGCCCTCTTTGAGCTGCGGCCCCTCATCCTCGAGACCCAGGGGCTGAGCGCGGCCATGGAAAGCTACGTGCAGCAGCTCCAGAGCAACAAGGAGTTTCGCGTCCATTTCCAGGCCCCCTCGCTCCTGCCCTGCCTCAACGGCGCCGTGGCAGCCACCATCTTTGCCATCGTCCAGGAGGCCGTCACCAACGCCAAGAAGCACGCCTCGGCCAACGACGTCTGGCTGCGCCTGCAGCCCGACGATAGCTGGCTGGAGGTCACCGTCGAAGACAATGGCGCCGGCTTTGACTCGGCCGCCGTCCAGCAGAACTATGACCGCAAGGGCAGCATCGGGCTGTTGAGCATGAAGGAACGGGCCGAGCTCATCGACGCCCAGTTCCGCATCGAGTCGTGCAACACGCCTCCTCAGACGGGCACGCGCATCATCCTGCGGGTTCCCGTCGCCGAGCAGGCCCAACCAGAAGCGAGCGACAAGGAGGTTTCATAATGAACGTTGATCGCGCCCGCCATCTGTACGACGAAGGAATCGACGCCTATCGCGCCGGCGAGTACGAAGAGGCCCTGGCCGCCCTCCTGAAGGCACGCCAGCTCTTTGCCGGGGAAGGCCTGCGCAAAGAAGAGAGCGAGGCCCTGAACGACGCCGGCGTGGTGTGCATCCAGATGGAGGACTGGGAAGCGGCCCAGACCCACCTCGACGAGGCCCTCACCATTCGCATGGCCCTGCCCGACCGCTCGGGCCAGGCCGTCACCCTGGGCAACCTGGGAATGCTGTACGACCGCCAGGACCAGGCCGACAAGGCCATCGAAGCCTACGAGGAGGCCGTCGCCATCTTTCGCGATCTGGGCGAGCGGGGCAACGAGAAGGCCGTGGCCCGCCAGCTGAGCAAGCTCAAGGTGCAGCGGGGCAAGTTCCTGGAGGCCATGGACGGCTATCGCGAGGGCCTGGAGGAAGGCGAGGAGGCCAGCGGCAAACAGAAGCTGGCCCGCAAGCTCTTTCAGATGCTGGGCGTGTTTGGCGGCGGCGGCGGCGCCATCTCGCCCGAAGAGGACGACGAAGAAGAAGAAGAAGAAGAAGAAGAAGAAGAAGAAGAAGAGCAGGAGCCAGAGGGCCAGGAGCCGCCCGAAGGCTAGGATGTCGCCGGCCGCCTTCTTCGGCGCCATCGCTCACCCGGAGAGACCCCGACCAACCAAAACGGNNTGCCCGCCTGGCGGCCGTTTTGTCTCTATCTATCCCCCGGACCGGCGCCGGGGGCCGTCGTTACTTTTCTTCCGCTTCCCGCTGGGCGGCGGCGACGATCTGGTCGGCCAGGTGGCCGGGCACGTTCTGGTAGCTGGCGAATTCCATGCTGAACAGGCCGCGCCCCTGGGTGATGGACCGCAGGTCGCTGACGTAGCGCTGCATCTCGGCCAGGGGCACCAGGGCGGTGACGATGCTCCTGCCGTTCGCCTGGTCCATGCCCAGAACCTGGGCCCGCCGGGTGTTCAGGTCGCTCAGCACGTCGCCCATGTACTCCTCAGGGACGCTGATGGTGTACGTGTAGATCGGTTCCAGCAGCACCGGACCCGCCGCCTTGAAGGCCAGCTTGAAGACCTCGCGGCCGGCGATCTGGAAGGCAATGTCCTTGGAGTCGACCGGGTGCTCCTTGCCGTCGTACACCGCGGCCATGACGTCCACCACCGGGTAGCCGGCAATGACCCCCTGCTCGAGGACCGATTTGATGCCCTTTTCGATGGAGGGCCCGAAGGTCTTTGAGACGTTCATGCCCACCACTTCCCAGGCGAACTCGAAGCCGCTGTCGCGCTCCCGCGGCTCGACCCGCATGTGCACCTCGGCGAACTGGCCAGCGCCACCCGTCTGCTTCTTGTGGCGGTACTGGGCGCTCGACGACTTGGTGATGGTCTCCATGTAGGGCACGCGGGGCACGGCGGTGTCCAGGCCCAGGCTAAAGGTCTCTTCCATGCGCCGGATGGCCACGTTGATGTGCGTGTCGCCCATGCCCGACAGGATCGTCTCCCGGGTGCTGATGTCCTGCCGCCAGCGCAGGGTGGGGTCCTGCTCGGCCAGGCGCGTCAGCGTGGGGCTGATCTTGGCCGCGTCGGCCTTGGTCTTGGGTGTGACGGCGACGGAGTAGAGGGGGTCGGGATACTCGGCCGGGGCAAGCTCCAGGGGCATGCCGCGGTCGCACAGCGTGTCGCCCGTCTGGGTTTCGCTCAGCCGCGCCACGGCGGCAATGTCGCCCGCCGGCACCCTGTCCACAGGGAGTTGTTCCTTGCCCCGCATGGCATAGATCTGCCCCAGCCGTTCCTCTTCGCGGACACGGCTGTTAAAGACCCGCGAGTCCGACTCGACGGTGCCCGAGTACACGCGGAAATAGGAGAGCTTGCCCACGTAGGGGTCGGCCACGGTCTTGAACACCAGGGCCGCCAGCGCGCCCGCGGCGTCGCCTTCCAGCTCCGTGTTCTCGTTGGTGGCCAGGTTCCTGGCCGGGTAGGGCCCCGCGGCCACGGGAGACGGCAACAGATCCACGATGGCCTGCATGACGCCCTGCACGCCGATGTTCATCGCCGCCGAGCCACACAGGACGGCCACCAGGTCGCCCCGCTTGATGCGCGCCTTCAAGCCCCGCAGGATCTCTTCCTCGGTCAGGGTCTCGCTCTCAAAGTACTTTTCCATCAGGGCGTCTTCGCCCTCGGCCGCGGCCTCCAGCAGGACCATGCGCGCCTCTTCGACGGCATCGGCCATGCCGGCCGGGATGGGGGCCTCGCTGCCCTTCTCGCCCACGTACGCCTTTTGTGTCAGCAGGTCCACCACGCCCTGAAAATCGGCCTGGCTGCCGATGGGCAGTTGGATGGGCACCGCGGGAAGGTGGAACCGGGAGGCAATCTCCTCGACGACCCGCTGGAAGTTCGCGTTCTCCCGTTCCATCTTGTTGACAAAGGCCAGGCGAGGCAGGTTCTGCTCGTCGGCATAGTCCCACACCTGCTCGGTGCCCACTTCCACGCCGCCGACCGAGTCCACCAACACCACGGCAGCGTCGACCACGCGCGCGGAACCGACCACCTCACCCACAAAGTCCATGTAACCCGGGGTGTCAATAACGTTCAGCTTGTGATCGCGCCACTCACAAGGAATGAGCGTCGCGTTGATGGACATTTTGCGGCGTCGCTCTTCGTCGTCCCAGTCGGAAACCGAAGTTCCCTCGTCGACGCGGCCCAGGCGATTGACCGCGCCGGAATCGTACAACATCGCCTCAGCCAGCGACGTCTTGCCCGCGCTGCCGTGGCCGAGGAGGGCCACGTTGCGCAAATTGTCACTCTTGTATATCTTCATCCACTTCCTCCATCGTCGGTACTGGTGCCGTGGTCGTCATTCCGGCACAGTATTGTATGACATATCCAGCGATATGTCAAAGCCCGGGCGGACTGAGGGTACGGCCGCCCGCGACAGACACGGGACCGGCGGTGATCCGCTCCTTGGACGCGCCGCCCGGACTTGACTTCCCGACGGAGGACGTCTATAATAGGCGCGGGAACGGGGTAAGAGATGTCCATTTGCCCAAGTGTTCGTTTGTTCGTTTCTAAAGTGAGGCCCGATGCTCGATAGCCCCCAGAGTCGCCGGCGACGTCCCGCCAGGACGGGCCGCGATCGCTGGAGTGTAGCCCTGCGTGCCATGGTCCTGGGGCTCCTGTTGGCGGCTGTCATCAGCGGCGTGCTGCTGGTAGACTTCTTGCCGTCTCAGCGGGTGATCCTCGACGCCGGCGACGTCAGCCGCATCGAAATCCTGGCTCCCTACGACCTGACCTACGAGAGCGCCATCCGCACCAAACAAGCCCAGGACATCGAGGCGGCCTCCGTGGCCGACGTCTACGAGCGCCCCGACATCTCGGTGGCGCGCCAGCAAGAGATCCGGGCCAGGCAGATCCTGGACTATGTCAGCACCGTGCGGGAGGATCCCTACGCCTCGGGCGTGCAGCAGATAAGCTGGGTGGCCGCCATTCCCGACCTCGACCTCCCCGAAGACGTCATCTCCCAGGCCATGGCCCTGGACGACGAGGCCTGGCAGGAAACCCGCGACGAGACGGTGCGCGTCCTGGGCCGGGCCATGCAGAACGAGATCCGCGACGACCGGGTGGCGTCGGTGCGCCGCACCCTGCCCACCCTCATCGACCACAACCTGAGCGCCGAACAGACGGCCATCGTGGAGGACATTGCCGGGGGCCTGGTGACGGCCAATGCCTTCTACAACGCCGCCCGCACCGAGGAGCTGCGCCAGCAGGCACGCGAGAACACGGCCCCCGTGACGTGGACCATCCGCCAGGGAGAGGCCATCGTCCGCGAGGGAAGCCTGGTGCGCGCCATCGACATCGAAGCCCTGGACGCCTACGGCCTGCGCCAGCAGTCGGTGCGCTGGCCGTCGGTCCTCAGCGCCATCCTCCTCGCCCTGCTGGCCACCAGCATGCTGGAGATGTTTGTCTTCCGGCTGCAGCCCAGCCTCTGGCAGCGCTGGCGCACGGCGGCCGTCACCTTCCTGCTCGTCGCCCTCTTTGTAGTCGCCGGCAAGCTGATGCTGCCCTTCGACGGTGTGGCGCCCTACCTCTACCCCCTGCCGGCACTGCCCATGCTCATCACCATCCTCTTCGGGCCCGGCCTGGGGGTGGCCGTGGGCGTGGTCACGGGCCTCGTGGGCGCCTACCTGGCCGGCGGCACGCTGGAGCTGACGGTCTATCTCCTGAGCGGCGCCCTCATCGGCGCCCTGTCGCTGGGCCAGGCCGAGCGGTTAAAGTCCTTCCTGCGAGCGGGGCTGGCCGTGGCCCTCACCAACGCCACCGTCATCTTGGCCTTCGGGCTCCTGGCTCCTCAGCCCGACCTGCTGCGCACCTCCATCAACGCCATGGTCGGGGTGGTCATGGGCGGCCTGGCGGCGAGCGTCACCCTGGCCGCCTTTTTCGCCCTCAGCACCTTCCTGGACGTCATCACGCCCTTCCAGTTGATGGAGCTCTCGCGGCCGACCCATCCCCTCTTCCGCCAGTTGCTGCTCAACGCGCCCGGCACCTACCACCACACCCTCCTCGTGGCCAACATGGCCGAAGAGGCGGCCGAGCGCATCGGGGCCGACGGCCTCCTGGCCCGCGTGGGCACCTATTACCACGACATCGGCAAGACGGCCCGGCCCTACTTTTACATCGAGAACCGCGTGGGCACCGTCAATCCCCACGAACGCCTGGACCCGCGCACCAGCGCCCAGATCATCCTCAGTCACGTCCAGGATGGCCTGGACCTGGCCAGGAAGCACCATCTGCCGGCCGCCGTGCGAGCCTTTATCAGCGAACACCACGGCACGGGCCTGACCCTTGCCTTCTATCGCATGGCCCTCAACGAGGCCAACGACAACGACGAGACCGTCCGCAAGGAGGACTTTGCCTATCCGGGCCCAAAGCCCCAATCCCGCGAGACGGCCATCCTCATGCTCGCCGACGGCAGCGAGGCCCGCGTGCGCAGCGCCGAGCCCAAGTCGGTGGAAGAGATCGAGCGCATCATCGCCGACACCATCAAGTCCAAGCTGGACGACGGGCAACTGGACGAGTCGGACCTCACCTTGCGCGACCTGAAAGAGATCCAGGCGGCCTTTGTCAGCGTTTTGAAGGGCGTGTTCCACCCGCGGGTCAAGTACCCGGAGCCCGTGAACGTCAAGGGGCCCGATGGCGTGGAACGCGCCGTCTAGCAACCTGTCGGAGAGCCCGTTCGTAGTGCGCGCTTCAGCGCGGTTCTTGGCGATAAATCGCCCACTACGAACGTACAAGCCCGATTATGGCGAAATGATAGAGAGAGGAAAGGCCATGACAGACAAGCAGAGCGTCGTCGAGATCCAGGTTGCCGAGATGTTTACCGGGCTGGTGCCCGTGGAGCGCCTGGAACGGGCAGTCATGACCACGCTGCGGCACGAGGAGCGGCCGGGGGAGGTGACCGTCGTCGTCACCGACGACCAGGGCATCCGCGAGCTGAACCGCGACTTTATGGACGAGGACGAAGCGACCGACGTCCTATCCTTTCCCTCCCAGGAGGACGGCGGCCCCTTTATCGCCGCGCCGGGGAGCGACGACTACCTGGGCGACGTCGTGATCTCTTATACGCGGGCCGTGGATCAAGCGCTGGAGCAGCAATACCCCGTCGAGCGCGAGCTCGACCTCCTCGTGGTGCACGGAGTCTTGCACCTGCTGGGCTACGACCACGCCGACATCGAAGAGCGAAACGAGATGTGGGCGCGCCAGGACGAGATCCTGGCCATGCTGTGAGCGCCGGCCGGGCGGAAATGCCCGGCCCTGGCTCTATCCCGAGGGGCCCCGCATCACCTGCCACACGAATATGACCGCCATCACCAGGCCGATGCCGGCCTGGAGCGCCGTGGCGAGGATCCAGCCCACGGCCCAGCCGCCGCTCGCCTTGAGCGCCTGGCGCCAGTCCCTGGCGCGCAGGATCTCGACGGCCAGCACCCCCACCAGCGCGCCGATGATCGCCCCCGGCAGCGTGAAGACGATGAGCCCCACGAGCCCCCCCACCATGCCGCCCACGATGCTCCAACCGCTGGCCCCGCCCAGACGGGCGCCCACGCTGGTTGCCCAGACGTCGGCGGTGGTAGCCACCACCGTCAGCAGGCCCAGCACGACCAGCGTCGGCCAGCCCACGGCCTGAAAGCCTTCCAGGAAGCCGTACAACAGCGCCCCCAGGAAGATCAGGATCGTCCCGGGAATGCCCGGCACGACGGTGCCGATGAGCCCGACGATGACGAGGATCATCGAGGCGATGAGGGCTATTGTATTCTGGGGATCGCTCATAGTCTCACGGTTGCCTTCAGTTTCCCCGGCGCAGCACCGAGACGATGAGCCCCAGGGTGATGAGGACCGACAGGCCAAAGCCGCCCAGGATCAGGATCGCGGCGCCCGTCTGCCACTCGGGAAAGATGGTAGCCCAATGGGGGATGAGCAGCGCCGGGCCGATGACAAAGGCCACCGCCAGGATGGCCAGCACCAGGCGGTTGGCCGCGGCCGTCACCCGCCGCGTCGGCTTTTCCAGGCCCCGCAGCTCGATGCGCAGGTTGCTCTCGCCCGACTCGATCTGCTCCAGCATGCGCTGCAACTGCCGGGGCAGCATCATGGCCGCCTGCGACGACTCGAGCATCTGCTCGGCCAGCTCTTTCAGGCGGGCCACCGGCGACTCGAGCTCCAGCAGCACTTCCCGCACGTAGGGCTCCACCTCGTCAAAGATGTTCAGCTCGGGGTCGAGCTGCAGGCCGATGCCCTCCATCATGGCGATGGTCTTGAACACCAGCACCAGGTCGCTGGGCATGATCAGGCGGTTGGCAAAGGCCAGCGCCATGAGGTCCTCGAAAAAGGAATGGGCGTGGATCTTTTCCAGGTCCAGCCCGTAGTAGCGCATGCGCAGGTGGTCCAGGTCGCGGGTCAGCTTGCGCATGTCGGCGGCGTTGGTGGCGATGCCCAGATCCGACATGCCGCGGGCCACCCGCGCGGCGTCCACGCGAAACAGCCCCACGAACATCTGCACCAGCCCCATGCGCTGCACGTCGTCCAGCTCGCCCATGATGCCAAAGTCCACCAGGGCAATGACCTCGTTGGGCAGCACAAGAAAGTTGCCGGCGTGGGGGTCGGCGTGGAAATAGCCCTCCTGGAGGATGGCCCTCAGAACCAGGTCGATGTTGCGCCGGGCGACGAGGGCCGGGTCCAGCCCGGCGGCCTCCAGGCGCGCCACGTCGGTGATCTTGACTCCCTGGATGCGCTCCATGGTCAGCACGCGCCGCGTGGTGGTGTCCCAGTGGACCCAGGGCACGCGAATGTAGCCCACCCCGGCAAACATCTGCCGGTAGCGGTCCATGTTCAGGCCCTCTTGCTCGTAATTCTGCTCGGTGCGCAGCGTATCGGCAAACTCGCGGACCAGCGACAGGACCCTGTAGTAGCGCCCCCACTCGGTGCGCTTTTCGGCCTGGGCCGCCAGCTCCAGCAGGATGTCCAGATCGGTCTCGATGATTCGATCCACGCCCGGCCGCAGCACCTTGACCGCCACCTCCTGGCCGTCGGCCAGCGCCGCATAGTGCACCTGCCCCAGCGACGCCGAGGCCACAGGCACGGGGTCAAAGTGGGGAAAGACCTCGGCCAGGGGCTTTTTCAGCTCCCGCTCCACCTGGGCCTGGATGAGGGCAAAGTCGGTGGGGGGCACCGTGTCCTGGAGCTTTTCCAGTTCGTGGATGAACTCGGGGGGCAGCAGGTCGCCGCGCGTGCTCAGGATCTGGCCCAGCTTGATAAAGGTGGGGCCCAGCTCCTCGACCACCATGCGCAGCCGTTCCGGCGGCGTGGCGCGCAGGATCTCGGCCGAGCTGAAGCGCAGCTTTTCAATGCCGGGAGCGATGGCCCGGCCGATGCCCAACTGCGTCAGGAAGTAGCCAAAACCGTAGCGGGTGAGAATGCGTCCCACCTGCTGATAGCGGCGCAGGTGGCGAAAGGTCTGCAAGACGGTAGGCACGGCTCTTCTGTCCTAACCTCCAGTGGGCATCATTATACATCAAGTGCCGGGGAACGCAAAGCAGGGGCCCAAGGCCGCGCCCCCGACACACCGCCTTACAGCGCCCCGGGCAGCTCCCCCAGATCCTCCAGCACCCGCCCCAGCGGATGCGACGCGACGGCGGCGGCGCACCAGGCAGGTGTGTAGGGCGTGCGCAGCAGGTAGAAGGGGATGCCCATGAGCAGCGGCAGGGCGCCAGGCAGCGAGAAGGTGTCGGCCACGACCGCCAGCCGCGAGCCGCCGGCCATGGCGGCCTGCAGGGCGTGGTAATAGATCGGCCGGCGCAGGTCCACGGACCTCTCCGCGGAAAGGGGCCACACCTGGATGGGCCCCAGCGCCGGGTGGGGAAAGCGGTGGTGCCAGCCGGGGTCCATGGCGTACTGGCGCGTGTCGCCCAGGATCGACACCGGGCCCGGCAGCCCCAGGGTGCCCAGGTGCCGCGCCACCTTGTCTCCCAGCGAGTTGGTGAGGACCACGGGCTCGGTCTCCGGCCGGCGGATGAGGGCCTCCAGCACCCGGCGGGCCGCCGGCCGGAAGGCAGGGGGCAGCTCGGCCGTGTGGCGGTGAAAGAGGTGGTTGGTGCAGTCGACCACGGGGTCGTACTCGGCCCGGGGGAAGCGGGCCGCCACGGCGGCGGCGTAGGCCGGCTCCTCGCGGAGCATCACCTGCAGCGTCGTCGTGTTCAGGATAAAGGCGCCCTCGTCGCAGTAGGAGGCCACCAGGCCGTTGACCTCCCACCAATAACGCTCCGAATGGGCCAGCAGGCGCTCCCGGGTCGCCTCGTAGGCCGCGGCCAGCTCGGCCAGGGGCGCGCCGACGACCTCGCGGGCCAGCGTCCGCAGCGACCGTTCGGCCAGCGGCCGGGCCTGCGTCTCCTCGGCCGTCAGCGTCCCGTCAAAGTCGAGGATNNCGAGGATGACCTTTAGCATAGGCGGGCCTGCGCCCGCCGGGCCTCGCGCCGGGCCATCGCTAAACCAGCCGCTCCCGCGCCTTGGCGCTCAGCCAGTCCATGCTCCACACCATCAACACGATGGCCCACACCGCCATGCCCGCGGCGTCGTACTGGTTGAGCTGCACGTTGACGCGAAAGAACTGGCCGATGCCGCCGCCGCCCACGTAGCCGATGACCGTGGACATGCGGATGTTGATGTCCCACTGGTAGAGAATAAAGGCCAGGAACCGGGGGATGATCTGCGGCACAAAGGCATAGGCCAGCACCTGCAGGCGGCCGGCGCCCGTGGCCGTGACGGCCTCCACCGGCCCGGCGTCGATCTCCTCGATGGACTCGGAAAAGAGCTTGCCCAGGTTGGGAATGTTGTTGGCCGCCAGGGCCAGGACGCCGGCAAAGGGGCCGATGCCCACCCACGCCGAGGCGATGAGGGCCAGGATCATGGGCTCCACGGAGCGGGTCAGGTTAAAGATGGTGCGGAACAGATAGTAGATGCCCCGGCCGATGGCCGTGCGGCTCATGACGTTGCTCGCCGCCAAAAAGCTCAGCGGCACGGCAAAGACCGCGCCCAGGGTGGTGGCCAGCAGCGCCATGAGGAGCGTCACCAGCGACAGCCGCATGACCTCCTTGAACGAGTCGCTGAAGCGCGGCAGGCCCGACTCTTCCTGCCAGGTGATGACCACCTGCCCGGGCTCGGCCTCCCCCTCCTCCGGGTCGATCTCCAGGAGCGGATGGATGGTCGTCTCCCATTCCAGGTTGCCCGTGGCGTCGGTGGTGCAGCAGTTGCGGTGAACCCGCAGGTAGGCGTCTTCAAAGGCCCAGCGTACCGACACCGCCATGTTGGGCGGCAGGTCGTGGCCGCGGATGACCAGCGGATCGCCCACCTCCCCACACGTCGTCGACAGCTCCACACGGGGTCCATCCTCCTCCTGCGGCGGGGCTTCGGCCAGGCCGCAGGGCACGGCCAGCGTCTGGCTCACCGACAGCTCTTCCGCCTCCCGGCTAAACATGTCGGGCACGATGAACTCGCCCAGCATGCGCATGCCACCCCGGGCGCCGCGCACCAGCTCCACGGGCTCGATCTCGGACACGTTCCACGACCAGGCAAAGGCGGCCACGAACAGGGCCAGCAGGAGCACGGCGGTGACGGCGCGCCGCAGGGGGCCGGGTCCGCGCCCCGCCGGCGTCCCGACGATGACCCGCTCCCGCAGCCAGCCCGACACATAGTCCAGGATGGCCACCACCAGGACGATGGCGATGATGGCCGTGGCCATGGAGCGCAGGCGGTTGAGGCGGATCCACTGGATGACCAGGAACCCCAGCCCGGCGTCGCTCACCAGGCCGATGACCGTCGACAGCCGCACGTTGATGTCCCAGCGATAGAGGGTGAAGGACAGGAAGGTGGGCACGATCTGGGGCAGCACGCCATAGACGATCATCTGCGGGAAGCTGGCCCCCGTGGCGCGGATGGCCTCGATGGGGCCCGGGTCGATGCTCTCGATGGCCTCGGAGTAGAGCTTGCCCAGGGCGGCGATGGTGTGCAGCGTCAGGGCCAGCATGCCGCCAAAGGGCCCCACCCCCACCCAGACGACAAAGACGATGGCCCACATGAGCGTCTCGATGGAGCGCACGATGTTCAGGAAGGCGCGCACCACGGTATAGATGGCCCTCGTCACGGGGTTGGCCCACATCAGGTTCCGGGCAGCCAGGAAGCTGATGGGCAGGGCCAGGACCATGCCCAGCACCGTCGCCATGAAGGCCAGGGCCACGGTCTCGCCAATCTTTTCCAGGACCAGGTCGAGGGTCTGCGTGGGTTGCGGCGTGCCATAGGGCCGCTGCTGGAGGGCGCGGATGATGTGCGTCTGGGTGTCGCCCTCGGCGGGCATCTGGGTGAGGGGCACGGCCAGGGGCACCTCGAACTGGATCTGGAAGCGCCCTTCCTCGTCGGTCCGGAAGCGGAGGGGCTGCCGCTCGGCCAGCACTCGCTGCACGTCGCCGATGGGATTCACCCACAGCAGGTCCCCCTCCAGGTCGGGGAAAAAGCCCTCGCCCGTGAGCTGGATGGTGTCTCCCACCTGCGCGCAGGCCACGTTCGTCGTGATCCGCGGATCCTCCGACGCCGACCGGGTCACCAGCGGCAGCGGATCGACGCACGGCACCTGGAAGGGAACGAATCCGAGCCGGTCTTCGGTGGGGTATTCCAGCAGCTCCGGCTCGGTCAGAGCTACCAAAAAGGGGCGGACCGACGACCAGCCGCCGACGAGCCGGTCGGGCCGGACCTCCACGACCTGGACGCCCAGGCCGTAGAAAATGAGAACCGCCAGGAGAACAGGGACCGTGAGCCTGGCCGGGCGGCCCGCCGCCAGGCGCCAGGCGTCCAGGGGCGCCCACAGCCACAGCAAGACCAGGGGCGCCAGCAGCGCCACGGCCCCCAGCGCCAGGATCAAGGCGCCCAGGATGGCGATGGCGAGGAAAAAGCCCAGGCCCCGCTGCCGCCTGCCCAGGAGGAACTGCCCGCCCCCGGGGATCAGGAGCGAGACGAGGGCCGCGGTCAGGGGCGAGACCCCGGGACGGGGAGCCGCGCTGCCTTGCCCGTTCTGTTCTGTCATGGGATTCCGCCCCGCCTATCCCAGATCCGCATCCATGCCACCGACCGAGACCACCTCGGCCTCTTCTCCGTACACCTCCTTGAACCGCTCCCGGGTCAGCTCCGCGGGCTGCCCGTCAAACACCAGCTCGCCGGCCTTCAGCCCGATGACGCGCGTGGCATAGCGGTGCACCAGGTCGAGAAAGTGCAGGCTGCACAGGACGGTAATGCCGTCCTGGCGGTTCAGCAGCTCCAGGTACTGGAGGATAGAGTGGGCCAACACCGGGTCCAGGCTGGCCACGGGCTCGTCGGCCAGCATCAGGCGGGGCTCTTGCATCAGCGCCCGGGCAATGCCCACCCGCTGCTGCTGGCCGCCCGAGAGCTGGTCCGCCCGGTTATCGGCCTTTTCCTCGATTCCCACGCGCTCCAGCGCCCGGCGGGCCATGCGCCGCTCCTCGGCGGTGAACCGCCCGACGAGGCTCAGCCGGGGGTCGGCGTACCCCAGCCGGCCCGAGAGCACGTTGGTCATGACGCTGCTTCGCTTCACCAGGTTGAATTGCTGAAAGATCATCCCGATCTTGCGGCGGATGCGGCGCAGCTCCTTGCCGCGCGCGGCCGTCACGTCCACCCCATCCCAGATGACGCGTCCCTCCGTAGGGTCGATGAGGCGGTTGATACAGCGCAGGAGCGTGGACTTGCCCGAGCCCGACAGGCCGATGACGGCCAGGAACTCGCCCTCCTCGACCTGGAAGCTGACGTTTTTCAGGGCCACGGTGCCGTCGGGAAAGACCTTCGTGAGGTTCTCTACCTGCAGCAATGCATCCCTCCCCGGGGTTGTAAAAGAGGGAGAGAGGTGTCCCTCTCTCCCCCCTTCTCGCGTGAGGCTATTCGGCCAACTCCTCGATGTCGAGGCCGGCCCGGCTCAGGTCGGCGCGGAACGCGTCGTAGAACGAGTCCTCGGCCGACTGCAGCCCGCTGATGGAATAGAGGTTCTCCAGGGCTGCCACTCCCTCTTCGGTGGAGGCAAACTCCAGCAGGGCGTCCACGATCTGCTGGCGCATGTCGGCAGGGAACTCCTCGATGAACGACACGCTGTCGTTCGGGATGTCGCCCGTGGTCGCCAGGATGACGACCTGCTCGTTCACGTCGGGAAAGTCGGCCTCGACGGCGCTGCGGGCGTCCACGTAGGTGACGCCGGCATCACACTCGCCGTTGTACACCTGGATGACGACGTTGTTGTGGGAGCCGGCTTCCAGGGTACGGGAAAAGGCCGTGTCGGGGTCGATGCCCTCGGCCGCCAGGGTGATGCGCGGGATGATATAGCCCGAGGTGGAGTTGGGATCGACCCAGCACATCACCTTGCCCTCCAGGTCCTGCAGCGTCTCGATGCCGCTGTCGGCCCGGACGATGAACTGGCCCTGGTAGGTGCTCAGGCCGAACCGTTCGGTGACCAGGCCCACGTCCACGCCGCACACCTCGTTGGCCAGGACATAGTTAAAGGTGTTCAGCCAGCCGATGTGGGCCTGCGCGGCGCACATGGCCTCCCGCACGGCCGCAAAGTCGGTGCCGACGTTGGCCTCGATGACCAGGCCCGTCGCCTCCGAGATGGCCGCGGCGATCTCGTCGCCGCTGGCAATGATCTCTTGCGTGTCGCCCGAGGGCACGAACGACATGACGATGGGATTCGCCTCGGTGCCCAGGTCGGTCTCGGCCTCGGGCGCCGCCTCGGTTGGGGCAACCGCCTCCGCCGTCGGGCTGGGCTCGACAGCGGCGGTGGGCTCCGCGGCCGGTGGGGCCTCGGTCGCACCGCAAGCGGTGACCAGCAGCATGACGACGAGCGCCATGCTCAATAGCAAACCAACACCCGGTTTTCTCATTCTTTCCTCCTCTTTTCTTGATTCACGAAGGGATTGTGCCGGCACGCGACGGTGCCCGTGGGAGACTTGGACGCCAAGTCTTCACCTGGCCGAACGCAGGCCTCAAGCAATGAGCCACGGACGTATGATAGCAGAAACGGCCCATTTTTGCAAGTCTTTCTGTTTACTTCTCGGCCCCATTCTCTTGGTGTGGAAGCGGCACTGTGGTATAATGGACAGCGCCTCTCCAGGCCGGCCGCCGGGCCGGCTCGAAGGTTCGGGGGGACCACTTGCCTGAAGGAGAACGTTTATGGAACCGATTCAGGTGCTGTGTACCATGCGCTTCAGCGACGACCTGCTGGCGCAACTGCGGGCAGTCTCGCCCCGCCTGCGCGTCGAGCAGGAAACGTGCCACAACGCCGCCGAGGTGGCAGCCGCCCTCAAAAACCATCCTGACGTCGAGGTCCTGTACGGGCTGAACATGCCCGACGACCTCCTATCGCTGGCGCCCGGGCTGAGCTGGGTCCAGCTCCACAGCGCCGGCGCCGACCACCTGGAGGGCCACCCCCTCATGGAGGGCGACGTGGCGGTCACTACCACCAGCGGCATCCACGCCGTCCCCATCGCCGAGTACGTCATGGCCTCCATCCTGGCCTACCGCTGGCGGGTACCCCTCTGGACGAGCTGCCAGCGCGACCATCGCTGGCCCGCGGGCCGGTGGGCCACCTATGCGCGCCCCGAGCTGCGGGGCAGCACCATCGGCATCCTGGGCTATGGCAGCATCGGCCGCGAAGTGGCGCGCCTGGCCCAGGCCTTTGGCATGCGCGTCCTGGCCTTGAGCCGCTCGGGCAAGCGGGCCGACGGCGGATACCTGCAAGAGGGCATCGGCGACCCCGAGGGCAAGATCCCGGAAAGGATCTACCGGACGGAAGAGATGGCCGAGATCCTGCCCCAGTGCGATTACGTGGTCGTGGCCCTGCCCCTGACGCCTGCCACCACCCACGCTATCGGCGAGGCCGAGCTGCGGGCCATGAAGCCCACGGCCTACCTGGTCAACATTGCCCGGGGGGCCATCGTCGACGAGGCGGCCCTGGCGCGCGCCCTGAGGGAGCGATGGATCGGCGGCGCCGGCCTGGACGTGTTCGAGGAGGAGCCACTGCCCGCCGAGAGCCCCCTCTGGGACATGGAGGATGCCCTCATCTCGCCTCACGTCGCCGGCTTTACCCCTCGCTATGACGAGCGGGCTGCCGCACTCTTTGCCGACAACCTGGCGCGCTACCTGGAGGGCGAGCCCCTGCTCAATGCCCTGGACAAGAAACAAGGATATTGACAAACGCCGGAAAGGAACACATCGTGACCGAAAAGCTGCCGCATTGGGACCTGTCCAACGTCTACCCGGGCCTGGACTCGCCCGAGTTTCGTGAAGGCATGGCACAGCTCGGGCGCCTGCTCGACACCGTCGACGCCTACCTGGAGAGCCACCAGGTCGGCCCGGGCGGCCCCGTCCCGGCTACCGCCGAGGCCCTGGCCGGCACGGCCGGCGGGTACCTGGAAGGGATGAACGCCATGCTCCGCCACTCGCAGACGCTGCGCAACTATGTCTGGGCCGAGGTCTCGACCAACTCCTATAACCAGCAAGCCCGCCGCTTGCTGTCCGAGATCGACGCCATGCTGGTGCGCAGCCTGCGCCAGCAGGTTCTCTTTCGCGGTTGGCTGGGCACCGCCGCCGGGGAGCGGGAGCGTTTCGAAGCGGCCCTGGCCCTGCCCGGCCCCGCCCACGACCACCGCTTTTACCTGCAAGAGGAGGCGGAACAGAGCCGCTACATGATGAGCGAGGCGGAAGAGACCCTGGCGGCCGAGCTGTCGCTCAGTGGGGCCAAGGCCTGGCAGAACCTTCAGGGAGTGGTGGCTTCGCAGCTCAAGGTGGCCTTCCGGCGCGAGGAAGAGGTGCAGGAGCTGCCCATCACCGTCCTGCAAAACCTGCGCAACGATCCCGACGAGGAGGTACGCCGCCAGGCCTACGAGGTCGAGGTGGCCGCCTGGGAACGCGTGCGCGAGCCCCTGGCTGCCTGCCTCAACGGCGTCAAGGGCGCCGTCGGCACGCTCGACCGGCGCCGGGGTCGCGAGGATTCGCTGCACCAGAGCCTGGACCAGGAGCGCATCGACCGGCAGACGCTGGAGGCCATGCTGGGCGCCATGCGCGACTCGCTGCCCGCCTTTCGCCGCTACTTTCGCCGCAAGGCCTCCCTCCTGGGCAAAGAGGCCCTGCCCTGGTGGGATCTCTATGCGCCCGTGGGCCGATCCGCCGAGAAGCTGAGCTGGCAGCAGGTCCAGGATTTTGTCCTGGAGCAGTTCGCCTCCTTCTCTCCGGAGCTGGAAGCCTTTGGCCGGCGCGCCTTTGACGAGCGCTGGATCGACGCCGAGCCGCGGGATGGCAAGCGGGGCGGGGCCTTTTGCATGCCCCTGCCCGCCGTGGACGAATCGCGGGTGTTCGCCAACTTTGACGGCACCCTCGACGGCGTGATGACCCTGGCCCACGAGCTGGGACACGCCTACCACAACGAGTGCCAGGCCGGCAAGACGATGCTCCAGAGGCAAAGGCCCATGACCCTGGCCGAGACGGCCTCCATCATGAACGAGACCATCGTCACCAACGCCATGCTCGCGCGCTCGTCCGACCCCCAGGAAAAGCTGGCCATCCTCGAGGCCTTCCTGGTGAATTCCAGCCAGGTCATCGTCGACATCTACTCGCGCTTTCTCTTCGAGCAGGAGGTTTTCCGGCGCCGCGCCGAGGCCGAGCTGTCGGCCGACGATCTCTGCGCCGTCATGCTCAGCGCCCAGCGAGCCACCTACGGCGACGGCCTGGACGGCGCGCACCTGCACCCCTACATGTGGGCCTGGAAGCCCCATTACTACATTCCGATCCGTTCCTACTACAACTATCCCTACGCCTTCGGACTGCTCTTTGGTCTGGGCCTGTACCGCGTGTACCAGGAACGGGGCGAGGCCTTCCTGCCCCAGTACCGGCAGCTCCTGCGCGAGAGCGGCGAGGGCTCGGCCGCCGACCTGGCCGCCCGCTTTGGCATCGACATCACCACGCGCCCCTTCTGGGAGGGCAGCCTGCGCATCGTGGAGGAGCGAATCGAGGAATTCTGCGCCCTATAGGCTGCCCCGCAAACTTGCGCTAGCGCGGCAATGGGGTATAATGAGTTCAGTTGCCCATTCGGAATAGAGACGTTTCGAGCCCTAACCAAGGAAAGGAGAAAGGCCATGACCAAGCTGACAGCCATCGAAGGAATCGCCGACATCTATGCCAACAAACTCAAGAACGCAGGCGTGCCCACCCTGGAGGCGCTCCTGGAAAAGGGAGCCACACCCGCAGGCCGCGAAGAGATCGCCGCGTCTGCCAACGTCAGCAGCAAGCTGATCCTGGAGTGGATCAACCTCGCCGACCTGTTTCGCATCAAGGGCGTCGGCGAAGAGTATTCGGACCTCCTGGAAGAGGCCGGGGTAGACACGGTGCCCGAGCTGGCCCAGCGCAATCCCGCGAACCTCCTGGCCAAGATCCTCGAGATCAATGGCCAGAAAAAGCTGGTTCGCCGGGTGCCCACGCTGACCCAGGTCACGAGCTGGATCGAGCAGGCGCAGTCCCTGCCGCGCATCGTCCAGTACTAGCAGGGCCATGTTGCTCCCGTCCAGCCTGTTGTCAGCCCCCGTCGTCAGCGGGCTCGCCTCCCGGTTCGCCAGCCCGGCGTCCGCACAGGCGGAAGGCAACCCCTGGTGGCTGTGGATCGTCGTCTTTATCATCCTGGCCGCCTTTGTCGCCTTCATGCTGTGGTGGTGGTTGCGCAGCCCTGCCGAAGAAGAAATACCCGGGCCGCCCACGAGGAGCGAGCCCCCGGCGCTTGTCCCCGGCCCCGGCTCCGCCGCCTCACCCGAGGGCGCGGGCATGCCGGAGCTGAAAGCAGAGAAAACCGAGATCGAGCCCGAGGCGCCCACGGCCGCCGTGGAACAGCCGCCGGTCGAGAACCTGGAGACCATCGAGGGCATCGGCCCCAAGGTCGCCGCCGTCCTCCGCGACTCGGGCGTCTACACCTTTGCCCAACTCGCGTCCCTGGAACCCGAGCGCCTGAGGGAGATCCTCCGCGACCGGGATCCGAACCTGTTGCGCCTGGCAGATCCCACCACCTGGCCCGAGCAGGCCCGGCTGGCGGCCGCGGGCGAGTGGGAGGCCCTGACCCGGATGCAGCAGGAGCTCAAAGGCGGCCGGCACGCCTGAGGCAAGCCGGCTCCCCAACCCGCATACGCGCAGCGGATGGCTGCCCGGCCGGGCCGCGCTGATCTCGAGTGTGGCCCGGCCGGCGGCCCTCCGCTGCCCCTGCATGCCGGCCGCTGCGCGCCACCGGCGGCGAGGAGGCTGCGATGAGCCTTGAGAGAACGACGATCTGGCAGCGCCCGGCCGAGCTCTTGCAAGAGCTCATCCGCTTTGACACCACCAATCCCCCCGGAAACGAAGCCCCGTGCATCGCCCACGTGGACAACCTGCTGCGCGGGGCAGGCATCGAGACGACGATCCTGGCCCGCGACGAGGCGCGGCCCAACCTCATCGCCAGGCTGCCCGGCCGCGGGCAGGCCCCGCCGCTGCTCATGTACGGCCACGTCGACGTGGTGCCCACCGTGGGCCAGGCGTGGACCCACCCGCCCTTCGAGGGCCGGCTGGTGGACGGCTGGGTGTGGGGGCGCGGCGCCCTGGACATGAAGGGCGAGCTGGCCATGATGATCGCCACCCTGCTGCGGGCCCGCGCCGAGGACCTCGAACCGCCCGGCGACGTCCTCCTGGCCCTCCTCAGCGACGAGGAGGCCCTGGGCCAGTATGGCGCCGGCTACCTGGTGCAGGAGCATGCCTCGCTGTTCGACGGCATCCGCTACGCCATCGGCGAGGCCGGCGGCTTTACCGTGCACCTGGCCGGCCGCCGCATCTATCCCATCATGGTCGCCGAGAAGCAGACCTGCTCCCTGCGGGCCACCGTCCGCGGCCCTGCAGGGCACGGCGCCGTTCCCATCCGGGGCGGGGCCATGGCCAAACTGGCCCGCCTGTTGCAGGTCCTGGACCGCCGCCGCCTGCCCGTACACGTCACGCCCGAGACCCGGCAGATGATCGAGACCATCGCCACGGCGCTGCCCTTTCCCCAGGGTGCGGTGCTGCGGCTGCTCCTCCGCCCGGCCCTCACCGACCGGGTGCTGGACCTCCTGGGCCCCCTGTCCTCGACCCTCGACCCGCTGCTGCACAACACCGTCAGCCCGACGGGGCTGCGGGGCAGCGACAGCCTGAACGTCATCCCCTGCGAGGTGAGCGTCGCCCTCGACGGCCGCCTGCTGCCCGGCTTCACGCCCGAGGTCATGCTGGCCGAGCTGGGCCAGCTCCTGGGCGACGACGTGGATCTGGAGGTGACCTGCTACGAGCCCGGTCCGAAGGCGGCCGACATGGGTCTGTACGACACCCTGGCCGCCATCCTGCGCGAGCTCGATCCCGGCGGCACCCCCAGCCCCCTGGTCGTCGCCGGCGTCACCGACGCCCGCTGGTTCTCGCGCCTCGGCATCCAGACCTATGGCTTCACGCCCATGAAGCTGCCGCCCGGCATGGACTTCTGGAAGATGGTCCACGCCGCCGACGAGCGGGTGCCCGCGGCGGCCCTCGACTGGGGCGTCGACGGCCTCTACAGGCTCTTGCAGCGTTTCGGGCCGTAAACTCGCCATTCAGGCCTTTTGGCTTTTTGAGTATCTCGTGCTACAATAATAAGACAGATTTGCTTCGCAGTCCGAGGTTGGAAAGAGCAAGGTAGTGAGAGGAGTGCCATGCCTCACAGTTCCACCATCACGCATCGAAGGCCCAGGGGAGACTTTTCCAGCTTTCACGCCCTTGTTGTCGGCATCTCCTCGTACCAGCGAGTGACCCCCCTTGCCAAGGCAAGGGATGATGCCATAGACCTTGCCGAACTCCTGATTAGGATCGGCTATCCCCCCGAGCAGGTCTTGCTGCTGCTTGACGAAGGGGCAACCAAGGTGGCCATCGACAATGCCCTGAACGCCCTGGCCGAGAAAACCCGGGCGAGGGACACCGTCCTTATCTTCTATTCCGGCCACGGCGTTCAGCGGAGAGGTGGGCTGAAGCAAGGTGAGTTTCTCTGCCCGGTTGGCGCGGACCTGAACGATCTGCACTCCACCTGCATTTCCAGCGAGGAATTGGAGACGGCCGTCAGTGCCCTCAAAACCAGCCAGGTTGTGATTCTGCTCGATGCCTGCCATGCTGGCGGGGTTGGCAAGGCAGAGGGAATCGAGATCGCTGCCGGTCTTTCTGATCAGATGTACCAGAAACTCGCCGGCCAGCGCGGGCGTATCGTGATCGCTTCTTGCGCCCGCGACGAGGTCTCATGGGAAACGCAACAAATGCGGAACAGCTTGTTCACGCATTGTCTGCTCGAAGGTCTGCGCGGCAAGGCATCCAGCCACGATGGGTTCGTCCACATTACGCATCTGTTCGATTATATAGTCGACAACATCAATGCCCGGCAAGCCGAGATTCAGAAGCAATACCCGGAGTTTCAGCCCCAGCATCCACTGCTCAAGGGCGCTATCGAGAAGAATTTTTTCCTCGCCGGCGGAAAGCAGGACAACCGTCGCCGATGGATAAAGATCCTGGGCGTCGACTGCGCGGACGACCTCAAGATGTTTGCCTACTGGGTAGCAGGAGAGGGCGCCTGGGAGCGGCTGCGAGGCAAGACCAGCATGGAGAAGGCTGAGAGTCTGCTGCTGCTGGCCGAGGCCCAGGGCCAGATGCACAAGCTGTACGGCTACATCAAGGAGTTCCGAAAGGGTATAGACACGACAGGCCTGATCGTGGACGCGCCGCCCTGGCCACGAGTCGAGTTCGTCAACCGCCTGGAAGAGATCACCAAGATAACCAGCCGACTCAGCGCGCCGTACCAGCTCGTCCATGCCCCGAGGGGTTATGGCAAAACCTGGCTGCTGGAACAGATTGCGCACCACTACCAAAGGCAAGGCTGGCTGCCCTACTTTGTAAACGTGATACGGAGTGGCTGCCAGTCGTGCCAAGATCTGCTGGCCGAAATCGCAGCCACGGCAGGCGGTGAGCTGCCTCCTCAGCCAGGCGGGCCGGAAATGATGGAGGACTGGTGCAGGAAGGTCGGATACGAAATCGCCACCTGTGCCCTTGGCACCTTCCAGCGATGGACTTGTGCATCTTCCCAACAGAGCAAGGGCGTCGTCCTGTTGATCGACGACGTGCAGTGTATTGTGGATGAGACGACTCCCCTGTTTCTCGGCCGGTTCATTCAGGGCCTGCGCAAGGGACTCGAAACGTCCGGCCCGGGTCTGTCCGTTCGGCTTATCATGGCCGGCACCGATCAGGCCGTGCGATGGAATGATCAGACCAGTCTTCTCGTTGTCCCAAGCAGCCTATCGCCCTTTACCTATGCTGTCGTGCGCGAGGCCGTGCACCAGTTTGCCTCTCGAAACAATCTGACCTGGTCAGCCGAAACTGTGACCGATGCGGCATCCAACTTGTTCGACATTACCGGTGGGCATCCGAGCTGCATTGCCAAAATCATGCAGGACTTTCGTGATCGGCCCGGCTACCCGCCTGGGGAGTATTTGCAGGAGAACGCCTCGCAGATCTTGTTAGAGACAGTGCTGCCCATCGTCGCCGAGATACGTTCTGTGCCACACGCCGAGGAGCTGCGCATCCTCAGTGTCTGCCGGCGATATACAGCCAACATCATGAAAAAGTTCATGGATGCCGGCCTTCTCAAACCGATGGATGACCAGCAACTTGGTGATGACCTTCTTGCTTCTTACCTGGTTCGCCGCAAAGACGGCTTTCTGGAGGACGATATTACGCGCCGCCTGCTGGCCATCGAGTTGCGCCATACAGACATGTCCTGCTTCCTCCAGGGGTGCCAGGTTGCCCGCGACGCATATCTTGTCGAGCTACACCGCAATAGGAGCCGGCCGGAACGCATGGCGATCGAGCTGCTCTTTCAGGAATTGCAGCTCGCGCACTATACTCGGCGGCAGGCCGTGGAACCTGGCAGTATCAACGGCTGTCTCGACGCCCTGATCAAAGGACGAGACGGAGTCGAAGCCCTGGACGACCTGCTTGAGAACATGGAAAGCGACTGGGAGTTCCAGTTCTGCTGGAATTTCCTTCAGCGGGATAGTGTCTACAATGGCGGGCCCTACCACAGCCTCGTAGCCCAGGTCAAGGACCGGCGCCAGGCGATCCCAGCCCGCACAATGTCAGCTCCCGCTGCACCTTGATTGGAAGGAGGAGGGACCGGCCATGCACTCAATACCATTTATTGATCGTGATGTTGAACTAGCACGGGCCGAAGAGCTCGTCGATAGGTGGGGCACACGGCTGGTGTGGTGCATCCAGGCAGAAGGAGGCATCGGCAAGACCCGGCTCTTGCAGGAAATTCAACGTCGGCTGAGAACACGCACCACAGGCCCCCGTACATCAGAAAGGAGCATCAAGATTGCCCTCGTGCAAGAGTTCTGCGACTCGGAATGGTCCAGGCATTTCCTGGCCGGCGCACGAGCGATGGCTTCCGACCTGGCCTCGACCTTGATCGAATCGGACGCCCATTTCGATTACGAGCAGATGGGCCGCCAGATCGACTCGGCCGTCGAACAGGCAGCAGACGTGATCCTGGTGAGGCTCGGCTCCGACGAAAAGCTCTACCCTGCGCTTCAGCGAGCGTTGGATCAGGGCAAGAAGATCATCACCCTCGATAACTATCTGCGAATCGATGGGCTGGCTTGCCGGGCATCGCTGGAATACCTTGCGGCAGGCACGGAAATGGCCGAGATGATGGCCCGCGCACTGAACTTTCGGGGCAAGGTGGCCGGTGTGTGGGTCGAGGAGATGGCCATGCAGAAGCGTCGCAAGAACATCCTCGACACAATGCTGATGAAGTATCCGGACCTGGAATTGGCCGGTGCCTATGGGTCGCTGCAACGTGGAATGGCCGACAAAGCGTACGAGCAAACGCGGGCCCTCCTTCGCCAGCACCCTGATCTGCAGGCGATTTGGGTCACATGGGATGAATTCAACCGGGGCGTTGTAAGCGCTCTTAAAGATGAAAAGCGTAGCGACGTCCGGGTATACAGCTTTGATCTGTGCGACTCGGAGATCGAGCTGATGACCGCCAGTGACAGTCCATGGGCGGCCACCGTGGCCGTCGATCCGGGTGAGGTCGGCCGGATTCTGATCCGGCTGGCGGCACAGGTCGCTTATGGAGGCCAACTGGAGCGACAATTTGCCATCCCGATGAAGCTCGTGCTGCCGGAGATGCTCAGGAATGCCGGACGCAAGGTCTTGCAGCCCGAAGGAGATCTCGCCTGGACAACGACGCTAAAGGCGACCTCGGCCAGCAGATACCAGGAAGCAGGTGCGCAGCAACTGATTACTGAACTGCTGGATTGCGATGATCACAGCCTGCGAATTGCGCCCAACCTGGGCCGGAGCATCGCCAGCATGCTGACGGACACCCAGGCGTTCGAGCCATACCTGAGGGCACTTCGCGATCTGCGCAAGATCGAGCGGGCGGGCGTCAGCCCGGAGCGCCTGACGCAGGAGCGCGCCGAAGTCAGTGACACCTTTGTGCAGTGTTTCAACTCGGTGTCCGCCAACAAACGGATCGTCCTCTTCCTTGACACCACCGACAAGCTGGAGGCGAGCAATTCATGGAATTACTTGATCTCGGTCTGCCCGCGGCTCAAGAACATGGTCCTCTTTGTTGCCGGCCGCAACGCCGCCAGCATCGGGCAGTTCCTGGAGCCCCAATTGGGAGCCGACGTGGAGATCATCGCACTGGACCCGCTGCCAGGCGAAGCTAGCGCGCGATATCTCCAGGCCAAACAGGACCATCTCAACATCTACGTGGAGCCCGAGCTGGCAACCCAGCTCCTCTCACTGGCCCAAGGCCGGCCAATTCTGATCGACCTCGCCGCAGAATGGCGGGCACGAGGAATCCCCCTTGAGTGGCTGGCAGGCGAGGGGTTCCGGGGCCTGGGTGGAATCCCTGAAGCCGAGCGAGAGGCGCACCAAGAGGCTTTCGAGCGGCAACTGGTGCAGCACCTGAAGGAGGCACGCCAGCGAATCGATCAGCTCATCTTGAGTCTGGCCATCGTCTATCCGATGGACGCCGAGATGATTGCCGCCATCCTCATCCCGGACAAGAGCCTTGAAGAAGCCAGGGCGCTCTTCCAGACCGCGCAAAGCTACGTGTTTGTGAAGCTTCTCCCTGATGGCCGTATTACGCTTCACGACAAGATGCGCGATATGATCCGGGACCACGTGTGGCCCGAGATCGACATTGATCTCAGGCGGCGGCGCCGGGATCGAAAGCTGGCCGCCGACTACCTGGCCCAAAAGGCCGACGCATTGCACGTCGAGATCGATCGGGCCCGGGCGGCGGCCGAGGAGGATGACGGAGACAAGCCGGTGGTACAGCCGACCATCGAGCTTGAACAGCGCTATTGGTCAACCCAAATCGACCGTCTGCGATACATGCTGAGCTCAGCCTGGACGGAAGGAATCGCCTTGTTTTCGCAGTTGTTCGAGGAGGCAACCGACGACTATCAGTGGGAAGTTCGCGCCGTGCTGCTCAGAGGGGTTGCCGACGGGCTGCAGGATGCCATCGAAAAAGGATGGCAAGGGCCGGAGGAACGCTACTGTTACGAGATGGCGCTGGCCCGACACAAGCTGGATGTGCTACAGCTTGAAGAGGGGTATCGCATCCTGAACGCTCTGAAAGAGGACTATACCGAAGACCATCGCCAGCTTGACATCATGACTCGACAGGGAAACTATCACGAAAAGACCGGCCACTTCGCTGACGCCATGACCTCGTACAAGGAGGCCCTGGATATTTGCAGGAGGAGCGATACGGTGCAGCAATGGACCAGCTTGATTCGCAGCAACCTGGGCCGTGTCAACACGAGCATGGGCCGCCTCGACGAGGCACTGGAAAACTACAAGGTCGCAATGGACGAATACCACCATGCCGGTGGCGGAAAGTTGGCCGAGTTCGCGGACCTGATCAACAATATCGGCTACGTAACTTGCTTGCAGGGCGAGTATGACACAGCGCTGAATTGTTGCATGGATGCGCTGGCAATGCGCGAAACACTGGGACTTCGCCGGGAGGCTGGCTACAGCCATTCCACCATCGGCGAAGTCTACCGGAACTGGGGCCGCTACGACGAAGCCATGCACCACTATAACGAGGCACTGCGCATCTTTCAGGCTCAACACGATAGGACGTGGCTGGCCCGCCTGTACAGCTATCGTGGCGCCGTCTATCGCCTGACCAATGACCTCGACAGAGCGGAGGCCGATCTGCGCCAAAGCCTGCGCTACGAGGTACCGACCCAGATGCCATGGGCCCACCACGTCTTGGGTTGTGTCGAATGGAATCGGGGCATGTACGACGCCGCCCTGGCTGAATTTGCGAACAGCCAAAGGCTGGCTGACCGGTTTCTGGACGTCAGAAGCCAGGTCAACAACCTGGTTGCCGTCGCCGAGGTGAACTATCTAAAGTGGCAGGAGTCGGGCTGCGGGAATGACGACTTGATCAATGTCATTCTGGACCAGAAATCCAAGATCGAAGCCCTGGATAGGGCTGGTTACGAGTTTCCCCATCACTATGGGCGGTTGCTCAGAGTGTGCGGGGACGTCGCTTTTCAGCTGCAACGATATGCCGAAGCCTGGAAGACCTATGCCCATTCGTATGCGCTGTTGAGCAAGCGGCTGGGTGGCTACGGCCGGCGAACTTTTGCCGACGAGCTCAACATGCTTGCGACCAAGATCGACCAACTGGGGGATCAGGACCCGGCCCTGGCGATACAGTGGTGCCAGGACTTTCGGGCGTACTGGTCAGACAAGAACCGCCAGATCCTGCGCCGGGATACACTGCTCAATATGTGTTCGATTCACGAAGCAAAGGCAAGACTCTTCGAGGGCAACAAAAATGAACTCAGTGACTAGTCCGAACGCGTTACCGCTCATACTGTATGAGTCAGGAACTGCGTTTCAGCCCGCCGGTCAATGCGACTGCGCCTGTGACTGTGCCTGTGTCGAGCCCGGGTCGAGGTCGACCAGCCGGGCCGACGCCCGGACCCCGGGCCTCGATGAGATCTTGACGCGATCCCGGTGGCTATACACCAGCGAAGCGGATCCCGATCACCTGCTTGCCCTCAACTGCGAGGAAATGGCCGGACCCGTTGTCTTGAACAGGCCGGCTCGCGGGCTCCTGGCCTTGTTCGAGCGGCCGATGACTGCGCGCCAGGCAATGGCGGCTTGCAGCTCGCTGCCGGCGAGCGTCGTGAAAGCCGCAATCGACGATCTGTTCCGCTCTCGGCTGCTCACGGCATCCCACGCGGCAGCACGGCCAACGAGCCACGATACCTTGATTGCCTGGTTGCACGTCACTGATCGCTGTAATCTGCGTTGCAGCTATTGCTACCTACCCCACGTGCCGTCCGATATGCGCTACGAAACCGGAGTCGCGGCCATCGATACCCTGCTGCGCTCGGCTCTGGCCCATGGCTATGGCCGGCTCAAGCTCAAGTACGCAGGCGGTGAGCCTTTACTAAACTTCCCGCGCGTGCTCCAATGGCACTCCTATGCGCGCCGGGTGACCGGTGAGCACGGCCTGGCCCTGGAGGGAGTGGTCCTGAGCAACGGGACATTGCTCACGCCCGAGATCATAGCGAGCATGAAAGCCAATGGTCTGAAGCTCATGATCTCGCTGGATGGGCTTGGCCGTGAGCACGACCGCCAGCGGCCGTTCTCGGATGGGACCGGATCCTCGGAGGTCGCGCGGCGGGCGGTCGAGTTGGCCGTGCAGCATGACCTGACGCCCAACGTCTCGGTCACCGTCACCCAGGACAGCGCGGCGGGATTGGCCGAGCTGGTCACGTGGCTCCTGGCCCGGCAGGTGCCCTTCAGCCTGAATTTTCATCGTCCCTGCCACCCCAATGGCCCGGCAGCGCAGCCAGATGACACTCGGATCGTTGAGGGCATGCTGGCTGCTTTCCAGGCCATCGAAGCGCATTTGCCGGAATGGAACCTCCTGGGCGCGTTGGTCGACCGCGCCCATTTTGGTTCATGGCACAACACGCCGTGTGTCGTCGGGAGGCACTACCTGGTGTTCGATACCGGTGGGCGCATCGCCAAGTGCCAGATGGACATGGCCCACGTCGTAACTGACGTCTCTGATCCAGATCCACTGGCCTCTCTCCGGGACAGCCAGTCGGGAGTTCAGAATGTGGCTGTGGAAGACAAGGGAGAGTGCAGGCACTGCCTGTGGCGCTACGCGTGCGCGGGAGGCTGCCCCCTCGTGGCGTTCTGGGCCACCGGGCAGTTTGACCGCCGATCACCCTACTGCTCCATGTATCGAGCGCTGTATCCGGAAGCGATTCGCCTGGAAGCGCTGCGGCTGATGAAAAACGCTGCGGCGTCGGAGAAAAGAGCCAGTGCCTGAGATCCGAAGGGCACGAGCTCCTGGAGAAGACAAGTGAAGAGCATTGTAGAGGACAAGGTGACTGTTACAGCAGTTGTTCTGCGGTTCATAGCCTGCTGTCTCCTGGCCCTCCTGCTGGGCACCCTCGTGCCCGGCGACCTCTCCGCCCAGGCGCCCTCCTGGCCCGATGCCCCCGAGATCGCTTCCTACGACATCGACGTCACCCTCGACGCCGGGGCCAGGACTCTGGCAGGGCGGGAGCGCATCACCTACGCCAACACGACGGCCGACCCCATCCCCGACCTGGTCTTTCACCTCTACCTCAACGCCTTTGCCAGCCGCGACACCATCTTTATGCGCGAGGGCGGCGCCGCCCACCGCGGCCAGGCCTGGAGCCCCGACGCGGCAGGCTGGATCGAGGTGACGGAACTCCGCCTGGCCGGCGGCCAGCCCCTGGCGCTGGAAACGCTGGAGGACGGCACCCTGGCCCGCGCGGCGCTGCCCGAGCCCGTTGCCCCCGGCGAGGCCGTCGAGATCGAGCTCGAGTTCCGCGCCCAGCTTCCGCGGGTCTTTGCCCGGACCGGCTACGCCGGCGATTTCTTGATGGTTGGCCAGTGGTTCCCGAAGCTGGGCGTCTGGCAGGATGGCGCCTGGAACGCCTACCCCTTTCACGCTAACGCCGAGTTCTATGCCGACTTTGGCACCTACGACGTGGCCATCACCCTGCCTGCCGGCCACGTCACCGGCGCTACGGGCCTGCCCGTGGAGCAGGCGGACAACGGCGACGGCACCCAGACGGTCGCCTATCACGCCGAGGGAGTCATCGACTTTGCCTGGACGGCGTCGCCCGACTTTGAGCAGGAGAGCCGTTCCGTGGATGGCGTCGAGGTCATCTACCTCTACCTGCCCGAACACGCGCGGACCGTGGATCGCGTCCTGGACGCCACAGAAGCCGCCCTGACGCACTATGGCCAATGGTACGGCACCTATCCCTACCCCCGACTGACCGTCGTCGACGTCCCCGACGATGGGCAGGGGGCCGGCGGGATGGAATATCCCATGCTCTTCACCGCGGGTCCCATGAGCGCCCTGGGCGTCAGCCTGGACGTGACCCGCGGCGCCGATCGCTCCCTGGAGCTGGTGGTCGTGCACGAGGCGGGCCACCAGTGGTGGCAGAGCGTGGTGGCCACCAACGAGGCCGAGGAGCCCTGGCTGGACGAGGGCATGACCGAATACTCGGCCGTGCGCCTGCTCACCCGGTTGTACGGCCCCGGCCGCTCCCTCTTTGACAGTCGCGTGGTGTCGCTGGGCAGCCTCGACACCCGCCGCCTCGAGTATTTCCTCAGCCCTGGCGTGCCCATGTACGGGCCTGCCTGGGAGTTCGAGACCATGGAGTACGTCATCGCCACCTACTCCAAGCCCGCCCTCTCTCTCCTCACCCTGGAACGAACCCTGGGCGAGGAGACCATGCTCGAGCTGATGAGCACCTATTACCAGCGCCACCGCTTCGGGCATCCCACCACCGAGGATTTCCGCACCGTGGCGCAAGAGGTGACGGGCCAGGAGCTTGACTGGTTCTTTGACGGGCTGGTCTACGGCGACGAGGTGGTGAACTATCGCGTCGCCGAGCTGGAGCCCCGCAGCGTGACGGTCGCCCGCGAGGGCGAGTTGGCCGTGCCCACCGAGGTGCTGGTGACCTTTGAGGATGGCACCACCGTCCTCGAGCCCTGGGATGGCAGCCAGGAGGAGCAGACCTTTGCCTATCCCGACGGGCCGGCGGTGCGCAGCGCCGAGGTGGACCCCGAGGGCCGGGTCCTGGTGGACCTGCGCTGGGCCGACAACGGCCTCAGCCGCCAGGTCTATGTCGCCGATTGGCTAGCCGTGGCCGCGCGCCTGGTGTATTACGTTCAGAACGCCATGCTGGCGCTGGGAGGGTGGTAGCATGAACGGCTGGCGCGCTTTCCTCCGCGGCGTTTCCCTTGTCCTGCGCTATCCTCAGACCTGGTTGCTCCTCTTTGTGGCCAACCTGTTCCCGGCGCTGCTGCTGGCTGCGGTGCCGGCCCTGTCCCTCACCTCTGGCCTGGCCCGCCGCCCCGTCATCCAGGACGTGGCTGACGGCGTGGACGCCTGGTTCGTCCTGGAGAACAGCATGTCGGGCCTGGCCCAGATGGCCCTGGGGGCGCCGGTGGAAGCGAGCGGCGGTGTCTCCCTGAACCTCTTGGCCGTCCTGCTCCTCCTGGCCAGCCTGCCCCTGGCCGCCTGGCTGCTGCCCGCCTTCCTGGAGGGGGGCGTGCTGCACACCTTTCTGCAGGCAGGGCCCTTCCGCTGGCGGGCGTTCCTGCGGGCCTGCTGGCACTGGTGGGGCGTCTTCATCCTGCTGGCGGCCGTCCAGGGCCTGGCTACGATTTTCGTGTTGGCGCCCCTGGTCCTCTTTGCGGCAGCGGCGGGCGGCGCGGCCTGGCTCCTTCTGCCGGTCCTGGCCCTCGCCGTGGCCCTGGGCCTGGCCCTCATGGAGTACACGCGCATCCTGGCCGTGGCCCGCGACACGCGCAACCCCTTCCAGGCCTTTGGCATGGCCGTCCGCTTTGTCTTTGACCGGCGACGGCGCCCGGCCGTGTTCGTCCTCTACCTCGTCAGCCTGCTGCTCGTCGCCCTGCTCCACACCCTCTACCGCCTGGGGCTGATGCCCCTCCTTCCCCTCGAGTGGTGGCTGCTGGTGCTGGTCGTGCAGCAGTCCTTCATCCTCCTGCGCCTGGGCAGCCGGCTGGCGCGCCTGGCGGGCGCCTCAGCGCTGCTGCGCCACGCCGAGGGGGAGCCGGCCGGCCCGCTCCCCGTTGCCGGGACCGCCGCGCCCGGGTGACCGCCGTGATCCACACCGGCTGCTGCGGGTTCGTCAAGTCTCACGGGGCCTACTTTCGGCATTTCGGCCTCATCGAGATCCAGCGCACCTTTTACAAGCCGCCCATGGTCAAGACGGCCCTCCGCTGGCGGGAGGAAGAAGCGCCCCCCGGGTTTATCTTTGCACTTAAAGCGTGGCAGCTCATCACCCACTCGCGCCACAGCCCGACCTACGCCCGGGCCGGGCTCGACATCCCCGAGACGGCGACGGGCCGCTATGGAAGCTTCCGGCCCACACCCGAGGTGCTGGACGCCTGGGAGCGCACCTTCGAGATTGCCGAGGCTCTTCGGGCAGCCGTCGTCGTCTTCCAGTGCCCCGCCAGCTTTCGGCCCACGCCGCAGAACGTGGACAACATGCGCGCCTTCTTCGGGCAGGCCCGTCGCGGCGATCTGGTGTTCGCCTGGGAGCCGCGCGGCGACTGGCCCGATGCCGACGTTGCCGGTCTATGCCGCGAGCTGGACCTGGTACACTGCGTCGATCCCTTCAAACGGCTGCCGGTGACCCCCGGCCTGGCCTACTTTCGCCTCCACGGCATCGACGGGTATGCCTACGACTATCGCTACAGCGACGAGGATCTTGCTCGCCTCGAAGAGGCGTGCCGGCCCTTTGACGAGACCTATGTTCTGTTCAACACCGCCTCGATGTGGGACGACGCCTTGCGCTTCCAGGCGCGCCTGGCGGAGCGGAGCGACTTTCGGAGGTAAAGCATGCGCAGTTGCATCGGGGCGGATAGCAGGCGAGACGGGGGCGCTCAGGCGGGGCTGCCCGGCTCCCTGGTCGCGGCGCGCAGGCCGCGCTCGGTGAGGCTCCACAGCCGGCCCTGGCCCTGCACCGAGCAACTGCCAATCGAACAGCCGTGGCATGACCCGCTGCAGCCATCCACGGAGCGCAGGTAACCCAGGCGGGCCAGGTTCTCCAGCATGGCCTCCAGCAGGGGCTCCGAGATGGACAGGGCCCCTGCCAGGTCCTGGTAGCTCTGGACGCCACCGCGTCCCAGTTGTCTCAACAGATCTTCCAGCATATTAGATCAAGTTCGCCGCCTGGTAGGCGACGATCCCTCCCACTAGGGAGATGACGAGGAGCAGGCCGACGCCCAGCCCCGTCCACCCCCAGCTCCTGGTCTCCTGGCGCATGGCAGCCACCGTTGCCACGCAGGGGATGAACAGGATTTGCACCACGAGAAAGGCCAGGGCGCCGGCCGGCGTCAGGGCGCCCGNNCTTGGGCGCCGGCCGGCGTCAGGGCGCCCGCCAGCGCCGTCTGCAGGCCGGCCGTTCCCGCCGCCTCCCCACCGGCGAACAGGACGCCCATGGTGGCGATGGCGTTCTCCTTGGCCACAAAGCTCGTCAGCAAGGCCACCAGCATCCGCCAGTCGAGGCCCATCAGGGCGCCCAGGGGCTCCAGGGCCCGGCCCGCGGCCGCCAGGTAGCTGGTTTCCAGTTGGCCATCGGGCAGCACCGACAGGGCCCACACGACGATGGACATGACGAGGATCAGGGTTCCGGCTCGCTTCAGGAACTCGCGGCTGTTCTGCCACACCTGGATGCCGATGGTGCGGGCGTTGGGCAGGTGATACAGCGGCAGCTCCATGATAAAGGCCGCCCGCTCGCCCCGGAGCACCCAGCGGTTGAGGAGGATGCCTACCAGGACCAGGACTGCCAGGCTGAGGGCCACCAGCCCCCAGGCGACGAGGGCGGCAGCCGCCCCGAAAAACACGGGGGCCACGAACACGATGACCGCCATCCTGGCCGCGCACGGCACCAGCGGCGCCAGCAGAATGGTGAGCAGCCGCGCCCGGGGCGAGTCGATGATGCGCGAGCCCGCCACGGCGGGCACGTTGCAGCCAAAGCCCAGGAAGAGCGGCATGAAGCTCTTGCCGTGGAGCCCCACGAGGTGCATGAACCGGTCCATGACAAAGGCCGCGCGCCCCATGTAGCCCACGTCTTCCAGCAGGGCCAGGACGGCGAAAAAGATGACCAGGATAGGCAAAAAGGTCACCACCGTGCCCACCCCGCCGATGGCGCCATCCACCACCAGGCTCCGCAGCCAGGTGGGTGCGTTCGCCAGCAGCCCCGAGGCGGCGCTCGAAAGGCCGCCCACCACGGTGCGCTCCAGCAGGTCTTGCAGGGGCGTGCCGACGGCAAAGGTCAGGCCAAAGACGAGGCCCAGGATGGCCGCCAGGATGCCCAGCCCCCAGATGGGGTGCGTGGCCCAGCGATCCAGGCGCTCGGTGAGGGTGATCTGGCCGGCCCGCGGGCGGGTGACGGCGGCCCGCACCATGCGCCCGACCCACTCGTAGCGGCCGCTGGCCACCGACAGGACCGCGTCCTCGTGGGCCATGAGGATCTCGTGGATGGCGGCCCATCGATCGGCGGGCAGGATCTGCTCGCGCAGCAGCGCGGTGATCTCGGTGTCGCCCTCCAGGAGCTTGAGGGCCACCCAGTCGGGGGGATAGAGGTCCGGTACGCAGCCGTCCAGCAGGGCCAGGACCTCGTCGAGGACCTGGCGATGATCCTCGCGGATCTCGGGGATACACGGCGTGTAGGGCAGCTCGCCCCGCACCAGGGCGACCACGGTCTCGACCAGCTCCGAAACGCCCTGGTTCTTGCTGGCCGACATGCTCACCACGGGCACCCCCAGGGCCGCCTCCAGCACCCGGGCCTCGACCTGCATGCCCTCGGAGGCAGCCACGTCGACCATGTTCAGGGCCACCACCAGCCTGTTGGCCAGGGGAAGAAGCTCGGCCACCAGGTAGAGATGCCGCTCCAGCGAGGCGGCATTGACCACCGTCACCACCACGTCCGGTCGCTCGCGGACGATGTAATCGCGGGCAATGACCTCCTCCAGCGAGTTGGCCGTCAGGCTGTAGGTGCCGGGGAGATCGACCACGTGGAGGGTAATGTCGCCGTGATGGTGAATGCCCGTCTTTTGCTCGACGGTCTTGCCCGGCCAGTTGCCAACGTGCTGGCTCAGGCCGGTCAGCAGGTTAAAGACCGTGGACTTGCCCACGTTGGGCTGGCCGGCAAGAGCCACACGCAAGGCCACGCGCCCGTCGAGAACGCCGGCCCCCTTGGTGACAGCCACAGAGGTCTGGAGATTATCGTCCATGCCCGTCACCTGGCAGGCGCTGCACGACGATCTTGTTCGCCTCGCCTCGGCCCAGGGCCACGCGCGTGTCGCGCAGGTTCACGATCAGGGGGCCGCGCCCGATGTTCTGCACGACCCTCAGCGAAACACCCGGGGTAAAACCCAGGGAGGCCAGGCGGCTCAGAAGATAATGTCCGCCCTCGATGCCCTGCACACGGACCGATTCTCCCTCTCGGACTGCGCTCAGGTTAATCGTCGTCGTCGTCATCGTCACTGTTGCCTATCCTTTCCCATCGACATTGTACGGGTGGTTCAAATTTGCAATTGCGACGCAATTGCAGTGCCACATTCCAAATAGATACGCCGCACAGGCGGCGAGTTTATTCTGAACGCTCCTCCAGGCACCAGGCGCAGTAGCCCGTAAGCTCCACCTGGGCTGTGGTCACCTGGAAGCCGTGGTCCTCGCAGGCCGCGGCCGCCGCCGCCTCAAAGGCGGTGCTGTCAACCTCGATGACGCGGCCACAACCCAGGCAGACCAGGTGGGAGTGCTCTTTCTTTTTGTCCAGCTCGTAGTGATGCTGCTCCCCCTCAAGGTGAAGCTCGCGCACGGCACCGGTTTCCTTGAGGGCACTGAGGGTGCGGTAAACGGTCGAGAGGCTGAGACGGGAGTCGCTGCGGCGCCCCCGCTCATAAATCTCCTGGGCGTCAAGGTGCCCATCGACGCCCGCCAGGACCCTCAGGACGAGTTGTCGCTGGGGGGTGATCCTTTTGCCGGCCTCTCGCAGGCGCCGCTCATATACTGGTACCAGGTCCTCCACGGTCCACCGCCTTTTACGTGCTATTGCGAATGAGTTGCAGTAAGGATAGTATACCACACTTTCGCCGCTTGTCAAGCAGGAAGACGTGCGAGATCAGGCGCGGAACACGTTGCGCAGCAGAAACAGGACGTTGGCCGGCCGCTCGGCCAGGCGCCGCATGAAGTAGGGATACCACTCTCGGCCGTAGGGCACGTAGGCCCGCACCCGGTAGCCCTCGTCGGCCAGCCGGCGCTGCAGCCCGGGGCGGATGCCGTACAGCATCTGGAACTCGTAGCGGTCGGGCGAGATCTGGCGCTCGCGGGCGTGCTCCTGGGCCCAGGCGATGAGGCGCTCGTCGTGGGTGGCAATGGCAGGGAAGGCACCCCACGCCCGCGCCTCGTCGCTAAAGAGTTGCTCCATCAGCCGGACAAAGTTCGCGTCGGTGTCCGCCTTGTCCGAATAGGCCACCTCGGGCGGCTCGTCGTAGGCCCCCTTGACCAGCCGCACCGAGGCCCCCATCTCGACGAGGCGCGCCACGTCGTCGGCGCTGCGGTACAGGTAGCTCTGGATGACGACGCCGACGTTCTTGTAGCGCGACCACAGCCCTTCGAAGAGGTCCAGCGTGGGCTGGACGTAGTCAAAGCTCTCCATGTCGATGCGCACAAAGCGGCCAATCTCGGCGGCGCGGGCCACGATGCGTTCCAGGTTCTCCGCCGCCAGGGCAGGCCCAAGGTCCATGCCCAACTGCGTCAGCTTGAGCGACACGCCCGAACGGAGATCGTGGCTGGCGATGCCCTCCAGCAGCTCGAGGATCTCGGTGGTGGCGTCGCGCGCCTCGTGCTCGCTGGTGACATTCTCGCCGAGGTGATCGAGGGTGGCCAGGAGGCCATCGCGGTTCAGCACCGCGACGGCCTCCTGCGCCTCCTCGAGCGTCTCGCCGGCAACAAAGCGGCGAACCATGGCCCGGGCGGGGCCAAAGCGAGACGCTGCCTGTCGCAACCTTTCGCTTTGGGACAGGGAGAGGAAAAAGTTGCGCATCAGGGGCATGGTGGTTACGCCTTTCCCAACACCGCCGCCAGGAGCGCCATGCGGATGTACATGCCGTTCTCCATCTGCCGGAAATAGGCAGCGCGCGGGTCGTTGTCCAGGGCATAGCTGATCTCGTTCACACGGGGCAGGGGGTGCATGACGATCATTCGCTCCTTGGCGTCGGCCATCAGCTCGGGCGTGATGACGTAATAGTCCTTCACCGCCTCGTACTGGGCCTGGTCGGCAAATCGCTCCCGCTGCACGCGGGTGACGTACAGAACGTCGATGTCAGAAATGGCGTCCTGGACGTTGTAGCTCTCGTCCACCTGGTGGCCGCACGATCGGATGTCGTTGAGGACGTCCAGGGGCAGGCGCAGGATCTCGGGCGAGACAAACGTCATGCGGGTGTCGTACAGGCATAGGAGCCGCGCCAGCGAGTGCACCGTCCGGCCATAGCGCAGGTCGCCGACCATGGCCACGTGTAGCCCGTCCAGATTGCCCAGTTCCGAGTGGATGGTGTACAGGTCCAGGAGGGCCTGCGTGGGGTGCTCGCCCACGCCGTCGCCGGCGTTGATGATGGGCTTGCGGGCATATTCGGCCGCCACCTGCGAGGCGCCCACCTCCGGGTGCCGCAGCACGATGACGTCGGCGTACGACTCCAGGGTGCGGATGGTGTCGGGCAGGCTTTCGCCCTTGGTCACCGACGAAAAGCGCACCTCGTTGATGGGAATGACGCTGCCCCCCAGCCGCGACATGGCCGCGATGAACGACGAGCTGGTGCGGGTGCTGGGCTCGTAGAACACGCAGGCCAGCACGTGTCCTTTCAGCAGGTCGGTGGACCCCACCCGCTTGACCACGGCCCGCATCTCGTCGGCCACCGCAAAGATGTACTCCAGGTTCTCCCTGGTAAACTGCCGGACAGAGATAATGTCCTGCCCGTAAAAGCCGCTCGTCAGGTTGGGCGCCAGGCCCACCTTCTTCATGCCATTGGTCACGGTCGTCATCTAAACCTCCCTTATCGTTCCAGGGTTTGCTGTGGCTCGGGTTGCACCACCCGGCCGGTTCCAGGGGCCGACAGCACGCGCCCCTCTTCAAACGCCGTCTGCCCGCGGACCACGACGCGGCGCACGCGCCCCCGGACGGGCATGCCGGCAAAGGGCGTCCAGCCGCAGCGGGTGTGCTGCGGCCCGTCGCCCAGGGTGTAGGCTGCCCCCGGGTCGACCTCCACCCAGGTGTCGGGCTGCGCGGGCAGCCGGAAGATACGCCGCGGCGCCTCGTGGGTCAGCTCCACCAGGCGCTCCAGCGACAGGCGGCCGTCAGAGACCGCCGTCAGGAGCAAAGGCAACATCGTTTCCAGGCCCGGCACGCCGGGCGGCGGTGTGGGTCCCTCCTTTTCCGCCCGGGTGTGGGGCGCGTGGTCGGTGGCCAGGCAGTCCACGGCTTCGAGGTTGGCCCATAGCGCCGCCACGTCGGCCTCTGTCGCCAGGGGGGGCCGCATGGCGCCGTAGGGTCCCAGGCGCCGCGCGTCGGCCTCCCCCAGAAAGAGGTGGTGGGGCGCCACTTCGCAGGTGATGGCCATGCTCGCCGCCTTGGCGGCGCGGATGAGGGACAGCTCGGCGGCCAGGCTGACGTGGCACACGTGCAGGCGCCGCCCGTAACAGCGGGCAAGGCCGATGGCCATGGCAGCCGACGGCCCCTCGGCGTGCACGGCAATGGGGCGCTCCGCAGGCCACGTCTGAAAGTGGGCGATGAGGGAGGCCAGGCTTTGGCCCGGCGCCGAAGGATCGTAGAGGCGCAGAGGCCCGTAGGTCGCGTCCAGGTAGATCTTGAGCCCCACCGCCTGCCCGGCCAGCGACGCCGCCTCCGCCGCGTTGCCGGCGGTGGCGCCCAGGTAAAAGCCGACGTCGCACCGCGCCTTACGCGCGGCCGCCCGGCGCTTGGTCTCCAGGCCCGGGGCCCCGGTGATGGGCGGCCGGGTGTTGGGCATGTCCAGGACCATGGTCACGCCGCCCGCCAGGGCAGCCGCCGTGCCGCTGTCCAGGTCCTCCTTGGCCTCGCCGCCGGGCTCGCGGAGATGGACGTGGACGTCGATCAGGCCTGGCAGCCGGACTGTGGCCATGCCTCCTCCTCGCGCGCCGCGCCCTGGCGCCCCGCCGGCAGAGCGCAGAAAAAAAGGGCACCTGGGCGGGAAATGCTCCCCGCCGGTGCCCTGTTTCTGCCCCCGACTCCGCGTTGGATCTGCTTCCTCACGCTCCTCCAACCATCCCATTCAATTCGCCGTTCAATTCGATCGTGCTATTCTAGCACATTGCTTCGCTGCTGGCAAAAACGTGAGAGCCAAGGGTGGCCCCAAACCCTTGGCTCTCTATTAAAAGGAGGAGAAGAGATACCTATATCAGCATGGCCCATGATATCCCCAGAACGTATGGTCCTGCTCGGTTGCAGTTCCTGGCCCGAGGTTGCTCGCCCGCCATGGGCCATGCCACTTGTGATGGCCTGATAGTACCATATTCCAGGGGCCCGTGCTGGATGGGAACTACACGGATACCCTACGCTCACTCGACGGTCAGGGTGGGGGCGGGCCAAGGGGCATCGAGGACTTGCATCTCACGCCGTCTAATGGTAAAATCCTCGCTTGCGAACCAGTAGGAAGGACGACACGACCATGAGCAATGATCTCTTGCGATCTGTAAACGAAGAGCAGTTGAAACAGGACCTGGCCATCCAGTCTGATTTGCCCGACCTGCGCGTCGGCGACGACGTCCAGGTTCACTTTCGTATCGTCGAGGGAGACCGGGAGAGGATCCAGTTGGTGCGCGGTACCGTCATGCGCATCCGCAAGGGCGCCGGCGCCAACGCTTCATTCACGGTGCGCCGCATCGCCTCCCACGGCGTTGGGGTAGAGCGCACCTTCCCCATGCACTCACCGCGTGTGGAAAAGATCGAGGTCCTGCGCCATGCGCACGTGCGGCGGGCCAAGCTCTATTTTCTCCGTGGCCGGCAGGGCAAGGCAACCCGCCTCAGAGAAAAGCGTTACCCGCGGAACTAGCCCGCCAAAGATGCACACCAGGGGGCGCGCGAAAGGCGGACGTGCTGAACAGGACGCCCTTCTCGCGGCCCTTTGTTGTGTTTCTCCCCTCCGCCGGGCCCGCCCATGAACGGCAGCAGGATTCGGCAGCCCAGCCTCGACTGGGAGACGCGCCTGTGGAAGCGGGGCTACCGCCGGGTGGCGGGCCTCGACGAGGCCGGCAGGGGCGCCTGGGCCGGCCCCGTGGTGGCCGCGGCCGTCATTCTCCCCCCCGACGACGGCCAGTTGGCCGGGCACCTGCAAGGTGTGTGCGATTCCAAGCTCCTCTCCCCCGCCCGGCGTGAAGCCCTCCTGGAGGTGATCTCCAGGCACGCCCTGGCGATGGGCGTGGGCGCCGTGGCCCCGGCCGCTATCGACGCCATGGGCATCGTGGCCGCCACCCGGCGGGCCATGGCCCTCGCCCTGCGCGTCCTCTGGCCGCCGCCCGAATGCCTGCTCATCGACTATTTGCGGCTGCCCGACGTGCCCCTGCCCCAGGAGTGCATGCCCAAGGGCGACGCCCTGGTGTTGTCCATCGCCGCCGCGTCCATCGTCGCCAAGGTCAGCCGGGACCGGTTCATGGCCGGCCTGGAAGGGGTCTTTCCCGGCTATGGCTTTGCCCGCCACAAGGGCTATGGCACCGAGGAGCACCAGGCGGCCCTGGCCTGCCAGGGGCCCAGCGCCGTCCATCGCATGTCCTTCGCCCCCCTCCGCCCGCCGGCTCCCGGCGAGCGCCGGGTGGGGGACCAGGCGTCCCTGTCCCTGGAAGCTGTCGCCATCGTCGGCAGTCAATCTCCGCGCGAGGCGTAACGGTGATCAAGGCCCTCTACCTGCTGCCCCTGATCTTTCTGGGGCTCTTTTTCTTCTACCCCCTGGCCGACATCCTGACCCTGAGCCTGGCGCCGGGTGGGCAGTTCAGCCTGGCGCCCTTTCGCACCCTGTTCACCGAGCCGTACTATGCCCGGCTGCTGGGCTTTACCACCGGCCAGGCAGCCATCTCCACGCTGCTGACCCTGGCCGTGGGCATGCCCGCGGCCTACACCTTTGCCCACTTCCGGTTCCGCGGCAAGTCGATCCTGCGGGCGCTGACGACGGTGCCCTTCGTCCTGCCCACCATCGTCGTGGCCGCGGCCTTTACCGCCCTCCTGGGCCCCCAGGGCCACGTCAACCGCATCCTCGCCGGGCTGGGCCTGGGACCGGTGCGCCTGCAGCACACCCTGACCCTGGTGCTCATCGCCCACGTCTTTTACAACGCCTCGGTCATCGTGCGCGTGGTGGGCAGCTTCTGGGCCAACCTCGACCCGCGCATCGAGGAAGCGGCCCGCACCCTGGGCGCCGGCCGCTGGCGGACCTGGCGCGAGGTGACCCTGCCCATCCTCATGCCCTCCATCGCGGCCGCCTCCCTCCTGGTCTTTCTCTTTACCTTCACCAGCTTTGGCGTCGTCCTGGTGCTGGGCGGCCCGCGCTGGTCGACCATCGAGGTCGAGATCTATACCCAGGCCATCCCCCTCTTTAACCTGCCGGTGGCCGCCGCCCTGTCCATCGCCCAGATGGTCTTTACCTTTGCCATCATGTCGGCCTACACCCGCATCCAGGCCCGAGCCGCCGTGCCCCTCAACCTGCGGCCCGGCGATTCCGTGCAGCGCCATCCCCCCGGCTTCTGGGCGGGGCTCGCCGCCTGGGCCGGGGTGGCGGGGCTCCTGGTCCTGGTGCTGGCCCCGCTGCTGGCCCTTTTCGACCGCTCCTTCTCCCTGGGCGGGGGCTATACCCTGCGCTACTACGAGGCCCTCTTTACCAACCCGGCCCGGTCCTTCTTCTTTGTTCCGCCCGCCGTGGCCATCCGCAACTCGCTCCTGGTGGCCGGCGGCACCGTCGTCCTGTCCATGGTCCTGGGGCTCATCAGCGCCTACCTGCTGGCCGGGCGGCCCGACCCGCTGCGCCGGGTTCTCGACCCGCTGTTCATGCTGCCCCTTGGCACGTCGGCCGTGACGCTGGGCCTGGGCTACATTGTCGCCCTCGACAGCCCGCCACTCAACCTGCGGGCCTCGCCCTGGCTCTTGCCCCTGGCCCACACGCTGGTGGCCTTTCCTTTTGTGGTGCGCAGCCTGCTGCCTGCCCTGCGCGGCCTGAACCCCCACTGGCGCCAGTCGGCCCAGGTTATGGGCGCCTCGCCCCCCCGGGTCGTCGTCGAGATCGACCTGCCCATCGTGGGCCGCGCCCTGCTGGTGGGCGCCGTCTTTGCCTTTACCGTCAGCATGGGCGAGTTTGGCGCCACGCTGCTCCTGGCGCGGCCCGCCTTTCCCACCATGCCCGTGGTCATCTACCGGCTCCTCGGCGCCCAGGGGATCCTCAACCAGGGGCAGGGTCTGGCCATGAGCGTGCTCCTCATGGTCGTCTGCACCGCGGGATTTGTCATCATCGAGCGCTTTCGCCTGGGCGATTTTGGAGAATTCTGATCGTGCCTCTCCTCGAAGTCAAATCCGTCGACAAGTCCTTCGGCGACACCCCCGTATTGCGCGACGTCTCCTTCACCGTGGGTGAAGGCGAGATCGTCTGCCTGTTGGGGCCCAGCGGCTGTGGCAAGACGACCATCCTGCGCATCGTCGCCGGGCTGGAGGCGCCGACGGCCGGCGACGTGGTCTTTGAGGGGCGCTCCCTGCGCGACGTGCCCATCCACGAGCGGGGCTTCGGGCTCATGTTCCAGGACTATGCCCTCTTTCCCCACAAGGACGTGACGGCCAACGTGGCCTTTGGCCTGCGCATGCAGTCGCTGCCCCGCGCGGCCATCGCGGCCCGCGTGGCCGAGATGCTGGCCCTCGTCGGCCTGGAGGGCTACGGGGCCCGCCGCGTCTACGAGCTGTCGGGCGGAGAACAGCAGCGGGTGGCCCTGGCGCGCAGCCTGGCCCCCGGCCCGCAACTGCTCATGCTCGACGAGCCCCTCGGCTCCCTGGACCGCGCCCTGCGCGAGGAGCTGATGAACGAGCTGAGGGCCATCCTGAAGCGGGTGGGGCTCACCGCCCTGTACGTCACCCACGACCAGGAGGAGGCCTTTGCCGTGAGCGACCGGGTGATGATCATGCGCGCCGGGCGCATCGTGCAGCGGGGCGCGCCCCAGGACGTCTACAGCCATCCCGCGTCGGCCTGGGTGGCCCGTTTCCTGGGCCTCAGCAACCTGGTGCCCGCCCGCCTGGTAAGCCGCCGGCCCCTGGAGATCGATACCCCCCTGGGGCTTCTGACCCTGGACGACGGCGAGCCCGCCCCGCCGGACGGCGAGGAGGCCACGCTCCTCATCCGCCCGGAGGCCGCCCGCCTGGTGGGCGACGAGGCGCCGCCCGGCGCCTCGGTGCGTGGCAAGGTGCAGCGCTGTTCCTTCCGCGGCAGCCACTATCTCCTGGAGATCGAGCACGAGAGCGGCCAGAGGCTGACCTTCGAGCTGCTCTTTGGCGCCGGCCAACTGCCCCGCCCCGGAGACGACGTCACCCTGGCCCTGCGCCCCGAAGCCCTCAGCCTCCTGCACGGCGAGGAAGAGACCGATGGCCAGGCCCGCACCTGAGCCGCGTGACGACGACCCCATCGAGGTCGAGGTCGTGCGCGAGGGGCGGCTGCGCAGCCGCATCCACTGGGAATGGCGCGGCAACCGCGTCCGCGTCCGGGCGCCCCGGGGCATCGGCCAGCCGGAGCTGGACCGCCACGTGGCCGAGATCGTGGCCGAGGTCAAGCGGCGGCGCGCCCGGGTCCGCGCCCGCGCCGACTCGGACCTGGAGGCCATGGCCCGGCGGATCAATGCCGACTGCTTCGGCGGCGAGATCGAGTGGCATTCCATCCGGTGGGTGGGCAACATGCAAAAGCGCCTGGGGAGTTGTACCAACGGCGGGCCGACCGACGGCGACATCCGCATCAGCGAGCGCATCCGGGGCTGGCCCGAGTGGGTGGTGGCCTACGTCGTGGCCCACGAGCTGGCCCACCGCAAGTACTCTAATCACGGCCCGGAGTTCTGGGCGCTGCTGGGCCGCTACCCGCGCTCCGAGCGGGCGCGGGGCTTTATCCAGGGCGTGGCCTTTCAACTGGGCGAGGACGCCGAGGACTGGCTGTAGGCCCTCGTCGCCGCCCCTTGACCTTCCACGGCCCCTGTGCTATACTCCGGGCATAGCTCCGCAACGGGGCAATGGCTACGGGCCAAAGCCGGTGAACACCTCGCCTGCTGGCGCCCTGGCAGCGCGACTGAACCGGCCCTCCCGGTGCTCCCATGCGACCGCTGGATGGGCGACTGAACAAGGACTGGAACCGCATGTCTCTCAAGCCAGGCGATACACTTCTCAATGGGCAATATCAGATCGTGCGCCAACTGGGCCGCGGCGGCTTTGGCTTTGTCTACCTGGCCCAGGACCGGCTCCTGGGCGAGCAGGTGGCCCTCAAGGAGCTCATCCCGGCCCTCGTCGGTGACGAGGTCATCCTCAAGCGCTTCCTGGCCGAGGCCCGGGCCACCATTCGCCTCACCCACGAGCGCATCGTGCGCACCTACAACGTCTTTAGCGAGGCCGGCAACTACTATATCGCCATGGAGTACATGGCCGGCGGCGGCCTCGACGCCCGCCTGCAGGCCGGGCCTCTCCGGCCCGCGGAGGCGGCGCGCATCGCTGCCGACGTGGCCGAAGGGCTGCACTATGCCCACGGGCGCGGCGTCGTCCACTGCGACCTGAAACCGGCCAACATCCTCTTTGCCGCCGGGACCGGCCGGGGGAGCGACAGCGGGGCCAAGGTCGCGGACTTTGGCATCGCCCACGTGTCCGACCAACTGCTGGACCGCACCTGGCACACCTCCCACGGCTTTGTGGCGGGCACGCTGCCCTACATGTCGCCCGAGCAGGCCGAAGGGGTGCGCGATGACCCACGCATCGACGTCTATGCCCTGGGCGCTGTGCTCTATCGCATGCTCACCGGCCGCTCCTACCTGGATTTTGACCAGCGCACCACCCCCGCGGCCCAGGTGGAGAACGTCATGCGCATCCGCCGCGACCAGGCGCCGCCGCCCAGCACCTACAACCGGGCCATCCCCCGCTGGCTGGACGCGGTGGTCCTCAAGGCGCTGGCCAAAGACCCTGCCGAGCGCTATGCCACCGCCGGTGATCTACGCCGCGCCCTGCTGCGGCAGGAGCCGGCGGCCGCGGAGCCGGCCCGGCGGGTGGCCACACCCGTACCGGCGGCAGACGCCGCCAGGGCCCCCAGAACGTCGTCGGCCCCCGCCGCCAGGCGGCCCTTGCCCCGCAGCGTCTGGCTCCTGGCCGGCGGCGGCGTCGTCGTCTGCCTGGTCCTGGCCATCGTCGCCGCCCTGCTTCTCGGCAACGGGGGTGGGGAGCCCACGCCGCCCGTCACGTTCGTCGTCGTCTCTTCCGAGGCGACAAACCCCGCCGTGGCCCCCACTGTCACGACAACGTCGCCCCCCACAGCTCCGCCGGACGCGACTCCCCTGCCCTCGCCCACACCTCCACCGCCCTCCACCCTGTACGCCGACGACTTCTCCGACGAGAACAGCGGTTGGGGCACGTCGGTGGACAACAACACCGAGGTGGGCTATGCCGCGGGCGAGTACCGCATCGCCGTCAAGCTCTCCGATTACATGGGCTGGGGCCAGGGGCCGGACCTGGCCATGGCCGACTACGAGCTCGAGGTCGACACCGTCCACGTGGCAGGCCCGCTGGACAACAACTATGGCCCCCTGGTCCGCTACCAGGACGAGACCGACGAATTTTACTGGTTCCAGATCAGCAGCGACGGCTACTACGCGGTGGATCTGTACCACCAGGGCGAGTTCTCCAACCTGGTGACCTGGGAGCCGTCAGAGGCCATCAACCAGGGCCTGGAGGCCACCAACCGCGTCAGGGTCGTGTGCCAGGGCAATCAGTTTCGCTTTTACGTCAACGATGTGCACCTGGTGGACGTGGCCGACGCCACCCTCGGCGGCGGCACCGTGGGCCTGGCCGCCGGCACCTTTGACGAGCCCGGCACCGTCATCCACTTTGACAACCTGGTCATCAGGGCCCTGGCGCCCTAGCGGCCCAGGTGGTAGGGCACGTCAATGATCACCCGCTGGTAGCCGAGCTGCCGGCGGCGGTAGAGGAGCGCCGTCTTGATGAGCCAGGTCGTCTGGTTGTGCAGCAGGTTCTGCCACCACCGGGCCGGGACGAACTCGGGCAGCACAACCGTGGCCAGTTGCCCGTCGTTGTGGCGGCGGTCGGTCTCGTCCAGGTAGTCGAGGAGCGGGCCGACGATGGAACGGTAGGGCGAGGGTTGCACCACGAGGGGCACGTCGGGCCACCACTCCATCCACCGCTCCCGGACCCGCTCCGCGGCCCCCGGCTCCAGCTCGATGTACACCCCCGTGACGTCCTCTGAAATGGATCGGGCAAAGGCCATGGCGATGATGACGCCGCGGTGTACCCCCGAGATGGGCACCACCACCCTGGGATGGGGCAACGGCGGGGTGGGCGGCGCCAGGCCACGGAGGGACAACTGCGCCGCCACCTGGCGGTAGTGCCTGCGAACCTGCCAGAAGGCGATGACCAGGATGGGAATCAGGGCCAGGGTAATCCACGCCCCCTGGAAAAACCTGTTGCTGGCGATGACGAGCACGGTGCCTCCCGTCGCCACGGCGCCGGCGGCGTTGAGCACGGCCTTGAGCTGCCAGCGCGGCCCCCGTGTCCGGTGCCAGTGGAGCACCATGCCGGCCTGCGACAGCGTAAAGGCCAGGAACACGCCCACGGCAAACAGCGGCACGAGGGCGTGCGAGTCGCCCCCAAACAGGACGATGAGCACGGCCGTGGCGCCCGCCAGCACCAGGATGCCGTTGGAGAACACCAGCCGGTCGCCGAGGCCGGCCAACTGGCGGGGCACAAAGCCATCGCCCGCCAGGATGGCGGTCAGCCGCGGAAAGCCGGCAAAGCTGGTATTGGCCGCCACGGTGAGGATGAGCATCGTGGCCCCCTGGATGAGCAGATAGCCTGCGCCCCCGCCCCACACCCGCCGGGTCAGCGCCGAGAGGATGGTCTCCTGGGGCCCGGCGACCACGGCCAGGGCCTGGACCAGCCCGGTGCTGCCCAGGAAGAGAAGGGCCATGAGCAGGGCCATGACCATCAGCGTTCGCCCGGCGTTGCGCGCCTCGGGGGCCCGGAACGCCGGCACGCCGTTGCTGATGGCCTCGATGCCGGTGAGGGCCGTGCAGCCCGACGAGAAGGCCTGGAGGATCAGCGCGATGGTCAGCGGCTGCACCGGGGCGGGCGCCACGGACGCCAGGGGCGCCGGCCCGCCGGCGACGAGGCGCACCAGCCCATAGCCCAGCATGGGCAGGTAGGTCACCAGGAACAGGTAGACCGGGATGGCCATGAGCGTGCCCGACTCGCGCAGCCCGCGCAGGTTCAGCAGGGTGATGAGGCCCAGCAGCAGGAGGGCGGCCGGCACCCGGTAGTCCCACAGGGCCGGAAAGGCCGAAGCCAGGGCCTCGACGCCGGCCGTGAGGCTCACGGCGGCCGTCAACAGGTAGCCGACCATCAGCGCCGCGGCGGCCACCAGGCCCGGCAGGGTGCCCAGGTTCTCGCGGGCGACGACGTACGAGCCGCCCCCCGAGGGATAGCCGTGGATGGTCTGGTAGTACGACAGGGCGACGATGAGCAGCAGCCCCGTGATGGCCAGGCCGATGGGCGCCGCCAACGACATGCCCGCGCTGCCGGCCAGCACCAGCGCCAGGTAGATCTCCTGGTTGGCATAGGCGATGGACGACAGGGCGTCGGGGGAAAAGGCGGCCAGGGCGCGCACCTTGTTGAGGCGCTCCTCGCCGAGCTGCTGCGTCGGCAGTGGATGTCCCACGAGAAAATGCCGAAGTCTTCCAAACATTCTCGTTCTCCTGCCCCGAGCAAATGCCGCGATGGAACTGCCAGGTGCGGCGCTGCGATTATATACCCGGCCCCGGATTCCTGCAAGATGTCGACCCCTCCCCCGACCCTCCCCCNNCCCTCCCCCGACCCCCCCCTGCGAGGGGAGGGGAGCCTTTCTCCCCCCTTCCCTGGGAGGGAAGGGGGCCAGGGGGTTAGGTGTCTCCCCCTTCCCTCGCAGGGAAGGGGGCAGGGGGTTGGGTCCCCGTCAATTCTTCGATCCCACTTGACACCGGATAAGATTCGGGATAGAATCGATCCGCTTAACATAGGCATTCGTCGCACGGGGCACCCGGATAGCCGGGTGCTTTGTCAGTAACCGGAAAACACACATGAGCACGATTGAAGATGAGAACGGGACCAAAATCCTGCGTCGCACAACGGAATACGCCCCCCGGCAGTCCTGGCGCACCTGGCTCATTGGCCGGCCCTTGCCGACCGCCGACGCGCCCCATCAGACCATCCGCAAGATCGTCGGCCTGGCCGTTTTCGCCTCCGACGCCCTGTCGTCCACGGCCTATGGCACGCAAGAAATCCTGTTCATCCTGGCCTTTGCCGGGATGGCGGCCTTTGGCCTGGCTTTTCCCATTGCCGTCGCCATCGTCGTCCTGCTAGCCATCATCACCCTGTCCTACCAGCAGGTCGTGCGCGCCTACCCCAACGGGGGCGGGGCGTACATCGTCGCCCGCGACAACCTGGGAGAGCTGCCCGCCCTCCTGGCCGGTGCCTCGCTGCTGACGGACTATATCCTGTCCGTCGCCGTGGCCGTATCCTCCAGCGTCGCCCAGATCACGTCCGCCTTCCCGGTGCTGTTCGACTATCGCGTTCCCCTGGCCGTGGTCCTGGTGCTCTTTGTGATGCTGATCAACTTTCGGGGCGTGCGCGAGTCGGGCGCCGTGTTTGCCGTTCCCAGCTACTTTTTCCTGGCCATGATGTTCCTCACCATCGGCACCGGCCTGGCTCGCCACCTGACGGGCAGCCTGGGCACGGTCGTCGAGCCGCCGGCCCTGGAGGTTGCCGCCGCCCAGGCCATCACGCCCTTTCTCATCCTGCGCGCCTTTTCCAGCGGCACCGCCGCCCTGACAGGAGTGGAAGCCATCTCGACCGGCACCACGGCCTTTCGCGAGCCGCGCGGCCGGAACGCCGGCATCACCCTCATCTGGATGGCCGTCATCCTGGGCACCCTCTTTCTGGGCATCACCTACCTGGCCGTGCACATCCAGGCCGTGCCCTCCGAGTTCGAGACGGTCATCTCGCAGTTGGCCCGCACCGTCTTCCAGGGACAGGGCGCCCTTTACCTGGGCACCATCGTCGCCACGACCCTGATCCTGATCATGGCCAGCAACACCTCCTTTGCCGGCTTTCCCCGGCTGAGCGCTCTCCTGGGCGAGGATGCCTTCCTGCCGCGGCAGTTCGCCTTTCGGGGCAGTCGCCTGGTCTACTCGCGGGGCATACTGGTCCTGGCGCTCCTCGCCTGCCTTCTGATCGTCGTCTTTCAGGCCAGCGTCACCGGCCTGATCCCGCTGTATGCCATCGGCGTCTTTCTGTCGTTCACCCTGTCGCAGGCCGGCATGGCCCGCCGCTGGTGGAAGATCGGCCACATGGCTCCCGGGCAGGAGCGGCAGGAGCGGGCGTCGACGCTGCGCTACCAGAGCGGCTGGCAACTGCGCATGGCCATCAACGGCTTTGGCGCGGCCCTGACGTTCGTCGTCCTCCTGGTCTTTGCCGTTACCAAGTTCAGGGACGGCGCCTGGATCGTGCTGCTCTTGCTGCCCGCCCTGGTCATCATGTTTGCCGCCATCCATCGCCACTACCGCATGCTCGCCTCTCACCTTTCCCTGGAGGCCTATGGCGCCCCGCCGCCCATCACCCGCCATCGCGTCATCCTGCCCATCAGCGGCGTGCACCGGGGGAGCCTGGCGGCCCTGCGCTACGCCCGCTCCCTGTCCGACGACGTCACCGCCGTCTTTGTCTCCATGGACCCCGCCGAGGCCGATCGGCTCAAGAGCAAGTGGGAATTGTGGGGTGAGGGTGTGCGCCTCGTCATCCTCGACTCGCCCTATCGCCTGTTGCTGGAGCCGCTGCTGGACTATATCCAGCAGATCTCGGACCAGCGCCAGGCCAACGAAACGATCACCATCGTCGTGCCACAGTTCGTGCCCCGGCATTGGTGGAACAACCTGCTTCACACCCAGGCGGCGTGGATGCTGCGCCTGGCGCTTCTGTTCAAGCCGGGTATCGTCATCACCGACGTACCGTATCAAGTCGAATAGTGTTTTAAAAGTGACCCTTGGCCCGGTCGATCCCGTCCAGGGATGGAGGGCAGGGTCGGAAAGCAGGAAATGCCTATGAACATCATCGTCGTCGGCTGCGGCCGGGTAGGGTCGGAGCTCGCCTACCGCCTCTTCCAGCGCGGACACAGGGTCGTCGTCATCGATCCCGTGCGCGCTTCTTTCGACAACCTTCCGCCCGACTTTCGGGGACAGACCATAGAGGGCGAGACCCTCAACCAGGACGTCCTGCGCCGGGCAGGCATCGCCCAGGCGGATGCCCTGGCAGCCACCACCAACGTCGATTCCATCAACGCCGTGGTGGCCCACGTTGCCAGTGAGGTGTACCACGTGCCCAACGTCGTGGTCCGCAACTACGATCCCAACTGGCGGACCGTCCACGAGACCTTCGGCCTGCACATGGTCAGCTCCACCAGTTGGGGCGCGCAGCGCATGGAAGAGATGCTCTACCAGAGCGAGATCCACACCGTCTTCTCGGCGGGCAACGGCGAGGTCGAGATCTACGAGTTCGGCGTGCCCGCGGCCTGGAACGGCGCCAGGCTGGCGGATCTTTTCCCCGACGGTCCATGCACGGTGGCGGCCGTCACCCGCGCGGGCAAGGCCCAGCTTCCGTCGGACGATCTCGAGCTAGAGACCGACGACGTCATCCTCCTCAGCGCCACGATGGAAGGCATCCTGGAGCTGAGGGAGCGGCTCGGCCGGCGGAAGGAGGCCTGAATGTTTGTCTTGATTGCCGGGGGCGGGCGCACCGCCTCTCAACTGGCCAACCTGCTCCTCGGAGAGCGCCACGATGTACGCGTCATCGAGCCGCGCGACGAGGTCCTGGCTCACCTCCACCGCGAGCTGCCCACCGAAGCCATCCTGGTGGGCGATCCCACCTATCCCCACGTCCTGGAGCAGGCGGGCATCGGCGAGGCCCAGGTGCTGGCCGCCTGCATGCCGCGGGATGCCGACAACCTGGTGCTCTGCTTCCTGGCCCGCAGCCGCTACCAGGTGCCGCGCACCATCGCCCAGGTCAACAACCCGCGCAATGCCTGGCTCTTTGACGAAAAGTTTCACGTCGACGTCGCCCTCAACCAGTCCGAGATCCTGTCGCGGCTCATCGAGGAAGAGATGTCCCTGGGCGACATGATGACCCTCCTCAAGCTCCGCCGCGGCGAGTACTCGGTGGTGGAGGAAAAGATCCCGCCCGGCGCCCGCGCCGTGGGCAAGAGCATCCAGGAGCTGGAGCTGCCGGAACGGTGCATCATTGCCGCCATCATCCGCAAGGGCGAGATGGTCGTCCCGCGCGGCGCCACCATCCTGGAGCAGGGAGACGAAGTCCTGGCCGTTGCCGACCGCCAGGGTGCCGAGAAGCTGGCCGCGCTCCTGGCCCCCCCGGCCGGCTTTAATTCCAGGCCGGCCCGCCAGCCGGAAAAGGGATGATTGATTACAGACGGACAGCCCCCGAGCCCGCACAATGGTGGAACCGGCGCCCACGCTGCGGCGTCTTGAGGGAGAGGGTATACCCGGAGTGTAGGCGCCGGGCGCGCACCACGCCCGGCAACGGATAGAGGACGAGTCAGGATATGACCAGATCGACGGCACGACCCCAGCGCCAGCCGCCCACCGAGTGGCAAACGCGGCCGCTTCGGCGCGACGTTGTCCCGCCGCCGGCGCCCCCGGCCCGGCGGAGCCGGTCCCTGGCCTGGGAGGCTACCCTTGCCCTCCTGGCCCTGGCCATCGTCGTCGCCGGGGTGGCAACACTCCTGTTCCTCGAGATGTGGCTGGCCGACCGCATCGTGCCCGGCGTTTACGTCTGGGACGTGGACCTCGGGGGGCTGACCCGCGAGGAGGCCGCCGAGCGGCTGGCCGCCGACTTTTACTACCCCGCCGATCGCCACCTCACCCTGCGCCACGGTGACCGGGCCTGGCCGGTCGATCCGGCCGACGTGGGCGCCAGCCTGGACGTGCAGGCCACCGTCGACAGCGCCATGCTCGTGGGTCACAGCGGCAACCTGTCGGCCCGCCTCCGCGAGCAGGGGGCCGTTCTGCTCAAGAGCCGCCTGGTGATGCCCGTCTTTGCCTTTCAGCCGGGGGCAGCCGAGATGTTCTTGAGCGAGATGGGCCGCGAGATCAACCGCCCCCTGCAAAACGCCACGCTGCGCCTGGGCGACGGCCTCCAGGTGGAAGTGATCCCCGGCCAGTCGGGCCAGGAGATCGACGTGCAGGCCACGAGCCTGGCCCTCCAGCAGCGCGTCCGGCAGATGGCGGGCGGCGAGGTGCCCGTCGTGATTCGCGAGAGCGAGCCCCTGCTGACCGACCTGTCGGCGGCCCAGGCCCGGGTGCAGGCCATCCTGGCCGGCCCCATCACGCTGACCGCCCCCGATGCCGGGCCGTGGACCATCGCGCCCGAGACGCTGGCCGAGTGGCTGATCTTGCGGCCCACCACGGGCGCGGACGGCGGCGCCACCCTGGCGGCGAGCCTCGACCCCGGCCACGCGACCGCTTTTGTGCAAGAGATTGCGGCCCAGGTGGCCATCAGCCCCACGAACGCCGAGTTTCGCTTCGACGAAGGCGCCGGTGTCCTGGTGCCCGTGGTCGACAGCGTGCCCGGCCGGAGCCTGGACGTGACGGCCACGCTGAGCCTCATCGAGAGCGCGGCCACCGGCGGCCACGAGCGGACGGTGCCGCTGCCCCTCGTGCCCGTCCGGCCGGCGCTGGCCAACGAGGATGGGCCGGCGCTGGGCATCGTGGAGCTCATCGGCGAGGGTGTGACCCGCTTTGCGGGCTCGACGGCTTCGCGGGTGCAGAACATTATCGTCGGCGCCCGGCAGTTCGACGGCGTCATTGTCGCGCCCGGCGAAGAGTTTTCCTTCAACCACTACCTGGGCGAGGTGACGGCCGAAAAGGGATACGAGGAGGGCATTATCATCTGGGGCAACACGACCCGCGCCGACGTGGGCGGCGGGCTGTGCCAGGTGTCGTCAACGGCCTTTCGCGCCGCCTTCTGGGCCGGGGTGCCCGTCACCGAGCGCTGGCCCCACGCCTTTCGCGTGGCCTACTACGAGCCGCCCCTGGGCATGGACGCTACGATCTATTCGCCCCAGGTGGACCTGAAGTGGGTGAACGACACGGGGCACCACATCCTCATCGAGACCGCCGTGGACGAGGCCAACAAGACGCTGACCTTTCGCTACTATGGCACCAACCCGGGCCGCACCGTCGAGATCGACGGCCCCCACGAGGCCAATCCCGTGGCCCACGGCCCGGCCGTCTACCGGGACGATCCAACGCTGACCAAGGGAGAGACCCGGCAGATCGAATGGGCCAAGGATGGGCTGGATGTGACGGTTTACCGCGTCGTCAAGGAAAACGGCGTGGAAACCAGGCGCGACACCTTTTTCAGCCGCTACCGCCCCTGGCAGGCCGTTTTCCTCGTCGGCACCAAGTAGGGGGAAACCTCGCGCAGAGCCACGGCGGAGCACCTCACCATCCGGGAGGTGCTCCGCCGCGTGGAACTCAGGCCAGGCGGACACTGCGCCGGCGGACGACCATGCCCGTCGCCAGGAGGGCGACGCCCATCACGGCCAGGCCGCCGATGATGAGCGGGGCCGGCAGGTCGATGCCCGTGCCGGGCGGCAGATCCTCGTAGCAGCCGGGGTTCTGCTCGTCGATGGGGCAGGTGCCGTCGGCGTGCAGCAGGCGCACGCGGTACCGCCATTCACCACCGGCAGCGCCGGTGCAATCGCAGCACATCTGGTAGACAATGACCGTCGGCTCCTCGCCGTCCTCCGGCCAGTCCACCCGGTCGGCCAGCAGGGGGCAGACTTCCGACTCGACCTGGAAGTTGGCCTCGCCGAGGGCCTCGCTTTCGCCACAGCAGTCCTCAATGTCGGGGTGGTTGAGGATGATCGGCTGGCAGCCGCTGCCCGTGCGGGTGAGATCTTCAAACTCGCGGTTGATCACGATGTAGAACGGCGGCGTTTCAGAGACACAGGGTATGTTGGGATCGTCCGGGCACGGCACGTCGCTGGCATAGCCCACCAGGGGCAGCAGCAGGGCCGAAAGCAACAAGAGCAATCCCGCAATTCGTAGTGTGGAACGCATCTCTACCTCCTTGTGTTTGGGGCGCCCGGCGGTGACCAGGCGCGAGAAAAACGGTACCGGGCAGACTGCCGGCCAGCGTCAGTATTCTCTGAGCCTCAGTCCTTGCGTAGGATGCTGATGACCACCTCCTTTCCCTCCGGCCACGAACCTCACTGGCTCTGGCTGCTCTCCCGCACCTCGTACAACTCTTGCAAGTGCCGACGAATCTGGGTCCTGGTCCCCTCGTCGCCGGCCGTGGCCAGCGCCCGCTCGAAGGCGGAGGTGGCCTCGGCCAGGCGGCCCAGGGACTTGTAGGCCAGGCCCAGGAAGAAATACCCCTGGGGATGGGCGCCGTCGAGGGCAACGCCACGCTGCAGATCGGCCAGCGCCTTTTCGGGCTGCCGCGCGTCCAGGGCCACCGCCCCCAGGACGGTGTAGGCGGCCGCCAGGTTCTCGTCGTAGGCCAGGGCCTCCCGCGCCGCGGTGGCGGCCTCGTCGGCCCGGCCGGCCTGGTAATAGGCGACGGCCATGTTGGCCAGGGTCGTCGCCTGGGGCCCGCCCAGGGCCAGGGCCAGGCCATAGTGCGCCAGCGCCTCGTCTTCCTGGCGCAGGGCCTGCAAGCTCAGGGCCAGGTTATGCTCCACGGCGGCGATGCCGGGCTCCAGCTCCAGGGCCCGGCGGAAGGCCGCCACGGCCCGCTTGTGGTTGCCCTGCCGGGCATAGATCAACCCCAGGTTGTTGTACGCCTCGGGCAGGTCGGGCTCCAGGGCACGGACCTGTTCGAATGCCCTTTCGGCTGCCGCCACCTCGTCGCGGGCAAAGTAGAGGTTGCCCAGGGCCAGCAAAGGGTTCACGTTGGTGGGCGCCAGCCCGGCGGAGACCTGCCACGACTCTTCAGCACACCGGGTGTAGCCGCCCTCGTGGCACCATTGCCCCAGGGCCATGGGAGCCAGTGCCAGGGCGCTGCGCCCGGCCGGCACCCGGAGGATCACCAGGGCCAGCAGCAGGACCAGGAGAAGGGCGCCGCCTGCTTTGACCAGGCGCCACAGGCCGGCCCGCCGCTCCTCTTCCCGATAGGCCCTGAAGACCCCCTGGACGTCTCCCTGCCGCAGCAAGGCCAACTCGCAGCGGGTGAGGGCTTGTAGGGTCGCATGACTGGGGCGGCTTTCGGCCAGCATCGCCTCGCCAAAGGTGCTGCCCGCCAGCAGCACGACGGCCACGCGAGCAGTCGCCCGGGCACCGACGTGCACGGCCACCTGTCCCCGCACCACCACGCCCAGACAATCGGCCCGGGCGCCGCGCGGCACGATGACCTCGCCGGGGTTGTAAACGCGTCTGTGCATCCCGCGCGCCAGGCGGTGCACGTCTGCCGCTCTGAGGCCCAGGCGCCCTAGCCTGTTGCGCACGATGTCGTGCACCTCAGCCGGGCTCAGCCGGGTGTCCTCCGGCTGGCCGGGGAGCGGCATCGCCTCGTCCGTATCGCGTGCCATGGCTCTCCCGCCCCACGTTTCTGGCTGCAGTTTAACATATATCATGTAAAATGTCAACCCGGGGCCCCGGAGCATGTGCGGTGGGGTGCCGGTTTGACGCCCGGCGAGGATGGGGGTATAATTTATGTATGGAACTTGCCCGGTGGCCGAAGGGTCTTCCCACATCGCCGGCACACGCCCAACGGGCGCAGCGAGCCCGGCTGGCGGCTGTGGGCCGTGCCCTGTCCAGCGTCCTGCTCTTGCTCGGCGGTCTCTTTCTTCTGGCCGCCGTCCTGTATGGCGTCTACTCGGTGCTCAACACCTGGCTCATGAACCAGGACCGCTACCTGCGATCGCCCCAGTTGGCCGCGCTGGCGGTGCCGGCCATGACCTCGACCCCCACGCCCACGCCGACGCCCACCCTGCCGCCGACCATCACCCCGACCCCCACCCCTATTCCCTCGCCGACGCCCACCCCGAGGCCCACGCCCCCGCCCGGCCCGGCCCAGATCCGCATCCCGGCCCTGGGGATCACCCGCTCCATCGTGACCCTGCCCCAGGTGCGCGACGGTCGCACGGGGACCTCGACCTGGAACGCCGAGACCCTGTTCCGCCCCGGGCGCGGCGACCTGGTGGGCCACTGGGAAGGCACGGCCTTTCCGGGCGAGCAGGGCAACATGGTCCTGGTCGGCCACAACTACGGGTACGGGTATAACGGCGTCTTTGTGCGCCTGGGCAGCCTGAAGGTCGGCCACAAGATCCACGTCGTCAACAACGCCGGGCAGACCTTTACCTACAGCGTGACGCAGGTGCAACACGTCCGCTGGCGCAAGAAAACGTTCCAGGAGCTGACGCAGCACCTCAACTTGCTCTCACCCGGCGGCCCCGAGCGCCTCACCCTGGTCAGTTGCGCCGGCGCCGAGATCGAGCCCTTTCCCGAGCGCGTTTACGTCGTCGCCGAGCCGGTCCGCTGAGGGAGCCATTCGATGCCAGGGCGAGCAGGCTTGTGGAACCGAAGGAAAGGCGGAGGGCAGGCGGCATGCGGCCACGGCTCCTGATCGTCCTATCGATCCTGTTGGCGGTCGTCGGCTGGTGGAGCCTGTACGTGCTCACCGGAAGCACGCGGCCCGAGATGCCCGGCGCCCTGTCGCTTTTTCTGGCCATGCTGTTCCTGGCCGTGACCGGCACCGTGGCCCCCGCCGCGGCCTATCTCAACCGCCGCCTGGCGCCCGCCGCCACCAGCCGCGATCCCTGGCGCTTCCTGCGGCACAGCGCCTGGGCCGGCGTGTGCCTGGCCGTCTATGCCTGGCTCCAGGTCCACCGCGCCCTGAACGTGGGCTATGCCCTGGTTATCGCCCTCATCTTTGTGGCCTTCGAGGTGCTCATCGTGCGCCTGCGAAGCGAAACCTGACAAGGGGAACGACATGACTGTCGAAGCGGAACTGCGCAAGTTACCCAGCGTCGACCGGCTGCTCCAGCAGGCCGGCGTGGCCGCCCTGGAGGCGCGTTGGGGCCACGACCTGGTGGTGGAAGCCGCCCGCGACGCCCTGGATGCCGCCCGCGAAGCGGTCCGCGGCGGCGCGCCCTGCCCGGAGCTGGACGCCCTGGCCGCCCGGGCCGGAGAGCTGCTGGCCGAGCGCTTGCGGCCCACCCTGCGCCCGGCCATCAATGCCACGGGCGTCGTCATCCACACCAACCTGGGCAGGGCGCCGCTGAGCGCCGCGGCCCGGGCCGCCATGGACGCCGTGGCCCTGGGCTATTCCAACCTGGAGTACGACCTGGAGGCCGGGCAGCGCGGCTCGCGCTACGTCCACGCCGAAGAGATCCTGTGCCGGCTCACCGGCGCCGAGGCGGCCCTGGTGGTCAACAACAACGCCGCCGCCGTGCTCCTGATGCTCATGGCCCTGGCCCAGGGGCGCGAGGTGATCATCTCTCGCAGCCAGTTGGTCGAGATCGGCGGCGGGTTTCGCATCCCCGACGTGATGCGCCAGAGCGGCGCCCGCCTGGTGGAGGTGGGCACCACCAACCGGACCTACATCGACGACTACGAGGCGGCCATCGGCAGCGAGACCGCCGCCCTGATGCGCGTCCACCGCAGCAACTTTCACCTGTCCGGCTTTGTCCACGAGCCCGATCTGGCCGAGATGGTGGCCCTGGCCCGCCAGCGTGACGTGCTACTCATCGACGACCTGGGCAGCGGCACGCTCCTCGACACCGCGCCCTTTGGCCTGGTCCACGAGCCCACCATCCAGGAGAGCGTGGCTGCCGGCGTGTCGCTGGTGTCGTGCAGCGGCGACAAGCTCCTGGGCGGCCCCCAGGCCGGCATCATCCTTGGCCGCGGCGACTTGATGGCCCGCCTGCGCCGGTTCCCCCTGACCCGCGCCCTGCGCGTCGACAAGACCACGCTGGCCGGCCTCCAGGCCACGCTGCGCCACTATCTTCTGGGCGAGGCGCCGCGGGAAGTGCCCGTGTGGCGCATGATCGCCCAGACGGAGGCCGAGTTGGAGGAGCGGGCCAGCCGCTGGCTGGCCGCCCTCCGCGAGCGCGGCGTGCAGGCCGACGTGCTGCCCGGCCGGTCCACCGTCGGCGGCGGCAGCCTGCCCGGCGAGACGCTGCCCACGCGGCTGGTGGCCCTGGCCGTCGAATCGCCCGCCGCCGTCGCCGCCCGCCTGCGCGCCGGCGACCCACCCGTCATCAGCCGCATCGAGGACGACCGCCTCCTCCTCGACCCCCGCACCGTGCTGCCCGAGCAAGAAGAGATCCTGCTGGCGCGGGTCGCCGCGGCAGCGTAGGGGCACGGAGCCCGGAGTGGCATGGGTGTTGTGTTGTTTATGAACGGTCACGCCGGGGGAGTTGCAGTATGGTGACAAGGAAAGCAGGATTATGATGATCGTGCTTTCCTAACCGCCTTTAACCAAAACGCCCGAGTTGTTCAACCTCGCCCTTGCAAAGGACCTGCCTGCCACGGCCCCGGCGCACTTCCCGCACAACTCTTGACATGAAAGCCAAATTGCATTATACTGTTTGTCAGGATAATGCAATCCGAAAAGGGGGCTGTGAGGTGACACATACGCACATCAGCATCGGCCAGGTAAAGAGGGACATCTCTGACCTGGTAAACCGCGTCGCTTACGGAGGGGAGAGGATCATCTTAACCTCCAGGGGCAAGCCCAAAGCGGCCATCGTCAGCATGGAGGACTATCATCGGCTGGAGGAAGAGACAGCAACGGCCAGGCTAACCAAGTGGGAGGCCTGGGTCGCACGGAGCGATGCGCTGGCAGCCGACATCCTGGCGCGGCGTGGCGGTGAGCCGATTGACGTGGAGGCCCTCCTGGCTGCCGTGCGGGCCGACAGGGACGAACGCGATGCCCAAATCCTTGGTAGTTGATGCCAGTCTGGCCATCCGGTTGATCTTGCCCGATCCGCGCCGCGATGTGCTCCGGGCGCGAATGGAACAGTGGCTGCTGGAAGGCTACGAGTTGGTTGCCCCTGACTTGTGGCTGTACGAAATGACAACGGCCCTGTGCAAGGCGGCCTTTTTTGGTCTCATCACAGCCGAGGAGGCAGAAGACTCCCTGCCGCTTGTGTCCGAGTTGGCGATTCAGCTTGTTCCCGCCGACGCCGCACAGGTGCACCTGGCCTTTGCCTGGACACGAAAGCTGAACCGCGCCGCTGCGTACGACAGCTTTTACCTGGCGCTGGCCGAGTCCCTGTCGTGTGAGATCTGGACGGCCGACCAACGGCTGTGCAACGCCGTCGATCTTCCCTGGGTGCGCTTTGCCTTCGAGAGCCAGATGCCGGATTCTTGACCGAAACTCGCTGTTCGAAGGGGCCATGCCATGATCGGATAGTGGATGCTGACCAGAATCGAGCCGCGGAAGCACGCCCCTCAGCATCCTGCGCGACCCGCAGCCCGCCCGCCGCTTGCCGCCCCCGATGAGATGTGGTAAGATACGACGAGTTCCTCTCTTGTGCACCGCCGCACCCCTGGTAGCGCCGCGTGCTGCGCCCGGCTTTTTCAACACAAACTAAGGAGGCAGGAAGGTGACACTCGCGTTTCGGGGTCCCGGACGGGTGCCGGTTGTGCTGTGGGTGAACGGGGAGCGGGTCACGGTCCAGGTGGAGCCGCACCGCACGCTGCTTGACGTGCTGCGCGACGAGCTGGGGCTGACGGGGGCCAAACACGTCTGCGGCGAGGGCAACTGCGGGGCGTGCACCGTGCTGCTGGACGGCGAAACCGTCTATGCCTGCCTGACGCTGGCCATCGACTGCGAGGGCAGCGAGGTGCGAACCGTCGAGGGGCTGGCCCGGGACGGCGCGCTCCACCCGGTGCAGGCGGCCTTTATCGAGCACGACGGCTACCAGTGCGGCTACTGCACCCCGGGCCAGGTGCTCGCCGCCGTGGCGCTCCTGGAGCAGGAGCCCAACCCCACGGAAGACGAGATCCGGCTGGCCATGTCGGGCAACCTGTGCCGCTGCGGTGCCTACCAGGGCATCGTCGACGCAGTGCGGAGCGCCGCGGCGGGAGGGCAGGCCAATGCCCACGCTTAAGAAGACGACCATCGAGTTCGAGGGCCAGACGTCGGAGCGGGAGGTCATTGTCCCGGACGAACAGCCGGAGCCGTGGGGCGACGACGCCAGGCTGCGCGTCGTCGGGCAGGCCCTGCCGCGGATCGATGGCCCGGCGCGGGTCACCGGCCAGGCGCTGTACACCACCGACGTGCGATTGCCGGGCATGCTGCACGCCACCATCCTCCGCTCACCCCACGCCCACGCCCTGGTGCGCGCCGTGGACAGCGCCGCGGCCGAGGCGATGGACGGGGTGCACCTGGTGTGGCACCGCCGGCAGCCGCCGCCCGTGGCCGAGTTTGGCGACCGGCCCATTTTCCGCGAGGAGGCCGCCTTCCAGGGGGCTGAGGTGGCCCTGGTGGTAGCCAGCAGCCTCGAAGTGGCTCGGGCCGCCGCGGCGGCCATCCGCGTCGACTACGAGGTGCTGCCCTTTGCCGTGGACCTGGAAGCGGCCCTGGCCGGCGACGCGCCGCGCGTGCGGCGTGACGAGGCAGGCAACCTGGTCGACCCCGAGGGCGACGCCTACGAGCGGGGCGACGTGGCGCGAGGTTGGCAGGAGGCGGAGGTCACCGTCGACCTGACAATTACCACGGCGGCGGCCGTCCACTCGGCGCTGGAGCCCCACGGCTGTGTCGCCCGCTGGGAGGGCGAGGAGCTGACGCTGTGGGAGTCGACCCAGGGTGTCTTTGCCGTCCGAAACCAGGTGGCGCGCGCCCTCGGCGTGCCGCTGGGCCGGGTGCGGGTCATCTGCGACTTTATGGGGGGCGGCTTTGGCGCCAAGCAGTCGCCGGGCACGCACACCATCCTGGCGGCCCAGGCCGCCCGGGCCACGGGCCGGCCCGTGCGCCTGATCCTCGACCGGCGCGAGGAGCAGCTCGTGGGCGGCTACCGGCCGGCCACCCGGCAGCGCATCCGCCTTGGCGCTCGCGCCGACGGGACGCTGACCTGCATCGAGCACGAGGCGTGGTCGCACATGGGCGCCCACGGCGACGACGGCTTCTCGACCACCGGCCCGACGCGGACCCTGTACGCCTGCCCCAACGTGCGCGCCGTCGTCTGGAACGTGCGGGCCAACACCGACGAGGCGCGGGCCTTTCGCGCCCCGGGCTACGTGGAGGGCAGCCTGTCCCTGGAGTGCGCCATGGACGACCTGGCCGCCAGGCTCGGCCTCGACCCGCTGGATCTGCGGCTCAAGAACTATGCCGAGACCCATCCCCAGGGCGGCACCCCGTACACGACCAAGGGCCTGCGCGCCGCCTACGAGCAGGGCGCGGATCGGTTTGGCTGGCGGCAGCGGCGCGAGGCGCCGCGCGCGGCCGGCCCCGGCAGCCCGTGGCGCCGCGGCTGGGGCATGGCCAGCCAGATCTGGGGCGGGGGCGGCGGACCGCCGGCGCGGGCCATCGTCAAGCTGCTGCGCGACGGCAGCGTGGAGGTGCTGGCCGGCGTGCAGGACATCGGCACGGGCACCCGGACGGTCCTGGCCCAGATCGCGGCCGAGGAGCTGGGCGTCGATGTGGGGGCCGTGCGGGTGGTGGTCGGCGACACGCTGCCCACGCCCTACGGCCCCACCAGCTCGGGCAGCCAGACGCTGCCCTCGGCCGGGCCGGCGGTGCGGGCCGCGGCCCGCGACTGCAAGCGCCAACTGCTCGACCTGGCGGCGCAGATGCTCGACCGGCCAGGGACCGGCGCCGACCAGCTCGAGGTGCGCGACGGCGCCATCGTCGACCGCGCCGATCCGGCGCTGCGCCTGCCCTTTGCCGACGTGGCGCGCAAGCTGGGCGGCTATACCCTCGTCGGCGACGGCGCCCGGGGACCGAACCCGGAGGGCCTGAAGACCAACACCTTTGGCGCCCAGTTCGCCGAGGTGGAGGTCAACGTCGAGACCGGGGAGGTGCGCGTGCGTCGGGTTGTGGCCGTCCACGACGTGGGGCGGATCATCAACCCGCTGACGGCGACCAGCCAGGCCTACGGCGGCATCGTGCAGGGCACCAGCTATGCGACCCTCGAGGAGCGGGTCCTGGACGGCCAGCTCGGCCTGGACCTGAACCCCAACCTGGAGCACTACTACCTGCCGACGATCATGGACGTGCCGCACATGGAGGCCGGCTTTGTGGATCTGCCGGACCCACGGCTCAACACCATCGGCGCCAAGGGCCTGGGCGAGCCGCCCATCATCCCCACCGCCCCGGCCATCGCCAACGCCGTGTGCGACGCCACCGGCGTGCGCCTGACCGATTTTCCCCTCACCCGGCGGCGGGTGCTGGACGGCCTGCGGGCCGCCGAGGGCAGCGAGGAGGAGGGAGAGCGACGATGAAACCTTTTGCCTACGCCCACGGCACGACCATCGACGAGGTGACGGGCGCGCTGGACGCTGCCTGCCGCCCCCTGGCCGGCGGCACCGAGCTGCTGCGCCTGATCAAGGGCGGCCTGGCCGCACCGGAGCGGGTGGTCGATCTCAAGACGATCCCGGGCCTGGCCGGCATCGAGCGCCGCGCCGATGGCTGGCACCTGGGCGCCCTGGTCACCCTGGCGCGCCTGGCGAGCGAGGGGCAGGTGGGCCACGAGCTGCCCGTGCTGGCCCAGGCCGCCGGCGCGGCCGCGTCGCCCCAGCTTCGCAACCGGGCGACCCTGGGCGGAAACCTGGTGCAGCGCCCGCGGTGCTGGTACTTTCGCGACCCCCTCGTCCACTGCTGGCTGAAGGGCGGCGAGCGCTGCCTGGCCGCCGACGGGCATAACGAGCGCCATGCCCTGGCCAGCACCGGGCCGTGCCACATCGTCCACCCCTCCGACCCGGCCCACGCCCTGGTGGCCCTGGACGCCAGCGTGGTGGTCGCCGGGCCCCGGGGGCAGCGGACCATCCCCATGGCCGACTTTCTTCACATGCCGCGCCAGGAGGCGTGGAGCGAGACGGCCCTGGCCCTGAACGAGCTGATCGTCGACGTGGCCATCCCGCCTCCGGCCGGCAGCGCGCGCGGCGCCTACGTCAAGGCCGCCGAGCGGGCGGTGTGGGATTTTGCCCTGGTGAGTGCTGCGGCGCAGGTGGCGTTCCAGGGGCCGGTCGTGGCCGCCGCCCGCCTGGTGCTGGGCGGCGTGGCGCCCGTGCCGTGGCGGGCGTCGGACGCGGAGGAGGCGCTGGTGGGTCGCAGCCTGGACGACGCGGCCATCGCCCGCGCCGCCGGAGCCGCGACGGTGGGCTTGCACCCCCTGTCGCGCAATGCCTACAAGCTGGACCTGGTCCGCGGCGTGGTAGCCGAGGCGCTGCGCCGCCTGCGCTAGGCGCGGTTGGGCCCGCAGCCACCGGGCCACGCCTGCTCCCTGCTCCCGCCCGGCCGATGGCCGGGCGGTCTGTTTCCGGCTGGGTCGTGCCGCCGGCCCGGCGACGTTTTTTGAAGTAACCCCCCTGTTGTTTTCCCGCCCAACCTGTGCTATAATCAGCTCCGCGGCGCGCGACGCGTGCGCAGCCGCGAGATTCAAGGTAGAAAGGGACGTTATGAGTATCTGGAATGCCATCCGGGCAGTTCGCCAGAACCACGCGCTGGAGCATGCTACCATGCACGTGTTGAGCTGGCGCAATCCATATTTGCAGTTGATGGGCCGGAGTACGGCCAGGGGGTTCATGATCTATGGCCAGGTCGATACGCAAGAGTTGGCCAACGCCACCAGTGAGGCCCTCGCCCGCCTGCAACGCGGCGAGGCGCACCTGGCCGTCCACCCGCGCTGCGGGACAAACCTGGCCGTCACCAGCCTCATGGCGGGCACTGCCGCCTTTGGCACCAGCCTGGGCCGCACCCGCTCGCGCTTCGACCGGCTGCCGGCGGCCCTGATGGCCGCCACAATCGCCGCCCTCATCGCCCAGCCGGTGGCCCACCGCGTGCAGGAAGACATCACCACCTCGCCTCACGTCGACGGCCTGCACGTGGAATCCATCACCCGCGAAGAGCGGGGCAACTTTATCAGCCACAAGGTGGTCACGGGCCGGGGCTAGTGTTTTACGTCTTTCATGGCGAGAACCAGTTCAGTCTTCAGGAGAAATTGGCGGGGCTGCGCCGCCGGCTGGCAGGCGGCGACGCGGCCATGGCCGACCTGAACACCAGCATCCTCGAAGGCAGCCGCCTGTCCCTGGGCGAACTGCGCCACGTCTGCGATGCGATCCCCTTCCTGGCCGACCGTCGCCTGGTCATAGTCCACGGCCTGCTCTCCCGCCTGGCGCCCGGCGACCGCGGCCAGGAAGAGGACGCGCCGCAGAAGGAGGAGCAGGATTGGAGGCGCCGCTACCTGCAAGAGCTGGCGGACTACCTGCCGCGCCTGGCGCCCACCACCCGGCTCATCTTTGTCGAGAATCAATCCCTGCGCCCCAACCATCCCATCCTGGAGTTGGCCCGCGAGCAGGACAAGGGGTTCGTCGAGCACTTCAAGCTGCCCGGCGACCGCGAGCTTCCGGGCTGGATCCAGCAACGAGCGCGGTCCATCGGCCAGGGCCAGGGACAGCTCAGCAGCGAGGCGACGGCCATGCTCGCCACCCTCATCGGGCCCGACCTGCGGCTGCTGGACATCGAGATCGAGAAGCTGCTGCTCTACGCCGGCGACCGCATGGTGACCACCGAGGACGTGCAACTCCTGGTGAGCCACGCCCGCGAGGCCAGCGTCTTTGACCTGGTGGACTGTGTCGGGCGCCGCGAGACGGGCCGCGCCCTGCGCCTGCTGCACCGCCTGATAGACGAGGGAGAGCCGCCCCTCAGGCTGCTGGCCATGCTGGCCCGGCAGATCCGCATCCTGATCCAGTTGCGCGAGGTCTCTGAGGACGAGAGCGATCCCCGCGAGATGGCCCGCCGGCTCAGGCTGCACCCCTTCGTGGTGCAAAAGGGACTGTCACAGGCACGGAATTTCGAGCTGGCCCAGTTGGAGGCGGCCCACGAGCGGGTCGTGCAGACCGACTGGGCCATCAAGAGCGGCAAGTCAGACCCGGTCCTGGCCCTCGACATGCTCGTCGTGGGCCTGACGCGCGCCTGACGCGCCGGCCCGTCCGGCTGTCCCTCTCCGCCGGCCTCCCTCAGAAGCGCCAGCGCTGTGGGGCGGGCCGGAGCACCCGCAGCCCCACCCCCGCCGGCTGCACGCGGGCGCGCCGCAGGTGCCACGTGCCCGCCTTCAGGTCCTGGTAGATCTCAAAGATGCCTTCGGGACAGCGAGCCTGGAAGAACCTCCGGTCGCGCCGCCTCCATCCCCGGGCCGGCACCACCCAGGTGCGCTCCACGGCGTCCACGTGGTAGCGGCGCCCGCGCCAGCCAAAGACCGCCGGAAAGTAGCGCCAGCGGTGCTGCATCACGTCGATCGCTTCGTCGTAAAACTTCCAGGCCATTCCCCTCTCCTTATCTTCAGCGCCAGGCTTCGGGATCCGACAGCTCGTGCTGGGCATCCACCAATTGAAACTCGCGCCGCATGGGCGGCGCGGCCTGGGGCCAGTAGCCGGGCATGCCCGGCGGCAGGGCCTGGGGCGCTCCCCCCTGGACGATGACCACCGGCGGATAGGCCTGCGCCCCCACCTCACGGCGGTCCTCGCCCCCTCGGCGCTCGCGTCCCAGGACCAGGAGCAACAGCAGCGACGCCGGCACCGAGGCCAGGATGCCGCACGCGATCCCCACCACCACGGCCATGGCTTCGGCGCTCATGCGCTTGCCGATCATGACCGCCAGGGTGATGGCAAAGGCCAGCCCGACGATC
>MTKX01009763.1_pt1 | contig 82401 bp, 71 predicted proteins | sample 1042771 | NCBI WGS metagenome assembly MTKX01 (sample SAMN06212183, study PRJNA360534) | anaerobic digester metagenome | biome: Wastewater treatment plant; material: sludge; isolation source: anaerobic digester fed with sludge from wastewater treatment plant | place: Denmark: WWTP Randers ...
ATGGGCACCCGACGCTCCCAGTCGCTCTTGTCCTCGCGCCGAACACCAATCAAGGCCGTCATAAGTTTTCCTCCTGTGATGGCTTGCGGGGAGCAGAAAGGCCGGTGCTCGATGCACCGGCCGATGCCAGCCTCCCCGGGAAAAAAACAGAAAGCGTGAGCTCGGCCTCCCTGCCGATGTGGCAACAGTATACGCCCATCGAAGGGCTTTTGTCAAATAGTACCCGCAACTTGACAGCGGTTCCCGGCTGTGCTAGAATTCACTTGCTTACCCCAGGGGGGTATTTGGAGGAGCGGGGAGGGACATGGCAACCAGGGATCAGGAGGAGCTCATCGCCGATTTCGTGAACCGCAGGCTTTGGGCAATTGTGGGCGCCAGCCAGGACCGGAACAAGTACGGCAACCGGGTCTTTCGCTCGCTGCGGCATGCCGGCTATAGGGTATATCCCGTCAACCCCAATGTCACAGAGGTGGAGGGTGCCGTTGCTTATCCGACGCTGGCCGAGCTTCCGGAGCGGCCCGAGGTGGTGAACCTGGTGGTACCGCCACCCGTTACCGAGCAGGTGGTCAGGCAGGCCCACGAGCTGGGGCTAATGCGCATCTGGATGCAGCCCGGTGCGGAATCGGACGAGGCCATCGAGTTCTGCGAGACACACGGCATGCAGTTGGTGTACGATGCCTGTGCCATGGTTCAAAAACGAGAGTGGGATCAGGAGCCAGCAGAGGAGGGACAATGAACGTCAATCAGGCCAGGAGTGTCTACGTCCAGGTGTATGGACACCGAGTGCGGGAGAGCTGCGACTCGGGCGGCGGCTGAGGTGTATCACGGTCTTCGTTGGAGACCACGCGTGTGACCGAGATGTATCTCAAACTGCGCTACGGAGATGCCGTGGAGGTAACCTACGTCGACCTCTCCGACCCTGCAAACCAGGAGCGCTTTGCCGAGCTGATGGGGCTCGTCGACGAGCGACACCTCGGCTTTCCCCTCGTCACGGTGAACGGGGAGATTCGCCTGGTGGGCTCGGCCCACTACTACCACATCCTCCCCATGGTCGAAGAGGCCATGGCGCAACGCCCTTCCTAGCCTTAAGCACAGATGCCGGGCGTGGCGGCGAAATGCCCGCGTGCCATGGCCCGGCAACCATCGAGGGAGATTGACAAGTCTCCCTCTTTTTGTTACACTGCGCTGGCGGGATTGACTCTTGACTCGCGAAACTTTTGGCGGCATTCTGCATCTAAAGGAGTGTAAGGGTGGTCAATGACGCCTTTGCAGGTGAAGCGGAGCTGCTGCGAGGGCTGAGGGCAGGCAAGCCGGAGGCTTATCGCCAGCTCCTGGAGCTGCATTCGGCGAACGTATACAATGTCGCCTATAAGCTGCTCGGCGATGAGCAGGAGGCGGAAGACGTCCTTCAGGAGACGTTCCTGAGCGCCTTTGAGGCCATCGACGGGTTTGAGGGCCGTTCCAAGCTCTCCACCTGGCTGTATCGCATCGCCTACAATGCTAGCCTGATGCGCCTGCGCAAGCGCAGCCGGATGACCTCCTTTTCGCTGGATGTCCCTCCACCTGGTGCGGATCCTGACGGCGAAGGTTCCTACGTGCCCCGGCACCTGGTGGATTGGTCGTCGGTGCCGGACGACCAGTTGCTCACCGCCGAAGCCCGAGACGTGATGGATCTCGCCATCGCCGAGCTGCCCGAGACCTTGCGCGCGACCTTTATCCTGCGCGACATCCAGGGGCTGTCGGGGAGCGAGACGGCCGAGATTCTGGGCATCAGCGTTCCGACCGTCAAGACACGGCTCCACCGTGCCCGGTTGTGGCTTCGGGACCGCCTGTCGGACTATTTCGAAGAAGGCACCCGCGGTGTGCGGGCTGCGGCGTGACCCGGGCGTATTGTGGGGGTTGAGGGGGAAGTTGTGTGTAGTGACGAAAGACATGATTGCAGAGAGCTGTTGAGCACGCTGTGCGACTATGTGGACGGGGAGCTGGAAGAGGCGCTTTGTACCGAGCTGGAGGCGCACCTGGCCGAGTGCCCCGATTGCCGGGTGCTGGTCGATACGCTGCGGCGCACCATTGTGCTTTATCGGACACAATCCCGGCCATCCATGCCCGACGATGTCAGGGCCCGCCTTTATCGCGTGCTCAAGCTGGACTAATAACGGCGTGTTGGCGCCACCTGCGAGAAATTCGGGCCAGGGATGAAACCTTTGGCCCGATTTTGCATCTAACGGGGTAAAGGGTGCGGGTCGAGACCCTGAAAAAACATGATGGAGGTTCCTAAATGGCACTTATTTCTGCAAAGGATGCGGAGCACCTGCGCAATGAGTTTGAAACCGAACTGGTAAGCCCGGTCAAGATCTTGATGTTTACCCAGAGCGTCGAATGCCAGTTCTGTGGCGAGACACGCCAGATCGTAGAGGAGGTCGCAGAGCTCTCGGACAAGATCACGGCCGAAATCTATAACTTTGTGTCGGACAAGGCAGTTGCCGAGTTGTACGGCATCGACAAGATTCCGGCCATCGCCATCCTACGTTCAGAAGACGAGACCGACAAGGACTATGGCATTCGCTTCTACGGCATTCCGTCGGGTTACGAGTTCACCAGCATCGTCGAAGACATCATCGACGTCTCCAAGGGCGAATCGGGCTTGCAGCCCAAGAGCAAGCAGGCAGTGGCCGAGCTGACCGAGCCGGTCCATTTCCAGGTCTTTGTCACGCCAACCTGCCCGTACTGCCCCCAGGCTGTGCGCCTGGCCCACAGGTTTGCCATGGAGAGCGACCTCATCCGCGCCGACATGATTGAAGCCATCGAGTTCCCGCACCTGGCAAACAAATACAGCGTGTACGGCGTGCCGCGCACGGTCATCAACGAGAACTATCACCAGGAGGGGGCGGTTCCGGAGCCGATGATGCTGGCCAAGCTGCTGGAAGCGGTGGGCAAGGCCCCGGCCGTCACGGAGCACGATCACGAACACGAGCATGGGAACGGACACGTTCACACGCACGATCACGTCCACACCCACTAACCGCGGGCGTTCGAGGCAAGAGATGAAGGTAACGATTTACACGACACCGACCTGTGGCTACTGCTACCAGGCGAAACAGTTTCTCAAACGGCAAGGGGTGTCGTTCGTGGAAAAGAACGTGGCCGCCGATCGCAAGGCGGCCATGGAAATGGTGCGGCTCTCGGGCCAGCAGGGGGTGCCGGTGATCTCGGTCGGCGGCCAGGTCGTAGTCGGCTTTGACCAGCCGCGCCTGATGCAGTTGCTGCAGAACTCCCAGCCCAAGCTGGGCGCCGCAGTGGCCGATGCGGCCCGGCAGGCGAAAAAGAATCCCGGCATTCCCAGCTCTGGCGCATACGTCGGCCGGGTGCGGAGCGGATCGCCGGCCGAGCGTGCCGGGCTGCGCCAGGGTGACGTCGTCACTGCCCTCGGCGGCCAGCCTGTGGTCGTCGCCGACGACCTGCACAAGCTCGTATCCGGCATGCCCAAGGGACGCGACCTGTCGCTGACCTACGTGCGTAACGGCCAGCAGAAGGAGAGCCTGATCCGGCTCTAGGCCCCGGGTTTGAAGAACGTGGCGGAGTGAGCCGCCAGGCTACCAGTCGACCAGGACCAACGTGCCCCAGGTGGTGGGGTCGCCCCATTCCCGCCGTGGACAGGTCGAAATCATGGACTCCTGATCGACCAGACCAGGAGTGTCGGTATCGGCCAGGCTGAGACAAAAGCCGTAGGCGGTCTCGCTTTGAGGATTGAGGTTGAGCGCCGGCCAGGGTATCGCGGTTTCTACCGTGTACCCGGCCGGCGTTTTTCGTGCCGCCAGGTCGAGGGTCAAGGGTCGCTCCCGCGAGGGCGGCCGCCAGACATAGGCCTCGTGGCTGCCCGCGTCCAGATCCATGATGGCAAAACCCATCTGGCTGTCGTCCTCCGAAAGCCCGTCTGCCATCCGGTCCCCGTCGAGGTCGGTGTCGAGCTGAATCTCCACGTCGTCACCGGCGTAGATGGTGCTTCCGCTGCCAAGCTGAACGAGCCGGTCGTCCTGGATGGTGAGTCCCAGGTAGAAATAGTCCCCGTCCCACATGGCGCGGAAAGAAGCGGCATGATCGTCCCGGTCCTGCCAGTTCTCCGGCCGAAACACCACGTGGGACACACCATACTCCGGGCCGGCCCACTCGTCCAGGCTCCCATCCAGGCTCGGCGGCGCGGGCGCCCGGCGAACGACGATGGGCTCTCCGTTGTCCCGGCGCCAGTCCAGCCGCGCCAGAAGCTCTTCCTCGCGCTGCCCAACGTCGGCGGTGGGCACTGCTGTGGGCGCTGACGTGGGCACCGAGGAGGGCGCGGCCGCGGTCAGGGTGGGCTCGGGCGGGTTCTCGTCCGCCACCTGCGTCGCCGGCGGAAGCACGGGTGGGCCGCCGNNAGGTGGGCCGCCGTTTATGAGGAGCATGGCGACGACGGCGGCGGTGCCGAGGATGAGAAGGGCTGCCGCCGCTCCCAGCAGCCAGGGCAGTGCAGAGCGCCTCCGCGGCGGCGGTGCCATGGGCCGGGCAGCAACCGGCGCCGGCCGGCGGGGTGCTGCCGGCTCGAAGGCGTCCCTGGCCGCGCCCTCGGTGGCCCGGCGTAGAGCCCGGACCAGCTCGGCGCCGCGTTGGAAGCGCTGCTCGGGCTGCTTGGCGATGGCCTTGAGGATGACGCCCTCCNNGAGGTTGGGGTTCACCTGGCGGGGAGCCAGGGGCGGCTCGTAGATGACGTTGTGCAGGACGGCATGGGGTGTGTGGCCCTGGTACGGCACGTGGCCGGTGAGCATCTGGTAAAGGACCACGCCCAGGGCATAGAGGTCGGTACGGTGGTCCACCTCACCGCCGGTGGCTTGTTCCGGCGCCATGTACTCGGGGGTGCCCATGAGGGTGCCGGTGCGGGTGAGCTGCTGGGTCTCGGAGGCGGCCTTGGCGATGCCAAAGTCGGTGAGGGTGACGTGGTCGCCGGGGCCGACGAAAATGTTGGCCGGCTTGACGTCGCGGTGGACAAAGCCGCGCTGGTGGGCATAGTCGAGGGCGGCGGCCACCTGTTCGACGATGTGGGCGGCGCGCTTGGGATGGAGGGGGCCCTCCTCCTCGACGAGCTGCTTGAGGGTGCGGCCCTCGAGGTACTCCATGACGATGTAATGGATGCCCTTCTCCTCCCCGACATCATAGATGACGACGATGTTGGGATGTCGCAGGTTGGCCGCAGCGCGGGCCTCCCGCTGGAAGCGGCCGACCAGTTGCTGGTCAAGGCTGAGTTGCGGGGGAAGGACCTTGATGGCGACGTGGCGGTTGAGGGAGGGCTGGTAGGCGCGGTAAACCACACCCATGCCACCCCGTCCCAGCTCCTCGACGACCTGGTATCGGCCGAGCAGGCGGCCCTGCAAATCTTGCATGTCTCAGGCCTTCCGTATCGTCAGCCCCAAGGCGGCGGGCACGGGGCGCCCGTGCCTGCGGGGTGCTTCTCTCAATACCTCTGCCAGGTGCCGTCGCCGTAGAAGGCATAGAACAACGGGGCGAAGGAAGGATCCCTGGCCCAGTTGTAAAGCTCGTCCTGGCAGAACTCGACCCGGCTGCTTTGCAGGAGCAAGCCGTTCTCCAGCGGCTGAACCTTGGCGCAGAATCCCTTTTCCTCTTCCCGGGCCCAGCCCAGCAGGCTGCTCGGCCCCCCAAGCTCGGTGCGCCACAGCCAGCCAAAGCCTCGCTTGGGCTCCAAGAGACCGGGCGGCGGGGTCAAGCCGACGCCATCGGGATCGGTGACGCCGTCCCACTTTTCCAGAAGCTCCTCCGACCTCCCGGCCGACGCGTTCGTGCCGCCCTGGTAATAGAGGACCCGAACTGTGTCCGTGTCGTAACGCCAGATCATGGCGCCCCTTTCAAATGACTCCCAGGCGGCCCAGGTGATGCTTGAGGCGGCCGTGGGGCAGCCCAGGCGGCCCCGATCCCAGGCACCGGCGAGCTCCGAATCCACCGCCAGGGAGCAGGCGGGTGTAGGGGTGATGGTTGGAGTCGGCGTGTCGGTCGGCACCGGGGTATCGGTGGGCACCGGCGTGTCGGTGGGTGTTTCGGGCGCAGGGGTGTCGCTGGGCTGCACCGGCGCCTCGGTGGGCACGGCCGGCGCTGTGTCGCCGGGTGTCTCTGTCGGCTGGTGCTCTGCGGTGGGTGCCGGGCCCACGGCGGTGGTCGCCTCCACCTCGCCCGCCGTGGGACTGGCCTGGGCGACGGCCTGGGCAGCGGTGGGCGGGATGGGCGGGCCGTCGTCGCCGCTGGCGAGGATGAGGAGCAGCCCGCCGATGACGAGTGCCAGGACGGCGGCGATGCCGGCCAGGATCCAGGGCAGCGGCGACGTGCCACGCCGGGCAGTGGGTGGCGCCACCGTCCGCTGTGCCGGGGGCGGCGGCACGCGGGCCGGCGTGCCCGCGCCGGGCGGTGCGATGCCCGCCAGGGCCTGGCGCACGGCGCGGCTCATATCGGCGCCGCGTTGGAAGCGCTGCTCGGGCTGCTTGGCGATGGCCTTGAGGATGACGCCCTCCAGGGCGGCGGAGAGGTTGGGGTTCACCTGGCGGGGAGCCAGGGGCGGCTCGTAGATGACGTTGTGCAGGACGGCGTGGGGCGTCGTGCCGCGGAAGGGCACGTGGCCGACGAGGGCCTGGTAGAGGACGACGCCCAGGGCATAGAGGTCGGTGCGGTGGTCCACCTCGCCGCCGGAGGCCTGCTCGGGAGACATGTACTCGGGGGTGCCCATGAGGGTGCCGGTGCGGGTGAGCTGCTGGGTCTCGGAGGCGGCCTTGGCGATGCCAAAGTCGGTGAGGGTGACGTGGTCGCCGGGGCCGACGAAAATGTTGGCCGGCTTGACGTCGCGGTGGACAAAGCCGCGCTGGTGGGCATAGTCGAGGGCGGCGGCCACCTGTTCGACGATGTGGGCAGCGCGCTTGGGATGGAGGGGGCCCTCCTCCTCGACGAGCTGCTTGAGGGTGCGGCCCTCGAGGTACTCCATGACGATAAAGTAGACGTCCTGCTCCTGGGCGGCCTCGCGTCCCACGTCGTGGATGACGACGATGTTGGGGTGGCGGAGGCTGGCGGCGGCGCGGGCTTCGCGGAGGAAGCGCTCGACGAACTGCTGGTCAAAGCCGAGCTGCGGGGGGAGGACCTTGATGGCGACGTGGCGGTTGAGGGAGAGCTGGTAGGCGCGGTAGACCACGGCCATGCCGCCCCGTCCCACTTCCTCGACGATCTGATAGTTGCCGATTGTCCTGCCGCTCGACTTCATGATGCGTGCTTTCTGGCTTTCGGCCGGCCCTATCCGCCCTCCGTTGTCGGGGCGGTCGCCGGCCCGGGTGTCGCCGGAGGCTCGTAGACAAAGACGCGCTCCATGGCCCGAGAGACCTCGCTGCCACCAATGCCGGCTTCTATAATGAGAACCGTCCAGAAATAGTCCCCGGGTTCGTCCAGTTCCTGGCCCAGGTCCACTGAGCGCTGTGTGTCACGGGTGGGCGATCCCACTGTGTGGGCGTTGGGATCGGTTGGCTCTCCCTGCCCGATGACGAGCTGAAAGGCATAGCCCGCGGGCAGAGGCCCGGGCCCATAGACCCAGGCAAAGGTCACCACGCCCGTCAGGGTGATCTCGGCGGTTGGGGTGACCAGGGTGACGCTGCCCGGCAACGCGTCAGGGCTCACGGTCGGGCTGACAACGACGGTGTCGGTTCCCACCACGCCGGCCGTCCCGGTGGGAACCAGGGTCGCCGTCGGTTTTGCGACGCCGGTGGGGGCCACCACCAGGGTCGCCTCCGTAGTGGATGTCGCCGGGCCGAGGGTAGGGGCCAGGGTCATGGTCGCAGAAGGCGTTGCGGTCCCGGCCTGCAAGAAGGGCAGGGGCAGGATGCCGCTGGCTGCCAGAATGGCAACAGCCACCGCTCCCAGCAGGAGCAGGCCGCCGAGCACAGCCACCAGCGGCACCAGCCGCGAGCGCCTGCCCACCTGGGGTTTGCCTGCGGCCGAGATGGGAGCCCTGACCGTGGGAGTCGCCTCCTCGGCGTTGATAATCAACACCGTGATGTTGTCGTTGCCTCCTCGCTCGTTGGCGAGGGCCACCAGCCGCCGGGCAGCTTCGGGGGGCTGCGCTTCCTGCACGATGGCTGCGATCTCCTGGTCGGCCACGCGGCCGGTGAGCCCATCGCTGCAAAGCAAGAGGGTGTCGCCGGCTGTTATCTCGCCCTCAAAGAGATCGACCTCAACGACGGGCTTGGAGCCCAATGCCCGGGTGACGAGGTTGCGCTGTGGATGGCGGCGGGCCTGCTCTTCGTTCAGCAGCCCGGCCCGCACCTGTTCCTCTACCCACGAGTGGTCTTCGGTGATCTGGGTGATGCCGCGTCTGTTGATGAGGTAGGCGCGGCTGTCGCCGACGTTGGCCACATACACCTTGCGGCCCAGGATGACCGCCGTCACGAGGGTGGTGCCCATGCCGCCCTTGGAGGGATCCCCTTCCGCCTGGGTATAGAGCTGCTGGTTAGCCGCGCGAAAGGCGCGAACCAGGCTCGTGCCCACGTCGTGGGTGGTGTCGGCCAGGTAGTGAGCCATGGTCGCTTCTACGGCGCCCTTGCTGGCGACCTCTCCGGCCTGGTGACCGCCCATACCATCGGCCACCAAAAAGATCGAGCCCTTTTGCGCCAGTTGCCTGGGGTCCGACGGGATCGAAAAGTCGACGTAATCCTCGTTGTGCGGCCGTGCCAGGCCCACGTCCGTCAGCTTGGCAGCGCGAAGCTCCAGCGCCGCCGAAGCCGCAGCCGGGGCGGGCTGCTCTGGCTGGGCTGCCTGAGTGGTCGGGGCTTCTTCCTGGTTGGGACCCTGCCCTCGTGGCTCGGTCATGGACTCCTCCTCCATCTGGCGGTTGCGGTCTACGGCCCTGGCTCGACGGTCAGGCTCGACGACACGTTCCCCTATTATAGCGCGCTACGCCCCGTATCGCAAGCGCAATTCGCCGGCATGTGCTACTTGCTACTTTCTCCATGAGGCTCGAGGGGGATCTCCAGCTCCCCCGGCCTCTGAAGCAGCGACCCGCTGTCGCGGGGAGTGGCGACCCCGCGGAAGCGAGCGCCGGTGGTCACCAGTTTTGCAGCAGCCATGCACGGGTATTATCCCAGGAGGATGACCAGGAGCACGGCGACGATGGTTACCAGGATGACGGCTACGATGGCCAGGGACAGGATCAGAATCCAGGTCCTGGTGTCGGAGCGCCCCACTGTGACTCCGGTCCTGGCTCCGCGCTGCGCCCGGGACGCGGCCTCGGGGAATGACCGGGCGACGATGGGCTCCAGGGGTGTGATGGGCTGGCCGCGCATCGTCACCTGCCCAGCTTCCTCGTCCTTGGCCTGCTCCAGGCTGTAGCCGCAGTGAGCGCAGTACCTGGCACCCGGGGCATTCAGCGCCCCGCAAAAGGCGCAGAACGCCTGCTCAAGGGGCAACTGGGGCAGGCCCTGGGGCGGCGTCTTGGCCGTCGAAAGGTCCTGCTCCGCAACAAAGGTCAACTGGGCCTCTCCCATCTGGACCACGTCGTTGTGGCGCAGAAAGCGAGGCTCTCGCAGCCGCTCGCCATTGACCAGGGTGCCATAGGTGCTACCCAGGTCCTCCAGGATCACGTCGTCGCCCTGGCACCAGACCCAGGCATGCCGCCGGGAGGCATAGCTGGCAGCCAGCACTAGGTCGTTGCTGGGGCCGCGGCCGATGGTCATCAGCCGGTCGATGCGCACCTGGCGGATCCCGCTCCTGTCGCGCACGAAAAGCTTGCTCACGTTGCCCTCCCCTCGCTGCCCCGCCTAGTGCCCAAGCACGAGCAGCCCCAGGGCAAAACCCAGGCCGACGAGAATCAACGCTGCCAGGAGGGCCGCGGCGATGAGGGCCGGGGTGAGACGTAGCCTACCCGGCACCAGCCCCAAAGCCCGGTCCACCCGGTCGAGGATTCCTTCAGAAGCTTCCTGCCCGGCGCCACCGGCTCGCCCCTGCCCCGGCCCCTTGACTTTGACAACGAGGGCGCTGACGTTGTCGGGCCCTCCTCGTTCGTTGGCCGCCTGTATGAGGGCCTCGCTGGCCCTTTGGGGCGGGTACCGGTCCGCAATCTCCTGGATCTCGGCGTCGGACAGGGGTGTGGTCAGGCCGTCGGAGCAGAGGATCAGCCGGTCGCCCGCCTCGAGGGGCAGGGGGCCGAACAGATCCACCTCCACGTGGGGCTTGGTGCCCAGGGCGCGCGTCAGGACGTGGCGGCCGACCCATTCCTCGCTCAGCCCGGCTTTCTCCCCCGCGGCCGCCCAGGAATGATCTTGTGAGATCTGCTCCAGGAGGCCACGGCGCAAAAGATAGGCCCGGCTGTCGCCCACGTTGGCGACCCACAGCTCGCCCCGCCGGATCACGCCCGCCACCAGCGTCGTCCCGCTGTTTCGCCCTTGCCGCGGCTTGCGGGCCGCGCCGTATAGCGCCGCGTTGGCCGCCTCCACGGCACGCTGCAGGCTGGCGGCCACGTCCGAGCCGCCGTCCTCCATGTAGGCGCGGATGACGCAGTCGACGGCCTGCCGGCTGGCCAGCTCCCCGCCCTCGTGGCCGCCCATGCCGTCGGCCAGCAGAAAAAGGCTGCCTTTGTGCGCCAGCCGCCCGGCATCCTCCGGCTGGAACGTCCCCAGCCAGTCCTCGTTGTTTTGCCGCTTGCGTCCCGCATCCGAGAACTGCCCGATCTCCAGGTCCATCGTCCTGTCGAGGCCCGCCCCGTGCCGGCCGGCCCGGTCCTGGAGGCGATGCTGGGTGCCCCCGGCGGGACTGCTCCAGCCTGACTCCCCCTGTTCCTTCATGCTTGCCTGCTAATCGTCCGTGACGTCCCGGATCTCGATGGCCAGGGCAGGCCCGGACAACGAGGCGCTCTGCCCGACCTGAAGCGCTGCCGAGACCGAGCAGCTCCACATCTCCGCCTCGGCCAGGGGAAGTGCCAGGTCGATCCTGTGGGGCGTCTGCCCCTCGAAAAACTCGATGGTGGGAGCGCTCAGGGTTCCGCCTCCACCCACCGCTGCCTGGCTCCAACTGCCATGGATAGCGACGCGGGAACCGTCAACCGCCTGGATTTCGATCCGGTAGCGGCGCCCGGGCAGGAGTGGCTGGTCGGCAATGACCACCGGCGCCAGGGGGCCAACGCCCTCCTGGCGGACCACCACCTCGCCGTCGCCGGCCCCGGCGGCGGGCGCCNNGCCTCCCGCAGCAGCGGCGTGGCGACGGGTGTGATGTCTGCTTCGCTCTCCGTCGGGGCGCCCGGGATGGACGTCGCCTCCGTGCCGCCAGCGGGCAGGTCCTCACCTTCGACCGCCGCTGCCGTGGCCGACTCGCCCGCAACTTCCTGCTTCTCACCCGAGCGTGAGACCAGGTTTGCCGCCAGGACGCCGATGCCGATGAGGGCCAGGAGAATGACAATGCCCAGAACGCCAACCACGATCTTTTCGCGAGAGCTCATGTTCGACAGTGCCATGGCACGAACCTCCTTTCGCCTGGACGAGCCGCTCCCCCGGGCTAGTCTCGGGAGAGCGGAAAGCTCAGCCCCGTGTTCAACGAGTCGCGCAACTCCAGCAACCAATCCAGCACTCTGGATATCGCGTCCTGTACTGCCGGATCATCAGGCCGCACGTCGATAGGGATGACCATACTCACCGGGATGGTGGTGCTGATATCAAAGGTCTGATCGATGCTGACGGGGACCTCGGTATCTACGTGGACGCTGGTGTTGATGGGCACGTCGATGTTGAACCTGCCCAGGACTCCGGCGTCGATGGGCACCTTGACCGTCGTGTTGATGGGAAATTCGCCGCTGAAGGGGATGACCATTTCCTGCTCGATGGGGATGCTCGACGAGACCGGAATCGTTCGCTCGAAGCGGTACTCGTAGTGAAAGCCCTCGCCTTCCAGGTCCTCCAGGGCGCCAATGGCCGCGTCGAGCCCCTCGACGGCCGTGCGCTGCGCGCCGGATAGCGAATTGATCATGGCTACGCTCAGGGCGAGGGCCGCGAGGCTCATCACCAGGCTGATGCCGACCAGCACCCCGAGAAGCCCCGACCGATGGGCCGGCGGCGGGGTACGGGTCCCCGCCACGGGCAGGTGGGCATGGGGAGCCGGGGTGGCGATCTCTTCCTCCCCCGGATCTCTGTCCAGATTCGGGCGGGCAAGGGGTTGCGTCGGGTATTCGTCGACGTTGTTAGCGCCTGTCATCGTCCTGCTTCCTGCTGCTTGATGCCCAAAAGAGAGCGCACCCGCGCCTCAGCCTGGGCGATGGGCTGCGCGATGGGGTCCTGCTCGCCCGCCATGGACAGTGCCTGGGTCAGGCTAGGATAGCCGGCCTCCCGTTCCGCCTGGAACCGTTGCGCGAACTCGCCGGAGGAGATATCTTCCAGTGTCTGGCGGAACCGGGCGGGCAGGTCCGAGAGCATCAGCTCCATCGTGCGCACGAACCCACCGTACATGGCCGTGGGGCCGTGCACCTCGGACGCGGGGAAAAAGCCCCGCTCGCGAAAGGCCCTGAAGACCGTCTCCATCTCGCCCGACATGTACATCTCGAGCACCATGGCCTCGGGCGGGATGCCTGCCTCCACGCCCAGAGTAAAGGCGCTCATCACCGTTACGCCGATGACGGCGCCGATGGTCTGCTCCACAAAGAGGTCGAGGTCCGCCTCGCGCCGGGCATCCAGCTCCAGGACGCCGGCCTTTAGCGCGCCTGCCGCGTCGGCAATGCCCAGGAGGCGGGCCAGCGCCTTGCCGCTGGCATCCTGTTCCACAGAGCCATAGGCCAAAAAGCCCTCTCCGCTCTGGAACCTGCCGCGAACGTGTTCGCCCCCCATCCGCGGTGCCAGGAGCAGAACGTCCACCCCCTGGGGCGCCGACACCAGCCCATAGGCCAGGTTGTAACCGGAAGCCATGAGGATGGCGGCTCCGGGCGACAGGTGGGGGGCGATGCTGCCGGAGAACAGGTCGGGGATCACCTCGTCGGGCAGGAGGATGAGCACGACGTCCGAGCCGGTGACGGCCTCCTCGATGGCCAGGACGGTGAACCCATCGCGCCTCGCCTGGCCGGCGTACTCATCCTCGACGTTGCCGACGACGAGCTGACCAATCGAGCCGTCCCGGGCGGCGACGTCACGTAGGTTAAGGGCCAAAGCACGTCCCAGGTTGCCATAGCCCAGGACTGCCACGCGCTCGCCGGCCAGTGCTCCAGGCTCCGCGTCGCCAGACCGCCAGAAACGGCCAGGGTTGTGTGCTGTCATGCTGTCCATTCTCCTTGTTTTCGAGTAGTCGATTGGTGAGACGTTCCGTCTACGACGCGCCGGTACAGGCCGGTGCGATTCCAGCCGAGGGCGAGACCGGCCATGAGCAGGCTGCCCGTGGCCCGCCACGTGCGCCACGTGCGGCGCATCGTCACCCCCAGGGAGCCAACGGCTCGCGCTGCCCAGGCCAGCCCTTCCTCCAACTGCTCGGGCGTCATCCTGGACGGGACAAAGACGGCAGTGCTCAGGTCGTACCGGCTGTAGTCTTCCGGGAAGTGGGTGTAGAGCAGCCGTTCCTGCCGGGCCAGGCGGTCGTACAGATCGGTGCCCGGGATGGGCGTGAGCAGCCCGAAGTGGGCAATGTCCAGGCCGGTTTCCAGGACAAAGTCGACGGTCCGCTGGAATGTGTCCGGCCCGTCGCCGTCATAGCCAAAGATAAAGGTGCCCGACATCGCCAGGCCTCGATCGTGGATTCGCTGGATGCATTCGGCGTAGTGGTCGACGCCGATCTTCAGGTTGACACCCTTGCGCATGAAGCGCAGGCTTTCCTCGTTTAACGATTCGAGCCCCACGAGCACGGTCATGCAGCCGCTCTCCTTCAGGGCGACCAGCATCTCGTCGTCGCGGGCCACGTCCAGGGAGGCCTGCACGGCAAACGAGCGTCGCACGCCTCGCCGGGCGATCTCGCGAAAGAGACTCAGGGCCCACTCGCGGTCGACAAACACGTTCTCGTCTGTGAACAGGATGGGCCGCCGCGTCGTTGTGGCCAGCTCGTCCACCACGTCCAGGGGCGGCCGCGCCCGGTAGCGGCCGCCTTCCATCTTCCACAGGCTGCAAAACTCGCAGCGATAGACGCAGCCGCGGGACGCCGACACCAACTGCAAGACATACGAACGGCTGTAGGCGCTGCGCCTGGGCAGGGGCAGGTTCTGCAGCGGGTACTCTGTTCCCGACCGAGGGGAGAGGGCTCCCCCATCGGAGGACGTGGCTCCCCCGTTATAGCGCGGCTTGAGATTGCCGGCCTCAAAGTCGGCAATGAGCGCCGGCCAACTGCTTTCCGCCTCTCCCTGGTATACCACGTCGACGTACTGCTGGGCTTCGTCGGGCACCAGGGTGGCGTGCGCCCCGCCCAGCACCACGGGCACCCCCTTCTGGCGAAAACGCCGTGCAATCTCGTAGGCTCGCGGCACGGTGATGGTCAGCGAGGTCAAGGCCACAAGGTCGGGCTCCAGGTCGTCCGGCAGCTCTTCTGCCACCTCGTCGACGATGCGCACCTGCCAGTGGGGCGGCGTCAGCGCGGCCACGTAGGCCAGAGCCAGGGGCTCCATGCTGATGGCGCCGCCCGCGTGGGTCAGGCGACGCTTGCGGCGTCCCTGCCGGGCACCTGTACCGCCCGGCGAGCCAGCCCGGGTCACGGTGTCGTCAGCGCGCAAAGGCTCGCTCGCCCCGGCATCCACGGCCATGGCGGGATTGATCAAGAGCAGTGTAGGCGCCATGGCGGCTAGATCACGTCCTTCCTTTTCTGGAAGACAACCGTCATGCCCAGGACGACGACGCTGATGACGCCCAGGGCCAGCCAGCCCGTCCTTGTCTCCTCCTCAAAGGTCCAGCCATAGTCCTCGTAGATCTTGGCGATGGTTCCCTCTGCCCCGCGGACCGACTTGGCCCGGTCCGCCTCCCAGTCGCGCAGCTCTTCGCCATAGGCCAGCGACAGATCGCGGTATTCCTCACCCTGCTGGTTGCGCACCTCCTCATACTCGGCGCCCTGTGCCTGGCGCAGGTTCTCGTACTCGCTGCCCTGCTGGCGCAGCTTTTGCTCGTAGCTCTCCTGGTCGGCCAGGATGCCGCTTGGCCGGGGCGGAGGCGTCAGCGTCGGGTACGGGGTAAAGGTCGGATGGGGCGTCGGCGTCGGCGGCTCGACCGGCTTTTGCGCGGCCAGGGCCTCCCGCGCCGCCTCGTCGTAAAAGTCCGCGGAGCGGATGCCCGGGAAGCGGCACAGCTCGAACATCTGGATGCCCATGCACTTGCAGCCCAGGCGGTCCTTATCGTCCTGCGTCAGGTCGTCCCACTGGTCTTTGGGCAGTTGCCAGCATGGGTCGTTGATGATATCGGTGCCGATGCCCGTCGTCCGCACCAGCGCCGAAAAGGCCCAACGGGTCGAGGTCACGGCGCTCAGCGCTTCGCCGCCGGGCATGAGGTCCCGGGGCAGGAGGGCGCCGGCGAACAGGAATTGGGGCACCAGGACGATGACCACCAAAAAGAGGGCAATGTTCTGGTTGGGCGACGCCGCCGAGATGAGCAGCCCGAGCATGTAGCCCGACATGGTGCACAAGAAGATGGTCACGTACATGGACAGGTACCCACCGCCCTCGAGCTGCGGGTTGACGAACACCTTTTTCGAGATCAAGAAGACCGTCGCCTGGTAGGCGGCCAGCACCACGCCCACCCACACCTTGGACATGATGTAGGGCAACAGCCTGAGCACTACGGTGCGCTCCCGCCGGTAGATGTCGACCTCCTTGACGATCTCGCGCACGGAACTGAGGGCGCCGGTCAGGATGCCGATGAGGCCCATCATGAACAGCATGGTGATGATCTGCCCGGCGTTGCCGCGCTCCAGGTCGAACAGCTCCCGGCCCCAGATAAAGTCCATGAGCCCGATCATGGGCGCCACGGCCAGCATCAGGGCCAGGCCGACCTTGTCCTGCGCCATGATGCGCAGATTGCGGGCCGAGAGGATCAGGAACTGGCGAAAGCTGGAGATCTGGCGCTTGCGCTTTGGCCTGGCAATGCGCTCCGGGGCCGGCGTCTTCTGTTGTTCCTGCAGCCCCTGGAGCCGTTTGACGACATACTCCTGGAACTGGGGCGCCTTTCGGAAGCGCTCGCCCCACTCCTCGGGGGTGCCCCGCTTTTCCAGGAGCTGGTAGATGTCGTCGAACTCGACCTTGTCCTTGTAGCGGCGCTCTTCCGGCGTTCGGTAAGCCTCAAAGTAGTCCAGGGCCTCGTTGGGCGGCCCGTAATAGGCCAGGTAGCCGCCCTTGGCCAAAAAGACCACCTGATCGCACATCATCACGTTCTTGGTGGCGTGGGTGACGAGGATGACCGTGCGGCCCCCGTCTGCCAGCTCCCGCAGCAACTCCATCATCTCGGTCTCGGTGCCCGGGTCCAGCCCGGAGGTGGCTTCGTCCAGGAAAAAGAGACCCGGCTTGGTGAGGAGCTCGACCCCCATGGATACCCGCTTCCGCTGGCCGCCGCTCAACGCCGTGAGCAGGTTGTTCTTCTGCCGGGTGAGCCCCAGCTCCTCGATGACCTCCATCACCCGCTCGTGCCGCTCCTGCTTGGTCGTGTCGGCCGGCATGCGCAGTTGGGCGGCATAGTCGAGGGCGCCGTAGACCGTCAGCTCGCGGTGGATGATGTCTTCCTGCGGCACGTAGCCCATCTCGCTGCGGTACTCGTCCATGTGGGCGTACAGGTCCTGCCCGTTGACCAGGACCTTGGACTTCTCGCCGTTGGCCGGATTGAAACCGGTCAGGGCATTCATGAGCGTCGACTTGCCCGCGCCGCTGGCACCCACCAGGGCCACAAACTCCTTGGGATAGATCGAGATGGACACCTTCTTGAGGATGTTCGCCGTCTTGGTGTACCATTTCTCGATGCGCAGCGCATCCAGCCGCATGTTCCCCGCTTCGTCAAAGTGGGTGATGCCGTCCTCCTGGAAGACCAGCCGGTGAGAGCCGATCTTGATCTCGTCACCCTCCTTGATCCAGGCCTCCTTCTCCACCCGCTTGCCGTTCACAAAGGTGCCGTTGTCGCTGTTCAGGTCGCGCAGCCGGAAGCGAGCGCCGAACTGCTCGATAACGGCGTGGTAGCGCGATACGCGCGGGTGCTCGATGACCAGGACGTTGCTGCTGTGGCGGCCGATGGTGATGCGCCGCCCGCCAGCCCGCGCACCGTCGCCCGCCCTGGGAAGGTTGCGCATATCGAGATAGCGCGTCTGCGGCGCCTGCACCCTCCTGCCGCCCGCTTCGCCGTCGGCCGGCAGGAAGCCAACGTGTGCCCGGTACTGGAGGGCGATGGACGGCGCCACGTACAGCACGTCGCCGTCGGACAGGACGTGCTCCCGCACCCGCCTGCCCTGGTACGTGAGTCCGTTGGTGCTGTCCAGGTCGACGATGCGATAGGTGCCGCCCTGGCGCTCCAGGCGAGCGTGGTGTCCCGAAACGAGGTTATCAGGGATGACCAGATCGTTGCCCGGCCTGCGCCCCACGGCTACCACGTCGCGATCCAGGGGAAACTTGACCACGGCGTGTTGATGATAGACCGCCAGCCCCGGCTGCTGTTGGGGGCTGATGCGCACTCGGTCTCCCGGGCGGGGTGGCGGCGCCTCGTTGGGGCCGGGCACCCAGACCCGCAGCACAAAGCCGCCGATCTGGACCGTGCTGTTCGGACCCAGGGTCACCGGCTGGCGAGGGGCCAGCCGTTGCCCTTCCACCACTGTCCCGTTGCTGGAACCCAGGTCGCCGATGGTCCAACCGTCGCGGTCCAGCTTCAGTTGGGCGTGCTGCCCCGATACCCTGGAGTCTTCCAGGATCACGTCGTTGTTCTGGCTGCGTCCCAGGCTCACCGCCGGCCGGTATAGGGGCAGCAGGTCTTGCCCGCCGGTGGGGGTCTGGATTTGCAGGATGCCGAGCAGTCCTTGCTCTCTCATTCCGGCGCTCATTCTGCGTTTCTCTCCCGTTGAAGGATCGCGACGACGATACGACCGGCGCCTGCCAGCAGGAGCAGGATCAGTCCTGCGCCGGTCAGGTAAACGCCGTTCATCAGGCGTATGTCGAACTCGATGTACTGGGTGATAAACTCTACCACGTCTACGAGCTGGATTCCAAAAAGGACGGTCAAATCGCGCAGCTTTTCCATGTGCTGGAGATAGTTGACGACGTCAAAGCCGACCGCCCCGGCGGCGACGAGGCCCGACAGCAGGTAGACCACGCCCGGCACGACCGACCTGTGGTGAAAAAAGATATCAACCACCAGGGCGATGGTGCTGACGATGGCTATGGCCAGCGTGAGCCGGCCATAGCCCTGCATGCCGTCGACGCGCATGGTGAGGTTAAAGATCGAGTCTTGCCCCGACAGCGAGGCGACCAGGTTGGCCAGGCCCTGGAACAGGGGCTGCAGCTCGGACGAGACGGTGCCCGTGATCTCGAACCAGGGCAGGAGGGCACCGGTGGCCAAGCATATGACGGCCAGGGTGCCGACAACCTGCACGATCCAGAAGAGGACCCCCGCCGCCGGGGACTGCACGGCGACGGCCGGGCGGTAGGGGCCGCGCGGGCCAACGGCGGGCCCCGCCTGGCCGGGGGGTACCAGGATGGGCCTCTCGGCGGTGCGAGCCGCCTGCCGGGGTACCGCCGCTCGCTCCCCGGCGGGAGCGGCCTGGGTGGGTGCTTCGCGCAGGACCATCGTCGTTTCGCCGATGGTCACCCGGTCGCCCAGGCGCAGTTCGTAGGGCTGGTGCACCTGCATGCCGTTGACGTACGTGCCGTTGGTACTCCCCCGGTCCCGGATCTCCCACTCGCCCCCATTCCAGCGAAAGTCGGCGTGGTGTCGCGACACCCGGTGATCGTTGAGGACGATGTCGCACTCGGACGAGCGCCCCACCGACAGGACCGGCCGCCTGGCCGGATCCAGCGTATGGGCCTGCCCGGCCCCCGGGCCCTCCTGCAAGACCAAAGAGACTCTCATGTTTACTTGACCCAATCCATCTGCGCAAGCGCGGGTCGTGCAGGGTCAAAGCCGGCGTCGAGGATCTTGAAGGCGGCGCCGCCGATGCCCGACGTCGCCCAGACCGCGCCCTGCCCGCCCCGGTCGGAGCGGAAAGCGATGCGCAGGCCGTCGGGCGACCAGACGGGCATGACGTCCGTGGAGGGCGTCATGGTGATGCGCCGCAGCCAGGAGCCGTCCAGGTTAATGACATAGATCTCCCAGTTGCCGTCCCGGTCGGAATGGAAGGCGATCTGGCCCCCGTTGGGCGACCAACGGGGCGCGGCGTCGTTGGCGTGGGTCGTGATCTGCCTCGGGTTCGAGCCGTCGGCGTTGGCCACGATGAGGCCGCACCTGCCGCTGCCCGTGCAACCGCGGTAGGCGATGAGATCTCCTGTGGGTGACCACGCCGGGTACTCACCCTGGCCGATGTCCCGCTGCCCCGAGCCATCGCGGTTGATGGTGTGCAGGATCTTGTTCTCGTTGTGGTAGAACGAGATGCGGCCGCCGTCCGGCGAGAATGTGGGATAGCCGTGCTCGCGAATCGACGTCAGTTGTGTGTCGCCGCTGCCATCGGTCTTGACGAGGCGCAGCCCCAGGCGGTCGGATGCCCAGGAGAAATAGACCACCCACTGCCCGTCGGGCGAAAAGTCGGGCTCGCTTGCCAGCTCCACGAGGCGCGTGGGCTGGCCGCCGGAGGCGTTGGCCAGGTAGACGTCGTGCCGATAGGCTGCCTTGTCATAAATGCCCAGGACCAGCCTGCCCCCGATTGCCCCTGCCTGGGGCACCGAGAGGTTCTGTCCGGGATAGACCAGGTTGAGCAAGCCCTGGATCTCGGCCTCCGACATGCCCGGGAAAGAAGCGGCCACCACGGGCAGCAGCTTGTCGGGGCTAACCCCGGGAAACAGGGCGTTGATCATTTCTTGCACCTGCTCCTGGGGCATGGACTGGATCTGGGCCGCCAGGGCCTCGGTAAGCTGTTCGGGCGGCACATCTCCCAGGTACTGGGTTACCTCTTCGGGGAGCTGCTCCAATTGCTCCGCCGAGACGGGAGGAGCCGCGGGGATGGCCGTCGGCGGTTTGGGGGCCGGAGGCGGAGTGACCTGGACCTCGACCGTGGGCAACAGCTCGGTGGTCGGCAGGTCCACCAGGGGAGTGTCCGTGGCCTGCGCTGGCTCTGCGGGCAGCGACGTTGCCGTCGGCCCGACGACGATGGGCTGCACCGTCCCCTCCGCCGTGGGCGCTCCGGCCATGGCCGTGGGCGTTGCCGTGCCATCCCTGAGGAGCATAACCGCCGCAGCTGCAATGCCGGCCAGGAGGAGCACGATGATGGCGCCGATGCCCCAGATCAGCCACTTGGGCCGGCCGGCCGCCGGCACCCGCCCCGTGTCTGCCATCAAGTCCGAATCCCAGCCACCGGCGACGGCAGGCGTTGGGCCCCCGACCTTTGCCTCGAAGCCAAACGTCGTCTCGCCGATCCGAAGCTGGTCACCGGGGCGCAGGGTCCGGGGGCCGGTGATGCGCTCGCCATTCACAAAGGTGCCGTTGGTGCTGCCCAGGTCGCGCACGATTAGCTGATCGCCCTCCCGGCTGATCTCGGCGTGCTGGCGCGAGGATTGGTTATCCTGGATGACGATCTCGTTCATCGATCCCCGACCGATGCGGACGACAGGCCGGTCGAGGGAGAACTCGATTCCCGCCTGGGGACCCGTTTGTATCCTTAGCTTGCTCATCTCAACCACTGCCTTTCTGCTCGACGGATCACGAGCATTCTAGCCGACGATCGCGCTGTGATACCTCCCGGATCTCCAGGCATCCGGATCCCGAGGGCGGTCCCGGAGCCCGAGAATCAGGGGGAGGAGGAGTGGGCGTCACTCCGAACAGGCCAGGGAGCGCGGGGACGACAGTGCTGATGATATCCTGCATCTGGGTTGGGACGGGCAGGACGGTCATGAGCTGTTCGCCCTGGTCGATGGCGGTCGGTGTGGCGACGGGCTCTGCGGGCTGGAGGATCGCGACCAGGAGGGCCACGATGCCCACCAGCAGCAGGACAAAGGCCAGGGCGCCGGCCAGGAGGATGGCCGGGTGCACCCGGCGCTCGTGCCGGGGCGCTTGCTCCGGTGCCGCATCCTCCTGCACGGCCAGCACCGATGTGCCGATGGTGATGCGGTCGCCGGGCCGCAACAGGTAGGGTTCCTGGGCAGGCAGGCGTTTGCCGTTGACAAACGTCCCGTTGGTGGTACCCAGGTCCACCAGGGTCCAGCCCTGGGGGCCGCGTTGCAGGCGGGCGTGTTCACGCGAGACGTCCGCCTCGAGGAGGACGATGTCGTTCTCCTTGCCGCGACCGATGATCAGCGCAGGCTGGGCCATAGCCAGAACCTGGCCGGCTCGCTCGCCTTGTTCGACGACAAGCTTCATGCTGCCTCCCTATGGCGGCGGGCAACCGGTGGCAACCGGTCAGAAGACCCTGGTGAAGACAAATTCCGCGTCTCCGAAGCGAACGACGTCGCCATTTTGGAGGCGGCGCGGCGCCTCCACCTGTTCGTCGTTGACAAAGGTGCCGTTGGCGCTGCCCACGTCAAAGATGACAAAGTCCTCGCCTTCGGCCTTGATCCAGGCGTGCTGGCGCGAAACCGTGGGGTGGTCGAGCACCACCTGGCTGTCGCGCGCCCGGCCGATGTTGACCGTGCCCTTGAGATCGTACTTGTTATCGGGCCGTGCCTTGTCGACGAGCATGGCCAGGTGCTTGGGAGCGCGCTCGATGACACGCGTGCCACCCGCCTCGACCACCTCGGGGGGCTTCCCGGCGGCGGGCGGCGGCGAGAACGGCGGCGCGCCGGGGCCTGTGTCGCCCCAGGCGCCGGGGGCAACCTCGGTCTTTTCCTGGGAGGGATAGCCCATGGCCGGCGTGCCCGTGTCGCGCACCTCGGGGCTCCAGGAAGGTGTCGGCGGGCTGTAGGTCTCGCCGTAGTCGATGGGCGCGTACTCCCCCTCATCGGCCTTGCGCCCCCTCAGGAGGACGACGAGCAAAGCCACGAGGAGAAGGAGAAGGAGCAACACGCCGGCGCCGATGACGATGGCAATGAGGGGCTGTTCCTCGATGGTGTCCCGCACCCTGTCGATGATGCCCTGGATCCCCGATGATTCCGGCTCGGGCGTGGCCTGGGCGGCCAGCCCTTCGCCCTCGCCCGAGGCCGGCAGGCTGGCGACCTGCTCGGTTGAAGGGGTTTCGGCGACGACGATGGCCGGTTCTGAGCCGCTGGCGCCGTCCTCCGGCGCCGATCCCCCGGAGTTCGAGGGCTCGATCTGGAACTTGACCTCGTCAAAGTCCTGGCCCTGGGGAAGGTTGACCCGCACCATGAGGCTGTGATAGTCCTGGTCACGCTCGAGGCGCGAATCGTAGGTGAGGACGTACTGCGTCTTGAGCTGGCTGACCACGTTCTCAAAGAGCGGCGTAAGCTCTTCCGGCTTGGGCGCTTCCTGGTAGATGCCTCCCGTCCGCTCGGCCAGTCTCATCAGGTAGCGGGTGTCGATCTTGCCGCCGATGCCGGCCAGCCCGACCGAAAAGATGGGGATTCCGTGGCGGTTGGCCTCGTTGATGGGGTCATCCGGGGTGGATAGGCTCCCCGTGTCCTTGACGGGGACCCCCTGGGCGTTGTCGCGCTCGTCACGGCCGTCGGTCATCACGACCACGGCGCGCTTGCCCACCGGTTCGGTGGCCGCCATCTTGACGCCCTTGTAGATGGCGTCGTAGAGGGGCGTGTCCCAGCCGATCTTGTTGTCGAGGAAGTTGACCACGTTGCGGATGGCGTTCTTGTCCCTGGAAAAGCCCAGTTCTTTTCCTTCCTCCAGCACGGTGGGATCCAGGCTCGGCACCTCGTCGGCGAAGGCAATGATGGCAGCCCGGTCGTCAGCGGCAAGCTGATCGAGGAGGGCGTTGGCGGCGCGCATGGCTTCCTTGATGGGTGTGCCCTCCATGCTGCCGCTGATGTCCATGACCATGACGATGGAAACAGGGGCAGCGGCGTTGACCTGGGGCATGACCTCCGAAGGAGGAAACGACGCCCTGCCGTCCTCCACGATCTCGAACCTGTCCGCCCCCAGGCCGGCCAGGGGGACCCCGTTGGCATCGCGCACGGTGACCAGGGCCCTGGCCCGGGGAAACTGATCCATCTGGATCTCGTCGACGGTTATGCTTACGGCCTCCTGGCCGGCGGCTGGCAGAGCAAGGGCTGCCAGGAGCGCCAACAACAGAACCAGAACGGAGCAACGCCGGATGTTCATACTCTCCTCCTCAACTTTCGCTGCCAGTTTCATGGGAGCGCCACAGCCCAAACGGGCCAACGCTGGCTGGTGCCCGGTCGCTTGGCGGAAGGGTACTGCGCACCCGCTAGAGCTTCTTGAACACCAGGGTCGTTTCCCCCATGAGCAGATAATCACCGTCCTGCAGCTCGTGGCGGTAGACGCGGTTCTCCTCGTCTTTGTAGCTGTCCTTGGGCCCGGCATAGATCCCGTTCCGGCTGCCCATGTCGAACAGGGCGAACACTGGCTCCTGGCCCTCCTTGACCTCGCGCCGGATGCGAGCGTGCTGCGCCGAGACGGTCTCGTCGCTGAGCACGATGCGGTTGCCCGAGACGCGCCCCAGGGTCGTCGTGTCGGGATGGAGGGTGTGGACCGTGCCGATGCTGTTGCGATCGGGCCCGTCCACAACCACCAGCCAGGCGAACACCGGGGTAGGGCGCTCCTTGATGATCATGGTCTGGCCCTCTGGTCCCTGTGAGCCAAAGGGTGGCTGGCCCGGCGGCGTGATGGGGTGGGAGGGCTCCGAACGAACGAACCCAGGCCCGGTGCTCTCTCCCCATCCTCTCCGGCCTTGATCGCCCATGGGAAGGGTGGGCGGTGTCACGTTTTCCTGGTCCGCCATGACCGTCTTTTGCTCATCCGGATCGGTCTCCCTGCGGGACCAATTGGGCTGGTCCATGCGTGCGGTTCGGTCATCAGACATTTTTTCCTCCTCTTGTTTCTCTCGACTCTTCAAGCACGATTACGTTCTCGCCGATGGAGATGGTGGCCCCCGTGGGCAGCGGCACCTCGCCATAGACGCGCGATCCGTTCACCCACGTTCCGTTTCTGGACGTGTCTTCCAGCCAGAAGCTGCCCGCCCGGTAAAAGATCCTGGCGTGCTGGCGCGAGATGGTCGTGTTGGCGGAGCCCAGCTCGTAGCGTCCCAGGACCATCTCCTCGCCAACGGGCAGCCGCTCACCCTGGCGTGGTCCCTGGATGATGGCCAGGCAGGCAGCAGTAACCTGCTTTTTCGGGGACGAGGCCCCGGCTTGCGAGGGTATGGCCGGGCTCCCTGCGGGCAGCCCGCCCTTTGTGCCGGTTCCCAGGGCCTCGCCCAACTCCCTGGCGGTGGGGTAGCGATGTTGGACGTTCTTTTTCAGGGCGCGCATCGTTGCCCGTTCCACCCGGGACGAGACGCGTACGTCGGGGTTGCGCTTGCGCAGCGACTCTGGCTCGCATTTCAGATGCTGCCGCACTACCTCGATGGCCGCCACGTACGGTTCGGCTGTGCGCGACCTGGGAAACGGCACGCTGCCCGACAGCAGCTCGTATAGGACGACGCCCAGGGAATAGACGTCGCTGGCCGGCTGCACCGGGTCGCCGCGCGCCTGCTCGGGCGAAATGTACTCGGGAGTGCCGACGATCTTGTCCCGGGTCACCGTGGAGGCCGAGGTGAGCTTGGCAATGCCAAAGTCGAGTACCTTGACAACGCCATCCTCCGACACCAGGATGTTTTCGGGCTTGATGTCGCGATGCACCACGTTGTTCTGGTGGGCAAAGGCCAGGGCGCTGCACACCTGCCCCATAATCCGTACCGTCTTGGCCTCCTCCAGCGGTCCGTGGAGCAGCTTCCGCAGTGAGGGGGCGTCGACATACTCCATGACGATATACAGCCGGTCGTCGGGGCTCTGGCCGAACTCGTGCACGTAGACGATGTTGTCGTGGCCGCGCAGCAGCGGACCGATCTCGTTGCCCTCCTGGACGAACTTGGTCACCAGGTAGGGGTCGGTCTGCTGCAGGATCTTGATGGCAACGGCGCGGCCCTCCGCGTCGCGAGCCCGAAAGACCTCCGACATACCGCCCCGTCCGATGAGGGTTTCCAGGTGGTAGTGGCAGAACTCCTCGCCTGCCACGTGGATCGTGGGGCGGACGGCAACCTCGCTGGCGATGGACCGGCGAGCGGGCGCGGGGGTGTCGGACAGTTGAAAGGCAAACTGCGACTGCCAGATCTGGATGCGGTCGCCGGGCGTCAGGACGTGGCGGAAGACCCGCTGCTCATTGAGCCACGTGCCGTTGACGCTGTCACGGTCGTAGAGGACATATTGGCCATTCTCTACCGCGATGGCGGCGTGGAAGCGCGAGACCATCAGCTCGTCGAGGAGGACGACGTCGTTATCTGAGTGGCGCCCGATGGCCAGCCCTGCCGGATCGATGGGAAACTCGCGGGGCGCCAGCGGGCCGCGGATGGCGACCAGGCGGGGGTTTCCGGCCTGGGCCCCGGGGGCATGTTTGGCAAAGGGAGGCGGCTGGGGAGGAGTGGCAACCTGGCATGACGGGCAGACCTGGCTCGTGGCCTGGTCCGGGAGTACCGCGCCGCAGCGCGTGCACCTGGCCCTGTGCCCATCAGCGCTCTTTCCGCCGAGAACCCGGGCGACGAGCGCCAACACGAGAAGCAGGGCCAGCGCTGCCGCTGCCGCGACGATCAGGATCTCTGCTGCCAACATTAGGGAACCTATCCCTGAGGCCTGACTCTGTGCCCGACCATCGTTTCTGCCTGTTTGCCCGCGCCCGGCCATGATCTAGAATGAGATCCGCCATCGAGCCGGTGGCGAGCCCTCCTTTCCTCTTGCGGCCCTCCTCGGCCGCACTCTACTTCACGTTTCGGTTGTTGGACGCTCTCGCTGTTTGGCCAGCTCGAGGAGGCGCCAGTATTCTTCTACGCCCACGATCGCTACCATGGGCTTGCCAAAGGTCTCCACGATAAAGTGGCCGCCACCGAACCTGGCTGATTCCAGGATGTCCCGCGTTTTGGTACGAAGGGTGGTGGCGCTGATCACCTGGGGATCGGAGTCCTGCGGATCGCTCACAGTGGCCCTCCATACAACAAGACGCCGCAGGCACCACATCGTGACCAGCCAGGGCGTCTCTTGCTATGTCTCTATGCTCGTTGCGTAAAATGCACAAGCGACAGCTCTGTCTTGGCAACAGGAGCGCGCGATGTTATGAGTTGTATGAATTATATCACCGACGGCGGGCCTTGTCAAGAAGAAGCCTGGATTCGCGAAAGCCCCGGGTTAGAACGGAAAAGCCGGCGTTTGAAATCCTGTGTCCTTTGTGTTATAATCGTCCAGTCCAAATCATTCTGCTCCCGCGCGGCAGAGATGGAATGGCTTGCAGACGCCAACGGCGCGGTTGAGGAAGGAAAACAGTGACGAACCCATTTCGGGCGAGACCGGACAACGCGTCCCGAAGCGAGGTGCCAGATGCCATCGGATGATTCCGGCATTCGCCGCCTGGTGCTCGCTTCGGTCTCTCCCCGGCGCAGGCAACTTCTGACGCTCCTGGGCATTCCCTTTATCGCCCGGGGCGCCGCGGTGGACGAAAGCCAGCTCGACGGCGAGACGCCCACGGATCTCGTCGTCCGGGTCAGCCGGGCCAAGGCCTATGCCATGCGCGACGTGCGGCGCGACGAGCTCGTGGTCGCCGCCGACACCGTCGTCGTCCTCGATGGACAGATCCTGGGCAAGCCCCGCGATGCCGGCGAGGCGGCCGCCATGTTGAGCCGGCTGCGCGGCCGCTCTCACCTGGTCTATACCGGCGTCAGCGTCTGGCAGCCCGCCACCTGGCGCATGATCAACGAGCTGGCCAGCAGTGTCGTCTGGATGCGCGATTACACGGACGCCGAGATCGAAGCTTACGTGGCCACAGGAGATCCGCTGGACAAGGCCGGTGCTTATGCCATCCAGCACCGCGGCTTTGCGCCTGTCGATCGCATTGAGGGCTGCTGGCTCACGGTCATGGGCCTGCCCCTCTGTCACCTGCGGCGAGCTCTCGAGTCCTATGGCGTCGCCGTGCCGGCCAACGTGCCGGGATCGTGCTATGCCTTTACACACCAGGCCTGTGAGGTGCCCCTTGTTCTACCCCACTGACGGTTTGCCGCAGCGCACGCCGGTGCAGTTCGAGGGCACCCGGCCGGAGGAGGTACATTTATGCTGGACATGACCGGGCAGGTAGTTCTCATCACGGGCGGGACGTCGGGCATCGGCCTGGCGGCGGCCGAGCTCTTTGTGGCGCAAGGCGCGGCGGTCATGCTTGCCGGCCGCAGCGCGGAAAAGGGCGAGCAGGTCGTCGCTCGCCTGGCGGCAGCCGGCGCCGCGGCTGCTTTTGCTCGCGTCGACGTGCGCGACGAGGACGCCGTGCAGAACCTCGTGGCCGAAACCCTGTCCGAGTTTGGCCGCCTGGACGTCCTGGTCAACAGCGCCGGCACCATCAACCGCATCCTGCTCACCGACCTGGACCAACCCGACTGGGATATCGTCATGGACACCAACCTGAGGGGCGTCTACCTCCTGTGCAAGCACGTCCTGCCCATCCTGTTCGAGCAGCGAAGCGGCGCCGTCGTCAACGTTGCGTCCTATCTCGGGGCCTATGGCGCCCGAGAGACGTCACCCGCCTACAACGCTTCCAAGGCCGGCGTTGTGTCTCTTACCCGCAGCCTGGCCCTGCAGGCAGGCCCCTATGGCGTGCGCGTCAACGCCGTCTGTCCTGGCTTTGTTCTCACTCCCCTGAACGAGAACATTGTCCTCAAGGCGCCCGACCCTGCTGCCAAGGAGCGGGAGATGGCGCAACCCTATCCCCTGGGGCGCCTGGGACGGGCCGGCGACATCGCACCCGCCATTCTCTTTCTCGCCTCACCGGAGGCCGGCTGGATCACCGGCACCACCCTCGTCGTCGACGGCGGCCTGACGACCCGCTAGCAGGTCTGTAGCTGGCATGGCAAGACACCGGCGAGTGGACTGAGAGGAACGTCAAGGATGCCGGAACTTCCGGAAGTTGAAACCGTCGCCCGGGGGCTGAGAGAGCCCCTCGTGGGCAGGACCATCGTGGACGTCACCTTGCGCTGGCCACGCACCCTTGGCTGGCCCAAGGGAGAAGATGCCGGCGAAGAGCTGCGCTGCCGGCTCGTCGGGCGGCGCGTCACGTCCGTCGGGCGGCGCGGCAAATACGTGGTCATTGCCCTCGACGAGGGCTATCTCCTCATCCACCTGAAGATGAGCGGGCGCCTCCAGGTCGTGCCCCGCCACGAGCCTCCCGACAAGCATGTGCAGGCCCTCTTCGATCTGGACGATGGTCAGCAATTGCGCTTCCGAGACGTGCGCAAGTTCGGCCGCGTCTATCTTGTCGACCAGCCCGAGAGGGTGACGGCCGGCCTGGGGCCCGAGCCCCTGGCGGAGGGCCTGACCCTGGCCGATTTTCGCCGGCTGCTGGCGCGGCGGTCCGGCCGCTTGAAATCGCTGCTTCTCAACCAGTCCTTTCTTGCCGGCCTGGGCAATATCTATGCCGACGAGACGCTCTACCGTGCCGGGCTCCATCCCCTGCGCAGTGCGGCTTCCCTTGCCGGCGAGGAGCAGGAGCGCCTCTACCGGGCCGTTCGCGCCGTCCTGGAAGAAGCCATTGCCGACCAGGGCACGACGTTGAGCGATGGTGGCTACGTCGACGCAGGAGGGCAGGCGGGCAGGCACCAGGAGCGCCTGGCCGTGTATCGTCGGGCGGGCCAGCCGTGCCCGCGCTGCCAGTCGACCATCGAAAGGTTGGTCATCGGCGGCCGGTCGTCGCACTTTTGCCCCAGGTGCCAACCGGGCCGCAGGGGCGAGACGAACGGGCCACAGGGTGCCGGATGACTTCTAGCGAAATGCGGGAGGAACCTTCATGGACCTTGATTTGCAGCAGCTAAGAGTTCTATTCCTGGTGTTGCTCGGTCTCAGCGCGGTGGCCCTGGCAATCCTCATTGCCTATATCGTCGTGGCGAGCCGCGGCAGGCGCCGGCTCGGGCAAGAGCGGGCCGACGAGGAGCAGTCCGACCAGGCCCTGCGGGCAGCCTGGGCAGCGCGCATGGCCACGGGCCTGGTCCTGGCGCTGTTTCGCGACGAGCCTGGGAGTCCTCTCCAGGTGGAGATCGGCGGCGCTCGCTACAGGCGCCTCGCCGAGATTGAGGATCCTCAGCTCAAGCGCCAGGTGGTCGAGGCGGCCATGGATCTCATCCGCTTCACGGGTGCCCTGGGGGTCGAGTCCCTGGCGCCCGCTCCCGTCGACAAGACCTACAGCTGGCGGGAGGACCTGCGGAAGGAGATTCGCGCCCAGCCCGCACCGGCGCCTGCGAGCCCGCCCACGGAAGAGGTCGAGGAGCAGTTTCTCAACCTCCTGTCCGAGATAGGCCCGCCGCCGTCGCCGGAGAAGCCCAACCTGACGACGGCCATCCAGCAACGCTTGTCGCCAAAGGTAACGCGGCTGGAGCAGCCACGCTCCTTCGTCGACGATATCGAGGAAATTGTTCAGCGCCGCGTGCCCCTCATCCCGGCCCTGGCGGGGCGAGATTTGCACGTGCGCCTGGGCTCTGATGGGACGGTGCATTTTCTCTTTGACGGACAGGACTATGAAAGTCCCGACGACATCCCCAACTTGACCGCCCGACAGTTGGTCAAGGACGCTATCCAGGAGTGGGACGAAACCACCTGACAGCGCTCCTGCGCCGCGCCGTCGCCCTACATCTCCACTGGCTCGAGGCGGAACCGGTCCGGCCGCTCGGTCTCGTGGAGGAACCCGGCTGCGACGGTTGGATGGTGGTCAAAGATCAGCAGAGCCTGCTTTTCGACGGCCCAACGAGCCAGGTTCCGTTTGGTCTCGATGCTCACGAGGGGTTCGACGTCGTACGCCGGCACCCAGGCTAGCCTTTCCATGTGGATGGGCCAGGAGGCCACGTCCCCCAGATAGATCGCCGTCCGGCCCTCGCTTTCGACGACCACACACTGGTGTGCGCGGGTGTGGCCGGGCATGACCACCACCCGCACCTCGTTGGTCAGGCGGGTATCGCCCCAGAGAACGCGCAGTTGGCCGTTCTGTGCCAGTGGCTCCCAGTTCTCTTCCAGGTAGGTGGCCCTGGTTCGTTCGTTGGGCAACGTCGCGTCGGCCAGCTCCAGCCGCTGGACGGCATAGCTGGCCCAGGGAAAGGTCGAAACGACCTTCCCGTCCTCGTAGCGCGTGTTCCCGCCGCAATGGTCGCCGTGCAGATGGGTGTCGATGACCATGTCGATGTCCAGGGGGCCGATCCCCACCTGTTCCAGGCTGCGCAGCAAGCGGCCCTCGCCCTCCAGGCTAATAAAGCCCCGCTCCTTGTCTGACATCTTGTCGCCATAGCCCGTGTCGACCAGGATGCGCTGCTCGTCGCTCTGGATGAGCAAACAGCGATTCTCAAAGGGCAGCCGGTTCCTCTCGTCGGGCTGCATCTCCCGTTCCCAGAGCGCCTTGGGCACCAGGCCAAATAGCCCACCGCCGTCTTCCCAGTAGACGCCATCCGACACGAGCGTGAGTTCCACGCTGCCAAAACGCATCGTCCCTCTCCTTCACGCCCGTCCTATTCCTCGGGCACGGCACTCCTTCTGGCGTAATCGATCCCGGTTTGCATGGCCCGCTTGTTGGGCTCGATGATCTTTTTCCGCGCCTGAGGGATGTGCAGGTCCATCGTCCGCTTGAGGCTCTCTATGGGCAGGATCTCCCGGGTGCCGAGCAGGGCCCCCAGGAGGACGACGTTCGCCATCTTGACGTTTCCCACCTCGGCGGCGAGCTCGTTGGCCGGCACGTATACCACCTGGAGGTCGTCGCGCTGTGAACGGGCGCGCACCAGGGTCGAGTTGACCACCAGCAACCCGCCGGGCTTGACCAGGGGCTCGTATTTATCCATGGATGGGGGGTTCATGACGATGCAAACGCTTGGCTGGCGGACGATGGGGGATCCGATCTCGTCCTCTGACACGATGACGGTGCAGTGCGCCGTCCCTCCTCTCATCTCCGGACCATAGGACGGCATGTAGGTGACGTGGTATCCCTCGTCGGTCCCGGTGTATGTCAGCAACTGGCCGGCAAAGAGTGCGCCTTGGCCGCCAAAGCCGGATATAATGATCTCTTCGTGCATGTTTCTCCTCCGCAGCCCTGCCCCCTTATTTGAGATCCCTGACCTCGTCCTTGACCTTGTAGTCGCCCAGCGGGTAATAGGCGACCATGCGCTCCTCGACAAACTTGAGCGACTCGCGAGGCGTCATTCCCCAGTTTGTCGGGCAGTTGGAAACGACCTCCACCATGGAAAACCCCAATCCTGCCATCTGTGTCAGGAACGCGGTCTTGATGGCCCGCCGCAGCTTTCGCACCTCGGCCGGCTTGTAGGCCGAGCGGCGTACGATGTAGGCCGGGCCATCGAGCTGCGAGATCAGCTCTGACACGCGGATAGGATACCCCTGCGTCTTGACGTCGCGGCCGTAGGGCGAAGAAGTAGTGACCATGCCGGGCAGCGTCGTGGGAGCCATCTGGCCTGCCGTCATGCCATAGACCGCGTTGTTGATAAAGATCGTGGTGATGTTCTCGCCCCGCGCCGCGGCGTGGATTATCTCGTTGGTCCCGATGGAGGCCAGGTCGCCGTCGCCCTGGTAGGTAAAGACGATAAGCTCGGGGTGCACGCGCTTCATGCCGGTGGCCATGGCCGGTGCCCGCCCGTGGGCAGCCTCGCCAAAGTCGAACTCGAAGTAGTTGTAGGCCAGGACCGAGCAGCCAACCGGCGCAATACCGACGGTGCGTTCCCTGATGCCCAGCTCGTCCACAACCTCGCCGATGAGGCGGTGCACGATGCCGTGGATGCAGCCCGGGCAGTAGTGGGTTACCACGTCGGACAGGGACTCGGGCCGGCTGAAAACAACCTCAAGATTTTCAGTCATCTTGACTCTCCTTGCCAGAGGCCAGCTTCTTGATCTCGACGAGGATATCGTCGGGCAGGGGCACGATGCCGCCCATTCTGCCAAAGAACGAGACAGGGCGCGTGTTGCACAGTGCCAGGCGGACGTCCTCAATCATCTGGCCGGCGCTCAGCTCCACCACCAGGACCTGTCGCGCGTTCCTGGTGGCCTGGCGCAATTGCTCGTAGGGGAAGGGAAACAGGCTGATGGGCCGGAAGAGACCGACGCGGATCCCGTCGGCCCGGGCCTGCTTGATGGCCGTCTGCGCGATGCGCCCGGAGCTGCCGTAGGCGACGATTACTACCTCGGCATCCTCCAGCATGTACTCCGCGTAGCGCACCTCGTTGGCCTCGATCTCCCGGACGATCTTTTGCAGCTTCAGGTTCTCCTGCTCCAGTTCCTCGGGAACGAGGAACAGGGAGGTGATGATGTTCTTTTCCCGCCCCCGTGCGCCTGTCAGGGCCCAGGGATGGTCCGGTCGTTCCGGCTCTTTCATCTCGGGAAACTCGACCGGCTCCATGATCTGGCCGATCCAGCCGTCGGCGATGATGGTGATGGGCTGGCAATACTTGTCGGCCAGGTCAAAGGCTTCGATGATCAGGTCCACGGTCTCTTGCACCGTGGAGGGGGCCAGGGCCAGCAGCCGGTAGTCGCCGTGGCCGCCGCCCTTGGTCATCTGAAAATAGTCTCCCTGGGCGGGCTGGATGTTGCCCAGCCCGGGGCCGCCGCGCATGATGTTGACCACCACGCACGGGACGAAGGACATGGCGATGTACGAGATCCCCTCTTGCATCAGGCTGTAGCCAGGGCTGGAAGTGGTGGTCATCACCCGGGCGCCCGTGCACGCCGCGCCATAGACCATGTTGATGGCCGCCAGCTCGCTCTCGGCTTGCACGAATGCCCTGCCCAGCTCGGGCATGCGCCGCGCCATGTACTCCAGCACTTCGGTCTGTGGCGTGATGGGGTAACCAAAGTACGCCTCGCAGCCGGCCCTGATGGCAGCTTCAGCGATCGCCTCGTTGCCTTTCATAAGTATTTTCATTGCATTCTTCCCTTTTCGTCAATCCCTCGATCGTGACTCGCCTGTTGCCTCGTGTCCGGCTACGAGCCTACTTTTTCTTGACGGTTCGATAGACGGTGATGACCATGTCGGGACACATGGTCGCACACAACGCACAGCCTGTGCACTTGCCCTCCGGATCGCGAAACACGGACGGCCGGTAGCCCTTGACATTAAAGCCCTCGGCCATCTGTACCAGGTCGCCCTGGGGGCAAACAGTGGTGCATAGCTCGCAGCCCTTGCACCTGTCTTGGTCGATGACGATGTGGCTCACTTTTCGCAACCTCCTTCATCATCCGGTGGGTCGGCGTGGAGGGCCGGCAATCCCTGGCCACTCTGCCGCCCACCGGGGGGATTCCCTCACCGGGTCAGGTAGACACCGAGGGCGAGGGAGATCAGCTTCTGCTCGGGCGGATCGGAGCGGGACGGCATGACGATGGGACACTTGGCGCCGACGATGACGGCCGCCATGTGGCCCCTGGCAAAGTAGGAGATGGCCTTGGCCAGGATGTTGCCCGACTCCACGTCGGGCGTGATGAGGATATCGGCCTGGCCGGCCACCTTGCTCTCGATGCCCTTCATCCTGGCGGCCTTTAGCGAGATTGCATTGTCCATGGCCAGAGGACCGTCGACAAAGCCGCCCCGAATCTGCCCCCGCTCGGCCATCTTGGACAGGTTGGCCGCGTCCATATTGGCCGGCATCTCCGGGTTGACCATTTCCGTGGCTGCCAGGACTGCGACCCTGGGCTTGGCCACACCCAGCTCGATGGCCGTGTCGATGGCGTTCTGGACGATGGCGGCCTTCTGGGCCAGGGTGGGCGAGACGACGATTGCCACGTCGCTGACAAAGATGAGCCGGTCAAAGTCGGGTATCTCAAAGACGCTGACGTCGCTCACCAACTTGCCGATCCGCAGTCCCTTGGCCTTGTCCAGGGCGGCCCGCAACAGCTCCACGGGCAGGGCCCTGCCGTTCATGACCAGGTCGGCTTCCTCGGCGTGGATCATGGCCACCGCCTTGTAGGCGGCCTCTCCCATGTCGCCTTCGGGGATGATGTCCATGCCCTGGACGTCGACACCCTCTTCTGCAGCCACACGCTGCACCCTCTCGGGGTCGTCGATGATCAGGCATTTGGCCAATCCCATGTTGTGAGCCATACGGATGCACTGCAGCGTCTGTCGCTGGCCCGCCCCGACGATGGCGACGCGCTTCGGGGCTCGCTCCATCGCAGCCTCGAGCAACTGCGCGAAATTTCGAATGGTCGTCATGTGCACTCAACCTTTCTGAAGCTCGTCACCCCTGGCCCTGCAAGAAATGACGGGCGATAGCCAGGACCGGCTGCGAAAAGGCAGCCAGGTTCAGCCGGCCAACCCAACTCTCCTCGACGCAAACAAACGAGATGGGCAAGGCCAGCTCGCGGGCAAATTCCTCGATACGCGCGTGCCCCTCCAGGATCTGGTCGGCTGTTGTCTCGGCCATGAGGTTCGGGTTGCTCACCAGGCTCGTAACCCGCAGCCGGGAGGTCTGCTCCACTTCACCGATAGAGACCGACAGGCCTTCCAGAGTTGCGGTAAAGGGCCGGTAGGGGTTGACCACAAAGTACATGTGGTAACCCCGCCGCTGGATGGCCGGGCTGAACTGGCCCAGGGCCCGCGCTCCCTGTGGGTCCCCGCCCACGTCCAGGACCACGGCCTTGTTCACCTGCTCAATGGCGCCCAGGATCTGAGGTGTGATGGACGGACTGTCCATGTACCGGCTGATGGCCCCTGGCGCGATGACCTGGACGCCGTGCTCCTCCAACCTGGCAGCCATCTCTCGCGAGCGAAAGTAGGGCGTCACGATGTCCAGGTCGACCAGGGCCACCGGCGTGTCCCCCGGCGTCGCGCCGGCGGCATCCCCGGCAGGCACAGGGCGGGCTCGGCTTCCGGCGGGGAAGGACCCTTGGCCTGCGCCCGGGGGGTTGCCCCTGGCAAGCGCCAGCGCATAATTCAGGGCCACTTCACTCTTGCCGCTGCCAAAGCGCCCGGCAAAGATCTGGACCTCGAGCCCGGCGGCGCCATCCGTCATGATGCCAGCATCATTCCCAGCGCCAGCGACACCAGCTTGGCCTCTCGTGTGTCGGAACGCGAGGGCAGGATGAGAGGACAGCGAGCCCCCACCACCACACCGGCCATCTTGCCCTGGGCAAAGTAGGTGATGGCCTTGGCCAGCACGTTCCCCGCCTCGATGTCGGGCGCGATGAGGATGTCGGCATAGCCCGCCACCTCGCTCTTGATACCCTTGATCCGCGCCGACTCGGGCGAGATGGCGTTGTCCAACGCCAGGGGGCCGTCCACCAGCCCGCCCTGGATCTGCCCCCGGTCGGCCATCTTGGAGAGGTTGGCTGCGTCGAGGGTCGTGGGGATGCGGGGGTTGACCACTTCCGTGGCGGCCAGAACCGCCACGCGGGGCAACTGGATTTGGAGGCCGTGGGCCACAAGGATGGCATTCTGCACGATCTCGACCTTTTGTTCCAGGTCTGGAGCGACGACGACGCCGGCGTCACTGATAAAGATCAACCGGTCGAACTCTGGAATCTCGAACACGGCCACGTGCGTAAAGAGGCGTCCCGTGCGCAGGCCCAGCTCCTTGCTCAGGGCAGCCCGCAAAAAATCGCTGGTCTCCACCTTGCCCTTCATGGCCACATCGGCCTTGCCCTCGCTGACCAGCTTCATCACCTGGTAGGCGGCCTCGCGGGGCTGGGGCGCGTGGACGACCTCCATGCGCGAGATGTCAAAGCTGTTTTCGCGGGCGATGGCGTGGATCTGGTCGGCGTCGCCGACGAGGATGACCTCGGCCAGCCCGGCCATTTCGGCATCGAGGCCGGCCAGCATCACCTCCGCCTGGTGGCCGGCCGCGACGGCCACCGTCTTGGGTCCCTTGGCCTTGGCTGCCTCCAGCAGCCCGGCGAACGTTCGTATCGGCATATCTGCCTCTTACCCTCCTTGTTCTCGGTTAGCAGGGATCGCGGGGATGGCAAAGTAGAACAGGCTGCCCGCTTTCAGCGCGCTCTCGACGCCCACGAATCCGCGGTGCGCTTCGACGATCTGCTTGACGATGGCCAGGCCGAGGCCCGTCCCGCCAAAGCGGCGGGTGGTAGTGCCATCCACCTGGTAGAACCGCTCCCAGATGCGGGCCTGTTGTTCGGGGGCAATGCCAATGCCCCAGTCCTGCACCTCGACGCGCACCATGGCATCCTCGGACCGCACCCGAACCACGACCTTGCCGCCCGGATCGCTAAACTTGATGGCGTTCTGGATCAGGTTGTCGAATACCTGCCCCAACCGGCGCCAGTCACCCATCACCGATGGCACGTCTTCGATCTCGGCTATCAGCTCGATGCCTGCTTCCTGGGCGCTGGCCTGGGCTGCCTGGGTGGCGAGGCGTCCCATGGCCGCCAGGGAGTGGGCCGCGAACTGCATCTGTTCCCGGCCAGCCTGTTGCATGGAGATGATGTCGTCCACCAGCCGCGAGAGGCCCTCGGCCTTGGTGGACACGATGGTCAGGGCTGCCTGTTGTTCTGAACTCAGCTCGCCCATCTCGCCGTCCTGCAGCAGCTCCACGTAGCCCTTGATAAAGGTGAGGGGTGTGCGCAGCTCGTGGGAGACGTTCTGGATCAGCTCCGACTTCATCTTGTCCAGTTGGCGCAGCTCGTCGTAAGCCTGCTCCAGGTCTTCGTAGCTCTTTTGCAGGCTCTCGTAGAGACGCACGTTCTCGATGGCGACGGCCGCCTGCGCGGCGGCGATAGTCAGCAAGCGAACCTCATCGTCAAAGGCATTGGGCTGGACGTCGTCGATGCTCAGGGTGCCGATGGGCTTGTTACGCACGATCAGCGGCACGACCAGCAACGAGCGGATTTGCGAACCGAAAAAGAAGAAATCCGCCTCCAGGCGAGTGTCGGGAACATAGATCGACCGCCGCTCGGTGATGGCCCGGCCGCTGGCGCCCTCGCCGACGCGCATGCGGGCGATGCCCTTCCACGTAGAGGATGGCCCGCTACCCGCCTCGAGCTGCAGGTACTCGGACGTGGCGTCCAGCAAAAAGATGCTGCACGACCGGCAGTCGAGGGTCATGCGCAAAATGGTGACGATGGTCTCCAGGACCGAGGTGAGGGACAGGCTGCTGGCGATCTGGGTCGCCAGGGTGTAGAGCGTCGAAACCTCGGCCAGGCGATTGGCGGTTTCGCCGTGGAGGCGCTCGCGGTCAATGGCCACGGCCGCCATGCCGGCCAGGGCCAGGAGCAGGCGGCGGGTTGTTTCGTCGCGGGGGACACCGTCCACGGCGATGAGGCCGATGGCCCCGCGCTCGGTCATGAGTGGCACGTTGGTCAACGACCGCGCCCGCGAGCCGACGTCGGTCAAAAAGTCCGGGTCGGTGGAGGTGTCGGCAATCTCGACGATCTGTCCCGAGCGCAGAGCGTGCTTGTAGGTCCCTTCGTGGCTGTACACGGGCCGGGTGTTGAACGCTTCGACGACCTCCCGGCCCAACCCCCGCTCGGCGACGATGCGCAGGCGGTTGCTGCCCGGCGGATCGATAAGGATGATGGACCCCTCCTCGCTGCCCATGAGGTTAAAGGCCTCGTCGAGGACGATGCTCATCACCGTGTCCAGGTCTTCCGCCTGGTTAATGGCCTGGCTCACCTGCATCACGGCCGTCAGCTCGCGCACGCGCTGCTGTGCCTCGGCGAACAGGCGCGAGTTTTCGATGATGGTGGAGAGCTGGCCGGCAAGGGTCGTCAGCAGCCGTTCGTCGCTTTCGCTGAATGCGTGGAGGCGGTGGCTCTGCACGTCGAGGATGCCGATAACACGCTGCCCGGAGCGCAAAGGAACACAGATCTCGCTCAGGGTATCGGGATAGCCGGCCATGTAGCGAGGTTCTTGCCGAACGTCGCCGACGCGCAGCGGCTTGTTGTTCCGCGCGCACCAACCGGTGATGCCCTCATCGAGGGGAATGCGAAAGCCGGCTCTCTGAGGAAAGGCGTGCATGTCGGTCAGGGCCGGGTGAAGCCACAGATCGTGGCGCGCCTCGTCGAGGAGGAGGATGTTGACCCGCTCAAAGTTGCGCTTGCCCAGTAGCGCCGCCATACTGCGCCGGATGACCTCCTCAAAGCGCAGGGTCGAGGTCGCTGCCCCGGCCACCTGGTTGAGGATCTGGACCTCCTCCAGGTGATGGCTAACCTGCCTGTAGAGGCGCGCGTTCTCGATGGCGATGGACGCCTGGGCGGCAAAGGCCGTCAGCAGGCGCTGGTCGGCCAGTGTGAACTCGTCGCCCGCCAGTTTGTTGCACACCTCCAGCGTGCCGATGACCTCGCCCTTCACGGGAAGGGGCACCGTCAGCGTGTTGCGAATGTGCAGCGAGGCGGGGACCTTGACCGAGAAGGTCTCGTCGGACGGGAGATGCTGCAGCAGCAACGGCTCGCCTCGTTGGGCGACCCAGCCGATGGTGCCCTCTCCCAGCTCAAAGCAGGCGGCACTCAGCTCCTCGTGGTGGCTTCCGCGCACCGAACGGGGGACCAGGATGTTGTCCTTCTCGTCCAGCAGGTACACGGAGCTCACTTCGGCTCCTACCGCCTCAAGGGCGTTCTCGGCGATGCTGTTCAGGACGTCATCCAGCTCTAACGTGGTCATTGCCTGGCCCACGGCGGCAACGGCGGCCATCTCGCGGGCGCGCACCGTCGTTTCCTGGAACAGGCGAGCGTTGTCGAGGGCCGCTGCCGCCTGGTTGGCCAGCGTCTGGCAGAGGTTGATCTCGTTGGGCAGAAACTCGCGCTCGGCGCCGGCCTCCAGAAGCTCCAGCAGTCCGACCACCTTGTCGCGGGCGATCATGGGCACCATGAGCTTGGTGCTGACGCCACGTTGGAGCATCAGCTCTCGTTCCACCTCGTTGACGTCGGATCTGCTGGCATGGAGCGCCAGGGGCTGCCGGCTGACGAGCGCCTGCCGGGAGGCCGGCCGTTCGTCCAGGCGATACGCGGCGCCGGCGGCGCCGGGTGGGTCCAGTCGCTGGTCCACGACCCAATCCCGCAGCAGGACCAGCGTCTCCCGATCGGGCTCCCAGGCCGAAATGGCGCAGCCCTGGCTGCCCATCGCCGTCGCAATCCGCTCGGCGGTAATCTGCAGCACGGTGTCCATGTCCAATGACGTCGACAGGGCGGCGCTGGTTTCGAACAGGAGCGCCAGCTCGCTCAATCGCTGCTGCGTTTCGTCGTGCAGGCGGGCGTTTTCGATGGCGATGGCCGCCTGGGCGGCAAAGGCCATGGCCAGGCGGGCGTGTTCCTGGGTGTAGCAGTTCGGCTCTTTGCGGTCGAGGGCCAGCATGCCGAGGATGCGGTCGCCAAACAGCAGGGGGACCCCCAGCCAGGAACGAATGGACACCTGAGAATGGGGCTCGCGCTTGAATTCCTCGTATACTGCAGGGGCATCGTCGAGGATGACCGGGGCCCGGGACTGGATAACCTCCCGGTTGGGGTTGTTGGTGGCCGTGATGTCAAACTCGACCTGGCGCCGGGCCCCCTTCGGGCCGTTCTTGCCCTTCGACCCGCTCCTACCTTTCCCGCGGCCTCTGCGGCGCCGCGGGGGCATCAGCTCCTGGAGCCTGGGAAAGCCGCGCCCGCCGATGATGGTCAACTTGGTGCCCTGCAACTGCTGCACTGTGGCGCTGTCGTAGGGCACCACCTTTTGCAGCTCGCTGAGGATCACTTCGAACACCTGCTGCAAGTCGAGGGTCCCGCTGAGGGCTTGTGTGGCTGCCTGCAGCGTTTCGGCTTCGCGCCTGCGCCTGCCTTCGGCGGCGAACCACTGAGCGTTGGCCAGCGTCACCGCGGCCTGCGAGGCAAAGGCATGGGCCAGCTCGATCTCGGGCTCCTCGAAGGCCCTCTGGCGCCCTTTGGAATAAATGTTCAGGATGCCGGTCAGGCGGTCCAGGGGGCTGCCGCGGGTCGATGCAGTCTCCGGCATCGCCCTCGATGCCGAAGCCGGGCACGCGAGGGGCACGGTCAGGACGCTGCGCAGCTCCTCGTCGGCCACCAGGCTGCGATCACCCAGGGGCGACGCGGCCAGCTCTGCGACATAGTGCAACACCGGCCCATCCCGGTCGACAAAGGTGCTCTCCGCCCGCTCCCTGGGGATGCTCTGTTCGCGAACGTATCTCGGCGAAAGCCCATAACTCGCCCGGATGATGAGGGCCGACTCGTCTTTGTTCCAGAGCATGAGGCTGGCCGCTTCAGCCTTGAAGGCCTTGGCGGCCTGCACCACAATCTGCTCCGGTAGTGTGTCGGGGTTCATCTCGGCGCTTAGCGCCGTGGCTGTCGCCTGGATGCTTTGCAGCTTCAGCCTGCTCTCGTGTTCGGCGGCGAAAAGGCGGGCATTCTCCAGGCTCAGCGCCAACTGATCGGCCAGACCCTGGGCTACAAAGAGATCTTCTTCGCCAAAGCCATCCAGCTCTTTGCTGTTCAGATCCAGGACGCCGATGACCCGCTCTCCTGCCTTGATGGGCACCACCAACTCCGATCGCGTCTCGGGTAGGAGCGAGTCGTCCAGGTAGCAGGGCGCCTTGGACACGTCGCGGGCCAGGAAAGGCTCTCCCGTGGCAGCCACCTGCCCGGTGATCCCCTCTTCGCCGACGCGAAAGCGCAGCCCCTTCTCGTGCCACAACCTGGCATTGTCGTCGTCGCTGCTGGCCTGGAAGACAACGTACTGCCCCGCCGCATCGGTCAGAAAGACGTCTACGTGGCTGTAGCCAAACTGCCGTTGGATGGCGTGGACCGCATAGTCGAGCAAGGCATCGGGATCGAGGATGGAAAGAACCTGCTGGCTAAGGTCGGCCAGGAGTCGCAGTTGCGCCGCCCGGGCGCGTTCCGCCTCCAGGAGGCGGTTGTTTTCCACCACGACGGCGGCCTGGCTGGCAAAGGCCATGGCCAGTTGCACGTCCTGCGGCGAAAAGCTCTCGGGCTCGTCCCTGATGAGGCTCATGACTCCCACCACCTGGCCACGGGCAAACAGCGGAGTCCCAAGCCAGGAGCCGTTCCCCTTGGCTCCCTCCTGGCGCAGCGGGGCAGCAGGCACGTCGGGGCCGTTGGCCCCGGGCTCCCCTACGTGGCCCGGCCGTCGGGGAGGGCTTCCGGAGCCGAGATCGGGGACGATGAGGGGCTCACGCACCCTCTGGACCAGGTCCAGGGCCGTGGGATCGATCCGATCCAGGACGGCATCGGGGGCCGGAAGATGTCCATGGGGCGAGCAGTCCGGGCTCGTTTTGGGCTTCTTGGGCTTCGAGGGGTAGGCACACTCGGCCACCACCTGCCAACCCTGCTTTTCCAGGGTGGAGATGGAGGCGCGGTGGTAGCCAATAACCCGGTGCAATTGCTCCAGGATTCCGTGCAGGGCTACCGCCGGGCCCTGGCCCGAATTGCTCAGGATCGCCGCCTGGCAGAGCGCATCGGCTACCTGGTGCAAGGGTATCGTCGACGTTGCGACGGAACCGTTGCAGCCGGAGGGATCATTCAGATCGACATCCACTATCGTTCTTTCAGAAGCCACTTCCAGTAATACCAGGTGATGGCCAGCCCGATAGTCACTCCCACCGCGAGGGGGATATGATATAGAAACAGATAGAGAAGTGGCTCGTTCAGCGCCGATGGCAAGGTATCGCGCTTTGCCCAGAAGACGCTGGCTCTTACCAGGCGCAGGACCAGCGCCAGGCCCACCAGAACTACGGCGGCATAGTAGCCCTGATACGTGGCGCGCATTTTGGTTACCGCACCCAGCTTTTTTCCCAATTGGGCCAGGATCAGGAGCGCGTACATCAGCGCGATCAGGCCGAAGGTGCCCAGAATGGCACCCACGATCTTGAGCGACGTCTCGGCGCCGGTCATTTTCTGCTCCCCATCATCATGCGGAAAAGAGAGTAGCAAGACACGGCCAGCACCAGCCCACCCACGAGAAACAAAAGGTCGGGCCAGATCTCGCCCACGAAATCGAGCAGGGGATTGCCCCAATCGTCGTTGACCAGGAAGGCGTCGCCTACCGCTGCCAGCACATAAGCGAGGATGGGCACCAGCATCAACTGGTAGTAGGAGCGCTGGTGAAAGCGGACCTCATAAAAGCGGCCGATGAGCAACAGGAAGAAGATGAGGATTGCGGCCACAACCCAGCAGTAGAGTACCAGCATCGAGCCCAGAAGGTTAACCAATGATGCGCTCCTCAACCAGACAGCCGGTGGCTATCAGTCCCTTCATCACGATGTTCCCCTCGCTACGATGCGTCATCTAGGGCCGGCTTTTCAACGAACGCGCTTTCTGGCGTCCGGGCGCCCTGGCTAGCTCTTTTTCTCGCTCCGCGGCCTGAAGGCCTGGTCAAAAGCTTCCACCATGCGCCGCGGGTTGCCACTCATAATCCCTTCACGGCCTTCGAAGCGAGACAGGATCTCCATTCCCCGGCTCGTGATCTCGAACTGGCGAATGTCCTTTGCGTGGTCGCTCCCCCGGAGTTTCAGGACCAACAGCGCCTTGCGGATGGCGCTCTCGATCTCCACGTAGCGGAGCATGATGTAGCCGTCCACCACGTAGGCCACCGTATTCTCGCCTTCGTCGCCGCCCAGGAGGATTGGGCTTTCCCTGGTGAGGATGCTCGTCAGCCCCTCGCGTTTCAGGGCATTGATAAAGCCATAAACTACGGACCGCAGCTCGACGGGATCGCTCGTCAACTGGTCGAAATGCGAGACGCTGTCGATGAGCACTCGCCGGGCCCCCATCTCCCGGGCCAGCGTCTCGATGGTTCCGCCGACGCTCTCCAGGTCCGAGCGGCTCACCTCCGGGCTGGTCATAATAACCCTCAGCTTGCCCTCTCGCTCCAGTTGCCGGAAATCCCAACCAAAGCCCTCAGCGTCGCGGTAGTATTGCTGCGGGAACTCCTCAAACGTAACTATCAGTCCCGGCTCGTTATGGTAGCGGATCCCGTTGTAGATGAACTGCATGCCCAGCGTGCTTTTGCCCGTTCCCGGCGGACCCTCTACCAGGTTCGCAGTCTGCGGCAAAAAGCCACCGTTCAGCATCTCGTCGAGACCCTTTACCTCTGTCTGGACCCGATCGTTGGCCATTTCTCGCCTCCTCTGGACGCATCAACCCCTTCGCCGGTTTGCCTCTTTGCGACTCCTGTGAAACCGGGACCTCCTGGCAGAGTCTGCGCGCAGGTGCGACATGGGCACCGGATAGGTGCAGTCCGCGGCAAGCCCGTGCCGGCGGCTATCGCATGCCCCGTACAATGTGATAGATCACCTTCACTCGGAAGTGACGGTCTTCGCAGGCCGCGATAAAGCGGTCCAGCAACTCTCGGGTACTGGCGTCGGTCGTCAGCGTGTAGATCGGCATGCCCTCCACCGACTTGACTTCCATGATGCCCCCGTTCACCAGCTCCCGCAGTTCCGGCTCCACCGTGGCAGCGTTGCGGCCCACGTACTTGGCAATGCTCTCCGCCGTGTCTGCCGTGTTAGGGTTCTCCCGCAAGAAACGGACCAGGTCCCATTTAATGAACGAGTTCACCTTGGTCTTGACCAGATCCAGGAGCGGGGGGTCCATGTCATTCATGAGCCTCGTGGTGAAATCTTCTCCACTGAAGACCAACGTTGCACCTCCCTCTTGTTGCTCACGCATAGCCGCCTTGTCTCCCCATGTACGGCTCCCCCACGGTGCCGGGACCAAGTTGGCCAGGGGCCGCCCAGGCTCGACGCCAGGGCGTGCCTTATTGTAACATCATCGTCCAAAAAGATCAAGCAAGAACCTGCCTGCTACAGCAATTTCAAACGCGCAGGCCGCGAGCCTGTCCCGCTCATTCGCACGGCGGGAGCGAGGGAGCCAGGCCGCGCGAAGCCAGAGGGAAAAGCGGATGCTTATTGTCTCTCCCCCTTGCTCACGCGGCACGCAGCGGCTCCGGCGGTTGCCGGAACAGCGACCGCACCACGGTCCTGCGGATGTTGTCGCCCAGCTCCGCAAAGAGCTCGAATGCACGGCGCTTGTACTCGACGAGGGGATCGCGCTGGCCGTAGGCTTCCAGGCCGATGCCCCGCCGCAGGTCCTCGATGTCGGTCAGATAGTCGATCCAGAGCCGGCTGATGGTGTGCAGTAGGACCCGGCGCTCGATGCGCGCCAGGATGCTCCTGCCCAGGTAGGCGGCGAAAAGCCCCCGCTGTTCGGCGTCCAGCGTCTGGAATGGCTCGCTGCCCCAGTGCGACACGACGTTGAGACCCAGGTTCTGGAGCAGGTCGTCATAGACCTGCTCGGGCAGGTCCTGCAGCTTGGTCCGGCGTAGGGGGCGCATACGGGCTTCGTCGGCGGCCAGGCCACGTTCCAGGAGGAAGGTGTGAAGCACGCGGCGGCGCTCCCGCGGCAGGCCGGCCAGGCGCTGGCCTCGCAGGTTTTCGACCTCCTGCAGCCGCATCTCGGCGACGAGGGAATCGCGGACCGCCGGGCCCAGCTCGCGGAGCGGCTGCGCCTGGAGTTGGGCAAACCGCGCCTCATCCAGGAACCAGTCCCGGGCCTGGAGGTGGGCAAGGATCTCCTCTCGATCCGCCTCGGGCAGATCCAACAGGCGCCTGTCCCGGTTCTCCCGGAGCCATGCCTGGCCGAGCTCGGCCGACAGGCCCTCGACCTCTTCCCGGCGGAACTGTCCCAGGCGTTGGGCCAGGACCTGGGCCCGGACCTCGTCGCTGTGGAAATAGCCGGCGCTTTCGAGGGACTCGCGCAGCCCCTGGCGCAACTCCTCAGGCAGATCCGAAACGGGTTGGTCACCGATCTCCTGGCGCAGTTGGCCCGCCACCTCGACAATGAGCGCCTCGTACAGGTCGCCGCCCAGGTCTTCCAGTCGCCTGTCGAGGACCTGGGTGCGCTTTTTCTCGTCGAGGAAGTAGCCAGTCTCGTCGAGGTAGCGCCACAGCCAGCCCTGGATCTCGGCGGGCAGCTCCTGGATGGGCGCCCGGTACAAATCCAGCCCTTCTGGATTCAGGCCGGACGGGCCGGCCAGGAGGCAGGCGCCCACCGTCCTCTCCAGCTGCTGGCCCAGGTCGCCGGGCAGGCTCTCGGGCGGCAGCTCGTGGACCTGCGCCAGGCGCTGTGCATCCACGAAATAGTCGGTCTCGGCCAGGTGCGACTGCACGGCAGCCCGGATGTCGGCGGGCAGCTCGCCGATAGGGCGCTTTTCCAGGTCGGCGGTCAGTTGGCGCACCAGGCTGGCCTCCACGGCCTGTTGCGTTTCGGCGTCAAACTCGTCCAGCCGCTGGTAGGCAAAGAGCTCTTCTTTGAATTCATCGGCAAAGATCCCCTGGTCCCGCAAGAAGGTCCACACCAATGACCTTTCCTCGTCGGGGAGGGCCGGCGGACGGCGGTCGCGGATGGAGACCAACCACTGACGCCCCAGGTGGCCGGCCACCCGGTTTCGCACTTCGGGAGAGAGGATGGACAGCGATCCGGCCTGGGTCAGGCGCAGCCGCTCGGCGCGGTCGGTCACGAGCCCCTCGGCATCGAGGAAGGCGAGCACTTTTTCCTTGACCTCGGCCGGAAGCTCCACGAACGGCGTCTTTTCCAGGCTGGCCAGGCGGATCTGACCCAGGTGCTGTTCAAGGCCGCGCATCAGGTCCGGGGAAAGCTGGGCCAGGGTCTTGCGCTCGTACCAGCCCACCTTTTCCTGGTCGACAAAGTAGCCCTGCTCGTTCAGCGCCTGGTGAATCTGCTCGCGCGTCGCGGCCGGCAGCTCTTCCATGGTCCTTGTCGCCAATTCGGAGCGGAGCTGGTTGTGAAGGGATTCCTGCATCTCGGCTACGAGGTTTCCGTCCAGCTCGGCCAGGTGCTGGGCGGCGAGCCCTTGCACCCGGGCGGGATCCGATAGGGCCCCGGCTTTCTTGAGTGCCTGGAGCACGGCCTGGCGCAGGNNCCGCCAGGCTGCCGCCGTCCAGGACCTGCCGCCCCAGGAAGGCCTCGAAGCCGGTCAACGCCTTTTTCTCCAGGTCCGCCAGCCTGCCGCCCCGCAACTCTTCGCGGCGGGTCTCGTCGCTGAACTGGCCCATGCGCTGCAGCGCATCCGTCACGGCCTGGCGCGTGCCCACGTCCAGGTTCGAGATCTTGCGGCGGCTGGCGCGATCCAGGCGGGTGCGGGCCAGGCGCGCGAGCGTATCCTGCTGCACCTGCGGATCGAGGTCGCTCAGGCTCTGGTGCACCAGGAAGCGCTGCACCCGTTCTTCGTCCACGAACCGCCGCTGCTCATCCAGGTAAGCGATGGCCGCCTCCCGGGCCGTCGACTCCAGGCCATCGACCGTCTGATCCTGATGCCCTTCAATGTAGCGGCGGCCCCAGAAGCGGGCGACCGCGTCAGATGTGCGCTGGTCCCAGGCGCTTACGGGCTGGTCCAACAACTGCTGGCGCAGCGCAATGTCGTCCAGCTGCCCGGCCTGGCGCAGATGCTCGCGCGCGCTCTCCTGGAGCGCGGGGTCCAGGTCGCCAAAGGGCGTTTCCAGGATCTGTTCTTCGAAGCCTTGCCCCATTTCCTCGAGCAGCTCGGCGGCGTGGGGGACCTCGCCCAGGTGTGGGTTGCGCTCCTCGAGTTGGCGAAGGGCAAGGATGAAGCGCAGGTGCTCGTAGAGATCCTCGGGCAGCTCTTCGACAATGGTTTCCGGACCCAGCTCGGCGGCCTCCAGCTCTCGCCGTCCCAGGAAGCGAAGCAAGCCGTCGTAGGTCGTCTCGTCCAGGTCGTCCAGCGACAGGCCCTGCCAGCGTTTCATCTCCTGCTGGCCCCACGCCTGCTCGCGCTGGTCGACGGCCCAGCGCAGGGATTGCAGCACCTCTTCTCGCAACGTCTCCGGGTCCATCCCGGCGGCAAAGGCCTGGGCCATCATGTGGAACGGCAGGCGGGGCAGCCAGGACGCCTGGCGCCGGTGCCCGCGGTCATACACCTGGACCTCGGCATAGTGGGTGGCCAGCATGTGCTCGGCCAGCTCGGCCCAGCCCGTGCCGGCGAGGGGGCTGCGCCTGGCATCGGCCTCGATCTCGGCCAACTGGCGCTGAGCCCACTTGTCGTACTCCTGGCCCACGGCGTGGCCGAGGACGTCCTCCAGCACCTCGACGTCCAGGTGGACCAGGTCGTTTACCTGGCGCAACAGGTCGAGGAGGGTTGTGGGTCGTCCCCCACCCTTCTTGCCCTCCACCACCGACGCCTGGAGGCGCTCCAACTCGCGCTGCACGCGCCCCTGCTCGGGGCCGGCAGCCTGAGCGTACTGCGCCAGCAGGTCGTCGAGGTAGGCGCCCAGGACGTGGCCGACCAGCCGGTCCAGCCGGCTATACTCCAGGCTGCTCAGCTCCTTGACGGCGTTGACAAACTCGAGGACGGCCGCGGGGTCCGAATCGTCGGGAGCCCGCAACTGCTCGATACGCTGTCGATCCCCCTCGTTCCTGGGCTGCCGGGCGGCCAACTCGCGGACGCGCTGCACCTCCTCGGCCAGCCTGGGGCCGGGAAGGCGGGCCGGGCGCAGCCGGTCCAGCCCGCCGACCGCCTCCAGCGGCAGCCGGCCGCGGATGCGCTCGATGAGGGCTGCGATGGTCTCGCGATGGAACCCGGCTTCGATCTCGGCCAGCCAGTGCTCCCGCAGGTCGTCCAGGTCCTCCATCTCTTGCAGGTCGCGCACGGGGGGCAGGGTGAGCTTCAAGGGATAGGTGCGCTCCAGGTGCTGCGCCAGGCGGCGGGCGTCCATGGCCTGGTTCCGCTCTTCCAGCACTTGCTCAAAGTCGGCGATCTTTTCGTCGAGGAGCGCGTTGTAGCGATCCAGCCGTTCCTGATAGCCCGACCGGATGCCCTGCACCACCTCGCCGACGGTCGCCCGGATCTGCTCTCCGTAGCCGGCCGCCGCCTGGCGCGCCAGCTCGCGCACCTCCTCCTGTGCCTCCTCCACCGGCCGGCCGGCCAACTGGTCGGCCAGGAAGCTGATGGTAAAGGGCGGAAAGGCGGTAAAGTGGCCTCCAAAGGCCACGGGCCCCTGGAAGGGGGCCGTGGGCGCCGGCACGATCAGGGGCGCCACGTCGTCCAGGCCGATAAAGAGCCGGTTTTCCTGCTCGCGCTCCTGATCCTTTTCCAGGTATTCGTTGACCTGGGCCTCCAGCATCCGCCATACCTCGGCGCGAAGGTCCGAGCTCTGGAGGATGCGCAGCCGCTCGCCATAGATCGTCTCACGCTGGCGGTTGAGGACGTCGTCGTATTCCAGGAGATGCTTGCGGATGTCAAAGTTATAGCCCTCGACCGAGGTCTGGGCGCGCTCCAGGAACCTGCTGACCAGCCCGTGCTCGATGGGAAAATCGTCGCCCATCTGCTCCATGAGCTTGGACAGCATCTCGCGCCGCCCGAAGCGGCGCATGAGCTCGTCCTCGAGGGAGAGGTAGAAGCGCGACGACCCTGGCTCGCCCTGGCGGCCGGCACGGCCGCGGAGCTGGTTGTCGATGCGCCGCGCCTCGTGTCGCTCGGTGCCCAGGATGTGCAGTCCGCCCTCGGCCAGCACCTTTTCCCGGTAGCGGGCGTACTGGGGCGTCACCTCGGCGATGGCGCTGTCCATCTGTCCCGGCGTGGCGGTAAAGGGATCGAGGCCGCGGGCCACCAGCGCCTGGTGAGCGCGGTGGATCACCTCGTCGCTCAGCTCGCCGCCCAGCTTGATATCCACGCCGCGGCCGGCCATGTTGGTGGCGATGGTCACCGTGCCCGGCTCTCCGGCCCGGGCGATGATGGCCGCCTCGCGGGTGTGCTCCTTGGCGTTGAGGATCTGGTGGGGGATGCCCTCGCGCAGCGCGCGCTCCAGGTTGCGGCGCACGGCCGGGTCGGCGGGTAGCTCCAGGTAGTTGGCGATCCACTCCAGGTTCTCGTCCGCCAGGCCGTTGGGATTGAGGTCCAGGTCGCGGAAGAGGCGGCGCCAGGAGGCGCTGTTCATCGTCTCGAGGCTCTCGTCCATGATCTGGCGCAGGGCGTCGCGCTGCTCCTTATCGAGCTGGGTATCCTGCAGGGCATAGGCCGCGCGGGGAGCGAGGGCGGCCATTTGCAGGCGCTCGCCCGTCAGGCGCTTGCCCAGGCGCTCGGACATTTCGACGGACGTCGTGCCCACGAGCACGGGCTGCTGCCGGCTGTGAAAGGCCAGCATCTCGCGGGCCACGGCCCGGAACTTGGCCTCTTCCGTGCGATAGACGACGTCTGGGTGATCGGCGCGGGCCACGGGCTTGTGGGTGGGGATGGAGACGACGTCCAGCTTGTAGATCTTGAAGAATTCTTCGCCCTCGGTCATGGCCGTGCCGCTCATGCCTGCGAGCTTCTCGTACATCCGGAAATAGTTCTGGATGGTGATGGTCGCCGAGGTCACGTCGCGGGGCCGGACGGGCACGCCTTCCTTGGCCTCAATGGCCTGGTGCAAGCCCTCGCTCAGGCGGCGGTTGGGCATCAGGCGGCCGGTGTGCTGATCGATGAGGATGATCTGCTTGCGCTGCCGGATGTAATCGCGGCCCTCCTGGAAGAGGACCTGGGCCTTGAGGGCCTGTTGCATATAGTGGACGTAGCGATAGTTCGCCTCGTCATAGATGTTCTCAATGCCGGTCTCTTGCTCGATGACGGCCAGGCCCTCGTCGGTGAGAAAGACCGAGCGCTCTTTTTCGTCCAGTTCGTAGTGGACGCCGGTTTCCAGCTTGCGGGCGATGGCGGCAAAGCGGCCGTACTCTTCCACCGGCTCGTCCGATGCGCCCGAGATGATGAGGGGTGTGCGAGCCTCGTCGATAAAGATGTTGTCCACCTCGTCGACGATGGCATAGTAGAGGGGGCGCTGCACACGGCGTTCCAGGCTGAGGGCCAGGTTGTCGCGCAGGTAGTCGAAACCGAACTCGTTGTTGGTGCCGTAGGTGATGTCGGCGGCGTACGCCTCGCGACGGGGCACGGGCCGCAGGCCCGGGTAGGGTTCCCGGTCGTAAGCCGGATCGTAGAGGTACGCCGGCTGCTCGGTGCCCGACTGCAACAGGCCCACGCTCAGGCCCAGGAGGTGAAAGATGGCGCCCATCCACATGCTGTCGCGGCGGGCCAGGTAGTCGTTGACGGTCACCAGGTGCGCCCCGCGCCCCAGGAGGGCGTTCAGGTAGAGGGGCATGGTGGCCACGAGGGTCTTGCCCTCGCCCGTCTTCATCTCGGCCACTTTGCCCTGGTGCAGGACGATGCCACCGATGAGCTGCACGTCAAAGGGGCGCATGTCCACCGAGCGCTTGGCGGCCTCGCGCACAACGGCGAACGCCTCGACGAGCAGGTCGTCCAGGCTTTCGCCGGCGGCCAGGCGCGCCCGGAAGCGGGCGCTCATGGCGCGCAGCTCGGCGTTGGTACGGCGTTCCAGCTCGCTTTCGCGGGCGTTGATGGCATCCACCAGCGGCTGAAGCTTGCGTATTTCTTTTTCGTTGGGGTCGCCAACGACCTTACCGATCAATCCTTTAAGCACAGAATCACCTTCTACCGGGCCAGGGGCGTACCAGAGTCACCGGCAAGAGCCGCGCACGGCCTGGCCAGATGTGGGGACTATTATAGCATACATTTTGTAGGGGCGGCAACTTGCCGGGCATTACTGCCCGGCCCATCGTCGGACGACAATTGGCTCCGAAACGGGCTCGCGGTGTGCCGGCAAAAAGCCTGAATGAACGGGAGGTCGCGCCGGACGAAATCCTGGCCGGCCCATTTTATCGCCAGGACGGATGCTACTCGTTAAACATCTCTCCCACCGAGATCCCCAGGTGGATCCGCTCGATGACCTTGGCCAGCAGATCCGCCACCGTCAGCACGCGCAGAAAGGGCTTCAATGCCTGGCATTTTTCGGGCGAGAGGTAGACCGTGTTGGTCACCACCAGCTCCTTCAGCCCGGCGATCTGCATGCACTCCACGCCGTGGGGCGGCGATAGGACGGCGTGCGTGGCGCAGGCGTACACCTCCTGGGCGCCGCGCTCCCGCAGGTAGTGGGCGGCGTGGGCGATGGTCCCCCCGGTGTCGATCTCGTCGTCAAAGATGATAGCATTGCTCCCATCCACGGTGCCGATGAGGTTCAATTGGCGGGTGCCGCTGCCATCCTGCATGCGGCGCTTCTCGATGATGGCCAGGGGCAGGCTCAGCTCCTCGGCAAAGTTGCGCGCCCGCCGGCTGGCCCCGATGTCGGGCGCCACCACTACGGCGTTGGGCACCTGTCTCTCTCGAAAATAGTCGACCAGCATGTGCTGGGCCGTCAGCTCATCTCCGGGAATGTCGAAAAAGCCCTGGATCTGGCCGGCGTGCAGGTCCATGACCAGGAAGCGGTTGGCGCCGGCGATGCCAATGACGTCGGCCATGAGCCGCGCGGTGATGGGCACGCGCGGTTGATCCTTCTTGTCGGTGCGGCCGTAGGCAAAATAGGGGATGACGGCCGTGATGCGCCCCGCCGAGTCCCGCCGCAGAGTGTCGACGAGCACCATGAGCTCCATGATGTTGTCATTGACCGACGTGGGGACCTGCTCGTATTCGTCGGGGTCCAGGTTGCGCAGCGCCTCGCGCAGGAACACGCACTCGCCCGTCGACTTTTTTCTGTTTCGCACCCCGGCACACGTAGGCTGGATGATAAAGACGTCCTTGCTGCGGACGCTTTCGTTCAGTTTGGCAAAGATGTTTCCGTTCGCATACTGCCAGATGGTGGTCTTGCCGAGGCGCCGGTTCAGCCTCGCCGCCACCTCCTCTGCCAGGCTCGGGTTCGACGTACCGCTAAAAATAGCCAGCGGACCGTACAGGCCGTATTGCTGCCCGAGTTCTCGTTGTTTGCTGACCTCACGAGGATTCATGGAATCTGCCTCCCATCGATCAGACAGACGCTCTCGTGGCAAGACGCCCATCCGCTTTCTAGCCTGCCCTTCCTTGCAGGTTCGTTCGAATGGCCCCCTCCCTCACCTCTCCCGGGAGCCCGCCGGGCCGCCCGCATTATACCACGCCGCCAGACTGCGATCAAGTGGCGGGCAGTGAGGGGCAAGCAGAGATCCGTCTCACCCAGCCCCGAAGCCCATTTGACACGACGGATCGTCTGTGCTACGATAAATTGGAGCAATCTGGTCTATGATTCAACGCCTCTATCGAAAGCGGCGGCCAGGATTGCTGGGGGGAACACAATGACAAAAACCATCGCGGTGGCCGGCAAGGGCGGCACCGGCAAAACGACCATCACGGCCTTGATCATCGATTATCTGACGAATCGGCAAAAGGGATCGGTCCTGGCCATCGATGCCGATCCGAGCACCAATTTGAACCTGGCCCTGGGCGTGCCCCTGACCGATACCGTGGGCGACGTGCGCGAGGAAACGGCAACAGCCGTGGGTGGCGGCCAGGCGCTGGGCGGATTGAGCAAGTGGGACTACCTGGACCTGCGCATCAACGAGGCGCTGGTCGAGGAGAGCTCTTTTGACCTGCTGGCCATGGGCCGGCCCGAAGGCCCGGGCTGCTACTGCGCCGCCAACAACATCCTGCGCACCTCCGTCGACCGCCTGTCGGACGCCTATGATTACGTGGTGATCGACAACGAGGCCGGCCTCGAACACCTGAGCCGGCGAACGACCCGCGATGTGGACGTGCTTTTCATCGTCTCGGATCCGTCCATGCGGGGCCTGGTGGCTGCCGCCCGCGTGGCCGAGCTCCTGGACGAGCTCAAGACCGCCGTCGGGGCGACCTATCTCATTGTGAATCGTGCCACCGGCCCTTCCCTCTCCGAGCCCCTGCAAAAGATCATCGATGAGCACAAGCTCAAGCTGGCGGCCATCCTGCCGGCAGACGCCGCGGTGAACGAGCTGGATGCCCTGGGAGAGCCCATCGTAAAGCTACCCGCCGACGCACCCATGCGCCGCTCGCTGGAGACCATGTTGGCCGCTCTGGACGGCGGCCTGTAGACCCGTGCCGGCAGGCATCGACGACCGATGCCGGGAGGTGGACGTGAAAGAGGCACTGCTGTACGAAAAGCTGAGCGACGAGCGGGTGCGCTGCGCCCTGTGCAGCCACCGCTGCCTGATAGCCCCGGGACAAAAGGGCATTTGCCTGGTACGTGAGAACCAGGGAGGCAGCCTCTACACCCTCGTCTACGGCCTGCCCCTATCCCAGGCCGTCGACCCCATCGAGAAGAAGCCGCTCTTTCACTTCTATCCCGGCAGCGCCTCCTTCAGCATCGCCACGGCCGGCTGCAACTTTCGCTGCACCTTCTGCCAGAACTGGAGCATCTCGCAGATGCCCCGGGAGCGGGGCGAGATCCTGGGCCACCAGGCGAGCCCAGAAGCCGTGGTCGCCGCGGCCCACAGGCTCGGCTCGCGCTCCATCGCCTACACCTACACAGAGCCGACCATCTTTTTCGAGTACAGCTACGACATCGCCCGGCTTGCCCACCAGGCCGGGATTGCCAGCGTGTACGTGACCAACGGCTACATGACCGCCGAGATGCTCGAGTTGTTCCAGGGGGCGGGCGGCGAGCACGAGCCCTGGCTTGACGCGGCCAACGTGGACCTGAAGGCGTTTCGTGACGAGACCTACCGCCGGGTGTGCGGTGCCCGCCTTCAGCCTGTGCTGGACGCCCTGGTCAAGATGGTAGAGCTGGGCGTGTGGGTAGAGGTGACGACGTTGGTGGTTCCGGGCATGAACGACTCCGAAGGCGAGCTGCGGGAGATGGCGACGTTTATCGCCACGCAACTGGGCCCCCACGTGCCCTGGCACGTGAGCCGCTTCCACCCCGACTATCGCATGCAGGACGGCATGCCCACGCCCCCGGCGACGCTGCAGCGGGCCTACGAGCTGGGCCGTGAGGCGGGCCTGCACTACGTGTACGTCGGCAACTTGCCCGGCGCCGGCCTGGAGGACACCCATTGCCCGGGCTGCGGACAGGCGGTCATCGAGCGGCGGGGTTTCCACGTCGTGAAGGGCCGCACGACGGATGGGCGGTGCAGCCGGTGTGGCACCGTCATCCACGGCGTGGGTATCTGAGCCGGCCGTCGAGACCGGGCGGCCCATCCTTCACCCTGGGGGTCCAGGACAACATGCGCTTTCTTTTCATCGAAAAACAGATCGACTACGAGCCATTGGGCCTCCTCCACCTGTCCAGCGTTTTGCGACAGGCGGGCCATCAGGTCCGGCTGGCCGTGGCCGCTGTCGAAGACCCGGTAGCGGTGGCCCGCGAGTGGCAGCCCAACGTGCTTGGCTACAGCGTCTACACCGGGTCGCAGACCTACTACCGCGATCTGAACCTGGCAATCAAGGCGGCGCTGCCGGGCGTGCTCTCGGTCTTTGGCGGGCCGCACCCGACCTATTTTCCCGAGTTTGTCGAGGAGCCGGGCGTCGACGCCGTCTGCCTGGGCGAGGGCGAGGGCGCGATCCTGGACCTGGCCCATACCCTGGAGAGGGGCGAGGCTCCGGCCAACATCGACAACTGGTGGTTCAAGCGCGATGGCGACGTGGAGCGCAATCCCGTGCGGCCTCCGGAAAACGACCTGGACCGCCTGCCCTTCCCCGACCGGGAGCTGCTTTTCGAGCGCGACAGCCTGACGCGGCAGAGTGGCATCAAGCACTTTATCACCAGCCGGGGCTGCCCCTACGATTGCACCTACTGTTTCAACCAGGCCCTGGGCAAGCTGTATCGCGGCATGGCCCGGCGGCTGCGCCAGATGAGCGTGGGCCGGGTCATCGAAGAGGTACGCGGAGTGCAGGACCGTTACCCCCTGCAGTTCGTCGTCTTTCTCGACGACCTGTTCATCGTCCACGTCGAGTGGCTGCGCGAACTGGCTGCCCGGTTTCCCGCCGAGGTTGGCCTGCCCTTCTTTTGCAATGTGCGGGCCAACCTGGTGACGGCCGAGAAGATGGCGCTCTTGAAGGAGGCGGGCTGCGTCAGCGTGGGCATGGGCCTGGAAACGGGCAACGAGGCGCTGCGCAACGCGGTGCTGAAGCGCAACCTGTCCAACGAGCAGATCGTGGATGCGAGCCGCCTCATCCGCGAGGCGGGCATCCGGCTCCTGACGACCAACATGCTGGGCCTGCCAGGCGGTAGCCTGGCCCACGACCTGGAGACGCTGGCTTTGAATCACGCCTGCAAGCCGGCATACGCCAACGCCTTTCTCTACCAGCCCTATCCACGCACCGAGTTGGGCGAGTACGCGCGCGAGAACGGCTACGTAGAGGGCTCGCTGGACGAGATCGACAGCTCGGCGTGGGAGCGCTCTGTGTTGCGCTTTGGCAGCGCCGCCGAAAAGCGCCAGATCGAGAATTTCAACAAACTCTTTGCCCTGGCCGTGGAGTGGCCCTGGACAGCCGGCCTGATGCTGCGCCTGGCCGGCCTGCCGCCCAACGGCCTCTACCGCCTGGCCTACAAGTTATGGAAGGGCTACGCTGTCAAGAGCCGTATCCACCCCTACCGACCCCCGTTCCGCGAGTTCCTGCAGACCGTGGGACGTTTCATGAAGTTCGACTGAGGCGGGCCGCGATGGGCAAGGTTCCAACGCGCCTGGAGACGTCGGCCGGCGGTGTGGTGTACCGCAGAGGGCCAGAAGGACAGGCCGAAGTGGTTCTCATCCGGCCGCGGGGCGGCGAGCGGTGGGCTCTGCCCAAGGGCTGGGTGGAGAAGGACGAATCGGCCCTGGACGCCGCCCTGCGCGAGGTACGGGAAGAGACGGGGATCAGCGCCCGGGCCGTCGAGCCGCTGGATCGCATCGAGTACTGGTTTCGCACCAGGCAGGGGTCAAGCCCCATCCTGGTGCACAAGTACGTCGACTTTTTCTTGATGGCCGCCGAGGAGGGAGACCTGGCCGACCACGACCACGAGGTGGAAGAGGCGCGTTGGTTTCCGTTGGAGCAGGCCATCGAGGTGGCGGCGTTCAAGAGCGAGCGGCAGATATTGGAAAAGGCGCGAGACAGGCTCGCGCCCGGGGCTACACCTGGATCGTCTTCCAGCCCCCGCCCCGAAAGCGCAGAAAGTTAAAGGTGCCGCGCAGGACCATGTCGAGGGACATGGCCGACCAGGCGCCGACGAGGCCCCAGCCAAAGACGATGGCGAACAGGTAGGCCAGGGGCAAGCGCACCAGCCAGATACACCCCGCGGTAATGATCATTGGCCAGCGCGTGTCGCCCGCACCCCGCAGGGCACCGGCAAAGATCATGGATGCCGCCAGCATGGGCTGAACAAAACCCATCACCTGCAGGGGCAAGGCCCCCAGGCCGATGACTTCCTGGTCGTTGGTGAAAAATCCCATGATCTGTTCGGGAAAAAAGATCATCACCAGGCCGATGACGGCCATCAGTCCGGCGCCCATGCGATAGGCGACGTATCCACCGCGCTCGGCCGAGTCCGGCGCCCTGGCGCCGAGCGACTGGCCGACCAGCGTGGTGGCGGCTACGGCAAAGCCAAAGCCGGGCATGAACGACAGCGACCAGCCGTTGATGGCTACCTGGTTGGCGGCATAGGCCGCCACCCCCAGTGAGGCCAGGACGCGCACGTAGGCCATGTTGCCGATGCGGAAGAAGAGCTGCTCCAGTCCCGTCGGCATACCCACCCGGAGAATGCGGCGGATCATGTCCCAATCGGGACGCAGACCGGCCAGGCGCAGTTGGACCCCCGACTTGCCGCGAAGCAGGAGCGCGAGGACGATGGTGCCGCCGACAACCTGCCCGGAGGCGGCTCCGAGGGCCGAGCCCCACACCCCCAGCTTGGGCAGGCCAAACAGGCCGTTGATGAGGGTCCAGGCTACTACGATGTTGACGATGTTAACCACGAGCATGACGTACAGCGGCGTGCGGGTGTCGCCCGCCCCTCGCATGCAGGCGTTGCCCAGATAAAGGAGCGTGGCAAAGGCCAGGGTGGCCGCGACCGTCGTCAGGTAGGTGGTGCTCAGGACCACGACCTCCTGGGTTGGGGCGCCCAGCAGGCGGACGGCGGGCCGTGCCAGGAGCGTGCCGAGGGCGGTGCACGACAGGCCGACGGCAACCGCCACCAGCATCGACTGGCGCAGCACCGCGTTGGCCATCTCGGGCTCGCGTGCCCCGGTGAAACGGGCGATGAGGGCCGTGGACCCGGTGCCGAGGGCGCCCAGGAGTGTGTGCGCCAGGAACACCCACTGGTTGGCAAGTCCGACGGCGGCCAGTGAAGCCGCGCCCAGATGCCCCACGAGGAATGTATCGACGATGCCGATCATCATGCCCAGCAACTGCTCGCCGGTGGCCGGCAGCGCCAGGCGCAACACCTCGCGGCGGATCCTGGTCTCCTCGGTGGGCGGCTTATCGTGGTTCGCTATTTGCGTGCGCAGACTGAGTTCTCGAAGGTTCATGGTCTCAATTGCATAGCTTGGAAAAAGCTGATATAATGGCTGAGCTAGGTCCGGTTGTCCCGGAGAAAAGCAATGATCTTCTGGTCGGCGACCGGAAAGGCAAAGGCATCCAGATCGTCGAGGGTGACCCAACGCAAGTCACGGCAGCCGAGGCATCGCGGGCTACCGCCAGACCAGCGGCAGTCAAAGGCGTACAACGTCATGTAAAAGTGGGTAAAGGCATGTTCCACAACACACAGCAGTTCGCCTACCCGTATCTCGATAGCCAGCTCTTCTTCGATCTCGCGCAGGAGACACGCGGGCAGGGTCTCGCCCGGAAGCCGTTTGCCGCCTGGAAACTCCCACAGCCCACCCAGGAGCCCGTCCAGGGGGCGCTGCGTGATCAACATGTGCCCGCTGTCATCCCAGATAACCCCTGCCGTCACGTCCCGGTGTGGCCGAAAGCTGCGCGTGGCGTGGAACGGCAACTCGTTTTGCAGGCTCTCCTTTCGCGCTCGGCAATGATGAAAGAGCGGGCAGAGGAGGCATTGGGGATTGGCCGGCGTGCAGATCATGGCGCCGAGATCCATCAGGGCCTGGTTCAAGTCGCCGGCGCGGCCCCGGGGCAACATGGCCTGGGCCAGGCTTTCCAGGCGCCGCTGCGTGTTGGGGCGGCCCGGATCGTCGTCGATGGCAAAGAGGCGGCACAGAACGCGGCGCAGGTTGCCGTCCAGCGCCACGGCCTCGTGGCCAAAGGCAATGCTGGCAATGGCCGCGGCCGTGTAGTGGCCCACCCCCGGCAGCGAGTAAAGGGCCTCGGGCGTCACGGGCAGGTTGCCGTCCATGTCGCTCACCACCAGGCGGGCGGCTTTGTGCAGATTGCGCGCCCGGGCATAGTACCCCAGGCCCTCCCAGGCTTTGAGCACCTGTTCGAGGCTCGCGTCGGCCAGGGCCTGAACGGTCGGAAACCTGGCCAGGAACTGCTCGTAGTAAGGGATGGCCGCCTCGACCCGCGTCTGCTGCAGCATGATCTCGGCAACCCAGATGGCGTAGGGGTCGCGAGTCTGTCGCCAGGGAAGGGCGCGCCCGTGGCGCTCGTACCATTCGAGCAACCGCCGGCCCATGGAGGTCATGAGGTCGCTCGTGCTGCCGCTCTCTTCCATGTTCCTACTATACCGTGGAATAAAGGGCGAGGCAAATCTCCCACGAGGGATGGCCCATGTTGACCTTCCTGGCCCTTGGCTTTAGCATGGGCATCAGCGCGGGCTTGAGCCCGGGGCCCCTGCTTACCCTGGTGATCACTGCTTCTCTGCGCAGCGGCTTTGCTGGCGGGCTGCGGGTGGCCCTATCACCCTTTATCACCGATCTGCCCATCATCGTTCTGTCGGTGCTCCTGAGCAATAGCCTGCCCATCGAAGCCTTGCGCTGGGTAGGCACCGTCGGTGCCCTGGTCGTCATCTGGCTTGGCGTGGAGGCACTGCGCGCTTCGCGCCACGCCCTGCTGCCCGGCGTCCATGGGCCCGAGGCCGCCCCCCAGCGCGAGCTGTGGCGGGGGGCACTGGTGAACGCGCTCAACCCGCACCCCTATCTCTTCTGGGTGACCGTCGGCGGACCTACCCTGGTCAGTAGCTGGCGCATCTCGCCGTGGCACTCCGTGGCCTTTATTGCTGCGTTCTACGGGCTGCTCATCGGCTCCAAGATCGCCATCGCCTGGCTGGTCAGCCGCCAGGCGGACCATCTGTCGCTGGCCTGGTACCGGCGCATCCTGGCCGGCTGTGGCCTGCTCCTGTTTGGGATGGCCGGCCTGCTTCTGTGGCAGGTGTGGCACGGAATGTAATGCACCTGGCCCGCATGAGCTTCAAGGGGTGAGATACGGCCATTGGGATGGCCCATGTCATAGGGATCCGCGCTGGCGGCATGACGGCTGCCTCAAGCCGCAGAGGCCGCCAGGCTTGGTGATGGCGCTCCGGATGCGCCAGGGAGGGTATATGAGATCAATGTCCGTCGTTGCAGGCCTTGCGTGGGCCTGCCTGTTGTCGCTGGCACTGTTCCTGGTCGCCGGCATCGGTTCCTGTTCTCCCGTGCCGGAGGCGACGCCGGCCGGCGGCGACGCGGGTACGGCCGCGGTGCCGCCGGCTCCGCCAGAGCCGACGTCCACGCTGGTGCCGTCGCCGACCGATGTCCCGGCCACGGCCACCTTGGCGCCGTCGCCGACCGCCATCGAGGCCTCTCTGCCGCCAACGACCGAGCTGCAGGCTCTGCTGGAAGCCGGCCTGGCCCCGGCGCCGACGCCCGAAGCCGGCATGCCGGCGCCGGCCGAGCCGATGGAGATCGCCGTCTTGCCCCTGGAGGTCGCTCCGGGCCAGGCACCCCTCTGGGCGGCGCACACCGCCGGCATGGGATACCTGTATCCCGACCAGGACCACTTTGTGGCCGTCTTTGGCCACGAGGAGGGCGAGTGGCAGGAGCTGGGCCGGGTAGTGCTCACGTCCTGTGCCGAATACGTCGGGAAGGGATCGCTGATCCAGGTACAGGTCGAGCCCAGCCAGATCTGGCTGGAGCTTCAGAGCGGCGCCGGTGCCCACAGCGGCTGCTACGACCTGTTCCGCTTTGACGGCGAGGCACTGCGCCTGGCGGCCTCCGGCTTTAACTCCAGCCCGGGTGCCGGCTGGACGGCCGACCTGAATGGCGACGACAACCTGGAGGTCATCCTCGACCAGACGGAGAACTATGTCTTTTGCTACGCGTGCAGCGTGCGATTGCCCCAGTACCAGGTGTTGACCTGGGACGGAGGAGATCTGGCCGAGGTCCAGCTGAACCCCCTGCCGTCGTCTGCCCCGGAGGAGCTGCGGGAGGCAAACGATCGGGCCGTGGAGCTGGCCTGGGCGCAGTTGTGGAAGGATGCGCAGGAGGTCATGGCTCGGGCCGTGTCGTTGGCTTCCGAGGATGGCGAGTTGGCCGAGACCGTGGCCTGGAACGCGGCGCTCATCGACCTCCAGGCCGAGGCCCGGGCCGAGCAGGCGCGCCAGGACATTTTCCCCATCCTGGAGCAGGCCTTCTACGGCGATTACGCCGCCGCCGTCGAGCCCATGCGCGACTACGAGCCGGCCGAGATATGGCTCGTGAAGTCGCCGCTCATCTCGGGCACCGTTGCCGAGGGCTGGGAGCTGGCCCTTGGCGACTGGCTCTCCTGGACGACGAACCTGGCCCTCGACGCCGTCCCGGACCTGGCCCCGGCCTATTTCCTGCGCGGCTGGGCCGCCTTTCTGCACGATCCATCCGCCTCCGCGGCCCTGGACGACGTGCGGCGGGCCGCAGAGCTGGAGCCTGGCGACGAGTTGTACGCGGCGAGCGCGGCCTATCTGCAGGACATCCTTGCCGGGCAGGGACAGGACTGGCGGCCGTTAAGCTCGGAGGCCTGCTACGCCCTGGGAGAGGCCATGATGCAGACCATCAACATCACGGTCACGCTAGCTACCGTGCCTTTCCAGGACCCCATCGGGGGCAGCGCCGGCACCGGCTGCCAGGCCATGGGCACCGGCACGGGGCTGGACTTTGAAGCTGCGTGGCCGGTCGGTGCGGACATTGCCGCCATGCTCCAGGAACGAGGCTGGGCCGAGGACATGGGCTACACGGCCGACGGTCCCACGGGCTCGGCGCGTGGCTTCCGCCAGGGCGACGCACTGTGCCTGGTCCACGCCGGCTGGGAGCCGGCCACGGAGGCGGCCTGCCCCGCGGACAGGCCCATCTTTGAGTGCGAGCTGGCGCCGGAGCAGCAGTTGTACACCATCTGGCTGCACTGCGCCACGGCGATGCAGCCAGAGTGAGGATGACCGCCCGGCCAAAGCTTTTCGCCGGCTAACGCTGGGCGGCAGGGGTGCCATGGGAAAAGGAGGAGAAAGGGGGCTGGAATTGCGGCTGTCGGGCAGGGGACAGGCGCCGGCGTGAAGTTGGCGGGGGACGTCCTTTCGGTAGAGCCTCGGAACTTCCAGCGGCGTGTGACCGGCATCGGCACAAGCGGCCGGGCCGCGAGAAGCGCCTTTGACATTATCCGTCACTTGTTGTATACTGCACCGCGTGGCGGTCCTTCTTGGAACCATAGGGACCGCGTGAGCGTCTGAAAAGTGTAGGCGCGCGCTATGGGTGAGACCAGGCGCGAGTGCGCCTGGGCGAGTGTTGTGGCTGCGGGTTCAGATTGTTGCAGTGCTGAAAGGGTGCGATTGGCTGGTGACGGTACTCGGGAGACCGAGGAACAATGAGCAGTGGCTGGCGCAGTTGGAGAGAGCAGAATCAGAGGCGCTGGCCGATCTGCGAGAATATCTGAGACGGGCTGTCTTTACATATCTCAACAGGCACAGAGAAGACCTCAACCACCTCGACCGCGGGGAGCTGGAACACCTGGCAGAAGACATGGTCCAGGACTCCCTTATCCAGATCCTCGACAAGCTGGACACCTTTCGCGGCGATAGCAAGTTCACCACCTGGGCTTACCGTTTCGTCATCAATGCGGCGGCCGGTGAGCTTCGCCTGCATCGCTGGCGCTCGGTGTCCATTGACGTCCTGTCGGGCGAAAGAGAGGCCTTTGCCTTTGCCTTCGTTGGCGACGAAAAGGCGCCCGAGCCCGAGAGGGTTGCCGCTCGCAACCAGATCCTGGCCCTGCTTTACCGCATCATCGAGCAGGATCTCACCGAGCTGCAACGCCGCGCCTTGATCAGCGTTCACTTTCAGGGCGTGCCCATCGTCGTCCTGGCCCAGGAGCTCGAGTCCACCCCCAACAACGTGTACAAGCTCCTCCACGACGCGCGCCGGAAACTCAAAAAGGGGCTGGAGCGGGAGCACTACAGCGAGGCCGACGTGCTGGCCATTTTCTCGTGAGCGGGTCCTGGTAAGAATTTCGACCCCCGACACATCCTATGGATAGAATATGAGGAGGTTCCCGTTCATGCGCTTTGTGTCGTTCCCCGACTGGATCCGGAAAATCTATGCCACGCGCGACGACGAGTTGGATTGCGACCAGGTAGCCGACATGTTGGCCGGCTACGTCGATGCCCTCGTAGCCGGGCAGGAGATAGGCACCTGCTTCTCGGCCGTGGAACAGCACCTGGCCCAGTGCGCCCACTGCCTGGAAGTATCAGTTGCCTTGCGAGAGGTCGTCCGCCAGGAGAGCGAGCAGGTGCTGCCGGTTGCCACCTCCGTGGAGTAGTGCTAGAAATCCGGCATAGAATGTTGGTAAGATTTCAGCGGGTAAGCACGTCTAACTTTCAAAGAAAAGAACACGCCCGCCCTACAAAGGTTTCGGCCATGGTGGACCGTAAAGACAAAGGGGAGCAGTACGACCTGACACGATAAACTTGTCTCGGAACGGGAGTAGCCTCCTTGATTCTCTATTGGGCCGACCCGGCGAACTGGGCCGGCCTCTTTCTTTGAAAGAGGGCTTTGAAAGAGGGCTTTGAAAGAGGGCTTTGAAAGAGGGCTTTGAAAGAGGGCCCCGAGAGGGCCCCAAAATGAACGGGCATTTGGAAGAAGTCAAGTGTGGAGGTAAAGATGGAAAAGCTCAACGTAATCTCGCTCATTGGTGAATTGCAGGACGTGCATGGGTTCCGCCAGCGACACTGGGAAGGCACCTTTGCCGATTACATCGAGCTGGTGCAGCAGAATCCAAAGGTTGCCCGCACGGCGTATCAGCGTCTGTACGACATGATCGTCTCTTATGGGACCGAGGAGTATACCCATAACCGGGAAGGCCTGGTCCATTACAAGTTCTTCGACGATCCCTTTGATAACGGCCGCGACGCCGTCTACGGGCTGGATCCGGCTCTGTTCCAACTGGTGCAGGCCTTCGAGTCGGCGGCGCGCCGCTATGGCACCGAGAAGCGCGTGCTGCTCCTGCACGGGCCGGTGGGCAGTGCCAAGAGCACGATCGTCCGCCTGCTCAAGAAGGGGCTGGAAGCCTATTCGGCCACCGAGGACGGTGCCCTTTACAGCCTGAGCTGGGTGGACGTGCCCGGCTCCCCTGGCGACCGCATGGATTGCCCCATGCACGAAGAGCCCCTGCACCTGATCCCCCAGGAGATGCGCAGCACCGTGCTGGCCGAGATCAACAATGGCCGGCCGGCGAGCGAGTGGGTGATCCTGGAGGGAGAGCTATGCCCCGCCTGTCGCTATGTCTATCGGCGGCTGATGGAAGAGTACCAGGGCGACTGGACCCACGTCGCCGAGCACGTGCGCGTGCGGCGCGTCGTCCTGTCAGAGAAGGACCGCGTGGGCATCGGCACTTTCCAGCCCAAGGACGAAAAGAACCAGGATTCCACCGAGCTGACGGGCGACATCAACTATCGCAAGATCGCCGAGTATGGCTCCGACAGCGATCCGCGTGCCTTTAACTTTGACGGCGAGCTGAACATTGCCAATCGGGGCCTGGTGGAGTTTGTCGAGATCTTGAAGCTTGACGTCGCCTTTCTCTACGACCTGCTGACGGCGTCGCAGGAGCACAAGATCAAACCCAAGAAGTTTGCCCAGACGGACATCGACGAGGTCATCATCGGGCACACCAACGAGCCCGAGTACCGCAAGCTCCTCAGCAACGAGTACATGGAGGCCCTGCGGGACAGAACCGTCAAGATCGACATTCCATACGTGACCCGCTACGCCGACGAGGTGCAGATCTACGAGCGAGACTTTGGCGATGGCCGGGTGATCGGGCAGCACATCGCGCCCCACACCATCGAGATGGCCGCCCTGTGGGCCGTCCTGACGCGCCTGGAGGAGCCAAAGCACGCTGGGCTGACCCTCCTGCAAAAGCTAAAACTGTACGACGGCAAGACCCTGCCCGGGTTCACCGAGGACAGCGTGCGCGAGCTGCGCGACGAAGCCAAGCACGAGGGCATGGAGGGCATTTCGCCCCGTTACATTCAGGACAAGCTATCCAATGCCCTGGTGGGCGACGCCATCGCCGGCTGCCTGAACCCCTTTATCGTGTTGCGCGAGCTGGAAACGGGCCTGCGGCACCACTCGCTGGTCACCAGCGAGGAGCAGCGCGCGCGTTTCCGCGAGCTGCTGGCCGTGGTGCGCGAAGAGTACGACGAGATCGTCAAGACCGAGGTCCAGCGGGCCATCACGGCCGACGAAGCGGCGATCTCGCGCCTGGCAGCGAACTATATCGACAACGTCAAGGCCTACACGCAGCGGGAGCGGGTGCGTAACCGGTACACCGGCGAGGACGAGGAGCCGGATGAGAGGCTCATGCGCTCCATCGAAGAAAAGATCGACATCCCCGAGAGCCGCAAAGACGACTTTCGGCGGGAGATCATGAACTATATCGCGGCCCTGGCCCTTGACGGTCGCGCCTTCCGTTGGGATTCCAACGAGCGGCTGCGCAAGGCCCTGGAGCTCAAGCTCTTTGAGGATCAGAAGGATTCGATCAAGCTGACCTCCCTGGTCTCCAGTGTGGTGGACCAGGACACCCAGGAAAAGATCGATATCGTCAAGACGCGCCTCATCAACAGCTATGGCTACTGCGACATCTGTGCCACCGACGTCTTGAACTATGTCGCCAGCATCTTTGCCCGGGGTGATACAAAGGGCCGGCCATAGGAGGCAGGACCATGACAACTGCTCGCATTGAACAAGACGTCAGCCGGTTTCGCCAGATCGTGCGGGGCAAGGTGCGCGAGAACTTGCGCAAGTATATGACCAGCGGCGAGCTGATCGGCCGCCAGGGTCGGGACCTGGTGAGCATTCCGGTGCCCCAGATCCAGTTGCCCCGCTTTCGCTTTGGCCGGCAGCAGAGTGGCGGCGTCGGACAGGGCGACGGCGAGCCCGGCACGCCCATCGGCTACGATCCGGATGTCCCCGGCGAAGGCGACGGGGCGGGGGATCGCCCTGGCGAGCACATCCTCGAGGTGGAGGTTCCCCTCGAGGACCTGGCTCGCATCCTGGGCGATGAGCTGGAGCTGCCAAACATCCAGCCCCGGGGCAAGGAGAACATCGAGAGCACCGTCGACCGCTATACCGGCATCCGGCGCGTGGGTCCCGAGAGCCTGCGGCACTTCAAGCGAACGTACCGCGAGGCTCTCAAGCGCCAGGTGTCCATGGGAGCCTACGACCAGGACCGGCCGGTGGTGATTCCCGTCCGCGAGGACAAGCGCTATCGCTCGTGGAAGACGCACTTCCGGCCCGACAGCAACGCGGTCATCATTTACATGATGGACGTTTCAGGCTCGATGTACAACGAAAAAAAAGAGATCGTGAGACTGACCGCCTTCTGGATCGATACGTGGCTCAGGTCACAGTATCAGAAGGTGGACGTGCGGTATATCATCCACGACGCGGCCGCGCGCGAGGTGGATCAGCACACCTTTTATCACACACGGGAGAGCGGCGGCACAGCCATCTCGTCGGCGCTGCTCCTCTGCCGCGACCTCATCCGCACCAACTACAACCCGGCCGAGTGGAACATCTATCTCTTTCAGTTTAGCGATGGTGACAACTGGGAGGACGACAACTCCCGCTGCGCTCGGCTGCTGGCCCAGGATCTCTTGCCCGATGTGAACCTGTTTTGCTACGGCGAGGTCCAGGGCCCGCGCGGCCAGAGTATGTACACCCGGACCTTGAAACACCTGGACTGGGATGATCCGGAGCGTTTGACCCTGGCGACCATCAGCGAAAGGGACGAGATTTACGAGGCCATCAAGGCATTCCTGGGAAAGGGGCGGTGAGATGAATCTTCCGCCAGAGCTGTGCGAAATGCAGGTCGAGATCGAGGGCTATGCCCGGGAGTATGGGCTGGACTTTTTCGAGACCCGTTTCGAAATGGTGGACTACAGGCAGATGAACCAGGTGGCGGCGTATACCGGCTTTCCCAACCGGTATCCACACTGGGGGTTCGGAATGGACTATCTTCGCATGGCCAAGAGCTATGCCTATGGCCTGCACCGTATCTACGAGATGGTCATCAACAACGACCCAAGCTATGCCTACCTCCTGGCCAGCAACAAGCTGGTGGACCAGAAGCTGGTGATGGCCCACGTGTACGGCCACGTGGACTTTTTCAAGAACAACCTGTGGTTCAGCCAGACCAATCGCAAGATGGTGGACGAGGTGGCGAACCACGGCACCCGTCTGCGCCGCTACATGGAGCGCTTTGGCTACGAGCCGGTGGAGCGCTTCCTGGACGTGTGCCTGTCTCTCGACAACCTCATCGACGTCCACGCCCTGGGAATCCAGCGCCGTCCCAACGGCTATCGACACGGAGTAGAAGAGGACCAGGGCCGTCTTCAGCCGGTGCGCAAGCTGCCTAGCAAGCCCTACATGGACACGTACATCAATCCACAGGACTTTCTGGAGGCGCAGCAGCAGAAGCGGGAAGAGGAGCAAGAGCGCAAGAAGCGCTTTCCAGACTCGCCCGAACGAGATGTGCTGCTCTTTCTGCTGGAGCACGCGCCCCTGGCCGAGTGGCAGCGGGACGTGCTGGCCATCGTGCGCGAAGAGGCCTACTACTTTGCGCCCCAGGGCCAGACCAAGATCTTGAACGAGGGCTGGGCCAGCTACTGGCACAGCACCATTATGACGCAAAAGGCCCTGGAGCCCGACGAGGTTATCGACTATGCCGAGCACCACGCCGGCACCATGGCAACATCGCCCGGCCGGTTGAACCCTTACAAGCTCGGTCTGGAGTTGCTGCGCGACGTCGAGGACCGCTGGAACCGGGGCTGTTTTGGCAAGGAATGGGAAGAATGCGACGATCAGGTTGCCCGGCAGAACTGGGACCTGCAACTGGGGCTGGGCCGGGAGAAGCTGTTCGAGGTGCGGCGCATCTACAACGACATTGGCTTCATCGACACCTTCCTGACGCCCGAGTTCGCGCGCCAGCACAAGCTGTTCAGTTACCGGTACAATCCCATCACTCGCGAGTATGTCATCGACAGCCGCGAGTTCGAGGACATCAAGCAGCAGCTTCTGTTCAGTATGACCAACTTTGGCCAACCCATCATCGTCGTGCAAGATGCCAACTATGGCAACCGGGGCGAGCTACTCCTGCGGCACCAGCACGAAGGTGTGGACCTGCACCTGGGTTGGGCCCGGGAGACGATGGAGAACCTATACGCCATCTGGAACCGGCCGGTGCACGTCGAGACCGTCATCGACGAAGAGCCCAAGCGGCTCAGCTTTGACGGCAAGAAGCGCACAGAAAAAAGGCTCTAGACCTTATCGGTTCGCTCCTCCTGCGCCCGGCAGCCACGGCTGCCGGGCGCAGTGTGTTATTCGTCATCGCGTGCCATTTTTGGTATAATCCTTGCATGAAAAGAGGGCGAGGCTAGGCATGACCGATCGGATTGTCTCTTCCCAGAAAAAGAACGAGGAAACCGGCCTGGACGTTGGACTGCGCCCGCAAAAGCTGGACGACTATATCGGCCAGGATCGGGTAAAGGAGAACCTGCGCATCCTCATCGAGGCCGCCCAGGCGCGCAGTGAGTCGCTGGATCACGTGCTGATCTACGGTCCGCCGGGCCTGGGCAAGACGACCCTGGCACACGTCATTGCCAACGAGATGGGAGTCAATATCCGGGTGACGGCCGGGCCGGTCATCGAGCGGGCCGGCGACCTGGCGGCTATTCTGACAAACCTGCACAAGGGTGACGTGCTGTTCATCGACGAGGTCCACCGTCTGGGGAGGGTGGTGGAAGAGGTGCTCTACCCGGCCATGGAGGACTTCTCCCTGGACATTGTCATCGGCAAGGGGCCAGGGGCGCGAAGCATCCGGTTGAGCCTGCCACACTTTACCGTCATCGGCGCTACCACCAGGCTGGCCTTGATGACGGCGCCGCTGCGGGCGCGCTTTGGCGCTGTGTATCGCCTGGACTTTTACGATCCGGCGGCCATGGAGGCCATCGTCCGCCGCTCGGCGACCATCCTCGGCGTCGAAATTGACGAGGCGGGTGTGGGCGAGATCGCGCGGCGAGCGCGGGGCACGCCGCGGGTTGCCAACCGCCTGCTAAAGCGCGTGCGGGATTATGCGCAGGTGCGGGCTGGTGGGGCAATCACACGGGACGTGGCCGAAGAGGCGCTCGTGCTGTTGGAGGTGGATCCGCTGGGCCTGGACGATATCGACCGGCGCGTGCTGTACACCATTATCGAGAAGTTTGACGGTGGGCCGGTGGGCCTGGAGACCATCGCCGCGGCCCTGTCGGAGGAAGCGGACACCATCATGGACGTGGTCGAGCCCTATCTCTTGCAGTTGGGTTTTCTGGACCGCACGCCACGGGGACGCGTCGCCACCCGGCGGGCATACGAGCACCTGGGCATCGCTTACCAGGAGCCCATGCAGCCCGGACTGTTCTAAGGGTGGGGCGGCCCACTGAGCCGCCCCACGGCTGACTACTCCGGGGTGGCCACCTCCGGCTTCTGCAGCCAGGCCTGGAAGGCGCTCACGAACTCGATAGGCACGGGAAAGATGATGGTCGAGTTCTTTTCGACGGCAATCTCGGTCAGGGTCTGCAGATAGCGAAGCTGGATGGCGGCCGGCACCTGGGCAATGACGCTGGCCGCATCCTGCAACCGCTGCGCCGCGTCGAACTCGCCCTCGGCGTGGATGATCTTGGCCCGCTTCTCGCGCTCGGCCTCGGCCTGGCGGGCCATGGCGCGCTTCATGGTGTCGGGCAGTTCCACGTCCTTGACCTCCACGATGCTGACCTTGATCCCCCACGGCTCGGTTGCCTCGTCGATGATCTTTTGCAGTTTCTGGTTGATCTCGTCGCGGTGGATGAGGAGCTCGTCCAGATCCGACTGGCCCAGAACGGAGCGCAGGCTGGTCTGCGAGATCTGCCAGGTGGCACGCTGAAAGTCCTCCACCTGGACGATGGCATCGTTGGGGTTCACGACGCGAAAATAGGCCACGGCGTTGACGCGGACCGTGACATTGTCGCGGGTAATGGCCTCTTGTGCCGGAATGTCGAGGGTGACCACCCGCAGATCCACCTTGACCATGCGGTCAAAAATGGGGATGATGAAGAACAGTCCGGGACCCTTGGCGCCCTGCAGGCGACCCAGGCGAAAGATGACACCGCGCTCGTACTCCTGGACCACCTTGATGGCCGAGGAAGCGATCAGTGCCAGGAGAACCAGGACGGCAATGATACCCGGGAGAACAGAGTCGAACAGGCCCATCGCTCACCTCCTTCAGATATATCTAGATTATAACCGATTTAGGCTGCAAAATCAACTGCGGGCGCCAGGGACCGGGCTCAATCTCGCGCCGGTGGGATTCCCGCTGCACGGTCGCGCACGAGGGCGGCAGCGCCGAGCACGGCGGCATAGTCGCCCAACTTGCCGGGCACGATGCGCACCCGGCCGGCGTCCATCTTTTGGATGTAGTGCTGCCGGGCGGTGACGCGGATGGGGTCGAGAAAGGCATCGTCGAGGGCCTCCACAACGCCACCACCAAAGACGACCATCTCGGGGTCGAGGAGGTTGACCACCGAGGCGGTGAGCAGACCCAGGTACCACTGGGCACGGCGTATGACGTCGGCGACCAGGGGATCGCCTTTGTGGAAGGCTTTGGCAATCACGCTGCTCGTCAAGCGCAGGGACCTGCCCTTGCTGAGCTCGGGGATCAGGCTCTCTCGCCCGGCCTGCAGCCCGAGGCGGATGTCGCGCTCGACAGCCGTGCGGCTGGCCAGGGCCTCCAGGCACCCCCGACGCCCGCAGCCGCACACCGGGCCGTCGGCCAGGACGACCATGTGGCCCAGCTCGCCGGCGGCGTGGCGGAAGCCGGTCCGCAGCTTGCCGTCGAGGATCAGCCCGCCGCCCACTCCTGTCCCGACAAAAATGCCGACCATGTCGCGGGTTCCACGGCCGGCGCCCATGCGGTATTCGCCCAGGGTGCCAAGGTTCACGTCGTTTTCAACGTACACGGGCACGCCCAGGAGGTCGGCCAGGCGCGGGCCGAGGGACACCTTCTTCCAGCCGGGTAGGTTAGGAGGATTGTATACCACCCCGGCTCCCGGGTCTACTGGGCCAGGGGCGCCGATGCCAACCCCGGCTACCTGGTCCCATTTGACCCTGGCCTTATCGGCAGCCTGTTGGGCCGTCTCGGCCAGGCGCTGGATAACCTCGTCGACTCCCTCCCGCGCCAGGGTTTTCATCTTGGCCCTGCCCACGATCTGATCCTGGCCATCGACCACGGCCGCCAACATCTTGGTGCCGCCGAGGTCAATGCTGATGGTGTGGCCGGCTACTTCCTTCCGTTTTCCCGTAGGCATACCTCTTCCTCTTTCCCGATCGGATCCCGCCAGGCACACCCTCGGCTGCCGGCCTCAGGCCGTTCTAGTCAGGCACGACCTGCCAGAAGTCGAGGGCCGACTTGGCCTCTTCCACAACCTCGTCGGGGATGCGGACGTAGACACCGCTGGCCTTGACCAGCACCGTGCCGTCGTGCAGGCAAATCTCGCCGCTGGCCTCGTATGCTCGGGTGCGGCTGCGTGTCAGCTCGCCGATCACCGTCAGCTCCTGGTCCAGCGGCACCGGCCTGGCAAACCGGATCTCCAGGCGGCCGGTCATGGCCCACACGTTCTTGTGGGTCAGGACGCGACCCATGGTCTCGTCCAGTAGTGTGCTGATGATTCCCCCGTGCAGTTGGCCGGGGTAGCCCTGGTGCTCTGGCCCCGGCCGGAAGTGGGCGATGCATCGCCCCTCGTCGTCGGTGTAGAACGACAGGTGCAGGCCGATGGGGTTGTCGATGCCGCAGACGAAACACATGCGGGAGTTGGGTTGTTTTTCCATGATGCTGCCTCCTTGTGCCGGCTGCATTATAGCATCGACGCGGGTTTTGGGCAAACCTCTCCGCTTGGCAACCCCATTCCCAATCGGCGTCGGGACACTTGCGTCCCGGGTCATCGGTTCTCCTCCATGGGCTGACTCATCCGCTTGACAGAAAAAGATTTCGGGCGCATAATATTGTCATCGTCCAACTGCACAGCGACCGGATTGCCCACTAAGGTCGGATACTGGGGCCGGAATTCGGCATAAGTCAATCCTTCGGGCATGTGATACTGAGCTTGTTCAGTATATGAACCCAGGCAGATAGGCCGAATTGTTTCGGCTACTCAATAGTTAGGCCGCGTGCGACAGTGAGGGTTATACCCGGAAAGGAAGACCCTATGTCAAACATATCTGCCGACTCAGCACCAGTGTCAGAGTCACGAGCAAAACCCTTGCTCGCGCCACACCGTATTGCCCTGGTGGTCATATGGGTTGTGACGACTGCAGCAATCGTTGTGATGCTCTTCCATAATGTCCGATCGACGGGTCAGTACAAAGAAGTTCGCTATGTTCTCCAAGTTGGCTACGTCGCGGCTCTACTCTGGTATCTCGGTCGCTCGGGACCTTCCGTCAATCAGCTACCAGAGATTAGACCACAGGTATTGCCCCGCTGGAGATTCGGCGCATGGATACCTGTCCTGGTCATTGCACTTTTGTTTGCGCTGACCCTCGTCTCCGAGCTGGGTGTCTCCATCCTGATGCTGTTGATGATGGTGGCCACCGGACCGATTCTGCTGGCCTGGCGTAGAGAGATTCGCCGGCGTTCGGTTATCCAAGGCCTTACTGTCGCCCTCATTGCCTTCCTGGCAGGCTCTCAGATGTCAGACAACGGATTTATCAGCAACCTCTTCCTTTATCTCTTGCCGGGCTTATCATTTCCGATGTACGTGGCCGGCGGGTTGCTGTATGAGCGGACTCGGCTCGGCGGGATACAACTCCTTACCGGGCAGTATGGGAAGACTGTGAAGAGTGTGCTTTGGGGCGGCTTGTTGTTCATTCCATTAGGCTTGCTCAACGCCGCCGGTGGTTCGCCAGGCCCAGGAATCACCTGGGTCACGAAGTGGTGGCAGCCTCTCTGGCTTCCCTGGTTTTCGGGGATAGCCGAAGAAACCTGGTTCAGGCTGTTTCTGATGGGATTGTGCTTCTTCTTTCTGCGACCGGCATTTCGCTCACGTCCGGCTGTGGCAGTTGTTGCCTCAGTACTCTTTAGCGGGATTACCTTCGGCATGGGGCATGGCTTTACGCTCGAAAGATTCCTTGTAACGGGACTCCTCTACGGCGTGCCCATGGCGGCTGTGTTTGCCAGGCGTGACTGGGAGCATGCCGTCGGCGCCCACTATATGGTCAATATGATCCCATGGTTGATGGTTTTTTTGGAGACCTGATGCGGCCTAACCAGCGCTTGCACCCGGCGCCGCGCCGCTGCGCTTCGCGGCGCGGGTGAAGCGCCATCGCGACCTAGGTTACAACGGTTAGCACAATACCATAGAGCAGCCATCCGTGGCAGGCGGTGGGTGCGAGTATAATGTATAATGGTAGTGTCAGGCACACCGATCCGTTCCTGCACAAGGAGGCAGAGAGGTGGAAGCAGTACTACAGGTCGAAGAGCTACGTAAGGCCTACGGAAGCGTCGTGGCCGTCGCCGGTATCTCATTCACCGTCCGAGAGGGAGAGATCTTGGGCATGGTCGGCCCCAATGGGGTGGTGAGCATGGTCATCTTTTACCCGATGCTGTTCCTGTCGGGGGCAGCCATCCCCCTCGAAATCATGCCAGCCACGATCAAGAAGGTGGCCAGCTTTCTTCCGCTGACCTACGTTGTCAAGCTCCTGCGAGGGCTGTGGTTCGGCGACTCGTGGGGCGAGCATCTGCTGGAGACGGCTGTCCTTGGCGGAATCCTTGTGTTCGGGGCTGCCCTCGCCGCTCGCTTTTTCCGCTGGGAGTAAGGCCCGGCCCGGACCTGACTCACGCCCGGGACAGACAAGAGGAAGAAAATCTGCCAGTCTCTGTCTCAGTTCAGCAGGGATCTCCTAGCTGATGATGTCAGAGGGAGCGATCCCCCGTCCTTCGCCCTGTGATACAATGGATCTGGCTCCTGATAGAGAGCCGTTTCCACCAAGCCACAGTCACGCAGGCCTGATCCAAACCGTTCGCCATGGCAATTGGCTCTTCCAGGCAATGCCCCTGGGACCGCCTGAGGTATAGCTCGCCACCGTGTACAACCGTTAACCCAACTCGTAAAGCGGGAAGACGCCCAAAGGCCGTGCGTGAGCTCTTGGCAAAGGTGAGTTGTTAGTCGGGCACAACCTGCCAAAAGTCGAGTGCGGACTTGGCCTGTTCGACCATTTCGTCCGGGATGCGGACATACACGCCGTTGCCTTCGACCAGCACTGTGCCGTCGGGCAGCCGGATCTTGCCCTTGGCCTCGTAGGCCCGAGAGCGACTACGGGTCAGCAATCAGATTGCCCGCTGTTCTACTCCTGGATCGAGGAAGAACAGCGCGCCCAGGCATGCATCGAGTGCGGCGAGTGCCTGCGCAGTACCGGTGCCGTTCCGGTAGAAAAGTGTCCGCAGCACATCGACATCCCGGAGTGGCTACAGAAGGCGCACGCCGTGCTGTGCCAGGAGGAAACCTCAGCAACGTAGCGGACAGCCCGCCCTCTTACGGTCACTGAGGCTGATCCACAAAGCCGCGCCAATCGCCACGGACAAGGTCTTGCTCTTTGTTCCGGGCGAGTGGGCCACGAACACGGTAAGCGCTTTGCCGCCGGCCGTGATTTGCGCCGCAATCGTCACCGTCTGCTCACCCACGCTGACCATGCAGAACGCTCTCGGATTCTCGATGGGACACTTGGAAAGCAGGCGATGCCAAGCAGCATCCGCTACAGCCCGGCCCGAGCCTGCGCGCCGCTGCGTCGGTGTGCCGGTGAATCCAGGGCCCGATGTACGATCGATGGCCGCCGAGCCGGGCCCGCGCTGTGGTACAGTCAATGCGGGCCCGGCCTCTTTCATAGAGGAGCTACCGCAACAGCATGCGTAGCTCCATCAGCCTCATGCCACTCGGGTCAAGGATGAGCAGGTGGTCGCCATCGAGGCCAAAGTTGGTGGCCATGGGCAGCAGGTCCAGGAATGTGGCGTCCTGTGCCATGCGGGCTTCGATGTCGGCGAACTCGCTGCAGTCCAGCGCTGTGCTCTGCACTGCGACCCAGATCGAATCGCCCTGCGCACCGTAGTTGCCCCCAAAGGCCATGCACGCGCCTGCGCCGGTGACTGTGCCGTCGGCAGCAAAGCTGATGGTTGGAGAAGCATCTGGAAAGGTCAGGGCGCTATCCCGCAGGGATGTCACCACCCAGTGGGTGCCGGCCAGCAGGTTCTGCGGTGGGGCCGCGGTGACGTTGACCCTCTTCACTTCACTGGAGATGTCCTTGGCCTGGCCCCTTGCCACGAGCTGGTAGGTAACCTCCCGTGCCGTGTCCAGGGTATCACAGAAGCTGCTGTTGAACTCGGTGATACCGTCCAGGTAGACGGCCCCATCGCGCAGGAGCGTGACCGAAGCCGTGCCGCCGCCCACACTCCAGGAGACGTTCACGCAATTGCCGACCTCGATCTGGTTGGGGGTCACATCGAAGAGATAGATCTGCGGGTCAGGGGCCGGCGGCTCCGGGGGTACGGGCTGCACGGGCTCTACCACGGTGATCTGCCGTTTCTCGGCGATGGGAGACCCGCCGGGCCAGCCTACCTCGAGGAGATAGATCATGGAGCCGGTGGCCCCGGGGGTGTACGTGGTGTTGCCACTGTTGGGTGCGGGATCCCACAGCGAGGCGCCGTTGGCGGTGAGGCGCACCCAGTCCACCTTGCCGTCGACCTGCCAGCGGATGGTGACCGTGGTACCTTTGTCGATCTGGCCGTTGGGATCGACGGTGAATTTGGCGATCCTCGGCGCTTCCGGAGCCGGCTGCACGTAGACGGTGATGGGCCAGGGACTGGGGACCGAGCTGTCGGGATAGACGACGCGCAGATAGTAGGTGGTCTGCACCTGGGGGCATTCTTTTTCGCTGCCCGTGTCGCCGGTCTTGGCGTGATCCTGCCAGTTCTCGAACTGGGAGTAGAAGTAGTAGGCCTTGACGTTCTTTACCGTCCAACTGAACACGACGCACTCGCCGGCCTTGATCTGGTCGTGGTCAACCTTGAAGTCGACGCTGGGCAGCGCCGTCGGCTTGGGCTTGGGGGTAGGCGTCGGTCCGGCCTTGACCGTGATGTTGACCTTCAAGCGCTCGCCAAAAGCCTTGCCCTGCGCGTCCACCATCTGCCAGACGCCCTCGTAGGCGTCTGCTTTTTGCGGGGCCACCAGGGGGAGCTGCCAGTCGTAGGTCTCGCCGGGCTTGATCTCGCGGGCCAGGGCCACGGGCTCGCCGGCCATCTTGGCGCCGGTGGCAAAGACCAGGCGGTAGCCGCTGGTCCAGGCGCAGGTGCCGGTGTTCTGCACCTGCCAGCCCTTGGTGAAGGACTGGCCGGGTTTCATCTCCCCTTCCTTGGTGAGGTGCTGTACGAGCGCCGCGTTGTTCACGCAGGCAGGAGCCGGAGCGGGCGCGCTGGTCGGCCATGGCGTGGGCGTGGGCAGCACCAGGGGGGTGCCCAGGTACTGCTCGGACAGGGCCGCGATGAAGCCTTCGTTCAACAGGGTGGTGATGGCCTCATCGATCCTGGCCTTGAGCGCTGCAGCTTCTCTGGGCAGGGCGATGGCATAGAGCTGCTGGGCGCCGCCGATGCCGACCACCTTGACTTCTCCTTGTCCGGCAAAGGCCAGGGCCGCCTGCGCATCCATAATCACCAGCTCGAGCCGCCCGGCGAGGAGGTCATTGACGGCGTCCTGGGCTCTTTCGTAGACAAAGAGGTTGTCCGGCGACATCAGCCCCTGGTCGATGAACCTGGTCTGTATGGCGTTCCTGTACACCGAGTTGCGCTGCATGCCGACCTTGTACGCGGCGATGTCTTCGAGCCTGGTGAGGGTGATGTCCGCGGCCTGCTGCGCCAGCGCCGCCCCCTCGTCCACCAGGTAGACGTTGGAAAAGCCCACAACCGCCTCTCGCTCGGGCGTCCGGGACATGGCCGAAATGGCAATGTCAATCTGGCCGCTCTGCCCGGCAGACAGGAGGGCGTCGAAGGGGAAGTCGATGTAGGCGACCTGCACGCCCAGCCGGCGGCCGATCTCGTCCATGAGGGCGATGTCAAAGCCGCCGATCTGGCCCGGCGCGGCGTACGACTCGAAGGGCGGGTAGTCGGCCGAGGTGCCGACGACGATCTTGCCCGCGGCCTGGATCCGGTCCCAGGAGTCGTCGACAGCGGCCGGCTCGGCTGTTGCCTCAGCCGGGGTTGGCGTTGCCTCGGGCGGTGTTTGCGTCGCCTCGGGCGCGGGGGTCGGAACTTGATCTCCCCCGCAGTTGCTGACCAGAGCCACGACGAGGACACTGCAGGCGACCAAGCCAATGGCCACCAGCGCCCTCCTCACGATTGTTGCTGTGTTGGACATTCTTCTCCGTGCTCCTTTCCAAGGATTTGCTCAATGTTTTGGGCGGCGATCCACGCAGAAGTGTGCGGCCTAGGGGACAAAGATGTTGTGGAAGGCATACCCCTGGGCGCTCAGCTCACGCAAGACAGACCCCAGTGCCTCCACCGACTGGGTGCGGTCACCGCCGCCATCGTGCATGAGCACAATCGCCCCCGGCGACACGCTGCGCACGATGTGGTCCGAGATCACTTTTGCTCCGGGGCGCCGCCAGTCCTGGGGATCCACGTCCCACAGCACGACGGCATAGCCCAGGTCGGCCGCGTACTGCTGCGTATTCGCATCGGTGGCGCCGTAGGGAGGTCGCAGAAACCGTATATCGTGGTCGAGGGTAAAGAGGTCGCCTGCCGCGTCGAGAATGGCCTGTTTTGTACGTTCCACCTGGTCCATAAAGGCCTCTGGGCTGAGACCCTCCGGTGAGGTATGATCCCAGGTGTGGTTGCCCACGTAATGCTGCCCCAGGGCCTCGACGCGGATGAGGTCCGGCTTGTTGTCAGCTTGCTGGCCCAGGACAAAGAAGGTGGCCTGGGCCACCAGCGAGACCTCACCGGTGCTGACCTTCTCTTCCTCAATCTGGACCGTGCCGTCTTCCTTGAGAGTCAGGTAATATTCCTCTTCGGCTGGCGGCACGTTCGTTCCCTGGTAGTGATTGGCCCGTTTCAGCCGGTAGGTCCTCACGAACGCGGGCACGGCCGGGGTGTCGGTGGCTACGGCCAATGGCTCCGGCTCAGTCGCCGCAGTGGTGGCTGTGGCGAGCTGGGTACTCGTAGCCACGGCTTGCGGCGTGGGCTCAGTGGCCGGACCGCAGGCGACACCGGCCAGGAACACAGCCAACAGGGCGATGATCGTTGCCGACAGAGTGTGGTGTCTGCTCACAGTTTTTCGTTCTTTCCTCGGCGGTCGTACTGGTGACCAGAGCCGGGCGGGCATCAGGCTCGTGCCCAAGGGCACAGACTGCTGGGCGGCGCCCGGCCTGGTCAATAAAACCCTGCTAGTCGCTGATGATGGCGCCGCCGGCCTCGACGTCTTCCTCCCCCACGGACAGCCGGCCCATGGCGATGCCCTCCTGGCCGGCCAGGGCGGTGTAGGCGACGTCGCGCCCGGCTTCGAGCTGAGCGGCAATGTCGTCCGCGATAGACATGGTGAACACGTCGGCCTCAAACTCGGCCATCTCCTTTTCCATGTCGGCCACCCAGGTGTGCTCGACGACGGCCACGATAGCCGAGGTGCCCGGCTGCAGCGACGCGCCCACTGTTTTCAGGCGGGCGTCGGAAAGCCCGAGTCGCGCAGCTTGGCCGCCAGACCGCCGATGGCCGCTGCTGCTGCGCCGAGCAGCAACCCGGTGCCTCCGGTCAGAATGCCGACAGTCACGCCTATCGCTGCACCGGCCGCTGCCCCCTTGCCGCCGCCCCAGTCGCCAGTCTCTTTGATGTGCAGCTTGCCCTTCTGGTCTCGCCGCAGCACGGCTGCGTCCTGGATGCCGATCACCCTTTCTCTTCTTGCCGCCTTGAGGCCTTTGAGGACCTCTTCGGCGTCGCCCTCTCCCTCAAAGGCAGCCACCAACAATTGGATCGGACCGTCAGCCATTTCTCCCTCCTTTTCTTGTGGCGCAGAAAGGGACTGCATCGCGCTGCCTGCACCACGGTCCGAACGATCAACGGCGCTCGCGACCTGGTCTCTTGACGATGGTCGCAGGCCTGACAGACCAGGAACGGGCCTGCCAGGCCTTCCTGCCGCCTATGCCTTCCGCTGTTGGAACGCATGGATGATCTGGACGCCCCCACTGACGAGGGCAAAGACCGCCGCGATCCAGAAAAAGGTCACCACCATGCTCAGCGAGGCATAGTTCACCATCAGGATGATCCCAAAGATGATACTGATGGCGCCCAGGATGCCTGCGCCCCAACCACCGCCTTTGAAGGCCATGATCAGCGAGACGGTGCCCGAGATGACGCCCTGGATGCCAAGCAACAGGATCAGGATCATGGGGAGCTGGACCGCGCTGGCGATGGGATGGCGCATGACGACGACGCCGGCCAGGATGCCCAGGATGCCGATGAAAAGCTTCCAGCCCCACGCGGAATGGTCGATGAACACGCCGATCAGGGTAAAGGTGCCCTGGATGAGCCAGTACAGGCCCAACGCCCAGGCCAACGCTGCGGCGGTCCGGGCCGGGTTCGTCAGCAGCAGGATGCCGATGAGGATGCTCAGGCAGCCGCTCAACAGCAGCAGCCACCAGGGGTACTTCTTGGTCTCGAATACCAACGCAGCTTCAGCTTCCATTCTTTTCTCCTCTCTCTTTGTGTGTTTTGTACCCATCTCTTGTTCAACAAGCCGGTGCTTGTAGGGGCCGATCGCCCATGTGCCCTACTCGCTGCCCCAAGGATCTGAGGGGGCACCTCTTCCCGGGCCGGATCGTCTCAGAGGCCCAGCAGTTGTTTCTTCTTGGCCGCGAACTCTTCGTCGGTAAGGATGCCGCGGTCGCGCAGCTCGGCCAGCTTTTCCAGCTCTTGCATGTAGGACTCTTTGGGAGCCGCGGGCGCTTGCGCCGGGTGAGCGCCGGCCGGCGGCGGCGCCCCGCCGGCCAGGGCAGCCTGTTCTTCTGCCGTCACGGGCTCGCCCTTGATGCCCAACTCCTGCATGGCCTCGTGGAGATCGGCGTCCTCGAGCTGCTCGGGCGGCAGGCCGGTGTGCTGCTCAATCCGATCCGCATCCTTTTTCGACATCTTGATGGCCGCAGCGGTGCCGGTCGCTGCCAGCACGACCATGCCCCCCACCACCATGCGCCTGCGCATGGTTCGTCGCGCTACGCGGCGCGATGTCCGCCGCGACACTCGCCTCATTCCTCCCCTCATCATCATGCCACACACCTCCTCTTCTTGTGTTTGAACCTGTGACCTCTTGGCAGCCTGGAAATCAGGCTGCCGGGGCAAGAGCTGGCTGCACCTGCTCGTCCACACCCACCGCACGGGACCGGTGGCGGTATGCCACCCAGATGGCGCCGAGGCCGAGGATGGTGACGATCCCCTCAATGACCCAGCCAAGGATAGGGATACTGCGCAGGACCACATAGAGCACCAGCCCCAACAGCAGGGGCAAAATGCGGTATTCCATGGCGCTGGGAGACAGCTTCTTGAGGATCAGGCTGCCCACCAGATCGGCCACGATGACCTTGCTCCCGTACAGGACGGTCAGGGCGAGGAACGCCAGGGCCAGGATCAGGAGGGGGAAGCCGATGCCCCACAGGATGAAAGCCAGCGTCCAGAGCGTGACCGTCCCCAGCCAGATGCCGGTGACCACCAGCAGCGCCACGAACAGGATGGCGATGGCCAGGGCGTTGAGGGCCAGGGCCGCAGCAAGCAGTCCAAAGCCGGCTGCCGGCAGCGGTTTGCGGCGCAGCCATTCAGCCGGACCCTGGACAACGGCCGGCCGCAGCCAGATGGTCAGGCCGCCCACGAGCAACAGGATCAGCAGATCGCTCAGACGTGCCACGAGCCATTCGGGAATGCCCGCCGGAGGCTCGCCAGAGGTGCCCTCATCCTGCTGCGCCAGGGGCTCAGACAAGAGGCCGGCGTTCAGGATCCTGAGGCCAGGGGCCGCGTAGCCGAGCCCATACCCGGCAGCCGGGCCAAAGTTGACGGCCAGAACGATCCCACCCGGGCCGGCCAACAGGGGCGCACGGCCGCCCGCCCCTACCCCCTCCGGCTCGACACCGCCCCCGATCTGCCCGTCAAAGGACATTACCAGGATCAAGGCATTCAGGGCGCGCCCAACCTGGGAGGAGATGTGCCCCCGGAGGCTGGCCGCCACCAGGTCGCGCCCGATCCTCGAGCCGGCCTGGCTGTCCAGCAGGAGCCCGGCAAAGTGCACGTTGCGCGCGACATCGGCCGTTTCCCCCAGCTTCAGGGTGCGACCGAGGATGTAGGTGCTGCCGCTCACCTCGCCGTTGAGGGTCACCGTCCGGCCGACGGCCACCAGGCTGCCCGAGACCGGACCGTTGACGGTGACGGTCGAGCCCACGGCCAAGAGGTCACCGTTGATCGTGCCGTCGATCTTGACGTCGGTGCCCGTGGCCAGGACGTCGTTGTCGATCACTTGCTCGCCGGGCACCGTGTCGCCCACGACGGACCAGTCGGCCCTCGCCGCGTTGGGCATAAGAAGCCAGGCGACGAGAACCACGACCAGCACCACCGACAAGCGAAGCCAGAACCGGTTTCGCGAACCCCCTGCATTCTTGTGCTCAAGGCATTCTCTCATAAGCGTCGGATTCCTCCTCTTCGCCCCGCAGACCTAGGGCTGCCAGAAGGGCATCTGGTCGTCGGCCGGGTCGTTCGTAAGGTTGGTGGCGCCCGAACCGTCGGCCGCCATGACATAGATCTCGTTGTTGCCATCGCGCCGGGTGGTGTAGGCGATGTGCGTGCCATCGGGGGACCAGGCAGGAAAGCCCTCGTCGACGTCGGGGGTGTCCGTCAGGTTCACCGGGTCGCTGCCATCGGCGTTCGTGACCCAAATGTCGCTGGTGGTCAGCCCAAAGGCGGTGTAAACGATGCGCTGACCATCCGGTGACCAGGGGCCGGCGATGGAGCCGGTCTCTCCTCGGGTCAACCGGCTCATGTTGGTGCCGTCGCGATTCATCACGTACAGGTCGCGATAGTCACCGCCGCGCGTTGAGTCAAACACCAGCGGTCCGGAGCCGGCAGGTGCGGCGCTCTGTCCCTCCGCCGTCTCTACGCCGCAGTTGAGGGTCACGGTATAGAGCTGCTGCTCCGGCGTCACCTGGCAGGCCGAGATGGGTTGGTCCTGCGGGCAGTTGGCCGAAGCATCTGGAACCCACATGGCGCCGGCCAGGCACACCTCGTCGCCCTTGCGGTAGCCCTTGACGGTGCCGGTCGGGCCGTCAGCGACCAGCATCGGGTCGGCAGTCCAGCCCTGCTCGGCCAACATGCTATCCAGGGTGCTGACCACCGCCGACGGGCTCTCGAACTGCACGCCCGTGCCGGTGATCGTCGCCTGGCAGCCGGTGCCCTTGGCGCCGGTCCCCCAATCGTCGAGGGGCTCTTCCGTCACCGTTGCAATCAGATCGTCCAGCGCGTGGGACATGGCCTGCGCCTGCCCGTTACAGACCTCCTCTGGCAAAGGCCGGACGATCCATCCCCCGCCGGCCGCCGGTGTAGAGCCAGGGGCGCACTTGCCGTTGTAGTAATCCCAGGCGTCGCAGGACGAGCCGTCCTTGAAGGTGCAGGTGCCCTGTTCATCGTCGGCCCCCGAGTTGCCCGTGAGGGCGTACTCGCCCCCGGTGATGGCGCAGTAGACCGCTGCCGGGGTCGCATAGCCGGTGACCTTGACGCCGCCCACGGGGCAATCGCCGCGCAGCAGAGCCCATTCCTCACACTGCCGGTTGTCCTCGAACAGGCAGAGGCCGAACTGCCCGCCCCCAACCCGGTTCTCGATCGTCCACGTCCCGCCGACAGCCGCGCAGTTCTC
>MTKX01023248.1_pt1 | contig 82377 bp, 60 predicted proteins | sample 1042771 | NCBI WGS metagenome assembly MTKX01 (sample SAMN06212183, study PRJNA360534) | anaerobic digester metagenome | biome: Wastewater treatment plant; material: sludge; isolation source: anaerobic digester fed with sludge from wastewater treatment plant | place: Denmark: WWTP Randers ...
CTTTGACTGCATTCATGAAGACCATCTCACCATTCCCGAAAATGTCCCTTGATTGTGCACTAGCACGTCCGGGGGGTCAAACCGGGAGCAGAGCGCCCGGAGCCACTTTGCCCCTACTTTTTCGATACAAAGGGGTTGCCCTGGATATAGAAACGCAGGGGCTTCTCAGCCCACTCGCCGGCATAGCCGACGCCAATGCGCGGCCTTTCGACGATGGAGAAAGGCTCGGCGGTGGGAGGGGAGGCGATGTAAAAGTCGTCGCTGAGGAGGTCGTGGGCGTTGAGGTCCCGATCGATGCCCATCGCCCGGCACAGCAGGGCGGGGCCCTGGGTGCGGCCCTCGACGTTCTTTACCGGCTCCAGGGCTCGCAGCAAGACGGCAGAGGCGTGGCCCTCGGGCTGCGTTACCACGTTCATGCAGTGATACATGCCATAGATGATATAGACGTAGGCGTGCCCCGGCGGGCCGAACATCACGCTCGTTCGTTTCGTCCGTCCCCGGGAAGAGTGGGCGGCGAGATCGTGCGGGCCTAGGTAGGCCTCCACCTCCACGATCTTGCCGGCGCGCTCGATCCCATCAGCCACGCGAACCAGCATCTTGCCCAGCAGCTCCTTTGCTACCAGGACGGTGTCTCGCGCATAGAATTTCCGCGGCAGCTTCTCCCCGACCATCCCCGTCCTTTGCCTTGATGCGGCACGCATGAGATTATACAGTCCAAACAATGGCAAGTCAAGAGATACGCCAGGAGAGAACCTGCGTCGCGGCATAGCCGCACCAAAAAATAAGGGGACCGGCATTACCGGCCCCCTTCTGCCCACAGCTCCCTGGCTCATGATCAGGAACGAAATCGAGAGGATGAAATCGTTTGCGTAGTTCAGGAATTACCAGGGACTGTTAGCGTCCTTGTAGCCCCAACATCACGGTTACCGTTTTGGCCATGATCGAAAGCTCCAGATAAAGACTCTGGCGCTTGATGTAATACAGATCGTACTGCAGCTTGGCCAGTGCATCCTCGACGCTGCTACCGTAGGGATAGCGAACTTGAGCCCAGCCGGTGATGCCGGGCCGGACCGCGTGCCGCGCCTGGTAGAAGGGAACGACGCGCATCAGCTCGGTCACAAACTCCGGGCGTTCAGGCCGGGGCCCGATGAGGCTCATGTCACCCTTGAGCACATTCCAGAACTGCGGCAGTTCGTCCAGGCGTGTCTTGCGCAGAATCTGCCCGACCGGGGTGATCCGGCTGTCGTTCTTGGCAGCCCACACGGCCCCGCACTCCTTCTCCGCAGTTGGAACCATCGAGCGGAACTTGTACACCCAGAAGACGCGCCCCCCCTTGCCTACCCGTTCCTGCCGGTAAAACAGCGGTCCTGGCGAAAAGAGAGCGTTGGCCAGGGCAATGCAGGGGGACACCAATGCCAGCACCACCAAGCCGACCAGCCCCACAAACAAATCAAACAATCTCTTGGCTGCCGAGGAGAGGTGCCGCGTCGGCGAATCGGCATGTGGCACGACCACTCCCAGGTTGCGCCCGGCATGTTGCACGGAGACCTTGCCGGTCAGTCGCTCGTAAAGGCTGGTCATGGACTCCAACGAGAGGCCCTGTTCCCGGCAATCGAGGAGGAACTGGAACAGCTCGGGATGGATCTGGGGCGAGTAGGTGATGGCAATGACGATCAGGTCGATGTCGTACGCCCTGACCAGGTGCAAGAGCTGATGGCGGTTGCCAAGGACGGGTATACCCTCGATGACCGCCTCCAGCTTGTTGGGATCATCGTCGACAAAGCCTATCAGCCGGTAGCCCGAGCCGGCATACGGATTGCCGTGCTGGGGCGTATCTGCCAGGGCCTGAGCCAGCTCCCGGCCGGACTCGCCCGCCCCGACGATGAGGATCCGCTGCTGAAAGCTGGGCTGGCTCAGCACCGTAGCATAGGCCAATCGCCACAGGCCGATGCTGCCCGTCACCGTAACGACAAAGAGAAGCGCCGACAGCCGAGAATCGAGCAGATCCGGCGTAATGTACGGGATGAGTAGGTAGCTGACCGTCGTAAAGACGGCAGCGCTGCCCGCGCCCCAGGCGCTGTGGCCCGCAGTGGCCGTCCGCGGCAGGTCATAGCAGTCAAAAAACAGGGTCCACAGCAACCACAAGGCCGAAAGCAGCAGCAGGTAGTGGGGGTTTTTTTGGACGGTCAACCAGGAGAACGGAAAGCCTCCGCGAGCCACCAGGATTGCCAGCAATCCCAGGTTCAAGAGCACCATGTCGACCACCGCCAGAAGCACACGTCGTTCCGAGACGGTCAGGCGCACACGCGGCAGAGCGTCGCGCCCCAGTTGTGCCGCATCCACACGCTGCTGCCAGATACTCTTGGCTGGTGAGGGTAGCACCGATCCACTGCTGTCCATTGCACCTATGCCTTCCTGTACTGCCTCCAAACAAAGATAAGTGAAAAAGTTCGGAGGAGGGGTTAGTTTCCGTGGGCAACCCTGCAAACCACGCGGACTGCGTCACAGACATGATCCGCAAGATCATTATAGGGCCGGAAGGTTAAGCACAGGTCAAGCCAGAGTTCGGAGATCGTAACGGGTTGGGTTAAAATGCAGTATATAAAACCGGCCAGTCAGACTCGGTCAAAGTCGACGTCGGCTGGTACCCAGGCATTGCCATCGCCCCGGTAGGCGGCCTGATAGCAGTCACGGGTTTCCCACCATACCAGTTGGCCCTCGAAACGATAGGCGTTGGTCCCCGGCCGGCTGCCCGCGTTCCCGTCCTTGGAAAGATACAACGTCACTGCATCCCAGTCGGCAAGATCTTTAACAGAGGGGCGTGTGTCGTACCACAATTGCCGGTCAAAGATAACGACGTGCAAGAAGATGCGCTCGTCGTCGTTGCTGATACGGACGTCCGCATAGTCCTCTGTGGGGCCAACCCGCCCAGGCCAGAAGATTGTCGCGGCGGGGCCGGGCACGTTGTAGGGAGCGTTCACGCGAGGCGCGGCAGTGTCCCGCGTTGAGGGTGCATGGTCTCCCGCCTGAGCGAGAAGCTGGGGCGAAACACCGGCCGATACGATGAGTCAGGCACTGGAAAGCAGCAAGCCAGGTGTGACACGCCAAGATCGTGCTCGCACGTCTGACAGTCCCCCTGTTTCCGTATGCTATGGTCCAACCTGGCCCGTCGAGAGAGTGCCAACAACTGGCGCCAAACGCCAGCAACTCGAAGGATACACCACCACAGCATCCAGGTCAATAGGATGATGGTCCTTCCTCGGCGCCTCGACCCTCGTGGGCCAGGACAAGCAAAACGCGCCCGGCGGGGCGCCGAGCGCGTTTTGCCTGTGCACGCACAGATGAAAGGAGATTAACGGTAATCGATGGGCAGCGTGCGCAGATACTCCGTCGTCCGTTTCTTTCCGGTCAGATCGGCAAAGGCCCGAGTGACCTGCTCCTCGGTGAGATCCATCACCGCAGCCGTCTCTTCCACGGGTACGCCGTGCTCCTGGGCATACCACAACAGGTCCATGACGTCAAATGGCAGCCGGAAAAAGAACTCTTCCTGAGAAGTGGGCGCGCTGTAGGTGTCGGTCGTTGGCGTGGCCTGCCGGATGGCAGCCGGCACCTCCAGGTATTCGGCGAGTTGGTAGACCTGCGTCTTGTAGAGATGCCGGATAGGGGCGATGTCGTATCCTCCGTCTCCCCACTTGACAAAGAAGCCCTGATCGTGCTCGTTCTTGTTAGGCGTTCCGATGACGGCATAGTTGCGCAGCTCGGCGTGATAGTAGAGCATGGCCATGCGGGTACGCTGCTTGAAGTTGGAGGCGGCCACGATCTGGAGCAGGTCCCGCGGGTTGAGGCGCCTGGACTCATGCTCTCCCTCGGGCGAGATGATGGTCAGGTGAAAGACGTTGAGTGCTTCACTCTCCAACACATTGCCGGGCAGGGCAATCCGGGCCTTGTAGCCGCTATCGTAGTGGGGAAAGACACGCCGGATGGCCTCGTCGCGCCGCTCGTAACAACCGAATCCCGCCAGCGCATCGGTCAGATCTTCGAAGACAGTTTCTACCCCAAACTGGTCCGCTAGCAGGCGGGCCAAGCTCGCGCTGTCAGGACTGGAATCCCGCTCGGGCATCATCACGCCCAGGACCTTGCCAGAGCCAAAGGCCCGAACGCACAAGGCCAAGACCACCGACGAATCGAGGCCGCCACTGATGCCCACCACCGCGCCCGCACGGCGCAGCGTTTGGCGCACATCGCGTACGAGATTGGCTGCCAACTCCTCAGTCACGGCAGCCGGGTTGACGTTCAGGACACCACGGTGAAAGGTCATGAGAATCCTCCATGCGTTGCTACTGATAGATGACCCGCAAATTGTAAGGCTGGGTGCTTCCAGGCCCGCTGTAACGATAGACCTGGATGTAGTAACGGCCGGGCGCCAGGATAGGGATCTCGAGGTGCTCGTCGACATTGCCGGGCGTGCCCTCATAGCCAACCTCGTCGAGATTGCCATTCCTCACGATCAGGTTATAATTTCGTCCAGTGGGGATGTTGGTCAGGTCAACCACCACGGAACGAGCAGCGGGTAGATCGAAGTAGTAATAATCCTGGATATCGTCCACGCCGGGAAAGGTGCCGCGGTACGTCAGGCCGGAGACTAAGGGACCGTTGGCTTCGGACAGGGCTTCGTTGTTGGGTTCGGCCTCCCACAGCACGTCCACTTGCTGCACGTTGGACCAGCCACCATAAGCCCATTCAGTCATTGCCTTGACTCGGTAGTAATACCGCGCCGCGCCGCGACCCGAGATAAAGAGGCTGGTCGCCGGGCCGCTATAGACCTGCCGTGCCATGGCAAAGGTACTCACCGTAGCCTCTTCCAGGACGTAGGTCTCGGCCCTCTCCGCGGCACTCCACGCCACGGTATAGGTCCCGACGCCGTCGGGATTCGCGACGGGATACAGGACGGGCACGCCAGGTAGCGGCGGCCAGCCTCGTATGGTCAGGGGCAGATAGGACAGCCAAATCCGGTCGTTGTCGTGCACCGTCACGGTGATGTCATCGACCTCCAGGCCGTCGTACTGGGAGGCAATGCTGCTGGTGAGGCTAGATTGCACGACACAGACCTGGCTGCCATCCACCAGGTCGTCGTCCTGGGCCACGATCGACACTGTCACCCCGACCTGCCAGTTGGCCGCCCCGAGGGTCACAGTCCTGGGCCATGCGTCACACTCGCTGTTCGAAGGGGCCAGGCCAATGGACACCGTCGCTGTCGGCTCGCTGGTCAGGGAAATGATGGCACTCCCGCGGCCATCAGGCTCGCGCACGGTGAGGTTGGTGGGGGCAACGAGGACGCCTACCCGGTCATCGTCTTCCACAGTGACGAACACGTCCGCCAGGTCAAGGCCGTGATGGTTGCCGTCGGCGCTGCTGGTGGGGCCGGTCTCGATTTTGCAGATCCTGTCGCCGTCGGCTATTGCTTCATTCACGGCCGCCACCGTGGCCGTTGCGCCGCGATCCCAGTTAGCGGCGTTCAGGACAGCCGTGGCGGGCGTGACGGAGCACTGGTTGTTGGAGGCTGCCAACGGCACAGAGACGTCGGCCGTGGGTTGGCTGGCGAGCCTGAGATTAAAGGTGGCGGAGCCCGACGGCTCGCTCACCACCAGACTCGTAGGCGCGACAAAGATGCCTACCTGGTCATCGTCTTGCACAGTCACAGTCATGGCATCAACCTCTAGTCCATTGTAGTTGCCATCGTCACTGCTCAAAGGTCCGACCTCCACCAGGCAAATCCTATCGCCGTCGACCACGGAATCGTCGATAGCTGTCACAGTGATGACCAAACCCGATGACCAATTGAGGCTGGTGAGCCACAAGTAGGCTCGCGAGATCGAGCACTCGCCTCCAGTGGTGGACAGGGGCACATAGACCGAGTGTTTCGGTTGGCTGCTGAGTCTGACGCGAAAGGTCCCGGACCCATCCGGCTCGCTGATCGTCAGGCTGGGGGGGCTAACGACGATGCCCACCTGGTCGTCGTCCTGAACGGTCACGGTCACATCTGCGGGATTGCGCCCCGCATAGTTGTCGTCGGTGCTAGTCGTTAGGCCGGTTTGGACCAGGCAATCCAAGACGCCGTCGGCGATGGCATCGTCAACAGCCGTCACGGTCGCCGTTGCACCCGCGTTCCAGTTGCCGGCATTCAGGACAAGTTCGGCAGGTGAGACCGAGCATTGGTCGTTGGAGGTGGCCAGCGGTACGAACACCTGGGCCTCCGGTTGGCTGGCAAGCCTGACGACAAAGGTGTCCGAGCCCGACGGCTCACTCACGGTCAACGTTGTGGGGGCGACGATAATACTGGCCTCGTCATCGTCACTGACCACGACCCTCACGTTTTCCGGGTCGAGGTCCCGGTAATCCAGGTCGGTGCTGCTGATGGGGCCGGTCTGGATCGTGCACTCCATATCGCCGTCGGCGATGGCATCGTCCACGGCCCTCACGGTGGCCGTCACGCCCGGGCCCCAGTTGTTGGTGTGCAGGATGGCCGTGGCAGGCAAGACCGAACACTGGCTGTTGGAGGCGATCAACGGAATGGACACCTGGGCTTGCGGCTGGCTGGTGAGCCTGAGGTTAAAGGTAGCAGAGCCCGACGGCTCGCTAACCGCCAGGCTCGTAGGCGCAACGACAACATCCGCGACATCGTCATCTTGTACCGTGACGATCACATCCGGGGGATCGATACCCCAGTAGTCCTCATCGTCGCTGATGGAAGGCGCGACCACCACGACGCAGGTCTTGCTGCCGTCGGCCACAAGATCGTCGTTGGCCGTCACGGTGATGACAGAACCCGATGACCAGTTTAAAGCGGTGAGCCACACGTGAGATTGCGAGATTCTGCACTCACCGCCAGTGGCGGACAGGGACACATAGACTGAGTATCCGGGTTCGCTGTTGAGCCAGATGCGGAAAGTATCGGAGCCATCTGGCTCGCTAATGGTCCGGCTGGTGGGATCCACGAGGATTCCCACCTCGTCATTGTCCTCCACGGTCACTGTCACGTCTTCAGGGTTGCGGCCATCGTAGTTGTCGTCGGCGCTGATCGTGGTGCCGGTCTGGATGATGCAGTCCATGTCACCGTCGGCGATGGCATCGTCCACGGCCGTCACCGCGGCCGTTGCGCCCGCCTCCCAGTTGCCGGCGTTCAGGACGAGCTGAGCAGGCAAGACCGAGCACTGGTTGTTGGAGGTGGTCAGCGGAACGGTCACCTGGGCCTCCGGCTGGCTGGTGAGCATGACGACAAAGGTATCCGAGCCCGACGGCTCGCTGACCGTGAGGTAGGTCGGGTCCACGACAAAGCCTGCCTGGTCATCGTCATGCACAGTGACCCTCACGTCCTCCACTTGGAGGCCATCGTAGTTGTCGTCGGTGCTGGTGCTGAGGCCTGTCTGGACCAGGCAATCGACATCGCCGTCGGCGATGTCATCGTCCACGGCGGTCACCGTGGCCGTCACCCCCATGTTCCAGTTGCCTGCATCCAGGCCAAGCTCGGCTGGCGAGACCGAGCACTGGTTGTTAGAGGCAAGTAGAGAAATGGACACCTGGGCCTCCGGCTGGCTGGTGAGCCTGACGACAAAGTTGCCCGAACCCGATGGCTCGCTGACCGTTAGGTAGGTCGGGTCCACGGTAACGCCCACCTCGTCATCGTCCTCCACGGTCACCCTCACGTCATCGACCTCAAGGCCATCGTAGTTCCCATCGGCGCTGGTCGTAGTGCCAGTCTGGATCGTGCAATCCATGTCGCCGTCAACGATGGCATCGTCCACGGCCGTCACCGTGGCTTCTGCACCGGCACTCCAGTTGCCAGAGTCCAGGAGAACCGTAGCAGGCCAGACTGAGCACTGTCCCGTAGTCGCAACAAGGGAGATCGAGACCGTGGCCGTCGGCTCGCTGGTCAGGGAGAGACGAAACGTGTCAGAGCCATTGGGCTCACTCACGGTCAAGGTGGTGGGAATCACGATGACCGCCTCGTCCTGGAGGATGACGGCCCCGCCATGCAACCATGCCACCGGATCTATAACTGCTTCTTCCGCCCGAATGTCTGCGCTCGAGAGCGCTCGCTGCCCGCCAAAGAGGAGCAGGGCCGCCAACACCAGCAGCCACGCCCCTGTCACTTTCGCGAACTCCCAAACCCTCCGCACTTGCTCATCCTCTCTATCCCTGAGTCAACGCGGCCTTCTGTGCCCACGATTGCTCCGAAATCTGACGGCGCACTTGGCCTGGCCGAGCAATCGCAAGCTGGCCTGCCAGGGGACCGCTCCGCCCCCCCGCGGCAAGTTTGGGATTCCCGAGCCGCAGTACTCCTGCAGTCTATGGCTTGCCATGAATATTTACTTGGATGCTACGTGCTGCTGGCGCCGCTGCTGCCCTGGCGTGCCACGTTGGATGGTTATGGTGGCGGCGGCTCTGGCGTTGCTGGGGCGAAGGGGGTTCTCCCGGGCTCCGCACCCGGCCCGCCGCTTTCGGTGCCTGCCGCCCAGCGCACAGCCCACACCTGGCTCGCTGGACTCATCGGCACGCCCACCGGCTTTCCGTCGGCGTTCATGCCCGTCTGGCGATACACCTGCACGGACCACCAGAACCAACCATCATCGCATAGGTCGAGGAGGTAACGATGTTCGCTGAGCGTCCAACTCGTGTCCCGTGTCCAGGGCACGTCGTCGTACCAGGTTTCTCCAGCGTGGGTGTAGGCCACCCGGAGCACATAGTAGGCGTCCGCGGGCAGCTCGGCACTGAACTCCCAGGCCAGGATGACCTGAGCATCCCGCGAATAAGCATGGCCATCGGGCGGAGCCACCAGCACCGGAGCCGGTAGGGGAGTGCTCGTCGCTGTCGGCTGCAGGGTCGGGCTCGCCGTTGGCGTTGGCGTGCGTGGTGGCGTCGGGGTCAAGCTAGGGGTCGCCGTCGGCCTGCGGGTACGCGTGGCAGTCGCCGTAGGCGACCGGGTGGCCGTAGGGCTCGGCGTGTTGGTCGGCGTCCACGTTGCGGTGGGGGTGGGGGTTGGGCTTGGACTCGGCTCCGCCACCGTCGCTGTTGATCTATCTGTCACCCTCGCGACCGGGTTCGGAGTCGACGACATGGGCGTCAACCCGGGGGTAGTAGGGGTCGCCTCTCCCCGAGTTGCAGTGGCGCTCGAGGTGGCAAACTGCGCCTGCGGCGGTTCGGACAACGGGCGAAGGATCAAAAGAAGCGCCACGAGCAGGACGACAACCGCTCCCCCGATCATCAGTAGGGCCCTTGGGGCCAGGCCGTTCCTCGCAGGTATCGGAGGTGAGACGTCAGCCTGTTCTTCGTCAACCGCCGCGCCTGTGGCGATCTTGTAGCGCGTGCACGTGGCCCAACCTCCGGGAAGGCAGACTTGCGCCTGGTAAGCGGGCTCGACAGCAAAGGGCCTCGACTCGGAGTGACAGCAATTGTCGGCGGTGGGGAAAAAGTAATAGTTCGCCGCATCTTCGCAACGGCCCAGGTAGGGACAGGCCTGACTGCCAATAGCGCTCATACTTGGTTCAGATCCTTCTCTCTAACACACTGGCCCACGCGCTTTGGATTCTACCGTGATCTGCAGTTGTGATGTCCTGATTTCCAACCACTGCGCACCCCGCATTATACCACAGGTTGCAGATGGCTGCCAACCAGGACATCGATGAGAAAAAGACCCCTACTGCCGCCCGGTCAAGCTGCCTGTGTCCCCACGTCCTTCGATCACGTCCACGATCCGCTGGCCAAGGTAGGGCGCCACCCTGGCCGCAAAGGCACTGTTGGGATGCGAGTCTTCGACCCCCGCCGCGTACTCGTCCAGAAGATAAAGCCCTCCTTCAGTCTCAAGCTGCCAGAAGTCCCAGACATAAATGTTGTCTCCCGGTTCGTCCCAGCTTCCGACGACCCAGCGAAAGAACTCCCGGGCCCGCGTCGCCTGAGGCTCATCGGTCGCAGTGGCCACCAGCGCCGCCCCGGTCCAAACGACGAACTGCGTCTCGGGGAACTGGCGCATCTTGTCCTTGAGCGCCGTGTACTGCAGCTTGTAGTTCTCCAGCGACTTGATGTCAGAGCTGATCTTTGGGGAGCCGGTATCGGGCTGCACGGCGCTGGCCGGGAAGCAGTGCTTCCAGATAATGACGTCATAGTCCCGGGTCAGGATTTCGAGGGTGTCCTGTTTCTTGTACGGCTTGTCTCCCGCGTGCCGGACCCAGATGTTCCAATAATCATAGGGATAGTTGTTCCAAGGGTGGCCTTCGCCGGGGTAAGCGCGTTTGGAGATGCGGTAGCTCGTCCCATGTTGAGCATTATAAGCGTCAAACCAACTGGGCATACCGCCATCCCAAATGGCGCTTCCTGTGCTGTGGTGCAGGAACACGATCTGGATCCCATCGTGGGCTGCCTCGGCGTCGCTTTCCTGGGATTGTGTTGCACCTTGACCATCACACGCCGTCAAGACAGCAGCAACCAGCAGCGCAGCGACGCTCAGCGCCATCGACACCAGAGCACGCTTACTCACTGTCGGACCAAGGATCTCCTTTCCATAGTTATGTCGCGTCAGCAATCACAATTGCGGGACTCTCACGCTCTACTCATGATAGTAGTAGTAATAGCCCTTTGGCGGCTTGGATGCCACTCGGTTCAGCACTGATCCCAGCACGTTGGCTCCAGCACGCTTCAGCTCTTCCATGGTTTTCCGTATCGCTCCACGCCGTGTCCGCCCCGCATCAACCACCAACAGCACAGCATCGGCCTCGAGCGCCAGGACAGTCGCGTCACTTACCACCGTGGGGGGCGTGTCAAAAATGATCAAGTCAGCCTCGTGCCCCAGACAATCGACAAGATGGTGCATCTTTTTCGAACCCAACAGATCTGCCGGATCGGGCGGCAGTGGTCCGCTGGTCAGCACACGTAGGTTATCGATCCCTGTCTCCTGAAGCCAACCGTCGATGACCAACTCATCCTGAAGCAGGGCATTGGTCAGGCCCTCCTTGTTGGGCAGCGAAAAAAACCTGTGCAGCGACGCCCGTCGCAGGTCGGCGTCCACCAAGATCACAGACTTGCCAGCCTGTGCCTCGACAACCCCCAGGTTCGCTGCAGTCGTGCTCTTGCCTTCGCGGGGGCCCGGGCTTGTCACGATGAGTGTGTGGATTGGGTCGTCAACTGAGGATATGCGGATGTTGGTGCGCAGGGCGCGGTAGGCCTCGGCCGTGTGCGACACAGGTTCCTCTACCGGGATGAGCTTGAACTCGCTCTCACCGTCCAAAACGCGGGAAATCGTTCCCAACGTGTTCAACTGCACAGTATGCTGCAAATCTTCAGGCGTCTTGATCGTGTCGTCCAGAAACTCGATCAGTAGTGCCCCGACCACGGCCAAAGCCAAGCCGATGCCTGCCGCCATCGCAGTCGTCATCGGCACATTGGGGCTGATTGGCTTGGTGGGCCTGTCGGCCGGCTCAAAGACTGAAATGTAGTTGGTTCGTCCCTCCACATTGTCCAGGAGTGCGCTGTAGGTTGCTCGATAGGTGTCCAATCTCTGCTGCAGGGCGGCGATATTTGCCAGGTACTGCTGGATAGCCCGAGCGCTGTTGGCCGCATCCAACCTGGCCTGTTCGGCCATGATTTCATCCTCAGTGTCCTTGATATTCTGCTCCAAGTTCGCGAGTTGGTCCTGGACAAAAGAGCGCCGGGCCCGATCCTCGGCAATTTCGTTGGGTGTCTGCAGGATCAACTGCTGCACGATGGCATCGGCCAGGGCGCGGGCACGCTCCGGGTCGGTGTCGCGGACAGCGATGCCCATGAGCTGGGTGCCAGGCACCAGCCAGGCCGAAACGTCTTCGGGACTGGGCATGTACGGCAGGTCAAGGGCCTTCATCGCGCCGCTGAGGATAGGCTGCCGGGTGACCATTTCGCGATAGGTCTGCGCCAACTGCTGGCTGATGTACAGGTCTTGGCTGTTTGGATTGGCGCTCTGCAGGCCCTGCCCAACGATCACCGTGGTGGAAGCCTGGTAGATTCGCGGTATGCGCGACACGGCGATGTAGCCAGAGACGGTCGCCACCAATGTTGAGGCGACTAGCAACCACCACCATTTTTTGAGTGCATTTAGGTATTGCTTCAGTTCCATTAAGGCCCCTTTCGGCAATTACGCAGAGCGGCCACGAAGCTCGGCCGAGCTGTGGTCGGCATGCCTTGCCCGGCGCTCAGGCAGATTCTACCACAGGCCTTTAAACTGCACCAGAGCAAAGAGGCATGCAACCTCACCCTCGCAGCCGTGCTCATTTACCGCGTTACGAGCGCAAGATAGAGACGATACGCTCTTTTCACCTCAGTCACAACAGCGACTTTGCCCTCAGCACTCACTCCTTCTGCACTGGATACACCGTAACGGGCATTGGTAATAGTCTCCGTAGCAGTAACAGCAAAGGTACGGATCAGTGACTCCCCCGGCCCAAGGCTGAGCACCGTCCATGATACGAGATCACCTACGAATGATCCGTCATCACTAGCACTGACAAAGCTGGCGCCACTGGGTAGCGCATCAGTGATAACGAGAGAAGACGCTGCCACAGAACCGCGGTTCGTAATGACCAGTGTGTAGGTGATAAGCTCGCCTGCCATGGCCTCGGCCGATCCAGACTTGAGGATTGTGAGTTCCGGCAAGGTGACGCTGATGGTGACGGTGGTGCTGTCCGTGTCCTCCAACCCGAAGGGATCGGTCACAGTCAGCTCGAACGTCAGCACACCTGCGACGCTGGGCGCCGTGAACGTCGGTCCGACAGCAGTCGAGTCGCTGAGAGTCACCGCGGCGCCGGCTGTCTGCATCCACTGGTAGAGCAGGTCGTCGCCATCCGGATCCAAGCTGCCCGAGCCGTCGAGGGTCACCGTGCCGGCGTGCACCGTCTGCGGATTGCCGGCGTCCGCAACCGGCGGCTGATTCATGGGTGGAACAAATTCATCTGCACCGATGTCCGGTGGTAGTCCCGGCACACGGGGATCACCGTCCAAGTCTTCGGTGATCCCAAGGTCGATCCCGGCGTTGATGGCTGGACTACCCGCACCTATATGATAGTCATCTTCGCCCGGATTCACAAAGAGCGGATCTAGATCGAAAAGGCTGTGGGCTCCAGTGTGGACCACGCCACCGGTCTCATTGAAGGGACTCGTCCCCAGGCCGTGATAGAGGTTATAGTCCTCGTACACCGTGCCGCCCTGGAACGCTTCGATGGCGTAGGGATAGCCGACGACAATAGTGTTGGTGATAAGTGCTGTCGTCCCGCCGTGGACCAAGAATGCTGCCGCGGAGGGATAGGCTGTACCTACTGTGGGACTCACGACGGTAAGGTGCCGGAGCCGGGCCTCGACGGCATCGGTACCCCACATCCACACCGCAGCCCCGGCAAAGGACGAGTTCCTGGCAAACAGGCTGTTGACGATGTCGACGTGCCTATACGCAGCCACACCCCCGCCTTGCTGGGAAGCAGCGTTGCTGATCACCGACGTGGCAGTCATCACGACACCGTAATCGGCTAACAGTCCCCCACCGCGCAGCCCCGAGCGGTTATTGGCCAGGATCGCCCCGGTCACATAAGCATAATTGGCCCACACACCGCCGCCGTGCTGTCCCGCCCTGTTGTCGATCACCCGGGTCGCACTCAAGACAGCTGTGCCCTCGACACCCAGCCCACCCCCGAAGAAGGTATTGGCGCTGTTGCCCTCCAGGAGGGCACCAGTGACTTCTGCGCGCCCTGTCAACCCCGTCTGGTAAAACCCACCGCCACGATAGGCGGCCCGGTTGTTGATGAACTCTGTACCGGTCATGGCGACGGTGCCAAAGATCCACAGCCCCCCGCCATTGTTCTCCGTACTCTCGTTATTCTCGAAGCGGCCGCCGAACAAGTCAAGGCGCGAACCACCAATGTAGGTCTGGTACATGCCTCCACCCTGGCGAGCAGCGGTGTTGCTCATCACTACTGTATCGCGCAATGTAAGCGCATTTGTTTGAAAAACGTACAGGCCGCCACCGGAAGATGTGGCCACGTTACCGCTCACCTCGCAATTCTCGATAAGAGGGGAGGCGGCGTCGGCGATATAGATTCCTCCGCCGTTGGTCGCAGTGCCGCCGCGGACTGTCACGCCACGCAGTACTGTGGAAGGATCAATCGTACTGCCAGTGGCAGTTACCATCGGCCCCCGGACTCCCTCGCCATCGATGAAGGTGTCAGCCGTTCCCGCACCACTGATGATGACGCCGGCCCTGAGAGTTATTGTCTCAGTAAAGGTGCCCGCCCAGACAAAGATCGTGTCGCCGGCCACAACCCTGTTGGCCAGGGCATAGGGAATGGTGCGACAGGGCGTATCTGGACTGCCACAGGTCGGGGAATCGGTCCCTTGATCGTCGACGTTGATGCTGGCCGCGTACACCCTGGTTGCATGCGAACCTGCGATGAGCATACCGATCAGTATCAAAACGAGCAAGAAGCCTTGGCCGATCAGCAAGCCGGCGATCTGATCTCTCTTTTTCTCCTCCATTGAACGCCTCCTTTGGATCACATTTGGGACTTGCTAATGTCTCTTCATGATAAGCGGCAAGTAGCCGAGTTTGGGATTCGCGAAAACGGTCGCACTAGCAGCCCTGAGTTCCCCCCCTTGCTCTTGCAGTTCGGCCGTGTTCACCAACAACAGAGGCTCATCGATGAGAATATTGGCCTTGTACCGGATGATCACCTGCTGCCCATTCAGGGGCGCATCGGTCCACGAAAGCAGATGAGATGCTGGATTGTACTGAGGAATCACCTCGGTACCCTGGACCTCGATCTCGACGGGCGCGCTCAGCCCATCGGGCAACGTGTCGGTCAAGGTGAGTTCGGCCCCGTGGCTGTACAGCTCCAACGTGTAGGTGATCTCTTCTCCCAGATACCCGAACGGCCGGTTGGCCGCCTTGACAAAGAGAGGGGTTGCCTCAATGGCCGAAATGAGCCGCTGGATGTAGAACAGATCCCCCCTTTGAAAGGCGGGAACGTCCAAGAAGGGCAACAACCTCTCCCGTGGTTCCTGAAGGATCATCGCTTTGGCGTCAAACAAGGCGATGCTGTCATACAAGGGGTTGACGATGCCCTCGCCGTACATGTGCTCCGTCTTGGTCACAAACCAATGAGGTGCAACGTAGCTGTACTCCGCGACCGCAGCCTGGACCTCGTCCTTGATGCGATCTCGCAGATACTCGCCCAACTCTGGTACAAGGAACATAAAGTTCCGGGCGACGTTCAGGGCTCGCCCGTAATCGTCGCAGTCGGGGTCTTTGCACACGAGCCAGGGATTGTCCTTGCTGAAGGTGCTTGCCCTCAGTGCCAGCAAGCGATCAAGCTGTGCGGCGACGCTCCCCGACTCTGGGTAGCCGGCTAGTTCCTCGAGCTTCAGATAGCCCAGATAGCCGGCGATGTACGCATTATGCACGTAGGGATAATCGGCCAGGTAATCGTCACCTGGCGGTGCCTGTAACCTGGCTTTGCTCAGATCGAATATGGTTCGAGCATTGCCGAACTCCTGGGCATACTTCCACAAGGCATAAAACATATGCGGTGGATAATGCCACCCCTCGTAAAAGCTCGCATAGTTACTGTGAGGCGGGTGGTTCACAAGATCTGCCTCCACTTCTGGAGGCAAGTCATACGCCTCACGAGCTACCCCGTCGCGCCAACCGATGTGCACGTACTCGTAGGGCGGGTAGTCTGCGAACTCTTTCTGCAGGTATGCCCGCACGCTTTCCTGTTGGCTGGCCGGCAGGTGGGGCAGCGTGCGGAGCAGGACATAGAGCGTGTCTCCCGGATGATGCCAATAGTCGATCAAGTTCTCTCCAACCATCCGCTCTGTTCGATGATCAAAGATGCCATGGCTCAGGTAACCCGGTCGCAGGTGGCCGGCCTCCAGAATCTTTTGCACTTCGGCCGACAGCCTTTGCTGCAGCTCGGCCGTGCTCAACGGGGTGACAGCAGCCGGCTCTGCAGCGATGGCTGGCGCAACCGGCAGAGCCGTGGCCGCGGTCGAGGTGTCGCCCAAAGCAATGACAGAATTGCTCAAGTGAAGGTATAGCCGGCCCTTGTAGGGAATTGGCGGGTTCTGATCGCCATGCCGTTCGTAGAGGCCATTTATGCTGTTGCCGGCTCCTCGATACACAGCGATAGCAGGAGAGTCGGACAGAACATGGTACATCTGCAGATAGCCAGGAATGAAATTGTTCCTCAACTCCCAAATGGTAAGCCAGTAGTTCCATTGTCTGCTTTCACTACTGCCAAAGCCCGTGCCTGGGTTGGGATTCGGGATCGTATAATCGATGCCCCCAGCCCCATTGTCGCGCCGCTTGTTCCAGTAGAGAACGTTCCCGCCTGCCGAAATCGCGATGGGTTCGTCCATCGCGTTGGCGATGGCACTCGGAGTGGTAAAAGACCGGGTGCCGGGCTTCCAGCCGGTAACGTGGCCCACTGAGATGGTCAACCCACCCGGGTGCACGTAGTGCATCGGCTGGTACAATCTACCATCCGTTCCAACCACAGGAGGGTAACGGTTGCCAGTGCCATGGGTGCCAAACCACGTGATGGGAGCGTACTCTGCCAGCCCATCCCCGTCAAAGTCATAAGTCACCTCTTCCCCGGTGGTACGGTTTAGCACGAGATAGGTCCTGCGCCACGGCTTCTCCTCATGGTATTGCAGAATGGGCTCCGCATCGACCAGGTAGGGCGGTTCCGTGTCGCGCGTTCCCAGCAGGACGTCCTCGGTGTAATCCTGCCATCCCGGATACAGATCCTCCCTTTCTCTACCCTGCAGGTCAGAGGTCTTGTTGGGCTCAAGCTGCACGCGATAACTATGACCACCGGCCAAGACGATCAGATCGCGATGCACCACCGGCCACCAGGAGTGAAAGCCGGAACCGGGCAGCTTGGCCGAGCGCCAGACCAACTCGCCGGTCATGGCGTTCAACGCGTAGGCGTAAGAGTCATTGGAGGCGAAATAGATGGTGTTGTCCTGGTAAGCAGCCGAGTACAGGATCGGGCCGTCGGTCTGATAGCTCCAGGCTAGCGTCCCCCTGTTGGGATGGGCATGGGCATAGATGGCATACATCCTTCCATCACGGTTGCCGGCATAGACCAGATCTCCCACCACGAGCGGGTTGGTCTGAAAACCGGCATGCGCTTCAAAGGTCCACAGCGCGGATCCCGTCAACGCGTCGACGGCATGGAGCTTGTGGTCCAGGCCACCCACGTAAGCCACCCCATTGTGAATTGTCGGCGAGTGTCCCAGGGGCAGTTCTGTGGCATAGACCCAAGCCACCTCTCCGGCACCTCCGGTGGCTCCGGTACCCGTATGCAGGGCATAAAGGCCCCGAGCGGTGGCGATGTACAAACGATCGTTGGCAGCAATGATCTGAGTTTTCGGAGAGATGTACGGCTCGATCGGCCGGAACCAGATAGGCTTTAAATTTCCTCTAACCTCTTCGGGGGTCCAAGAAGTCCTCTGAAGGTTTGCGCCCGCCATGGGCCACTCGGCTTCCGTTGCCGTACCCACCATGCCCAGGGCTGCTCCAGGCGTCCCCCTATCCAGACCCTGACCTCCGAGCGCCACGGCGCTATCTGCTGACCGCTGCGGCCGGACCGACGCATAGCCAGCGTTCGGGTAGCCAGTGGTCCACACGACGACAACTGCCAGAGCAAGCATGGTCAGCGTCGATCGTCTCCCTTTCATTCGACCTCCTACCTTTCGTGCCAATCCGCCAGAGTACACCTGGACCCTACCTGCTGCCTAATCCGCCTTGAGCACCAAGGGCAAATAGACCAGCAGCGGATGGGCCAGGACGACAGCAGATGCGTTGCTGCTCTCGCCATTTGAGCCAGTCAGGCGCGCTACATTCCATAGAGCCTGGATCTCGCTGGTTACAATCCGCGCGGTGTAGCCGATCGTAACCTCCTGGCCGAAGGGAGGGGAATCGCGCCAGGTCAGACAATGGCAGGTGCTATCATAAGAGGGCAGAACGCTGCTGCCTTCCACAACGAATTCGCCTGGCGTCCCGATTCCCGCCGGCAGCGTATCCGTCAAAGAAAGACCCTCCCCGGTTCCCACGAAACTCAAGGCGTAGTCGATCGGGTCGTTCTGAGAGCCAGAGGTCGGAATTGCAGTTTTCGTGATCCTGGAGAGTGCAAGTCCCCAGGCAACCCTCAACGTCGGGCGCGCCTCTTCATTCCAGGACCCCACGTCGGAAGAGTGAAAGTATTTACCGCTGTGAAAGGCCCAATCGGATTCGTACAGGGCAAGGTGCAAGGGTGCGCCCGCAGCATACGCCTCAGCCACCGCCCGGCTCACATCCCAGTCATACGGGATCCCTGGCGGCGGGGGGCCGCCATCGACGGGATCCACCCAGGTGGCCGAGATGTTGTCTCTGGCCAGGGGAGCGTTGTTCCAGGTTACACTGCTCTCCGTCCAGTATCCGTCCACGGTGAGCACCTGGATCAGGGACGGTTTGGGACCAGGATCGGCATCGTGGCCTGCGCCTCCTGTCAGGTACAGAGTCAGCGTAGCAGAGATGACGACCCGCTCGGCAGGCAGAGCATCCAGCGGAAAAGTGACATAGTATTTCGAGAAACAAGGCCACTCGGAGATGGCACCCACGTTCTGAATGTTGACGAACGTCTTCCCCGCCCAGTTCAGGTCACCCCATGTCGAAAAGTAGTCGGGCGCCGCCGGTGAACCGCAGATGCTACTGCCTCCCACGTCTGCGTCCATAACAGTTGCCCCGTTCAGACCGTGGCGTATGACAACCTCGCCCTCCCTGCTAGCCGGTGGCGGGCTGTAGGCCGGGTTTCCAAACCGCAACTGCCCCCACGTAGCCGGCTGTTCCGGCTGCATTGTCTCCGGCCACACCTGATCCTCGATGGGCGTGCCCTGGGTATCGTCTCGATCGTGCAGGACCAAAGCCACGCCCCAGATCGTTCCCTCAGCAGGGGGACCGTTCAGCCCCAGGGTGGAATATGGAATGAGGAATTTCGGCGCCCAGCCCCGATCGTCGATCTCGTCGTTGGGGTAGTTGCCAGCCCAATCTGTGGTCGAGGTGAAGGGAAGATCAGCCGCCGCCCAACCCGTTCCGTTGCCCTGGTAAGCTGCCTGATACTCCTCGCGGGAGGGTGTGACAGAGAGCTGGGCCACAAACCGGTAGGAATGGGTGCCAGGAGCCAGGCCGGCGTTTCCAGCCGTATCCAGGTAAAGTGTGGCCGCATCCCAGGCCGTGAGGTCGTCCGGTGAGGGAGACCTGTCGAACCAGAGACGGCGATCCATGGCAGCTGCTCGCACGTAGAGATGATCCTCCTGGTAGCTGAGCCGCACATCAACCGCATTGGTTGTCGGCGTCACACGTCCAAACCAGAAGATAGCCGCTTCTTCACCCGGGACGTTATAGGGAGCAGAAACCCTACGAGGCTCAGGGCTCTGGCTTTGCTGGGCGAGTACCCCACTGCCCGGGGACGAAAGAGGTCCCCGAGACTCGCCCGAAGGCAGCCCGCTCCCCGGGGATAGCAGCCAGGTCAACACCAGGAAGCATGACAGCCCCATGCCCAATCCTTTGCCGTGCCCAGTCCTGCCGTTCACTTCTGGCCCGCCCTTTCCCCCAACAGGCTGGCATAGACCTGGTCCACCTGCCGGTATGCCGTCTGCCAGGCATAGTGCTCCTTTACCCAGGCACGGCCGTGGGAGCGCAATCGGCCGTTGAGATCGGGGTTGGTCAAGAGGCGGAGCGTGGCCCGAGCAAAGCTTGGGGCATCTCCCGCAAGAAGGATGTTCTCCTCGTCGCGGATCTGGATCCCCTCCGCGCCAATGGGCGTCGACACGATGGGCATCCCCCACAGCCAGGCGTCCACGATCTTGACCCGCATGCCGCCGCCGGCGTGCAGCGGAACGACAAAGGCATCCGCCGCCTGCAGATAGGGGGAGGGATCGGCGACATAGCCGGTGACTTCGATGCGCGGATCCTCGGCCAGGGCCAACACCTCGGGCGGTGGGTTCTTGCCCACCACCACAAACCGGGCACTGGGCACCTGCTGGTGGACAATGGGCAGCACCTCGCGGGCGAACCACAGCACGCCGTTCACGTTGGGCGGCCAGAACATGGTGCCCAGGTGCAAAATCATGGGTGCACCCCCGTCCCTGTGGACCACCGGAGACACTTGCTCCGGATCGACGCAGATAGGCACGGCGGTGAACTTGCGTGCCAGGCGCTCCTGCTCCTCCAACGGAAAGAGGGCCAACAGGTGCTCCCGATCCTCCTCAGTGACGGTCAGCACGGCATCGAACGCCCGACACATGGCGGCCTCATAGCCGGCATAGGCCCGCGCCTCGCGGGCCATAATAGCCCGGCGCAGCGCATTCGGCTCGGTGTCGGCCATGCGACGGTACAACAGATAGATGGCGTTGTGCTCATCCAACAGGGTGTATGGCTGGTGAGGTGCGGCGAATTGGGCCGCCGCCCGCCCCCACCACGCCATGGAGAGCTGATCCGTATGGATCACGTCAAAGCAATCTTTACCTGCCAGCATCTGCAATGTCGTTGCCATCTCCCTGATCTGATTTCTGGCGACGAGTATCGGCAGCCCGGTGAGCATCCCATTGATACCGGCCCGCACATTGCGCCACCCAGAACGTACCATCGGCACAGGATGCACGGCGTGGCAAAGGCACTTCAGATGCTCGATGGCGTCTGGGCCGTCATCCGGCCGGACGAACGAAGCCAGTGTCACCTTGTGACTCTTGACCAGATGACGGAGCATGTGATACTGCCGTATCTTTGGGCCAGCATCCAACGGATAGGGCAGCACCATGGTGAGAAACAGGATGTGAGCCATAGGTCTCAGAATCCCATCGTGTTCTTTGAGCTTGACAGAGATCTACTGCTGCACACCTTCTCGCTACAAGCCATGTCTGCCTGCCATGAACGTTCCGCCGACCTATTGCCGCGCCGGCAACTGGCCGGGCACCTGCTAGACCATATCATGGTCGCCCCACGTAATGAACCAGTTCCTAGGATCTGTGACGAATTCGTCCGTGTATTTTTCGGACAACCTCCTCACACTCAGATGCAATGGCTGGGGGAAGAGCCTCTCAGGCACTATCAAGAATCCGCTGCTCCTAAGAGATTGGGAATAGGGCACGTGTTCCAACATCAAGCAGCAGGCCAGATCCATTCGTTTCTCTCCGAAATGCTCGACTGCTTTCGAGATCAGACAGCCACTGATTGCTGGCTCGTCAGGTATTGTCAGCATATCCACGATAAAGCCCATTTGGAGGCCAAATCTGCTCTCACATTTGAGTACGATGTAGCCCACAGTTTCTTCGAATCTCTTTGCCGTCAAGAGAGTGTACTCCTCCGTGGGGTTCTCCACGTACCGCCAATTGAGATACTCTCTGTCGCGCACTACCAAAATGCCATAGGATGCAGAGGCCCTCTCCCAAAGCCGGTCTACACCTTCGTCAAAGCGAGCAACTACCTCCAGGCGACAGTCAGTTGATGGCGTGCCTCGTCGCAACGCATAGAGTATTCCAGTAGCAGCTTGCCCCACCGGCGCTACCAGTGACAGCAGGCGCCTGTTGCCGATGCGCCTGTCGAGGACATTTCGGATGTTTAGGATCTTGGCGAACAGCGGAATCCTATCACAAAGTGTGATCCGCCCGAGCTTGTGAGTATAAACATATTGGGAGTTCCGATTGGGAAAACTATAGACCAACTGCACTCCTCGCTCGGCAGCCGCTTTGTATGCGTGGGTGGAAAGCCTCGTGAACATTCCCTGTCGCTGAAAGTCCGGATGAATCATGGAATCAAGCTGTAGGGTGCCGAGATGGATCTCTTCTCCAATCTTCATCCTGACCGGCCTCAGTGCGCACTGGCCGACAATCCCTCCGGTCTCGTCCTCGGCCAAGGTGATCGCCATCAGGCCGGTGTGGTTGTCCCTGTAATGCCATTGCCATCGCGCTGTAGGGAGATGCTTGTCGAACACCAGCTCGAAAAGCGCTCTGATGTGTTCTTCATCACCATTCCTATAAGGCCTAATCGACCAGTTGCCCTTCAAAGCCGAATCTCCTCGTCTATGCTCTGTTGCCAGACCAGCCAACTCTCAATCACAGCCTGACATGGCGGTTAGAGTTGCGTCTGGTGGCCCTACTCTGCGTGACCCTAGTATAACAGTCCAGTAGACTATTGGCAAGCTCTGTTTCCAGCTCGTGCAAAAAGGCTCTGCCCGCCCTGCCCATTTCGACCAGAGCATCCTTGTCGCTGAACAGATCGTGAATGGCCTGCGCGAGAACAGCCGGCTCGTTGGATTCGATGATGCGCCCCGTGACGTTGTCTCGAACGTACTCTGGTAGTGCTCCGACCCGGGTGACCAGCACTGGCTTCCGGAAAAGATAGGCCAGTGGTATTAGTGCCGACTGGGAAGCTTCCGAATAGGGAAGAACGATCAACCCAGCACGGCTGAAGAGATCGATTGTCTCGGCATCCTTGATCAAGTAGTTGCGCCTCTCCAGATTACCTGGGCACTCGCATTTGGCCAATTCCTCCGACAGGCGACCTGTGCCCGCTATCACCATTTTTATCTGAAACCCGTCCGATGTGCAAAGCAGACGGGCAGCATCGATGAACTCCCACACTCCTTTGTACTTTTCCAAACGCCCAAAGAGAACGACCAGGTTTTCGTAAGAGGAACTTTCCTCATCAGTCGCCCGAATCTGGCGATAGAGATCGTAGTCAAAACAGTGATGCACCAGCGGCATGACGCTCGTGCTGGCTGAGTCGGTCCTCCAGCTATCCACAATGCGCGCAATTGCCTCGCTGTGAACCACAACCGAGTCAGCGACATTCACCTCCGCTCGTCGATAGATGCCCTTGATCAGCTCCCCTCTGGCGCCTTCATGCGTGACTGCGTCATGCCGGGTGAGAACGATGGGATAGCGCCCCCGAAGACAAGACACGATGGGTACATTCCATAGATGAGGGGTGGTGATATGTACCACGTCAGGACACAGGGCCTCGATCTGTCGCAGCAGCCTGTAGAACCTTGCCGGGTTTAACGCAGAAAGGCTCAAACCGGTGCCTGAGAAAGAGCACTCTGGCAGCAGCCTGACATCTTTATGGTAAGCGCTGCTCCGAAGGGCAGCCGAGCCGACAACCCAGACCTCATGTCCGGGCTTGCTGGCAACAGCACTGGCGAGGCCGGCCGAATAGAACTGCATGCCTATCGAAGGAGAGAGCCCTATGATTGCTACTCTCATGGTCTGCCTCGTCGTTCGGTCAGAATCTTGAGTCCAGTTCTGTCAGGTCGTGTTGTCATTCTTGAGAACGGGGCATCCGCGGCTACCACACTCGATCGGACGAGGGATAGAATGGACAGCAGCCCCTTAGCCATGGTCATTGCTGTCCTTGCCATGCTCATGGACCCCGATCCAGTCCTCGAGCACTGTCTTCAGGGGCGCAAACTCGAAATCCCGGCATAAGGAGCCCAGATTCGTCGCGGTCCTGTTCAGATTCTGGTAGTGCCTCAGACGACTGAGAAGTGAGACGCCATCAATCCTGGGTTGGTTGGGGTCGAATTCCCAAGGATGCACATATACCACTGCCGGAATTCCGCCAGCATTCAGTTTTCGGATGGCCCAGCGTGTGAGCGCATATGGATACAATCGCAGATACCCACCGCCACCGACGGGAAGGGTCCATTTCCACATACGGCAGGTTGTCAGTGGGATTTCCCAGAGATCTTGGTTAATCTGATAGGGGTGTCGCGGCGCACCGGGAAACCCTCCCAAATCGTGGTATATTGGGAAAACGCTGGAATCGTATCCAAGCCCTAGTGAAGACAGGACATCCAGCGCCCAGGCCGTCTGGGGGGTGATCGAATATGAAGGGGCCCGATAGCCCACTACTTTTCGACCTACGATATCCTCCAGGATGTCGAGTGAACGCCCGATGTCCTGGGCCAACTGCTCCGGTGTCTGGGAAGTAACCAGCTGGTGTGCAAACCCATGTGAGGCAATCTCGTGCCCAGCCGCGTCAACCTGCCGAACCAGGTCCGGATGCCGCTCAGCCACCCATCCGACAAAGAAGAAAGTCGCCTTCAGACCATGCTCCCCCAGAAGTTCAAGAATTGTTTGGGTGCTCTGGAAGACACGGCTTTCGTGTGCGGGCCAGTCCTCAGTTCGCACTGTCTTGGAGAATGCCGATACCTGAAAGTATTCCTCCACGTCAATTGAGAGGGCATTTCGCATTGCAGGCACGCCTTTCTGTATAGTTCGAGACCTGAGGCTCCCATGATCTGTCCACAGGTGACCACGATCCCGCGACTGCTCGCGCCCATCTGCACTTGACGCCAGCGCGTTCTACGCATCTCATAGCGAAGCTATCCTTTTCAGCACGTACTGATGTAACGCTCGTTTCTCACTCGCATTGGTATCCCCGCGGTGCACCAGACCACGTGCCGTCCACCACAACAGCTTGACCATGGTGGAGATCGCCAGGATCATCTTGTAGATCCCGGCTGCCCCCTTCCCGTAGTGTTTGCGAAAGAAGAGTGCCTTGTGCGACAACAAGAGCTCGTACTTGTGTGGCATGACCCGATTCATGGTCTGGCCACCGTAATGAATGATGCGAGCCCCGGGCAAAACAAAGATGCTCCAGCCGGCTTGCTTGATCCGGTAGCACCAGTCTACCTCTTCGGAGTAGATGGGGTCAAAGGTAGTGTCCAGGACGCCAACTTGCTCAATGACCTGTCTCCGCACCAACATCGCCGCGCCACACACCCACCCCACCTCAAACGGCTCCTCGCGGCCTCGCATCAACAGATGAGACCAATTTGCCGACGGCCACAGCCCTTCGATAAAGGGATTGGGGAAGCGGCCAAAGGCATGTTGCCACGATCCGTCAGGGTTGATCTGTGCACAGCTCGCAGCACCGACTTCTGGTTGAACATCCATAAAGGCGACAATTTCGCCCAAGGCATTATCCAGAATCAGCGTGTCGTCGTTGAGCAGTATCAGGTAGCGGCCCAATCCCCTGTCGAGAACCAGATTGTTGTTGGTCGAAAAGCCCTGGCGGGTCTCGTTACGGATCACTGTAACCTGTGGAAAGGCTGCCTGTACTGCTCTGGCAGTATCATCGGTGGATGCATTGTCCACAACAAAGACTTCCAGAGAAAGATTGTCCGTCTTCTTGAATACTGAGGCCAGGCAAGGCAGGAGCAGCTTCAGATTATCGGCACTTATGATCGAGATAGTAAGGTCAGGCTGCATATTCCATCTCCGCAGGGAAGTTACTGGGTCGAACTGCACATACATACTCGGACAAAACTGCTCCACGACGGGCAAAGACTCTTCCCCGTTGCTTCAAGCTGGTGCGCGAGAACATGCCCAGGGAACCGTGGTGCAACAACGGAATGATAAGCATCATCCAGGGCACAATCTATGAGCGGAAGGCCTGATCCCGGGATAGGCGCGGTTGGCGGCGCAGGAGCCTCAGGCCCAGATCCTGTAGGGCCAGGGCGGCAAATGCCAGGGCCACGGCGTCTACCGGCAACCGGTAGCGCGGCATGGCCCAGGTCAGGATGTGCAGGAGAGAATAGAATGCCATGAACATCAAGATCAGGGCCAGCGGTGTGGTCGAGAATCGCATCCAGTCCCCAGGCGTACGCAACGGCCCCGACTGGCGAATGGCCAGCAAGATCCCGTAGAGCATGAAGGGCAGAAACAACCCAAACGAAATCACCCGCCCCACGTTGTGCAGCAGGTCGGTGTCCGAAGTAGGCCAGAATTCGAAATAGTCGACTACCCGGCTGACGGAGAGGAGCAGATAACGACCAGGATCGGCCAGGACGAACTCGATACCCCGTGACATCAGCTCTCGATCGAGCTGGGGCTCGTCGAGATTGCGCTTCAACAGATCCTCCGGCAGGGGTGCTGCAGTGTATTCCTGGAAGCTGGTACCATGCATCGGGTGTTGGGCGGAGTACATGGCATAGCCGGCGTTCGAGTTGAGCAACAAGAAGTCCCTGTAGACCAGGTAGTTCCGGACGGTGAAAGGAAGGACTGTCAGGATCAGCAACAAAATGGCAACTCCGACTGCGCCGAGCGTGCGCCTCCACTGCCCGCAGCGCCAACCGGCCCACAGCAACCAGGCAAAGAGGATCAGCGCCCAGGGCAGCATCGACTGTCGCAATAGGGTGGTGATGCCCAGCGCCAGCCCCAGCGCTACCGCCCGGCCCCAGGTTGGACGGTCGGCCATTGCCAGTGTCCGCTCCATGGAACACAATAAGGCAACAATGTAGTAGGTCTCGGTGACCAGCCTTGCCGCGTACAGGATAAAGAAGGCATAGAACGCTGAACAGACTGCAGCTATCAGCGGTATCGCCCTGTGAGTTGGGAAAAGCCACAGCACCAGCCGGTAGACGGCCAATGGCAGTAGCACGCCGCCCAGCACGGCACCGACCAGGCGGGCAGCCAGCGGGTGGGCGCCAAAAACCTTGTAGATGCCGGCCAGATAGCCCGTGTACAGAAAGGACCAATGCGCCGTCGGATAGCCAGCCGGCTTGCCAAAGGGATACCAGGGTCGATCAAAGCTGTATCCGTGGCCCGTTGACAGGCGCTCGGCCAGGTAGCTATAGGACGTGTCGTCGGGTGCGCCTGGAGGCGCAGGCACGTCATTGCCCAAGTAGAGGGCGACACCGATTCGTACCAGGATCGATAGACTCAATAACAGCGCCAATAGCGCTCTGCTCCGTGTGCCCGGGGTGAGGACGCGCGGTCCGGTCTGCAGGGACAAGGGTCTGTCTTGCACGTGACTCATAGCTCTACCAATCCAGGTCAGCGCAATAGCCGAGATCGATCAGGGCCTGACCGGCGATCCTTTTAAAGGTGCGCTTCTTCCCACTAGACCAGTTTTGCCAATGGCCGATGGGTCTAAAGTCCTTGGGTCTATCAACATGATCCCACACAACCTTTCCCTCCACCTTCAGAGACGATGAGCCATGTACCGCAACAGTATCGATCTCCTCAAAAGGAAACCTATTTGCCTCCAGGCCAAATCGCATACAGGCCTCCTGCACAAAAGCGGCTGGGTCTTGCACAGCATCCTCGTACCTGGCCAACCAGTACCCCTGCCTTCCGCTGTGAATGCTGTCAAAACTAAGGATCATTTCGGCGGCCCGCCGCCAACGCCTGCATACCATGGAGAACCTCAGCTGAGGCCAGGTTCTAAGCGTCGAGTGCACGACATCCCTCCCATCCCGCACAAGTAGAAGCAGGTTTTCGGCTGGAAATACGGCAAAGAAATCGGTCAGGTATTGCACGCCGGGAACCTTGACCAGCATGCGCTGCTCGGGAGGAAGGAATGAATGGAGGTAGGCGATCAATGCTGACCCAAAGAGGGGGAGGAAATCGCCATCTCCGATCTTGCCGATATTCTGCTCGTAGGAAAAAAAGAACTCCTTTTGCAGTCTTCGGATCTCTCCAGCTTGTTTCAGGAAAGGCAACTCCCAAATTTCGTTGGGGTATGCAGCCAGATCAGGGTGCAGCCTGAGCAGCTCACCCACGTAGACCGTGCCCGATCTCGGCATCACGCCGTGGAGCATTAGCGCCGGTGCACGCGTGACCCCTCTAATGGACCGGGCAGCCTCGAGAGCATGATCGCTGATGCTAGGGCCATCTGCCTTCGGGTGAAAACTCCTGGTGTCGAACATGTAGTTCAGATACTTGACCAAATCATCGCGCAGCCCCATCTGACCCCACCTGCCTTTCCTCAATATCCCTGCCGCCCAGCGCCTCGCTGTTCATCATCTGCTCCAAGGCAAGCAGGCCGCCTGCAAACAGCCAGACCATTACACTGGCCTGAAAGCCCGAGAAGCCAATGTTGTACACAAAGGGCAGCATCCAGTCAGCCAACAGCATAATGATCAGGGCGCCGGCTCCGGCCGCCAATATGCCGTTTACATAGCCGGCAGCAAAGCCGCCGCGATAGTGAGCGCGCAAGCGGATGCCAGTCCTGGCCACTTCCACGGCAAACCAGCAGAACAGCACCAACCCCACGATCCCGCCATACGAAAAGAGATCTACCCAGTTGTTGTGTGAAGAGAACACCGGGTTGACCCAGAACGCCCGTCCATATTGCAGCGGTTCCATCGCCGCATAAGGGCGATAAGCGGCCGGCCCCAACCCGGTCAGAGGGTTGCGCATGGTCACCTCCAGGACACGGGCGATCAGCGCCAGTCGAGAACCGCCACTTCTGGCCCATTCCTCATCGCCACCGGCAAACTCGTACATCGTCGAGGAAAGGATGCCTGTACTGGCCAATGCCACCAGCAGCAGGATAGCCAGCCCGCGTAGGCGCGGAAAGCGCAACCAGACAAGAACCCCTGCCGCAGCCGCCACACCCACCCAATTGGATGTACTTCCTCGCATAAGGTGCACGGCATAGATGAGCACCCCGCCGAGGACCAGCATCAGAAAGGAACGCCAGCCCCTGGAAAGCTCACGGTTGAAAAGCAACTGTCCCCCGGCGATGGAGGCCAGCGCCAGCCAGAAAGGCGACCGATGAAACGCAAAAGTGAGCATGCTGTTCACGGAGCTGCTGATCTCGGACGTACTGGGCAGAAGCTGCGGGTAGGTAAACAGGATCACTGGCAGGCCGTAAAGCGCCAGGTAGATGAACGTCAGGCGCTTCAGGGTGACCTGATCACGGATCAGGTTGCCGGCCAGCCAGAAGGCGCCTGCGGAAAAGACAAAGATAAGCCATTGCGCCACCTGGACCAGCGTAAAATTGCCTGCACGCGGCACCGCCGGATCCCAGAGTACCACGCCAATCAGGAACGACAAGAGGTTGGCCAGCAGAAAGAGAGCCAGGGGGCGGTTCATGGCCGACGGCGCAGGGGGCGCCCCGGTTCGCATCCTCTCCAGTAACCACAGAGCCAGCATCGCCGGCACCAGCACGGTGGCGAGATTCAGGGCGACGGCCGTACCGGTGCCAAACTCCACGGGCACAAACAGGGCAGCCAACATCAGCGCCAGAAGCCCTGTCGGGGGATACAAGACAATCCCGGCAGTCCCTATGGCCACCACGAGCAACACCAGCAGTAGCGCCGAGGCACGAGAGCCGAGCACTAATGCCAGGGCCAGGACGGCCGCGCTGCCTACTAGCCTGACCAGCGTGCTGCTGCTCTGCCGCCTGAACCGGTCAAAGAGCCCGGCGATGATGCCAGAGACAGGTTGCGCAGTGCTGCTGCCCTGGCGCCCGGCCCGACGAAAGAGCGTCATGGCGAACCCCTGGACAAGTCACGCAGGCCCTGCCGGTATCCCCTCTGAATGTGGGCCCCGATAATGATCCGGTAAAGCACAATGAGGAGACGAGACTGGGCTCCATGTCTTTCCAGCATTGCGGTCAACAGCTTCATGGCTTCGAGAACCGGGGAGCTGGACATTGCCGACCGTAGCACCTTGCGCAAAAGAAGACCTGGTGGATCTGTCCGGAGAGACATTGGGTGTTTGGTCTGATAAGCTGAGAAGTGGGGTCTCAACTCAGGATAGCGTCTAAAGAGCCGCACAACAGATCTGCTCGCATTCTCCGCGCGCTTACAGTTAGCCTCGAAGGATGCGAGCGAGTAGTCGTGGTGCCAGGCGATGGCGCGATAACTCTGCCAAAGGCGAAACCCCTGCAAATGGCTCCGATAGCCAAAGTCCACGTCGTCCCAGTTCGGCCAGCCCCCCGTAGGATCCTGGAACCCACCCACTGTGCAAAAGTCCTGCCGCCTGACGGTGAGTACGCCTGTCTTGCATCTCGAAAAGTGGACAAAACAGCCATCGACGTCGGCGCCCTCCGCCTGCTCAACAGCCGATTTGGTCATCATGTCGTTAGCGAATACAGATCCACTGCCGTACAGAGCACCAAATGGACTTGTCGCCGAGTCCTCGGCAGGAATCACCGCAGCCATGGCAATAGTCCTTTCGAATTCCTGTACTACCCTGACAAGCTCCTCCAGCATGCCATGCGTTGGGCAGATGTCGTCGTCCATGAATGTCAGGATCTCGGCCAGGGAGTGAGACGCACCCTTGTTCCGGGCCATGGTTGCGCCGGCATTCTCCTGCCGGTAGCAGCGCATACGAAAGGGAAAGCCACTGCAAGTCAGATGGCTCATCCCGTCGGTCGAACCGTCGTCTACGACAATGACTTCGAGTCGATGGAAAGGGTAGCTCTGTCGGGTCAAACACTCCAGGGCACGCAGCAGCGGCTCCGGGCGGTTGAAGGTCGGGATGATCACGCTGACTGTAGGCAGTTGGCTAGCCTCCATACTGGGTTCTCCGCCTGCCATACCTCCGCAATGCGGCGTCCACAAGCGCCTTGAACAGGGCGTTCCTCTTTTGCCGTACGTGCCGCCATTTGGGGTTGAGCGTCCAGTTTACGAGCCAGATCAGGTTTTTCTTTGTGATCTGTGCCACGGGCAAAAGGCCTGTGCCATGCTTCGATAGGAGCAAATAGTGGTTCCTCGTCATGTAGTAGGTTGTGAACGCCGTGTTGCCAGCTCCGCGAAGCTGCGGCTTGGGATGCCACACCCTGGCAGCCGGCACATACAGGTTCCGGAGGCCGGCGGCCCTGGCGCGGAGGCACCAATCCATCTCTTCGTGATACATAAAGAACCTGAGATCGAGCATGCCGATCCGCTCAATCATCGGACGACTCGTGAACAGGGCACAGCCTGCGAGCGCATCACATTCCGCGATCGACTCAAACTGCCCTACATCGAGCTCACCCTGTCCCCGTTGATGGGACCGAAGGCAGGAATCCAGCACGATCCCTGCAGACTGGAGGCGATGAGGCTCCTCCAGGTGGTAGACCTTGGGACCCAGAAAACCTACACGCGGTTCATGCTTGGCAGCAGCAAGCAGCGGCGACAGCATGTCGGGAGCGACGACCACGTCCTGGTTCAGTATCAGTACCCAGTCCGCGCCGTGTTCCAGGGCGTACTCCATGCCGGCGTTGTTGCCGCCGGCATAGCCGAGATTCTCACCCATCTCTAACACGACCGCCGTTGGATATCGGTCCCGGACAGCCTGGGGCGTGCCGTCGCCGGAATTGTTGTCCACTACGATGATATCCAGGCGATCCGCCGGGTATTCCAGCCTGGTCACATGCTTCAGGCATGCGAGAGTAAGTTCGCGTTGATTGTACGCAACAATGATCACTGCAACTCTCGGCATTATCAAGTGGCTCTCATGTGCGTCTTTGTATCCGCGGTACAGGATTGTGAAGTAAAGTGCTCAAACGACAGCATTGTTTTTCCACCTGAGCGCCGGGAGCGGGCACGCTGCATCGTCCAGCGCCGCTTCTCAAGAGCCGTCTGCATCAAGCCCAGAAACTGCTTCCAGGCATTGACATAGGCAGACAGATAGCCGTTCCTGACAACGTAACGCAGCAAACTGAATTCATAGCGCAGGAGGGCATGGACCGTACCCGCCCGGAAGTCGCTGTTCGCCAGGACGACCAGCCACCGGTTGCGGATGCCGATGGCGAGCTGCCACAGGTTGCCTCCGTGTCCCTCCGGATGTCCCAGGTGATAGGCTACCGCTTTGGGCGTGTAGACGCACCTCCAGCCCAATCTCTGGGCACGCCAATCCAGGTCGACATCTTCATACCAAGTAAACAGACTCTCGTCAAAGTACTGTCCGCGAAAGGCAATGTCTTCCAACATCTCGCGCCGGTAGAGAGGAGCAGCGCCCGGCGCCCCGAACACCTCGCACATTTCGTCATACTGCCCGTGGTCGCTCTCGCCCTCTCCGCGGTGGAGCGCATGGCCATTGGCCGGCATCACATGACCCGCGGAGTAGAATGTATTCAGATGCCTACCATCTGTACTCATGGCCATCAGCTTGCCCGTCACAATACCAATTGTAGGAGACAATTCCATGGCTGCGACCATCTCGTCGAGAAACCGCGGAGTCATCTCGATATCAAAGTTCAGGGGCATCAGATAGCAGCCTTGGGCAAGGCCTAATCCTTGGTTCTGGGCAGCAGCGAAGCCCATGTTGTCCGAGTTGCGTATCACCGTGACCTGGTCAAACTGGCCAACAGACCGGAGGGACTGGTCCTGGGAGGCATTGTCGACGATGATGACTTCCCAGCTCGGGTAGGTCTGCCACGCTATGGACTCCAGGCAGCGATGCAGAAGCGCGCCTGCATTATAGTTCACGATGACAATCGAGACCATCGCGTCAGGCGACATGCTCGACTCCCCGCCTGCCATTGTCCAGTCCCTCACCCCGACCGACCGCACGCATCGCGAGATCCTCAAACTCCTGGCGCGACAGGCCCAGGTCGGCCAGGAATTGCTCCAGCATGACCGGTTCCCAGGGCTTCTCCCGTTCCTTGCGCTCCAACTCCAGGGCTTCTTCGCGTCCCATCCGACCGGCTCTGATCCATCCGCTGTGGCGAATCGTAGCCCGCGTCAGATCGGGGTACTTGAGCATTTGCACGTACAGCTTGATGTCCGCTATGGCACAGTCGAGATGCTCCACTTTCCCGGCCGAGTTCCATCCCATGTGATCCACAAGCGTTGCCTTGATCTCTGCGTCAGTGACGTCGACATAGTCATATAGCTCGATGAGCTGCGTACCCGATGATGCACCAGATGATGCCCGGAAGGCCCTGCGCGCCCCAGTGTGGATAGCTGACCAGGCTCTGCGCGGCAGGCCCTGGGGCAACAACCGCGCTACCCCGTGCGAGATCTTGCTCAGCGCTGGCCGCTCGTAGCCGTAGACCAGGAAGGGAGCAGTCCGGCCATCCAATTGCTCACCACAAAGCACCTCCTTGAACAAGCCCAGTCCCCCTCCTTGAAACACCTCGGGCATACGGCCATCACTCAGATAAGTTGGCAGTTTACCGTGGCCAGTCATTACCAGTGGAACAGCAAAGGCCTGAGCAATTGCCCGAATGGTGACCTCAATGCCCCGGTTGCACGCCACGCAGAACTCGCCGGCGTTGCGCATGGTCAGACCATACAGCTCCAGCATGATATCGCGGTTCACCCGGTAGACCATGTGGTCGACGCCCGTAGCCCGCAGTGCGTTTTCGATGTTTGCACGCGCGCCTTCGGTCAAATACCCATTGTCCAACGTGGCGCATAGACACCGTAGGCCATAGACCTGGCTGCACAGATACAGCGCATAGGTGCTGTCCCTGCCGCCGCTCAACGGTACCACACAGTCGTAGGGCTTTCTGGCCTCCTTGGCCTTGCGAACGATGCGGTCCAACTGCTCTGCGCGCTCCTCTTTGGTGCGTTTCAACTCCGCGGCTAAAAGGTCGTAGGCCCTGCAGTGGGCGCATACCCCGGCTTCATCCAGCTCCACGCTGGGCAGGCTGGCTGGTAGGATGCATCGTGAGCATCTTTCAATATTGTCCATTTGTCGACTCTCTCAATGTACAGATTCCAGGCGCTTAGCCAGAATTGCCATCGGACAGCGGGTGCAGGCCACCTTCACCGATAGGAAACTGGTTACTAACCCTCGGTGTGGTCCTCCGAAACCACTGGCCAAGGGCAAACAGGCTACGCAACGCCGGGCGGCCACAGTGAGACAGCATTAGCATGCCCTGGTATTTTGGATTTGCCGGGACCAGTTTCCTTGCCTGTCTCAAGTGGCGGCGGCCGGCCTCCAGTTCGCCTTCATCCAAAATCGTCCTCACCCCGAGGTGATACAACAACCGGGCTCGTACCCCTTCGGTGAGCTCCGCGAATGGCGCAGAGCTCACCGTTTCGTCTCGCGCTGGCTCATCCCCTCTCAGTTGCTTCACAAGCAACGCATGGAAAAACCGCTCGCGCGTCTCGACCGGAAGGCTCGGAAAGAACCCGGCATGCAGGATCTTGAACCGCGCTCGTTTCACCGATTTCTGGCGCTCTCGATAGGCTGGACTCGCCGGATCGTAGCGCGAGGCGTTGCTGCTGTGGATGCGATACTTGCAGGTGGGGAGATCCAGGTAGGCAAAGGCCAACCCACGGGCTGCCAGCCGGATCCACAGGTCTTCGTCCTCGGTGCCCCGCAGCGCCTCGTCAAAGTATGGAGGGCCAATGCTATCCAACGCCGTGCGCCGCACCATGGCCGAGTGGCAGGCCAGGATGACATTGCTGAGGACCAGGTCCTTGAGCAGGTTGGCAGGATCGTGGGATGGGCGGGCGGGTGCGAAGCGGGCCAGTTCCCGCCCATCCGCGTCGCAGAAATAGCCATCAGTGTAGACGACGTCCACCTCGGGGTGAGCGTCGAGAAAGTTCGATTCGGCGGCCAGCCCACCGGGCAACAGCAGGTCGTCTGAATCCAAGAACAGGAGATAGCGACCGCTGGATACCTGGATGCCCAGGTTGCGGGCGGCGGATCGACCACGGTTGGACTGGTGGCAGTAGTGAATGCGGTCGCCGTAGCGAGCACGCAACGCTTCGCCCGTGCCATCAGTAGAGCCATCGTCGACGACGACCACTTCCACGTTCGCGAGCCCCTGGAACAGCACACTGTCGATTGCGTCCTGTACCAGGTCAACACGATTGAACGTCGGCATAACAACACTGACTAGCATTGAGCGTTCCGGTAGCGGCTGGTGACTGGCTAAAAGTGGATGCTGCAGCATTTAGCGTTTCTGGCGGAACCTGTCCAGCGTTCTCCAGTCGCGCACGGAGGCCAGGAACTCCTCGTGACTCATCCCAATCTCCTCCAAGAAGGGGGCCAGGATCGGGGGCTCGCCAGGTCGGTTCCTCAATTCGTCGTGCTCGGCTTCCAACGCTACGCTCGGCAAGCTGTCGGGCAGAATACATTGAACGCACCTCGTCACGACGTTTGCAGCAGTCACCTTGTATCTCCTTGTCTCAGCACGCGACTCTCTGGTTATAGCCGGTGTGGATATCAGGCTACGTACCCTGAGGCTGGGAGGCGGTCACCAACGGGAACTGGTCCCAATCGTGGTCGCCCATACTCAAGAACCAGTCACCAGTGGGAACCTCCCCGATGGTCCTGCCTCTGACCATGGGGACCACCTCCCTGGTCCTTCTGAACCCTTGTTGCAGAAAATGAGCCACGTATTCGGGTACGCTGCTAGCGGCAACGATCTGCTGAACGCCTGCGCGCCTGAGGTGTTCTGTAGCTTGCCAGAGCAAGCGACGGATGACGGCGTCATCGTCGGGAGCCGCAAACAGGTCGGCGACGATGCCCACCTTGGCTTCCGGTGGGGTTCCCGTGCGAGTGATCACGTACCCGCACGGCGTCTGCGCTCGCCAGGCCACGAACTTGTCATACTGCATCCAGGGTTGTTCTATGAACTTCCAGTTCAAGTAGGCAGCGTCTCTCTGCACAATCGCCGGAAAGCGCGGTGCAAGGCGGGCCCATAGCTCATCGACCTCATCCCCAAAGCGCTCGACTCTTTCCAGCGTCACGCCGTCCGTGCCAGGCCGCTGCCTCGCAAGATGGCGCAGCCGCCTGAAAAGGCTGAGGAAAGCAGCAAGAGCCGTGGCGGCGGGCCGCATGGTCAATGCCCTGGACACGATACTACCTGCACCAAGCCTGTCGTTCACGATCTTGCGCGCCCGATCAGGGGAAACGCGTATCGTCTTATGGAGCTCTATGGCTGGATTTGCAGCCTCAAAGCCCAGGTCGACGAGAACCTGGCGGCTGATGGGCGACATGCTCAAAGCCATAAAGATGTCGTGATAATCAGACTGGGCCCGTTGTAGCAAGCGTCCGATGCCGTGGCGCCGGAACTGGGGCAGCACGATATAGTCGACGCCCCAAGCAGCGGGATAGATCCCCCCACCCAGCTTGAGCGGGACGACCATCTCACAGGTCTGGCCAGCGATCTGGCCATCCACCTCGGCGAGCCAGATGGGCAGCCGAGCGCCAGCCCAGAATGGATTTTCCACAAATAGCCAGTGCCACCGCGCCGGGAACTTGTATTTGGCCCGTTCCTCGTAGGCAGTCTGCAAAAAGTGCCCTATGCGTTCTCGATCCTCGAGGGTTGCCTGCCTGATGTTGATGTCCATTGGCCGTCCGACGAGATCCGCTCTCATACCCCATCTGGTTCCCCATTCTCGGGGACATGGGACCAACTTACGTTGGGCACAAAGTAGCCGCGCTCGGTTTCGTGGCCAAAAGCCGGATCATCCACGTAGAACCACCCGCTCTGAGCGCTGGCCAGCACCATGCTATCCGTGCTGTCCACGATGCGCACCTCGGCAAAGTATCTGCCGGCCGTCAATTGCACCGGGCCAAATCGCGCCAGCACTGAACCAGACCCGGCAAAGGTCCAGGCCAGGCCGGGCTGATATGCCGAGACTCCGACTGCACACCTGGTCCCGTCGGCGCGGACCAGTGCCACCTTAACGATGGGCTCTGCGATCGTTTGGCGTGCATGGTAGTTGATACGGATCGCCAATTCCTCATCGTGGCGCAGTTCGCTCAGTGGCTGTGCTCCACAGCCGTCGAGCACGACCTCCGTCAGAGAGATCGTCTCTGACCCTTCCCCACTCTGTGGCGGCGCGCCATCCCTGTCGTCCACAGAAAAGTGCACCAGCTTTTCGTACATAGTGATGGCTGCGTCAGTATCCCCCAGGAAACGAGCCTTGCCTTTGACCAATAAAAGGGTGCGTTCACAAAGGCGCCGGATTTGGTGCATGTTGTGTGAGACCAAGATCAGGGTCGTGCCCGATCTGCGCAGCTCGTCCATTCGTTCCGCGCATTTGCGCCTGAACTCCGCATCTCCCACCGCCAGCACTTCGTCCACCAGAAGCACCTCGGCCTCCACGTGGGCTGCCACGGCAAAGCCCAGCCGTACATACATCCCCGACGAATACCGCTTAACCGGGGTGTCCATGAAGTTTTCCAGCCCGGAGAACTCGATGATCTGGTCCAGCTTGCGCGAGATCTCGCGCCGGTTAAGGCCCAGGATCGCTCCGTTGAGATAAACGTTCTCCAGCCCGGTAAGCTCGGGATGGAAACCGGCACCCAGTTCGATGAGGGCTGCCAGGCGTCCCTGCACAAGAACAGATCCGGAAGTAGGCCGGGTAATATTGGACAGCAGCTTGAGCGTTGTGGTCTTGCCCGATCCGTTGGGGCCTATGATGCCCAGTGAATCTCCCGGCTCAGCGCGGAAGCTTACGTCTTGCAGAGCCCAGATCGTCCGCAATTTGTCCTTTCGACGGCCTCGCCCTGGCCCAAGCACAGAAATCGCATCCCGAAGCGTATTCAACGCGCCCAGTCGGTAGCGCTTCGAGACCTCTCGGAATTCAACGGTACCTGTTGGCTGTTGCTCACTCATATCAGATCCGCAAACATCGGCTCGACGCGCTTGAAACACGCATAGCCGACCATGAACAATAAACAAGAGATGGCTGTGCTGCACAGCAGAGCCGTCATCTGTGGAGACTCGCCTAGCAGCAGGGCACGGCGGTAGCCGTCGATTATCCCGGCCATAGGGTTCAGAAAGTAATAGGGCCGAAGGTGTTCAGGTACCAGCTCGACCGGGTAGATAATGGGCGTAGCGTACATCCATACCTGGGTAATGAGTGGCACGACAAAGCGCATGTCTCGAAAGAAAACGATGGCTGCCGAACCAAGGAGGGTCACACCGATGGTCAGCAGGATCTGGAGGACAAGCAGAGGAAGGATCCACAGAGCGTGGACGCCCGGCCAGACACCATAAAAGATCAACATACCAACAAAAATGGCGGATGCCGCCGCGAAATCGACAGAAGCAGCCCCGATGCTGGCCAAAGGCAACACCTCCCGGGGAAAATAGATTTTGGTCACCAGGTTCATATTTGCGATCAAGCTGGGGATGCCAAAGCCCAACGAGGTGGAGAAAAAGGTCCATGGCACCAGGGCGGTGTATGCAAAGATTGGATAGGGTATGCCACCCGTGTCGACGCGGGCCAGCCGCGAGAATATCAGGGTAAAGACCACGGTCAAGACTAGCGGCTGGACGATGGCCCAGGCAACGCCGAGGAGAGACTGCTTGTAGCGCACCCGCACCTCCCGGCCGGCCCACAGCCACAACAGATCTCGATATTGGCTCAGAGTGAGCAGATGACCCATATACAAATGTTCCCTTTCTTTCCGTGTAGATTCCGCTACCGCGAGCGTATCCGCGCCCATACTGTCACCGCAACAACCATCATCAGCGCCAGCGCAGCAGCAGGCAGGAGCGGATGGATCCCAGCAGAAGAAATCTGGCTCGGAAGCATCTCGCCCGTGGTCGACGATATTTCAGTCTGGGGCTGGACAACCGTTGTGGTTGGGGTGGCCTCGACAACCTGAGTGAGCCGGGTAGGCGGCACTGAGGCCGGCAACGCCAGGGCGGGCTGTGGGTTCAGTTGCGACACCCGGCCACGGATATGATAGACCTCAGCTCCCTGAAGTTGGTTGTAGACAATATGCAGCTCGTTTCCCAGCCTTACGGCCACGGCCGTATAGTGAATCTGTGGGAGCGAAACATCTACGGGTTCCACCGGAGACCAGCCTGTCCCCTGCCAGCGCGAGTAATAGATGCCCACTACCTGATCGGCCTCGGTGCGCATGTTGGCAATGAGGTGCACCTGCCCACCACCATCGACGATCGGAATCACACGGCTATTGATACCCACCAGCTCAGTGATGAGGTGAACCGGTGCACTCCAGGTCGCACCACCATCCCTGGAAATGCGGTGATAGCGCCCTTTTGAGCCTATGTACGCTCCGTCCACATAGATCAGATGCAGCTCGGAATCCCCATCCGCCATAAGGTAGGGCGTACCCACCGAAAAGTCCTCAGGCTCCCGGGTAGCCAGTTGGACCGGCGCAAGCCAGGTGTCTCCCCCATTTGTACTGCGGGCGTAATAGACCCCAGAGGCGCCGGCGTCCACGTGATTCGCCTGCCACACAGCGTGGAGTCGACCCACCCCATCGACCACGATCTGAACCATGGAAGGGGGCCCCACCGACTGTGAGATTTGCCGATACAGCGTGAAGGGCACACTCCAACTCTCGCCGCCATCCGTCGAGCGGATGTAGTTAAGCCCTTTCTCGACTCCGCTGCCAGCATAGACAGCGTGCAATATCCCCTCGGCATCGGCTGTAATACTGGCTCCCCACGGGGTTGAGGCGCTGTTGGTAGTCAGGGCCAAAGGCATCGTCCAGTTGTGCGCCGAACCGGCCTGCCAGGATGGAGCGCTGGCGTAGTATACATTTGTCATCGATTCCCAGACGACATGCAGCCAGTTCTCGGCGTCGATCGCCACCACTGGCCACTCGGCCAGGACTTCGCCCGGCACGTAAAGGACATCCAAAGGCGTAGACCACGAGCTGCCATCCCAGCGTCTGTAAAAAATGCTGTTTCCAGTATTGTTGATGCCCTCCTCCGGCGTTACTGGCCTGCCACCTACCTCTTCGCTCCAAAAGACGTGGACAAGGCCATAGTCATCGGCCACGATTGCCGGGTGCGCGGATGCCTCGGGGCTGTCCGACAGGTTGGTATGCGAAGACCAGACGACAGGCCCGGACTGGGCGATGCCAGGGATTTCGTTCGCTAGCAGCAGGCAGAGCACTAGAGCCAATAGGCTGCCTGCACGAAGCAAGAGCCCAAAAGACAGGTATGGGTTGATGCCACGACTCATTGGGTCCTGCTTCATGTCAACCAAAGAGGGTACGATACCACCTGCGAAGTGGCGCTTTCGAGACAGCAGTCATGAACAGGAGCGCTGCTCCGATCGTCGCAGCCGTAAGTGCCATCTGAAACACTACTGGAAAGGCCAGCACTTTCGGCGCGAACTTTTGCGTGGCTCTGGCAAAGAACTCGAGCACCAAAGGATGGAGCAAGTACAGTCCGTACGTCGCGACTCCAAGTCTTTGAAAGAGCTTGGGAAACGGCAAAGAGATGGAATCAAAGGCCAAGAAACAGAAAATTAAGGCAATCGAATACAGGCTGGTGGACAGCAGGCCGGGCCCCGCACCCCATCGCACGCCAGTCGTGCGGAAGACCAACTCTGACTCGAGCAGCACTAGCACCGCCAGGACAACCAGGACAACAAGCAGGCCGTGCCTGGCCCTGGCCAGACCTTCCTTGAACCACTGAGGATGATACCCCCAGACCATGCCCAGTGAAAACGCCAAGGCGTACATCGGGAACAGGAGATCCGTTGCGGTCTGTAACACCGGCATTTCTCGCACAAAAAGATGCAGGTAGCGCACAATCAGGACGCCGAGATGCAGGACGACTGAGCCAATCAGAAGCTTCGCCGGCTTGGCCCAGGCGACGGACACCACCAGGGGGGCGAGCAGGTAAAACTGGCATAGGAGGGGGATGTAAAAGTAAACGGGGTGGGCTCCTCCAACAAAAAGGTTGATGAGATACACGAATGGGCTACGGAGATTGCCCTGAAGGGCGTCGCCGACATAGATCACTACCGACCAGATCAGATATGGGATGAGTAGAACCTTGAGCCTGGCAAGTACTGTCTTGTAGCTCAAGGTTGGTTGCCGGGATTGCCCCCCTCGTGCGGCATAAGCAATGAAATAGCCGGTCACGAACAGAAAGCTGGGCACGGCAAAAGAACCCCAGTTGCGCAGCGCCAGCACGATGTAGTAAGGCAGGGTGCCCGCCGGGTCATAACTGGCCGGAACTGCCGGAAAATAGCGATCTGCCCAGTAGTACATGGCAATGAATACCCAGCCGCCGGCGTGGGCCAGCACCACGGCAAGGATGCTAACACCGTTAAGAAGAGACAGGCGCCTGACCATGGCCTGCGCTATCTTGAGATCCTGACATAGTCGATGAGACTGTAGCCACTGCCCCAGGGATCACCGCTCTCAAAGACCCCCAGGCCAGCATTGCCGGCCAGACGCAGATAATCGGCGGCCTTCGTAGGGACGTCGACCTCCGCAGCCAAGAAATCGCACATCACGCAGTCGATGGCCACCGGGTCGGTGGCGAAAAAGAGGCTGTTGGGCACCCGGTTCCCAAAGGTCCCCCACGGCGACGGTCGTGCAGTGTTGTTCGCCAACGCCCCGAACAAGCCATCGCCGATCGTCAGCACCGTCTTGCCCGCGATGTGGGGATTGCGATACAGGTCGACCAGGGCACTGTAGTCGCTGCGATAGGAGGGCTCTTTCAGACCTGCATAGGCGTGAAAGGCAGCAGGTTTGTCAACCGTACCCAGGTGGTTCTTGAACGACAGGCTGATGCCCATCCCGCCGTGCGTCTTCATGATCGGCATATTGATCAGGTAAGTCGCCTCGACCAAGGCATCAGTGATCTTGATCGGTGGTGGCAATGGAACACCAGAAGGTGGGTAGAAGGCGACGGTAGCGTCACGGTCATTGCCCTTGAATCTGGCCTCCTGCTGTCGACATGGCAGCCGGCCATAGTAGCGTATGTTGCTATACTGGCTGGCAGCCACCAGCCGGTTGGGAATCGCCCGCACCGCGTCATAGACCCAGATGTCCTTCTCGGACACCCCGATCTGTTTTAGCCCTCGCACCACGCCATTTACCGGCTGGATCAGAGCGTCGATCTGGCCATCCACGTCATCGCACTGGAAAGCATTGTTGAGATTAACCTTGATGGCGATGGTCTGGCCTGGTTGATAGTTGGGCAGCAATGCCCGCCAGGCAGCCGCCACGGAGGAGGTTCCAGTCAAGACCACTATGCCCTGATCCACCATCTCGTACACCGCGCCCTGATCCACATAATTCCAAAAGTCGGTCTGGCCTGACCAGGATGTCGCAACCGTGTCATGGACGTGCACTACCCTGGCGCTCGAGGGTCGCGGCGACGCAGTCGAAGTGGCCTCAGTTTGGGCGGTGGGTGCAACGGTGTCGGTCGGCGAGGGAGTAGAGGTGGGCCCAGTTGTACCGGTTGAAGTGGACGCCAAAGGAGATGCAGGCTCTGGCATCGCTGCTTGTGTAGCGCTTGCGCTGGGCGAAGGGATGGCCGTAGTTGATGGTGTGGAGCCAGCCCTGGCAGTTGGGGAAGGCGACATCATCGGCTTGGACGGCCATGGCGTTTGCATACCGGTTGGTGCCTTGGAAGGACCAGCCGCGGGCGCAGTCGTCGACGGAGACACGGTCGGTGATTGTAGAGCTGTTTGCTGCACTGGTGAGCAGGCAGCAAGATGGCCCAGGCCCGCACTACCCGCCACCAAAAACAGCGCCCTCAGAAACTGCCGTCGTGACACCGCATTAGACATGCGTAATCCACAGTTGATGCACTGGTCCTCCATCAGGAAACAAAAAGCCACTCCAGATGCTTCCGGAACGCGGCCATGTCCCAGTTCTGTATCTCACAGCGACACAACCAAAAGAGGTCATTCCCAGGCTCCACCAGCCCCTGTACCGCGGTGCAGGCCACCTGAAACCCGGAATTCTGCACAATGCGCACCGTTTCATCGGTAAAGTGTTCGGTCTGTCCATACGGGTATGCAAAAGCCAGCACAGGGTGATTGATGATAGCTTCCAGCCTTGAGCGACTCTCTAGAATCTCCGCACGCTGATCCTCGGCTGGCAAGGTAGCCAACACCCGATGGGTCACCGTGTGGGCGCCCAACTCGACGAGGCCATCCTGGGCCAGGTGAAGGAGCTCGGCCCTGGTCATGGCGCGGGAACCGGCAGAGGGTGTTCTGTCAACACCGGCCCATGCGTACAGGGATGCGAGCAGGGTGTTGCGCTCCTCCTCGGTGGCGGCTCGAGCCATTTGCCGGATGGCATCGTGTGCTTCCAGGCGCTGCTCCCGGGAGCCAGTCGTCCATTTGTAGCTCTGCCCGCGCACGGACAGATGGAGGTCGTCCGGGATATCTTCGGACAGCAGCACCCGATCCAGCGCATCCCACCAGAACTCGTGGGGTTGATCAATCCACCCAGTGGTGATGAATGCCGTCGCCGGGATCTGTGCGCTCGCAAGCAGCGGATAAGCACCTTCGAACACGCTTGCATATCCATCGTCAAATGTGACGGCCACCGCGCGGCGGGGCAGCGAGTGTGCTCGCAAAGCCTCAACCAGATCGACGAGGCGCATAGGATGGCATGTGCGTCCGACATATTCCAGGTGTTGGGAAAAGTTTTCCGGCGTTACCGCGGTACCGCGGGGATCGTTAGGCACATCGGCGATGCGATGATACATCAAGATAACCGCGGCGGGGCTGAATTGCCTCTTCACACGATGCAGAATCCGTTTTGCTCGCCCAAGCCCTCGCATCACTCTCCCGCCCCCACGGGATCCACCGGTGGCTGCCCCTGCGCCTTAGCGCTCAATCCTGACATAGTCGATGAGACTGTAGCCACTGCCCCAGGGATCACCGCTCTCAAAGACCCCCAGGCCAGCATTGCCGGCCAGACGCAGATAATCGGCGGCCTTCGTAGGGACGTCGACCTCCGCAGCCAAGAAATCGCACATCACGCAGTCGATGGCCACCGGGTCGGTGGCGAAAAAGAGGCTGTTGGGCACCCGGTTCCCAAAGGTCCCCCACGGCGACGGTCGTGCAGTGTTGTTCGCCAACGCCCCGAACAAGCCATCGCCGATCGTCAGCACCGTCTTGCCCGCGATGTGGGGATTGCGATACAGGTCGACCAGGGCACTGTAGTCGCTGCGATAGGAGGGCTCTTTCAGACCTGCATAGGCGTGAAAGGCAGCAGGTTTGTCAACCGTACCCAGGTGGTTCTTGAACGACAGGCTGATGCCCATCCCGCCGTGCGTCTTCATGATCGGCATATTGATCAGGTAAGTCGCCTCGACCAAGACATCAGTGATCTTGATCGGTGGTGGCAATGGAACACCAGAAGGTGGGTAGAAGGTGACCGTGGCATAGGCGTCGTTGCTACTGAACGTCGCTACCTGTTGTCCACACGGCTGCCGGCCGTAGAAGCGTACGTCGCTATACTGGCTGGCAGCCAGCAGCCGGTAGGGAATTGTCCGCACGGCGTCGTACACCCAGATGTCCTTCTCGGACACCCCGATCTGTTTTAGCCCTCGCACCACACCATTCACCGGTTGCATCAAAGCATCGATCTGGCCGTCGGTCTCGTCACACTGAAAGGCGTTGTTGAGATTAACCTTGATGGCGATGGACTGGCCTGGTTGATAGTTGGGCAGCAATGCCTGCCAGGCAGCTGCCACGGAGGAGGTTCCAGTCAAGGCCATCATCCCCTGATCCACCATCTCGTACACCGCGCCCTGATCCACATAATTCCAAAAGTCGGTCTGGCCCGACCAGGACGTCGCAGCCGTGTCATGAACATGCACTACCGTAGGATCGGAGATCGGCGAGGGATTGGGGGGGCGGGTAGGTACAGGTGTCGCTGTAGCAGTGGGCGTAGCCTGTGCGCCTCTAACGATCGGCAAAAAGGCCCATGTCTCCATCTCTGCCGGAAACATGGCCAGTGCTTTGCGTAGGCCGAGGACACTGGCCGCTGCTGCCGACGCCCAGAGGAACCGCCGTCTCGATATCCTTCGATTCATCTTTGCTTGCCTCCCAATACAGTGTCCAGCCAGTATAGCTTAGAGAATTGGCCCCGTCAAACTTCGTGAGGCACATTTCAGCTCGCCTCTTCTTCTCCCCCCCCTCAAAATTGTCTTTTCGACCGCATGGGAGCCGACTTAGCCTGCGTCAGCAGTGATTAACCAGAGGATCTTGCTCCCTTCCCGATCCCTCGATAGATCAAACTCGGCCACTGGCAGGCCCCTGGGTCAAGGACACTCCGCCCGTCCACCACCACCGCCGTCCGCATCGTCGTCGCCACCCAGGCCGGGTCCAGCGCCAGGTACTCCCGGTGGGCGGTGACCAGCGCCGCGCAGTCGGCGCCGCGCAGCGCCTCCCCCAGGTCGTGGAGAAGGGGCACCTCCACGCCGTCGAGGACCCGCCGCCAGTCGGCGTGGCGCACGTGGGGATCGTGGGCGATGACCTCGGCGCCGCGGGCCAGGAGCAGCCGGGCCAGGGCCGCCGCCGGCGTGTTGCGCGTGTCGTCGGCGTTCTCCAGGTACGACGCGCCCAGCAACACCACCTTCGACCCCGCCAGCGCCCGGCCGGCCTCGGCCAGGGCGTCCTCGACGAGGGCCAGCATGTGCCCCGGCATCCCGTCGTTGATCTCCCGGGCCAGGGGGATGATGCGCAACAGCGGATCTGGAACGGGAGCGGATGCTTCGCTTCTCGGGTCCGCCGATGCCGGGCTCCCGGGTTGCCGATGGCCCGCTCCCTGCTGCCCGTAGGCCGCCAGCCCGTAGGCCAGCAGCCAGCTATCCTTGGGCAGGCAGTGCCCCCCCACCCCCGCGCCCGGCAGGTGCACGTTGCGGTCGGGCCGGGCGTTGATCAGGCGGCGCACCTCGTAGACGTCCACGCCCATGGCCTCGCAGGCCAGGGCCACCTCGTTGGCGAAGGCAATGTTCACGTCGCGATAGGCGTTCTCCACCACCTTGGCCATCTCGGCCGTCAGCACGTCCGTGGGCGTGATCTCGGCCTTGACGATGTGCCGGTAGAGGGCCACTGCCCGCGCCGTGCTCTCCCCGTCCACGCCGCCCACCACCCGCGGAAAATCGGTGATGAATTCCAGGAGCTTGCCGGGCATCACCCGCTCGTAGGAAAAGGCCAGGTAGAAGCCGCCATCTCCCGCCCGCAGCCCCGACTCTTGCTCCAGGATGGGCTGGACGACGTTCAGCGTCGTGCCAGGGGCCACGGTGGACTCGACGACGACCAGGGTGCCGGGGCGCAGGTGGCGGCCGGCCTGGGCGGCCACCTCGCGCAGCGACTCGTAGTGGGGCACGTGGTCGCCGTCGGTGGGCGTCTGCACGTCCAGGAGGATGGCGTCGGCCTGGGCGCACACGGAGTAATCCTCGGTGACGCAAAAGCTCTTCTTGTGGCAGGCGACGCGCTCCAGGAGGTCGGCCAGGCCCGGCTCGTCGCCCTCGAAGGGCGAGCGGCCGCCGTTCAGGCAGTCGATCTTCCAGCCCGAGCGCTCCGAGCGGCGCTGCACGCCGGTGACGGTAAACTCCGGCACGTCGGCCAGGAGGGCGGCGCAGGGAATGCCCACGTAGCCCATGCCAATGACGACAATGTTCATTGTTTCGCTCCTGGGGTCAGATAGCTCTCAACCACTGGTCTGCCGCTCATCCAAAGTGACCGGTGCGGTCCAATTGGCCGATGCGTTGGTCTCAGAAGATGCAAGCCAAGAGGCAGCCGAAGTATGCAGTGTCAACCGCCTCGCTCTTGGAGCATCTCCAGAAAGCCAGGATCCCAAGTCAAAGATTCCCGTCACCATCGTTGAACGAGCTCCTCCACCAGGTCGGCGGCCAACGATGGCCCGCCGTATTTGGCCAGATCTTGCTTCAGGCGATCTGCATTACAGCGGAACTGCTCCTCATTCAGTATCCGCTCCACGGCATCGCGCAGTCGAGCTGGCGTCAAAGTAGGAAGGGCAGCAACCAGCATTGTGAAAGTCCCTCTCCTCCAGGGCATCCGCACGAGCTCGTATGGGCCATCGCTATGCCGAAGGACAATGCCTACACCGCTGGCCTCCAGTCGGCGGCCATTGGCCTCCTGCTCGCTGTGAAAAGGGATAATGACACTGGGAACACCGTGCAAAACGCTCTCCATCATCGTGCCATACCCCCCGTGAGATATGACGAGGTCACTACGGGCAATCATGGCCGGACCGGGAACCCACTTTTTCATAATCATGTTCTCGGGCGGGGTCGCCAGGTCAGCGGGATTGAACTTGGCACCGGTAGAGATCACGATGTTCGCAGCAAAGTCCCCCAGGGCTTGAACCACCACGCTAAATAGGTCAAGACCGCTGACCGGATCGGCGCCTCCCCCAAGCGTGACATAGACCAGGGGACGTCCTCGACCAAGTCGCTCGAGCCAAACCTTCCACTCACTGGACAAAGGATCAGACCGGATCAGCGCCCCCACGTACCTCGTGGACGGGAAGCCAACCTGCACAGGATCCAGCTCAGGAATACTTGGTATCAAGAGGAGATCACCGGCCAGCAGATCTTCAGCCCTCTCGATGGGGGGGAGACCCCAATCTCGTAGCACCGGATTAAAGACGTCCCGGACATCGGGACTTACCACGACCGGCGGCGTTTCCTCCCACCAGATCAAACGAGGACAGGCAGGATGGACAATCGACTTTGTGATCTGAACCACGGGAATTCCGCTCTGCCGGCCAATGATATGCGTCAAGGGCCAGGTATCTCCGATGAGAACATCTGGCTGAAGGTGTTTGACCAGGCGCAGTGCTTCTCTGACGCTGGCGCGTACCACGCGGGGTGAGTCGAAGCGATCGCGCACGAGCTGATAGTTCATATCGGACAGGATCGTGTAGGCCGGCCCATTCTTGGTCTTTGGCTTGGGGCGAAACGGCCGTCGTGGTTCATAAACATGATACCCTGTTCTACGAACCTTTTCTGCATGCGGGCCGGCGACTGCAAAATGACATTGCCAGCCTCGGGCCCTTAACTCGCCAGCCAGCGCCAGGCAGCGACCGATGTGTCCGAAGCCGCTCCCGAGGTAGCTCGGTAACAAGAGCGCTTTCACTGCTTGTAGAACCTCACAATCTCGCCGGACCTTGCGTTGGCAATCGATGCTTCCCTTTCGCGCCTTGGCCCTGCGGACGCGCCATGCTGTGGCACAGAACCGCCGTCCACGGGAATGGGTCTACCACCTGGTCAACTGTGAAGAATTCGCTCATGAGACGAGCGAATCCGCCCTTGGACCAGTGATGTCGGTGATCTGGATGATTCCCGAGTTGCCGGATGTTTCTTCGGAGGAGCAGCAACCTCGTCAATCTGTAGGCGGGCTCGTTTGGCACGGAAAACAGGCAATGCCCGCTGTACCGCTGCGATAGGTCACTCAACAATTGCTCCGGGCAGCTCAAATGCTCCAGGACTTCAAGACAAAGGATAAGGTCAAATCTAGCCAGGCTTAGCGGCAAGTGATAGAGGTCTCCTTGCAGCACGTCGAATTTGTAGGGTATCAGCACTCTGCTGGCCATCTTCAAAGCCTCTACCCTGAGATCCAGGCCACAGCCGTAGGCAAATCTCGCATCCAGTCGGTCATAGATGCTCTTCATATCAAGGCCTTCGCCACAACCCACGTTGAGCACAACTGAGGGAGTGACGACCGCAATCAACCCGGCAATAGCGTTGAAAAAGTCATCCAGGTGTGTGACTGCAAAGGGAAGGTCAGACTGGTACTTTGCGAGATTTCCCGTCTGGTTATCTGCTAGCTTGAACGTACCCATCTTCTTTCTCCCATCGCACAACCACCCCAGAAGAAGTTGGATTGTCAGTGGGGCCGGGAGTTGATAATCCTGGTCTGAATGGAAAGCAGCCGGCGCCTGACCGATTTGTAACGGGGCTCGCCCAACTCCCCCAAGGCAACCAACAGCAAGAAGTAAGTCAGCCCGCCCACAACCATCAAGACCATGGCATCCAGGTTTCTCAGCAGCTCCAGCAAAACAACCATGCCCAAGCCAGCCAACAACGGCCGCCAAATGATGTTCAGCAGATTTGGCCATCTCCCATAATAAGAGCGAGCCAGAAACAGACGACCGGCAAGCCCAAGGCCATTGCTGAAAAACATGGCAACTGCGGCTCCGTTATAACTGTAGAGCGGAATCAGCCATAGGTTGAGCGCGATGTTGGTGCCAAGGATCAAAGCAGACAAGACCAGCAGGCGGTACATTTGATCTTCGGCCGCCATCAAGGCAGTGCCCACCGGCCCGGCAAGTACAGCAAACAGGAACGATAGGCCTAGCCAGCGCAAAGCCGTTGCACCGACCAAGTACGAAGCCCCTGAAAGCAATAAGAGTATGGGCTCGGCCAGGGCCATAATGGCAAAGACGGCTCCAAAGCCAAGGACCGCAAAAACCCCAAGAGAATCGGTATACAGCCGCCAGGAATCGAGGCGCAAGCCAATAGATTTGGCGGAAAAGGCAGGATACAGCGCTCCCACCATGCTCCCGCTAAACAGATCTAGAAAGTCAGAGACCTTGGCTGCCACGCTATAAACCGCCACTTCCTCCAGAGGGCGCAGCCAGCCCATCAACAAGAGATCGGCACGGCGGATCAAAATGCCATGGATTGAGAGCAGAGCAAAGGGCAGGGCTTGCTTGACAATGCGCCAGATGATGCTTCGATCGGGTTTCCAGGTCAAAGGCGTAAAGCGGCGATGGATCAGGAGGACAAGCAAGACCGTTCTGGGGACCTCGGTTGCCATCAAGACCAGAAGCAGGCCCAAAACCCCAGCTCCCATCCACAATATCAACACACCCATCGCCAGGCCAAGCACCGACTTGACAGAGCCAACCAGGGCATAGGTCTCCATCCGTTCATAGGCCTTGAGCACTCCACCCGCGGTTTGCCCCAGGCTCATGAAGATGAGTGTCGCTCCACTAATGCCGAGTAGGAAGAGCACCTCTGCAGGATAGTCCAGCAGTAGTGCCAGACCTACTGTCAGCGGCCAGACCACCACTGAGAATATCAACGTGACCAGCAGGCTATTGCTGAACAATGCGCTGGCTCGGTCTCTGTTCTTGGCTACCTCTCGGATGATCACATACTCGAGCCCAAAGTTGGCGAGCAGACCTCCCAGGAGAAGTAGGGTCAGCGTCAGGCTATAGGCGCCAAGCTCTTCCTGGGTTAGCTTCCGAGCGATAATCGCAAAGAATAGAACCCCCGCCAGCTTGTCGACGAGCCCTACTGTAACCAAAGAGATTGCGTTCTTGGATAATCGCAACAGCATCTAGAACTCCAGATGGCTACGCGGCACTAAAATCCAGGCGGACGAGTCTCATGAATTCATCGATCACGATCCATATCCCAGCTATCCCTCACTGGGCCCCAGGTGAACGACGCCAGTGAAGCCGTCCACCGTGATTTGTTGCCCATCCTTGATGATCCTGGTTACATGAGGGACTCTGACCACTGCAGGCAATCCATACTCCCTGGCAACTGTCGCCCCGTGTGAAAGCGTACCCCCTATTTCAGTCACCAATCCGGCTGCCGTCATGAACAGAGGCGTCAGGCCTGGATCAATGAAAGGAGCCACCAGAATTCGACCCGGAGGCATCGCCACACCGCCCCGGACCGTGTCCAGTATGTAAGCCAGGCCGGTCACTCGCCCTGGGCTGCAACCAATGCCATGCAAGGTAGTGACATTCTCCCAATCGGGCAGGTTCATCGGCATCTCTTGCCCGTCGAGGGTAACCCAGATATCGGGCGCAGTGGACTGGGTATAGACCTGGTGCTCCTGCTTGCGCTGAGCAAGCACGCTCTTCAACCCCTCGGCCACGCCGGACGGGTCTGCGACGAGTCTGCAGATCTCCTCGTGGCAAAGGTAAAAGATATCATCACATTCCGCAATCCAATCTCTTTGTTCCAGGATCCTGCCCAGGGCGAGGAACATCTTGCGCAGTGAGTTAAAGCGGCCGACCAAGCGATATTTCAGGTTCTCTCGAAGCAGCACAAAGTCCCTGTACGAAGCTACCAATCGGCCAAACAACCAGGCCCGCGGCATAGCGCCCTGAGAGCGAAAGCACTGCAGCATCTCTGCCACAGCTTGCTGCCCGGTCTCTTCTTGCCGCCGCAAAGACTCGCGCGGATCGGGCCGGTTGTGGATCAGGATCTCGCGCATCGTCTGCAGCACAAAGGAAGGGTCCTCGTCCCAGTGAGCAACGGACAGCTCGAACTCCTGCGTGCTCCGGTCCCCAAATCGAGCGACAAACGAATCCCAAAGCACCACCATGTGCGCTGCCTCGGCACAGCCCTGCCAAGCACGGATCACCTGCTCCGCCGACTCCATCGTCAAGAGAGGCTCGAGCACGCACGGGACATGCCTCGCTGCCTGGGCAAGATCCCAGATGGCTATCCCTTGTTGTACCGTGCTTATACCTTCAAAACCCGCCAACAGCTTGCCCTCAAAGTCCTGCACGGTCAAAGGGTCTTGCACCTTGCGCACCAGTTGATCCAATAGGCCAAAGGCTCCAAAAGCCATGGACGTACACTGAATGTGCAAGCCCAGCAGCTGACCCGTCTCTTTCAGCGTCTGATCGATGTGGTGCAGCAAGGCTTCGGGGTCACCATCCTCCGCCCTGTACCCCACGTGGCGGTCCGCCGCGGATTCGTTCAGCCATCGCTGTGCTTTCCTGGGCAACACTTCGGTGAACCCTAACATCTCCAGCCAGAAGGACAAGGCCCGGACCGGATCCATTACGTGCCACCGTGGTCGCCTGATGGGCAGCTCGTCGGGCATGCACAGGTGAAATTCAAAGCCGAGCACCCTGCCCAGAACCTCGGCGCTGACGCCCGGCATGTTGGCAAAGCTCGTGTAAACGCTGCCCAGGTCCATGTACATACGCCCCAGGAACAACCGCGGCGAATCGGGCCAGGCACCGCTAGGATGCTGCCATTTCCAGTGAATCGTCAGTAGCGATCGAGAGCGGTACAGTCCGGCACTCTGTAGAGCGGGCTTGAAGATTGACCAGGTCAGCGGAGAGACGACGCCCGACATAATCTCGCCGGCATTGGCTCGCGTCCACAGGCAGCGTCGCGCTCGCTCGCGGCGATTCGTGATGGGCCGGCTTTGTAGGAGCCAGAACTTTTGCGCGCTGTGCGCCCACTCAATGTCCTGTGGCGAGTTGAACAATTCCTCTACCCGGATGGCTAGCGTCTGCAACAGCTTCCAGTCTATGCGCTGGAGCTGCTCCGCATCGCCTGGGATGCCCGAGCCTGAACAGGGCACAACAACCCCTGTCTGCCTGTCGAGGTTGAGGCAAAGCGGTATCCTGGTCCCGGAAGCGACAACGTCACCCAACCCTGGGGTTGCCTCAACCACCATGTGAGCGGGATCGTTTGTCAGGGGATCCATTGTGAAAAGCACACCGGCGCAGTCGGCCGGCACCATCACCTGAACGATAGCGGCCATCCCTCCCTGGCCGTAGCGCGCGGCACGCTCCCTGTAATAGACGCGAGCCGGGCGAGATGTGGCCGATGTCCAACACTGTCGAAGTGCTTCAAGCAAGCTCGCCTCACCCAAGACATTCAGTACCGAGGCATACTGCCCGGCAAAGGAGGCGTCTGACAGATCCTCCAGCGAGGCGGAGGAGCGCACCGCGACCAGAACGTTTGCACCGTGGCGGCGGCATAGCGTTCCATACGCTTCCAGAATCTGGGCCCACAAACCGGAGGGCAAAGCGGCGGGCAAGAGCGGCTCTCCTGCCTGAAAGAAGTGGTCGCTTTCAGCGGCTCCCGAGTCAGGTCGGACTGACGTGCAAAAGTCGTCATACGCTTCGGCCGTGACGCAGAAAGCGTCGGGGACGGGGAGGCCGGCCCTGGCCAACCGTGCCAGGTTGGCCGCTTTTGAACCCACCAGTGCAGACGACGGGGTCTGGGTGCCGTCGAGCCAGACGATATAGTTCTTGGTTTCCATCACCTTGATCAAATCGGCTTGTTCCACAACCATCGGAGAGGCCGTGTGTTCCAAATAGAATTGGCCAGGTCACTGGTCAGCCAGCGCGCGAGCCGTGGATGCAACAGCACGTGCAAGAAGAGGCGAGGCAGGCCCGCTCGATAGAGCCGAATCCAGAACCGGAACAATGGTTTGCTATGATCGTGCCAGTTCCTGGTATAGATCTGGCGTGCCTTGTCCTTGATAAGTCCGTCTTCCCTGGCCTGCTGATACAAGGGTGTACCCGGAAAGAGCATCAGGGAGTAAATGGGGTTATTCCAGGGCTTTGATAAGCTCGCCGCCAGGCGAAGCGTCTCCAGAGTCTCGTCCAGAGTCTCGTATGGATTGTCGATGATGAACTGGTACGAAGGAGCATGTGACATCCGCGCGCGATATGCTTCAATAAGCGCGATGGCATCCAACAACTTGTCGTGGAATCGGCCGCGATTGTACATCCTGGCTATGCGCGGGCTGATAGTCTCGACCCCCATCAAGATCTTGGCGCAGCCCCCCTCGAGCAGGGTGTCCATCTTGTCCGCTTCGATGGTGAGGGGGCTGCACTGGCAAGCAAACGGGACATCGAACTCGGCTCGATAGCTCCTGCAGAAGGTTTGGAGCTTTTCTTGGGGTTGAGCTGTAAAATTGTCGTCCACCATTGTCACAAAAGCCAGGGGTGCGACTTGGCGCTGAATCATCTTCAGCTCGGCCAAGACACTGGTGACGCTGCGGAATCGTAGCCGTTTCTGGCCCGGATAGAGGCGCGCATAGACACTGTTGCAGCAGTACGTGCAGGCATACGGGCATCCCCTGCTGGTCATGATCGGGTAGTGGATCCCCTTCTTGTGGGCGCGAAAGCGTTCGCCGGTGTACTGTACGAGGTACTCTACAGTTAGTAGCTTGACGGTGTCCCCGTCCCTGATAAAGTGGTCTTGACAACTGTAGTCGGGTAACGGCAACTCGTCCAGGTTTTGTCGCAAAGGTCTTAGGGGGTTGCGTATCAGCCCTTCTGCATGTCGAAACCAGAAGTTCCTGATTGTAAGGTGCGGCCGGCGACTTTCCAGGCAATCGGCCAGCTCGAGCAAAGCATCTTCTCCCTCGCCCAGGCAGACAATATCCGCATATTCGAGGCACTCTTCCGGCTCGACTGTGGGATGAACCCCGCCCCAGACAATGGGCGCGGAAACCGGCAGATTCTTGAGGTGCCGGGTAACACTGATGGCTTGCATGACCTGATTCGTCATCAGCGACAGCCCAATCAGATCCGAGCCTGAACAAAGCGCTCCCACCTGGTCGAGCAACCCGTCGGAGTACTCTATATCAAACTTGTGTGCTCTGCTGCCGCCAGCAGTCTTGGGAGGCAGGAAAAGGCACTGCACATGATGCCCGGCCTGGCACAGGCAGGCCGAGAGAACGCGGACGCCGACACAGTACAGCTCCTGGTCGACCGATATCAAGGTGATCTTCATGGCTTAACATTCCTGAAGCATGATGCTAGCGCGCGGCACTCGCCGTTGAATTCTTTCGGCAACACGCGGGCAGTGCCACACATGACGGCGCGAGTCACAAGCGGACAACCAATCGTTCGGTAATCAACCTCGAGTTGCCAGGACCCTCAGTAACGTCTCGGTATCCCCTGGCCGTGATGACAAAGCCATCTGGCACCGGGCAGCCGGCGCTCAACAGGGCGCCAAGGCTGCGGCTTCGCCGACGAGGGCCCGATCCTCTAGCGTGATCTTGCAGGACGCGCACGTACACGGGCACCCAGCCCTCCACGTCACCGTCCATCGTCGCGCCTGAGTTGAGCAGAACCCCAGCGCACCCACAACCGATTGCGAAGCCCGCGACGGATCAACCCCAGCCGGTCATACACCAGCAGGCCCCAGATCAACGGAAGCGAGAAAGCGGGGGTGTTGTACCGCAAGCTGTTCAACATCTCCGGACCGGACAGCCGATCCAGTTGGTTCAACGTATTGTCCCAGGCTGCTTCACCGCGCTGCCACTCCAGATCGGCGAGCATGACGGCCTTGCGGTAGCCGGCCCCATTCCTGGCAAACCACATCTTCTCATAGTCTTGTAACCCAGATCGACTCAAGTCCCCCCTGCGAAACGCGCGCACCGCAACCTGACCACACAACTGCCCATTTAGCAAGGCTGGTTCCACCCCCATACAAGCCCAGGGCGTTGCCTGCCCGGCAGCATCGCCGACCCGCATCAAGCCATCGCAAGCCAGGCGTTTCACCGGGCCTAACGGGATGGAGCCAAGGTGCGCACCCTCCCTTTTGGAGGCCTGCATTATTTCGGCATACGGGTGGAATTCCTGTACAGCTCGCTCAAATCCCTGGCGGCATTCTAGCGCTGGAAATCTGGACAAGTTCGTGAGTTGAGCGAATCCAAAACTGGCTTGCCGTGCACTCAGGGGGTAAAACCAACCGCCCCCATTCCCATGACGAGGGTTCCCAGTCAAGAAGAGAGCCACGCCCTCCTGATCCGCTGGAACGTTGCAGTCCCCAAAGACCTGTCCATAGCTGTGGCTGTACATGGGTGGCAAGGCGTACCCCAATTGCCTGGCGCTGAAATGTGCGATGCCAGACGCATCGATCAGCAAGCGGGAGACAACCTCACCTCCATCCTGTAGACCAACCCGCCAGCCCACGGCCTCACGGGCCAGGTGCCTGGCTTGCAGTGGCAAATGGGCAAAGGTCGAATACGTCCGCAAATGCTCATACAATTGCCTGCACGCTGACCTGTAATCCAGTACGACCAATGGCGTGCCGTCGAAACGGCGCAAAACCTGACCCCCAGAGCGGGTACGCAGAGCGAAGCTATGGTAGCGCGCCACGATGCTCTCCTCCAGGCCAAATTGCTGGACAGTATCGAGGAATGTCAATGGCATGGATTGATTTGAGCCAATGTCCCGATCGATCAAGATTACGCTCGCGTCGCCCTGGGAGGCGATGACCAAGCCCGCTGTGAGCCCTGCCAGACCCCCACCAACAATCGCTATGTCACATGGGTACGACCGACTCTCGCTAATGTGCAACGGGGGACCTCCTGTGCTCTAGCAGCAACCGTGCAGCAGCAAAGCCCGACTCCATTGCCTGAGGCACACATGGGCCTTCCGGCTGAACAGAGTCTCCCACACAAAATAGGTTTGGAATTGGTGTGCGGACTGGATATCTACGCTGGCCCAACGCCGGCGAAACACCAAAGACGTAGGGATGCAAGCCAAATTCCTGAAAGTAGCGCTCTGGCGAGTACACCTTGTACGCCGTCACGCACTCGGAGAATCGAGGCCAGAGGCGATCAAGGCCGACTGCCATGATCTGCCGTACCTGGCGATCAAGCACCTCGGGAGAGATATCGCCACGAGGGTAGTAGAATTGCAGAGTTGCTCTGTGTTGTCCATCGTGTTCGTGGAGTATCTGGGTAGGAACGTACAAGATGAACATCGATTGGGACGGGAAGTGCCCATCTTCCAAGCACTGAAACTCGGATATCGGATCATCGGCAACAAAAAAGACACCATACCCCTGGGGCAACTGGACGTCACGAGTAAAGGTCATGAACACACTGGCCACACTCAGGGGCCGCCGCAGCATTTCCACTCCATACCGGTAGTCGTCCGGCCAGATGGCGGCATCGCACAATCCCACAACCGTAGTTCGAATGTCGGCATTGCTTATGACAAAGTCAGCCCGGTACGTCCGTCGCCCCGTGACCACGCCGCCAACCCGTTGACCTTCTATCATCAGGCATTCAGCCCTCTCCCCAAATTGGATACGCCCGTACTTCCGCACTTCTTGTACCAGCAGATCGGCCACAGCACGGTTGCCACCTTCCAGGTATTGAGGGTTCGTGGCACGATAGCCGGCGATGGTGCCGTTCAAGCGAGCGTAATTCGAAGGCAAATGCCGCGGACTGGTGCCTGACACCCCATACAAGACGTTGCCCATGAATCGAATCGTCTCATCAGCTGTCAGCATGCGTAGGATGTCGTCGACCGACTCGTAGCGCTCAAAAGTCGATGACGAGAACAGCCGCGGGACGTGAAGCAGGAAATGGGCCAGTGCTCGCTTCGAAACGCCGCAAGCCCGTAGCTGGCGAACGGTCTGACCGTCGAAGGGAAACGAAACCAGCTTGTCATCAACTGCAATGCCAGCCCGAAACGGCGTCGCGCGACAATTCAACCCCAAGACGTCCCGCAGTAATCCTGGCACACTACCACCCAGGTAGAGCGCTCCGATATCGTATTCCACACCATCGAGCGTCCTAGAGTAGCATCGCCCCCCCGGGAAGGCTGTCTGTTCGATGACGAGAGTCCGAATCCCTGCCTGGGCCAGGTGGGCCGCCGCAGAAAGGCCGCCAACACCTGCCCCAACCACGATCACCTCGTAACGATCCACGTCACCACTCAATTATTCAGTACCCCCCAGCCTATACAAACCCCACTCCTTGCATGCGACTATCCACCAACATCATCAGCGGCAGGGTAGCGCGTTTCAATGGTAGCAGCGCTGACAGCATTTTCATCATCTTTTTCAACTCGAAGCTTCGGGCAAGGCGGTGAAACTCGCGGCTGGCGCCAGCGCTATCCAGCAACGCCTGTGCCGCAATCCTCCCCGACGTGAGTGCGCCGCTTATTCCATGTAGCAGGAAGGGATCGATCATTCCGCTAACTGTCCCGGCAAGCACCAACCCTTCGTGAAATAGCTGTGCTTTGAGCGGGACAGCTCCCGTCGAATACACCCATTTGCTGAAGCGAATTCCTTCGGTAGCTTCCAGGATTTGCTCAAACCTCTGCAAACTGTCCTTGGCAAGGTGCTTACGTGAAAACAGAAGGGCAAAGAGTAACCCATGATGTGATGCCAGGTAGGCAAAGTCATAATTGGTACACCTGTCCATGTAGGAAATTAACACCGTATCGAGTGCTGCCCTCGTAATCCCCCGGTAGCCATATACCGGCACATATGAGATGCCCAGCTGCTGAAAAACCGTGGTTTCGAGTCCGGTAGCAACGATGACATTCCCATCTGCCTTCAGATCGTGGGCATCGAATCGAGTCAAGGGGTGAAACTCCACACCCAGCTCGCAAGCCTTGCCGTACAAAAAAGAGTCCAGGGAACCTTTTCTGGGACCTCGTTCACAGACAAACATGTTATCCAGGACGAAACTCGTCGTCCGCCCGAAGCGATAAAACCTGATCGAGTCCACGCGCTGAAAGCAACTGCTCAAATCGATGCCAATATATTCCCAGGTTCGCTCTGGCCTGAGGACCGTCGTTTGAATGGAAGGGTGCCACGCAGGATTCCCCCCTACCCGGCGTTGCGGGTCAAACATGTGCACATCGAGGCCCTCTTGAGCCAGGTTGATGGCAGCCACGAGGCCAGCCAGTCCCACACCATAGATCTTGACAACTCTCAGCACGGTGTAAAGTGGTTCCTTATCGGGCGAAACGTGTGCGAAGGCCCAAGACACTCGCCCAGCGTTTTGGGTCGTACAGCCGGTAGAGCAAAGCTATCACTATGATAAATACCAGGTTCGGCCAGTAAAAGAGGGTCAGCCAAATGGCCAAATACAGCGGCAAAACAACCGACGGGAAGGGATGGTGAATGATGTACACCGCATCTTTGACTTGCGCCTGCCTTTCCTCGCTATATGGATCGTGAGAAGGCAATCGCTTTTGACGCCGTGCACGCCAGGAACGACCAATTGTCAGCGCCAAGAGCGGAACGTAAATCAGCACAAGCAGCCCGGCCGGGGCCACCCTCCAGCCCAAAAGGGGCACGACAACCGCTGGCAGATCGAAGAACAGCAAGGCGATCACACACCCCAGCGCTAGTCGCTCGGCCTCCAGGCTTATAGCGTAGCTTGTTTGAGTTGTGTCCCGGCCTGCACGGACGGCAAAGGTCGTCGTGCCGGTGTCGACGTCGTGGGACCAGTCGCGCATCTGGTGGCCCAAGTCGGAAGAGATGCCCCGCGCTGTCGCAAAGACGCCAAACACCAGGGCTCCCCAGCTCAGAAGCTCTCCAAATGCAGCGAACACAAGCATCGTCGGCAGCGTCTGCTGTGCAGCGATGGTTGCGAGAAGGCCAACCAAGCCCCGTTCTTTGAGCCGCAGAGGCGGCAGAGAATACGACGTCGTCAACAGGATCCAGGCCAACCACAGCACTACGAACCACGCCCGCCCCAAGAACGGCAGTGCAAAAAGCGCTCCACCGACCAGCACCGAAATGGGAATCCACAGCAATCGTTTCTGTGGTGTGTTCCTGTCCCACCGATGGAAAAAGTTGGGCTTTCCATGGCTCCGGTCCAGCCCGACATCGGCCAGGTCGTTAATCAGGTAACCGTAGCCGGTCATTAGGGTGCTGAACAGGAGGAAAAGCCCGACCTGACCGATGAAGGTCAAGGCAAACAGCCTTTCGTCCTGGGCGATGTAGAACAGACCGGCCAGGTTTTGCCACGTCGAATTGTAGCGGATGATGCCCCAGCGCCGCCAGGAAAAAAACGCTAACAGTCTGGATAGATAGTTCGGCCTGTCTTCGGCCACCAGAGAGCTCCTTCGCAGGCTCAACGCGGTCTCACATCCCGGCGCAGGATAACCGGCAAGTATAGATCGGTCGTTTTCCTGATGACGAACGTATACGAACTGCGCGCGGGCAGTGTTGCCGTGAAAACAAGTGGAGAACCAGCAGCGGACATGGACAACACTGGCGCCAGACTGGCCAGGTTGTCGTAGACAAACAGCGTGGCTTCCTGCCCGGGGAAACCGCTCACGGCAAAGGTGCGGTCAACCAATGGACTATCCCCTCGGTTGACTACCCAGAATGCGACCTGGACCTCTTGCCCTGGCACCCTCCGAGCCGCCAGGATGTCCATGTCGGAAGGCGCTGTGCAGGCAAGGCGTTCATCATGGCCCATGTGCCGAAAAAAGTTGGCAAAGACCCAGTAGGAAGGCTTGCGCGACCACTCGCCAAGCCAGTTCTCAAAGAGCCCCATGCTGTTGTAGGGTTCGCCGATCAGCGGGTATTCACTGATGGGATACTGCAGTGGGGCGATGCCTGCGTTCCACAACGTCACCAGCGCCCAGCTATGCCATAAAGCTCCATCCTTTCCTTCGCTGAGGAATTGTCGACTACCATACTCGTCCAGATAGAGTGGTCGACCGTATGGCGCCAGTTCTCTCGCGCGCCCCAAAACGGGATTCAGCTTGAATCCTGAGGGTGAATAGTAATGGAACGACAAGCCATCCAGATAGCGTCCCTGCGGGTAGTTATCCATGAGTTCGCGCACGACGCCAGTCCCCTGACATTCCGCCAGCCCAACCAACTCAATGTCCTCATCGACATTCCGCACGGCCTCGTAGGTGGCTTGTACGACGCCGGCAATGTCGTCCATGGTCCAGTCCTCCCAGAAGCAAGCCGTGGCCGGATCCACACCACACAGCAGGTCGGGCTCATTCGTCACTTCCACAGTAATCCGCGTCGCTGGTAGGCCGATCGATTCTACCAGGTAGCGCAATATGGCCGTGACGAACTCGCGATATTCGGCCAGGTCGTTGGGCGGATGAGGAGCAGCAGGGATTGGGAATCCGGCGATGGGGTCATTCTTTGACAGCCAGGGGGCAAGGTATGGAAAGTAGAGCACGACGTTCACATCCGGCATGCTTCGCAGTGCTTCAAACCAGCCTTTGTATGTCAAGGAACGAGCGGGCTCGCCTGCAACCACGATCGGCGTCTCGAACAGAAAGCCGCTCCAGTCAGTCTCATTGGGATCGTTGTTGTCGTTCTGGGGCTCTAGTATGGCGTGAAATACTGGCACCCTGACATGGGAAGGACTCAGCTCTGCCCAGCGAGCGGTCCACATTTCGGCATCCTCCTCGGTCCACCATACGTTGGTACCGTGAGCAAGAGGAGGACCCTCAACAGCGGCATAATCGACCACAATGTCGTATCCTTGCCCAGGCACACTCCTTTGCGCGTTGGTCAAATCGCTCTGCGATAGAGGGGTATGCAGTTCTGAGCCATCCTTTGCCAGTTGGGTCTGAACTTCAAGACCACCGGTACTGCAACTCCAGTGTCCCATGACCAAAAGAATCATCCAGACGGCAGACACCATGAGCGCTGGCGATCGATGCCGTGCCAAATCAAGCGGGATCATCGCGTATACACCTCTGGGGGATACAGAATCCTTCGAATGGAGGTCTCATCACAGCTCTCTGGCAGTTACTGGCCAGTTCGCAGGACTTGCATGGTTTCCTACGCGGCCAATCTGGCCAGGAATCAGGGTGCAACGTCGTCCATAGCTGGCCGAGACAGCGACTCGCGCACAGGCAGCCGCAGCGGTTCGGCGCCCGCGCCGGCGGCAAAGCCAACGGCCCAGGCGTACAAGCCCAAGAATAGGATGGGCAGCGCTGCCCAATGCCGCCAGATGATCTCTGGCTGCCAACTCAAGAAATGGGCCACGGTGCGTAACAGCTTGAAAACCGGTAACGCAGGCACAGTCAGCACAGCCGCCAGAGGTGAACGAGCAAGGAAGGCTCCCTCCTCTCCGGTTAGCTTGATCACCCGAGCCGTCGTATGCCCGATGCGCCGCTGATGTTGCAGGTAGGACCGCCATTTGGCCCGATGCGTGTGCCCCACCTGGATGTCCGGCTCGAACCAGATGGGCACGCCGTGCTGCCCAAGCCGCCAGTGAAACAACAGGTCTTCTTGCGGGTAAAACGAGGTAGGAAACCCCCCGAACTCCTCAAAAATCGCCCGATTGTAGGATATGTTGCAGGTGGGCAGATGGCGCACCAGGCGCGGATCGCCAGCGGCGATAAACTCGCGGAACTCGCCAAGGAAGCCAGCCCAAGCAAGGATGCTCTCCGGATTGCCGTTGGCCACGCTGCCACCGACAATCGGATGCCCTCTGCCGTGCGCGGCAACGATGCGGCGCAACCAATTGGCAGGGGCCACGCAGTCCGCATCCAGGCAGGCAATGATCTCGCCGCGGCTCCGGGCAATGGCCAGGTTTCGAGCCGTGCCAGGCTCGGTTTGCTGCTCGCGTTGCACCAGGTATACCTGTGGGAACTCCCGCCGGACGATGTCCGGCGTGTCATCCCTGGAGCTGTCGACAAGGATCACTTCGTATGGCTCCTCAACATCTTGGCCCATGACGGAAGCGAGCGTTGACTGTATAGTGGCCGCAGAGTTGTAGGAAGGAATGATGACGGTAATGCGTGGCGGCGCAGGCGAATGAGCAGCAGATTCTCGCGGGCTGATGGTCGGGAAGATCTGCTGCGTCAGAGGGCTTATGTCCCGGCGGCAGACCGGGCAAACAAGGCGCATAGACAAGAATTTTGTGCCACACCCGGTGCATGACTGGCCTTTCATTGCATAGCGCTCGGAGCGTTGGCGCCAAAACCTTGGTGGAGTCATGTTGGTTGCTCCCCGAAATCCCCAATGGTTCTCACGAGCTTTGCCTCCCATCACATTCTCGCAACCAGGTGGCGGTCTGTCGAAAACCTTCCAGAAGCTCAACCTCGGGATGATATCCTAGCTCGCTGCTCGCCCGCGCATGGCTGAATCCCCGATCGACCGTCAGCGTGGCGATGGCGTCGAGGGTCACCGGAGGCTTTAAGCCAAGGATGCCACACACCCTCTCCAAACCGCCGGCTGCCAGCCGGGCCAGGCTGGCGGGCACGTAGAGCCGATGTGGGGAGCCTTTGCCCAACACGGCGTGGGCCGCAGTGAGCACCTCCCACATGGTCACGGGACGGGGCCCGGACAGGATGTACACCTGCCCTATCCGGCCCTGCTCCCAGGCCAGCGCCATTCCCTTTACCATGTCGCCCACGTAGGCGAGATCCACGTGATTGCGGCCATTCCCCACCAGGAAGAAGGTCCCCCGTTCCAGGCGGGCCAACAATTGAGTGATCATTCCGGTCCGGTCCCCTGGCCCATATGTTATGACGGGACGCACGACTAGCGCCGGCACGTTCCCCTGCCAAGCCGCAGCGAGAACCTCCCTCTCTGCCTGGGCCTTGGTACAGTGATAAGCCACCTGGCTCGAGGCTTCAGCGTAGGGCAGGCTTTCGTCGGCGTGCAGGTTACCGGGATAGCGCGCTACCCCCACAGAACTGCAATAGACAAAGCAGCGCACCCCAGCACTCCTGGCAGCCTCCAGCAGGTGCCGAGTCCCCTGAACGTTAACCCGCTCATAGTTCGCCTCGTCCAAGCCCCACACGTCTCGCTGCGCTGCCAGGTGAAAGATGGAATCCGCCCCATCCACGGCCGCCTGCATAGCCTCGAGATCCACCACATCTCCCCAGGCTAGCTCAATCCCCAGCTTCCCGGCCTCCCCAATCAGGGAAGACGTGCAGGACCGGCGGGCCAAAGCCCGCACCTGATGTCCCTGCTCTACAAGGAAACGGACCAAGGCGCTGCCCATAAAGCCGGTGGCGCCAGTTACGAGAACTCTCACGAGATCGCCTCCCCCCTGGCGGGCTCGGCCGGTCTCGGGTGAAGCCTGTGGTTAACCAGCTTCCAGGCCACCCGCGCCAGGGAAGGGTAGTGGCAGAGCAGATTCGTATACGCAGCGTTGGCCAGGGGGCAGTGACACTCCCCCGCAGAGATGCTGCGGCGGATCCGGGCAGCCTCCGGGCTGAACCAAGCCTTGCGAAAGTCATAGCCCACATCCCGCAAATTGAGCATCGAGTCAGCCCGGACACAACAAGGCCATAGGTCCCCATTGGCATAGATCTGGGCCGAAATCCACCCGGCATAGCAGGGGATCACCTGTTTCTCCTCTCTCAGAACCCGCTTGACCAGATCGTAGTAAGCCATCCTGAATGCCTGGGTGATCTGCGACACTTGCCGAAAAGACCGCTTATCCAGGCGAGCGCTGAGCTGATCTATAGCTTGGTAGTACTCTCCTGGCGAGGGCGTAATATCCAGACCCACGGTGTTCAGCTCCACACGCTCTTCGGCAATCTCGGTGATGTACGAATCGGGGTCCAGGTCGAGCGCATAGTCGAACACCCTCTCAATGCTGTGCACATTGAGCTTGGAGATCACCGTATGGATACCAATCGCCACGTTGGGCAAGTCCAGCTCACGAAGGGTATGGTATGTTCTTTCAAACTTCTCAAAGTTTCCCGGCACCCCACGGATCCAGTCGTGTTGCTCGCCAACACCATCCAGCGAGAGGTTGACAATGATTTGCGCCTTCGGACAGCATCTGGAGATCGCCGTTAGGCGCTCACCCACGATCTTTTCCAACAAGCCATTGTGGGGAATGTTGATGATCGCCGGTCGGCAGTGCTGGTATACCAACTGGGCTAGATCGACAAGATCGGCATAGAGAAAGGGCTCTCCTCCACTAATGGTAACCCAAAAGGGTGTTCGGCCCAGACTTTGAAAGATCTGGCCCCACTCCTCAAGGGTGAGCTCAGCCTCCCTCTTTTTCCAAATGTTGCAGGTCTGGCATCTGGAATTGCAGCGAGGCGAGGGCGTCAGCGTCAGATTCAGGGGAAGGAGGTGGGGCCAACCAAAGCGGCGGAATAGCCCGTACAGCGGGATGAGCGGCAGAATCTCATACATCCGTGTTAGTCGAAACAACCTCCAATCCATGGGATAGATCTTTGGTGGACTCGACCACCGGCCAGGCATAGGGCTTGCGCTTCCAGATCTTGTAGTCGTAGGCTCCCCACAGCCGTCCGGCAATTTCGAGCAGAGCAATGGCCGGTCCCCAGACAAAGTAGCGCCAGTCGAGATGTGCGCCCTTGAGGAAGAGCAAGGCGATAGAGACGCCACTCATGGTCGACACCTTGTACCCAATTAGATCTCTTACGTACAGGTGTCCAGCATAGATGCGGCGGCGCTGCTTCAGGAAATCGCGGACCGTTTCTGGGCCCTTGTTATGTACAATAGCATCCGGTATATAGGAGAGCCTCAACCCCTGGCCGATGATCAGTGGCTCGATGCTGGCCTCGTCCACCGCCGAGTCGTACGGGATCTGGCGGAATATGTTGCGAAAAGCGACTAGCTCCCCCATCTTGGGGTGCCCAAGCGACATTTGGTGATGAAGATTCCACAGCAGGTGCACCCCATAGCCCATGAAGTTGTGAGGCGAATTGATCGGCACAGGTCGCCCGCCGGTCATGCCGACCTGGGGGTCGGCAAACGGCGACACCAGGGACTCGATGGTGTTGGGCAACGATACGGTGTCGGCATTGTGCAGAACGATCACTTCCCGCTTGGTGCTGCGGATGAGCAGATTGATCGCCGAAGCCTTGCCCTCGCGCTTCGCCTGCTCCAGCAGGCACAGTCGGCTGTCTCTGTCCGTGAACGTTCGGACAATTTCGGCGGTCCTGTCTGTGGACCCACTGGTAACAACAACGATCTCCTCGATGCTCACCATCTTGGTTTCCTGGGCGAGCAGCGCCTCCAAGACCCGCCCGATGCTCGCCTCTTCGTTGTAAGCCATGATTGCCACACAACAGCCAATCACGAGTCACCTCCTTTCTAGGCCAACGAGGCCAAAGCATTCATCGCAAGCTGCCATTTGCAGAAGCACGTCATATGGAGCTTACTGCACAATATAGCCGTCTCTTACGGCCCAGCATCTGCAGAAATCAGCCGCCATGCCCCCGGAGCGATCCGCTCGTAGCCACTGTTCAGGATTACTTCCATCTCGTCGGCAGGCGGTGGATAGACAAAGACGAGATAGACAAACTCGCGCGTTCTGATGATAGCAGGTAGCAGGTCCTGATTATCCCACCACCACACGGACACGCCATTGCTACGGTTCGCTCCGCTGTAATAGAGCGTTAAGGGAGTGTCGGCGAGTACGGGTTGATGTGCCGTGTTAAGTTCCGCGATCAGGCGAGCCGAATAGAAAGCATTGTCTTGCGAGGCGAGAGGCCTCGGATAGTAGCTATTGCGGTAGACGGCTCGGTACTGGCAAAGGTTAGCAAACAGGAACAGACCGACGCTTATGGCTATGACAAGAGTCGCGCCTGTACGCGGCAAGCCCTGGCAACCTGGGAATCGCTTCGCGGTGGCCACGAAAGCGACAGCCCAACAAATGCAGATCGGATACAGCGCGGGGTATGTGTAGTACTCATTAAGGAGCCACGAATAAGGGTACAGAAAAACAGGCAGAAACCAGGGGACTGTGAGCAACATCGGCAAGCTGTACCTTGCGGCAGCGGCTCTCGGATTCGCGATGGCCAGCAGCCACACACCTGCAAACAGCCCAGCAAGCCATGTCCATGCACCGAGTTGGGCCTCCAGCCTGCCCCACACTGAAAACAAAGCGAATGGGAGATTACCCAACTGCAACTCTTTGAAGCGAACAAAGTAACGAAGCGCCCGTGTACTCGTGTCGGCGGCACTACCAGGGGCCTTCCCAAACAATACTTGCTCCACAGGCGGTGCTAGTTGAGTACCGGTCGTGGAGATGGACCACATCAGCGCCACACAGGCAACTGCGGGTATCACTGACAGGACCGTGCAGACCGACAAGAAAGCCCACTTCCGTTTGTTTCCTAGCGAACGACCATAATCGAGCCAGACCCAGGCCAGAGCCGGCCAAAACAGCAGTGCAGTGTACTTGGCGAGGAGTGCAAGCGCAAACAGTGCAAATGAAACCAGCACATAGGCCCAACGTGACTTGCGCTGCGCGATGACCATTGTGAGTACCGCGCCAAGCCCTAAAGCCACCATGGCGGATTCCGGCTGGGCGTTCCTTGAGAACAACACAATCCCTGGAGCGACAGACACCAGTAGTGTGGCGACATATGCCACCAGGCTTCCATAAAGGTTCCGCGTCAGTGCAAAGACTACACCCAGTGTGATCATCCCACACAAGAAAGAAGGCAGCCGGGCTGCCCACTCCGAAACACCAAAGACTTTGAAGCTGGCATATATGAGCCACGGAACAATGGGTGCAGAGAGTGCAGTACCCCCTGACAACAAGTCAGCCTGCACAAGGAGGTTGCCCGAATCAAAACTCCTCGCTATATAGCTGTAGTAGACTTCGTTCCAGGCATGGGTCCCAATAAATGGTCGATCGATATCCCACAGACGGAAGAGAGCACCCACGACAAGAATGCCCGGCAGCGCCAAGCGAAAAACCGCCTGACGCCCTAGATGAATGAGCCGAGCCTGAGGATGGGTTCCCGTCATTACGTCCGTGCCCGTGGCAGTCCGTCCTTTATGGATCGAAAGAAACGCCGCAGAGTCTCCCATACGCGCCGAAGGGCACGTGGCAATATCCCGACGAGGCCTGAGTCGCCTGTCTGCCGCCCCATCCACAGATATCGCCAGGCCAACCCCGCCACCACGACCAGGGTAGCTAGCACACCGGCCAAACCCACGGCCATAGGCAAGGTAATGTCAGATACAACCGGTGGTGCTGTGTCAAAAGTCGCCGTGGGCCAGGGCGTCGCTGTGGCCGAGGGCATGGGGCTCGGCGTCGGCGTGATGCCCGGTGCCAAGACCGGTAGGGGCATCCCGGCAGCGGCCGGCTGCACTGCCACAGCAACCGGCGGCAATTGCCGCGCGGTGTGCCACAACCCTCTCTGGGCAGAGTCGTGCCCCGGCTCCATCTCGCCACGGATGAGCATATGCAGCGAACCCAAGGCCGGCTGGATGCCGGCCGCAGCTCCCGGCATCACAGCACGCACATCCAGAGCGAATGTCTCGGGCGCGCCCCAGCGCTGCCCGTCCCACGCCACCAGCAACAGCGCGGGCCCGTCGCCGCTGCCTTCTGTCACGCCAGCAAGGTACAGCCCGCCGCTGTCATCATGGTCCAGCAAGGCGACGGGCGCGGACACGGCGTCAAAGCCCGAGACACGATCCTGCCGGGTCCAGGTCTGCCCGCCATCCGAAGACCAGCGGTGCCACCAGGCCGGCTGCGCCCCGCTTTCATGCCAGACCAGGTGCACCTGACCCGGTGCCCCAGCCGCGGCCTGCGGCCAGGCGTGCGACCCGGCGGCGATCTCGAAGGGCGCGGACCAGATGTCGCCGCCGTCGGCCGAGTTGGCGTAATAGACGCCCTGGGCGCTGCCAGCCCCCGGCACGCCGCTGCGCACCCACGCCACGTGCAGCAGCCCCTGGGTGTCGGCCGCGGCCTGGGGACAATCGGCCATCAGCCAGCCCGCCGCCGCGGCGTCAAAGACCTGGCGGGCCGGATCCCAGGTCTCGCCGCCGTCGGCCGAGCGCGTGTGATAGATACCCCGGCCCTCGTTTACCGGCACCGCATAGACGACGTGCAGTACCCCATCCCCACTGACCAGGATGTGGGGCCGGCTGCCGACCTCGCCCGGGGAAGGCAGGGGAAAGGGCTCGCTCCAGCCGCTGGCGGCGTGAGCGTCGCCGGCAAAGGCGCGGCTGTAGAGCACCTCCCCCCCCTGGCCACTGCTCCACACGGCGTGTAAGCGATCGCCCACTGTCACTAGGGCCGGCTGGTCCGACTTGCCATCCGCGGATCTCAACACTGCGGCTGGACTCGTCCACGCCGTGCCGTCCCAGCGGGCATAGGTGAGGGCTGTTCCCGCCTCTCCCGACAAGGATCCCTCGCTCCACAAGACATGCAGCCAACCCTGGGCGTCGGTTGCCACGGAGGGCACAGCCGGATAGGCCTGGCCCTTGGACACGATCACCGGCTCCGACCAGGGAGAGGGCTCGGCAAAGACCAGATCCAAGCTGCCCAACTGGCTGTTTGTGGCCCATACGTCTCCGGCCCCATCGGTGCCCACGGCTGCCAGCGCCCAGCCGATCCCCGGCGAGGGCACCTGGAGCAGGGCAGCATACAAGTTCCCAAGGTAGCCGTTGCGGCCGGTTGCGGGGTCCTCAAAACTGGTGCCCCAGTGCGTGGGCTCTGACCAGCGCTCTCCATCCCACAAGACCAGCGTCAGGGCTTCGCTCCCGCTGTCGGCCATCATCAGCACCTGTCCCTCGGACAGGGGCAGGAACCCTTCACTCCTCGGGCAGGAGATCATGCCCTCCAGGAGTCGTTGTCCGTCACCGGCAGCGCCTTCGAGTACGGCGCTGGCAGGAGCTTGGACCAGGGTACAGGTAGAGCCGGCTTGCCAGGGCTCCCACAAGACGAACGTCTCGCCACCCGGCGGAGTTACCAACCTGGCCCGCCGGGAACCCACGTCTCCCTCCACATTCCCAATCTCAACCGGCGCATTCCACGTCGCCCCACCATCGGGCGAGTAGGATAGCAGAGCGCGCTCCTGTCGCGGATCGTCCCAGGTGACATAGATACCTCCAGTCTCGTCGGCCGCCAGGCGCAGGTGGGCGTTGTCGGAGGTAAGAAGCCGCGTATAGCGTGAGGCGTGGACGAGGGCCGGAGCACTCCAGCCGGCACCCTCTGCTCCTTTTTGCCGGTAATAGACTCCTGCCGGAGACATCGATCTCTGCTCGGTGACAAGATATGCCAGATGAAGAGCGCCTGAGGTGTCAGCCATCACTTCAAGCGCCAGCGCCGATTCGACAAGGACTGCAGGCGATGACCAGGCGACCCCATCCACTGTCAACTGGCTATATAGGTATGGTTGCATGAGCAGCTCGCCACTCGCTCCCGGTGGTGGTGCCTGCTGCCAGATGGCATGGACTCTGCCATGCGCATCGGACAGGATCCAGGGGATAGTACCCGACGGCAACGGCACCGGCCTGGGCTCTGACCAGAAGTCATGAAGGGCAGTGACCTCTTCTGTGCCGCTCATCACGGTCGACGCGGACACGACCCCGTCGGCAAGCATGAGTCCGTTGAACTGGTCCCACCAAAAAGCGTGCAGCCTCCCATCCTGGCCGGAGACGATGGTTGGATCCGTAGCTGCCCCACTCTGAGAGAGGTTCTCTCCTCCCACGCTCATAGCCTCGCCCTCATCGGGGGAGCTTGTGGGCGAAACCAAGAAGGCGGCCAGCGCCTCGACGCCCATGCTCGTGAGCCACAGGTCACCCTGCTGATCGGTGCCCACCACAATCAGTTTCTCTGTGCCCCCTTCCTGATCAGAGCCAGTGGACACGAAGGCGAAGCGCAGGGCATCCAAGCTAAGCGCCAGTCCCAGATCAGGATCTCGCAGGGACAGATCCAGATGCGTGGCCGCAGACCAACGGTCTCCATCCCATAGAGCCAGAGCAAGCGCATCACCGCTGCTGCTCACAGCCAGGCTACTGCCGGACTCTCCAGGCATCGGCCACAGTACCCGCTCTGGCCCTCCGGGTACAGCGACAACCCGGTTACCCAGGGGCACCCCATCAGAGGCCACGACTGGCCGCGGCTCCTGCCAGGTTGCCCCGCCGTCGCTCGACTGTGAGACCAACAACTGCCCCTGACGCGGATCCTGCCAGGTCACGGACAGGTTGTTTGCGTCGCCGGCGGTCAGGCACATGGCTCCATCCTGGGCCGGCAGTAGCCGCAGGTAGCGCGAACTGTAGACGACCGTGGGAGCGCTCCAGCTTGCGCCGCCATCCCCCGATCGCCGGTAATAGAGGCCGCTGGGCGAATTGCCCACCTGGGTGGGCTGCACGTAAGCCAGGTGGAGCGTGCCGGACAGGTCGGCTGTGGCGTCGAACGCCCCGGCCGGGATGGCCATCGTCAGAGGACGGGTCCAGGAGATCCCGTTCGGAACCAGGCGGCTGTAGTGGAGAGGCTGGCCCCCATTCTCCTCGAGTGATTCTCCTAACCAGAAGGCCTGGGCCCGACCCTCCGTGTCGGCAACGATGAGGGGCATGACCTCGACGGGCATGGGAATTATGACACTCTGCCCTGCCTGCATGACGCTCACAGGCATCAAGATCGGGGCCACCTGTGGCTCCGACCACTCTCCGCTACCAGCACCCGGCTGCGGGGTTTCGGCGGAGACAGTTTCTGTCAAGACGGCCGCAGGCACTAGCCCGTCCGTGACCATCAGTCCCTCGAACTGATCCCACCACAGGACGCGCAGCTGGCCGTTGGGCTGGACTACGATGATCGCTTCGGAGGCACCTCCGCCGCGGGACAGATTGACAGGCACCTCCCAACCTGCTTCCTCATTCTGGGCAAGGGCGTGTCCGGCGAGGCCGGCCATGCCCAGGAGTAGCAGGCAAGCTGCCAGGATCAACCCCCAGGGGTGCCGCGGTTCTATTTGGCATTTGGTCACTTTGGCGGATGGGCTCATTGTCCCTCCCTGGCCAGTGCAGGAGCAAGGATGCTTGCGAGAGGAGCATAGCGGGCGCCAAAGACGGGGGTTTCCTCTCCCGTAGGACCCCCCGGGTCGCTGCCGGAGGAGGACATCCTATCAACGACCTTCATGGCATCGTCGGGACGCAACGCCGGGGGGCAAAAGTCCTTGACAAAATGGCGGTAAACCAACTGGGCCGAGAGAATGCCGACCAGGGCCATGCTGTCGACTTCGTTCAGGCGCGGGCTCTGGCTGGCCTTGCGCACCAACTGACCCACGGCTCCGGGTTCGAACAACTCGCTCTCCCGCAGAGCCGGCCCCGAGAGCAGCTCGGGCACGTACTCGGGAGCCCCCGAACCAAAGAAGCTGCGATGAATGGGGGCGCGGTAGGGCCGCTTGGGTCGCTGCCAGATTTTCGGGGGCAACAGAGTGCGCCCAAGTTGCCTCAGCAACCACTTTTCCGTCAACCCGCGCATTTTCAGCCTGGCCGGCAGGCGGTTGCAGAAGTCGACCAGGCGGTGATCCAAGAAGGGGTACCGGCCCTCAATGGAGTGGGCCATTCCCATGCGATCCCCCTGCGAGGAGAGAAGATACTGCGACAGGAAGATGGTGATCTCCAGGTACTGCGCCTGCCCCAAGTGTGACCAATGCCGGAAGGCCGCAGGCGGAGCAGGTGGTTCAGGGTAGTCATCGCGTCCGGTAGGGGTCCCTTCGTGCCGGCCGAGGAGAAAATTCCGGATGCGGGCCGTGTTTGCCCACCGGATGGCGTGCGAGTAAAAGGGCGAGTCGGTGTCGGCGAGCCCATGCTTGAAAAAGGCAGCCAGGTAAGCCCCACTGCCGCCTCCCAGCCCGCTGATGTCGGGATAGAGCCGTTTCAACAGGAGCGGCCGAATTTGCGATTCGGGCTCCCTTGCCCAGAAGCGGCGGACCTTCATCTCCTTGTAAATGTCGTAGCCGGCCAAAAACTCGTCGGCTCCTTCCCCGGTCAAGACCACTTTCAGGTTGTGATCTTGTACCAGCTGTGACAACAGGAACATGGGTGCAGGTGCTGTGCGCAACACCGGCGTTTCGGTGTGCCAGATCACGTCGGGGAAGACGGCACCAATATCTGGTGACGTGCAATACGCGACCTGATGATTCGTGCCCAGGGCAGCAGCCATCTGTCGCTGGAAAAAGCTTTCGTCGAACTGTGGATCGTCAAAGGCAATCGAAAACGTGTCGAGCGAGTTGCCGGTGTATTTGCGGATGATCGCAGCCGTAAGGGACGAGTCCAGGCCCCCACTCAAATAGGCCCCGACTGGCACGTCAGCGCGCAGACGGATGCGCGTGGCATCGATCAACAAGCTCTCGAGCTCCTCCAGGTAATCCTGGTCGGTGCGGCGGCCATCAGATTCCGACGTAAAGTCCAGAGCCCAATAGACCTGCACGGTTACCTGTCCGTCGCATGCCAACAGATAGTGACCAGGTGGGAGCTCGACAATGTTCCGAAAGGCGGTACGAGGCGAAAGCGTGCTCCAGAAGGTCAAGATCTGGTCCAGGGAGTCCCGGTCCATCTCTGCCCTGACGCCGGGATGAGCCAGGATGGCCTTGATCTCGGAGCCGAAGAGCAGGCGATCGTCTACGATGGTATAGAACAGCGGCCGCACGCCCAGGCGATCCCGGGCGAGAAAGAGACAACGCTCGCGCGCATCCCAGATGGCCATGGCGAACTGGCCATTCAGGCGCTCCAAGCAGGCAGGACCCTCATCTTCGTACAGGTGCAGGATGACCTCTGTGTCGGTCCCGGTGGTGAAGCGGTGGCCGCGCGCTTCCAACTCGGAGCGCAGCTCGAGGTAGTTGAACGCCTCGCCATTGTAGATAATCCAGAACCTGCCGTCTTCGCTGCCTATGGGCTGCTGCCCCCCGCTGAGATCAAGGATGCTCAGGCGGGCATGGGCGAGGCCGACATGCGCATCACGGTAGATGCCGAACTCGTCTGGACCTCGGTGGCGAATGGCGCCCAACATCCGGCTCAGAGTTTTCAGGTCGATCGCTGGTTTGTGGACAAGATTCAGTGCGCCGGTAATACCGCACATAGTTCAGGCTCCAACGGGTTGCAGTGAATTCATCGCAGGGTCCGCTTATCGATCTTGCCCGAGGACGTCTTGGGTAACTCTTTGCACAGCACTACTTCCTTGGGCACCATAAAGTCTTCCAGCTGGGTGCGGCAATGGGCCAATATCTGAACCTCGGTCAGATCGGCGTCTTCGGTGACAACAAAGGCCTTGATGGCCTGCCCCAGGAGGGGATCGGGCACACCCACGACGGCCGCCTCCTGGACGCCATGCAGGCTGTAAAGGATGTTTTCCACTTCTTTGGGTGCCACCTTTTCTCCGCGACTTTTGATAATGTCGTCGGAACGGGCGACAAAGTAAAAGAATCCATCCTGGTCCATGGAGAAAAGATCGCCCGTGTAGCACAGGCGCTCGCCGGGGAGGGCCCCAGGCCGGAACCGCTGGCGGGTTGCCTCCTCGTGGCCCCAATAGCCGCGCATGACGTGGCGTCCCCGCACCACAAGCTCGCCGGTTTGCCCCGGCCCCAGCCGATGGCCATTCTCGTCCTCGAGCCAGGCTTCAGTTCCGGGAATTGGAATGCCAACCGAACCTGGCCGTCTGTCCAGTTCGTCGGGTGGCAGGTACAACGTGCGCTTGGTTTCGGTCAGGCCGTACATCGAATAGAACCGGACCCCGGGGAACATTGACCGAATTTTCGCAATGTGGCTGGGAGGCAGGGCTGCAGCAGTGTTGGTCAGGTAGCGCAGGCTGCTGAGATCGTAGCGGCTCACGTCCATCTGTTGCAGGCGTGCAAAGATCGTGGGCACGCCCGGAAATCCGGTAACACGCTCTTGCTCTATGCGTTTGAGGATGGCGGCCGGATAGGAAAACCCCTTTTCCAGAACCAGGGTGCCTCCAAAGCGAAAGACCATAAAGAGCTGATAGAGCCCGTAATCGAACGAGAGAGGCAAGACATTGACCACAATGTCGCTCGGCACGTTTTGCAGGTACTGGATGATAGAGTCGGTGGCGAACACTACGTTGCTGTGATCCGACATGACCCCCTTAGGCTCGCCCGTGCTTCCCGATGTGTAGACGAGGCAGGCAAGGTCCAGGTCGATGTTTACCTTTGCGAGCCCGTGCGCCGGATAGTCCTCCTGAATCGCATCGAAGGATAGAAACCCGTTGGCCAACTCGCCGCCAGGTGGCAGTGAGCTAACCACCACCGTCTTCAGGGAGGGCACCTGCCTGACCAGCCTCTGGGCACATGATAAGCGTTGGTGCGAGGTGAGCAGGGCACTGGCCTGGCAGTTATTCAGGATGTAGGCCAGCTTTTGGATCTTGGTCGAATAGTTGATCGCGACCGATACGCCCCCGGCCTTGAGAACAGCAAAGATGCCGATGACCAGTTCGACACTGTTAGGCAGGTAGAGCACCACGCGCTCGCCGCGCCTCAGGCCCTGAGCACGAAGAGCGTGGGCCAGGCGGTTGCAGCAGTTTTCCAGCTCGCCATAGGTCAGGCGCTGCCCGTCGCAGCTGAGGCCCACCTTCCAGGGACAGCGTTTTGCGCTCTCTTCGAGAAAGTGCTGTACGAGCACTAGCGCCACGTCTCCAGGGGTGCCTTCAGCCGGATGTAACTGGCCAGCCGGCTTACGGAATCAAAGTTGTCGGGCACCAGCTCTTCGTCTTCTACGGTGATCCGGAAGGTGTCGCCGACGAACATGACCAGCTCCATAATGCCCATGGAGTCAACGATCCCTTCTTCCAGAAAGGATGCGTCGTCCGAATAGACATAGCCGTTGTCGCTGAACAGGATGCTCTCGGCGATAAAGCCGCGGATCGTTTCCTCAATGCTTCCCATCATACCCTCACAAAATGCATTTGCGGTACTCGGATCGGAAGGCACCCGGTGGGGCAGCGCGTCGCTTGCTGCCCTGCCCCGTGGAGGCACTTCTTCGAGCACCAGTCCGGTCGGGCGCTGCCCGACCTGGTTTTTGGGGGCAGCCCTGCCTGTAGTCTCCTTCGCACCTGTTCGCCCCCTCATTTGCCAAGTGCGGCATACCGGACGGCGGCCTCTCGCCGCTCGTCACCAATGAACCTGTACCACGAAGCGCGCAGCTCCAACTGCTTTTGCTCGTTGTTGACGTCCGCCCACAGCGCCCGTCCTTCGTCCAGGTGGCCGTTCACGACAAGAGCCTCGCCAAGGAGCTGGCGGGTGGTCACGCTCCAGGGCTCGGCGGCATAGGCCGCCCGGAGATGGCGGAGGGCATCTTCGTAGTCGCCCAGGGAGAGCTCGACGATGCCCAGGCGCCGGTTGGCGGTGCCGTTGCCAGGCGCCAGGGCGAGGGCGCGCTCGAACTCGCCCACAGGCCGCGCCAGATCGACGGCCTGGCGCACGGCGTCCTGAACCGGCCACTCGGGCCAGGAGTAGAGGCCAAGCTCCGCCTGGCCCTGATGCACCGCCCCAAGGTTGGCATAGATCTGCGCCAGCAGAGCACTGGGCCCCACCAGGACCACGACCAGGGCCAGGACAAGAAGAGCGCCGGCGGCGGGCAGCATGGCGCGCTTTGGCCGCAGCCCGGCCGTTTCCGCCCGATGCTGCCCATCGGGCAGGGCAAAGGCCAGGGGCAAAAACAGCAGGAAAACGCCCGTGCCGTACAGCGCCGATTCAAGGCACCCGTGGACGAGGACGACGGCTGCCGACAGGGCCGCAATCCCGGCCAGGGACGAGCCCGCCCCACGCCCCCCTTGCCGCCAGGCCAGGTACGCAAGCGTGGCCCACGCCCAGAGCAATGCCAGCAGTCCCGCTATCCCCTGGGCGATAGCCACCCCCAGGTAGAGATTGTGGGCGTTAGAAATGTAGCCCACGTGCAGCAACATCGCGTAGGATGCGTACAGCATCAAAAAACTGTCCAGCCCGGCGCCGATGAAGGCATAATCCTTGACAAGCAGTAACATGTACCGGTACCACCCGGCTCGGTCCCGGAGGCTGTCGGCGCTCAGCACGCCGGTCCCCCACAGGCCCATCCCCGCCAGGGCCACCGCACCCAGCGCAGCCACCAGCGCCCCCAAAACCAGGAGGCCAATCCAGGCCCACAACCTGCGCCCTGGTCGCTGTCCGGCCAACCTGCCGGCTGCAAACCAGGACAAGGCGGTATAGAACCCCACGCCCAGGGCCAGCCCTGCCCCTCGCGAGCCGGTCATGAGCAGCCCCACGAGGGTTATGCAAAGCATCAAGCTGGCAATGGCTACACCCAGCAGTCCAAGGAGCAGCCGGGACTCGTAGTGCAACTGAGCCTTGCGCCAGGCATCCCACGTCACCCAGGCGGCAAAGGGCAGGAGCAGAGCCAGCATGCCACCCGCCTCGTTGGGGTTCAGCCTCGGGCCGGCAATCGCCGGCACCAACCCCTGTAGCGCTTTCCCCTGGTGGGTAAGGGCCGCGATCTCGCCCGGGTGCTGCTGCCAATCGTTGGTCATGATGAAATAGATGGCGAGCGTCGCGCCCAGGACCGCCGGCAGCCAGGCCCGCCAGGTGCCCAGCACGGTCGCATTCGCCAAGGCATAGTAGAGCAGGATGCCGCCGGCGACGAGCCAAAACTTGGCCCAGGCAGCCGGCCGGTCATATGCGCTCCAGACGGCCAGGCCGGCAGTGACCAGGAACAAGGCCAGGGGCGCGTCAAAGGGCGTACGCCGCCCAAGCCGGCCGGTCACCAGCAGCCTCGCCGCGACGGGAATCGCGGCCAGGGCCAGGGGATAAGGACCCACCCCCGGCACCAAGGCCCACAGGAGAGCGGCGACGACCGCGCAGATCAGGTCCAGGAAGGCCAGCCAGGCAGAGCCTTTCCCATTGGCCTCCCGCGCCAGGCTGCGGGCAGTTTCGGCGGTCCGATCCATGACCTTTATCGCATCCACCCCAGAGCTTGCCACCCGGCATTGATGGCCGACTTGGCCGCCTCCCAGTTGTTCATGCTTCGCAGAAAGGTGAACATCGGCCTGGGACGCAGGGCCCATTCCCGGAAGGCGCGCCGCGCCCAATACTCGATGCGCTCCGCCGGCAGCCCGGGGTAGTCCAGGACGGTGGACTGGTCCATGTCGACCTCTTCCCACTTGGTGCCGGGCCGGAACCAGCCCTGCTCGACCACTTCGAAGAAAAAGGGCGTGCCGGGATAGGGCGCCGCGATGTGGAACAAGGCCAGGTCGAGGGGCAGCTTCTTGGCCAAATCGATGGTCTTGCGGATGGTCTCTTCTGTCTCGCCGGGCAGGCCGATGATAAAGTAACCCCAGTTCATGATGCCCGCCGCCTTGCTCCAGTTCAGCGCCTGGACGATCTTGGCCTCGGTGGTGCCCTTGCGCACCCGCTTGCGGATCTCGGGATCGGCGCTCTCCAGCCCCCAGGAGATGAGCCAGCAGCCGGCGCGGGCCATCATCTGCAACATCTCGGGATCGACAAAGTCGACGCGGCTGTTGCACATCCAGCGGAACTTTAGTCCTCTGCTTAACATGCCTTCGCAGATGCCCATGACCTGATCGCGGTTGACGGTGAACAGGTCGGCGTACATGTGCACGTTGCGCAGCCCCAGGTCCCAGAGCATCTGCAGCTCTTCCAGGACGTTCTCGGGCGAGCGGACGCGCACCGCGTACTGGTAGGTGACGTGCTTGATGCAAAACCGGCAGCCAGCCGGGCAGCCCCTGCTGGGGACGATGAACGTGTACGGCCCCTTCATGCCCGCGACGCGGTACTTTTTCCACGGGAGAAGGTGGTGCATGGGCAGAGGCAGGTCGTCCAGGTTGCGGATAAAGGGCCGGTCGGGATTGATGTGGATCTGGCAATCGCCGTCGCGCCAGCCCAGGCCCTTGATCTCGCCCAGGTCGTCCTTGACGCCCGGGGTCCAGTCCACGTCGTGCTCGCGGAAGAGCTTTTGCAGGCGCTCGCCGCCCACTTCGCGGCCGTCCAGGGTATCCAGCAGCTCGCGGAGGGTGAGCTCCGGCTCACCGCGCAGCACATAGTCCAGGGTCGGAAACGCCTTGAGCGTGGGCTCGGGCATCGGCGTGACGTGGGTGCCAAAGGCGATCGTCCTGGCACCCAGGCTGCGGGCGATGAACGTGCCCCGCATATCGTTGGTCAATGTGGGGGCCGTCACCTGCGTCACATAGTACCGGGGCCGCTTGGCAGCCACCAACTCCTCGAACTCTTGCCAGCCCATGCGCGAGGGAATGGCATCGATGATGTCCACCGTGTAATCGGGGGAGAGCACTGCTGCCAGCTGGGCCAGGCTCACCTGCGGCCAGATCATGTTCTCGCGGCTGCGCCGGCCCACGCGATGCTGGCTGCGGATCCAGATGCCCCCGTCCGGCGCGGGAGGGTTCACCAGCAGGACGTCGACGGCACCCTCGGGCCGAACTGCCGTGGGAAGCTGGGCGAGCGCCCGGCCTACATCGGGAAAGGTGGCCACGGGCAGCGGGCGTACCCCGCGGGTGCCCAGGTTTTCGGGGTGATCACTCATTGTACGTTAATCCCTCCATGGCCAGATTCTCAACGGGCATTGTCAGAGACCCATTCAGATCTCCCTCTACCAGGGATTCTCGTTGCATCAGCTCGGCCAGAACCCGCATCACCGCCCAGGAGACCACCAGTTGCAGGCCGACGAGGAGCAACATGGCACTGGCCAGGAGGTAGAGCCACAAACGACTGACCGGCCAACCGGCAAAGCCCAGGCCGGTGCTGACGGCGCCGACGACGATCCCCGCAGCCAGGGCCGCCAGCCCGAGCCAACCGAACTTTTGCTCGAGGGGCGGATCGAAGAGCGGCCGTCCAAACAACCCGGTGCGCACCCGCTCTCCTTGAAAAAGAGAGACCAGGTAGTTAAAGGTGGCCCCCAGGGTAAAGAGGCTCACGCCGCCGACCATCAGGACTTGAGCCAGGAAGAGGGCCAACGTGCCCCACGTTCCCAGCTCGGTGACGCCCGCCAGGCGAAGAGCCAGCAGCACCAGGGCGATGACCAGGGTGAGCAGCACGCTCCCCAGGCCAATGGCTCCGAGGATACGAACCGGGTTGTAGCACAGGGCGGTCCAGAGGATGGACTCCAGGAAGCGGGTACCATCGCCCAGGATGGTCAGCTTGGAACGGCCGATCCGTTCGGCGTAGGGGATGGGCGCTTCGACCATCTGGATCCCCTCGTGCACGGCACGGGTGCTCATTACCGGGGTAAAGTTCAGCCCATCGGGCAGCGGATAGAGCCGGCTCAGGACGTCGCGGCGTATGACGCGCATGCCGCTGGCGCTGTCGGAAACGTGCTGGCGGCCGAGGATAGTCACCAGGCGGGCAAAGAAAATATTGCCAATGCGGCGGCTGAGGGGCATCTGGCTTTCTGCGCCCGACATCCGCGAGCCGATGACCAGCTCCGCACCCTGACAACGGCCCACCTCGAGCAATTGGGGAAAGTACTCGGGGGGATAGGTACCGTCCGCATCCAGGAAGCCCAGCCACTGCCCCCGAGCCTGGGCAAAGCCGGTCTTGAGGGCGGCGCCGTAGCCGCTGTTGGTGGCGTGGCGCACGAGCTTGACGCCAGGGTAGCGGCTGACGATCTGCGCTGTGTTATCGCGCGAGCCATCGTCAACCACGATCAGCTCCAGGTCGGCTTCCTGATCGGCCAGAGCCGGCCGGATGCCGAGCACGCGTTCGACAATGTCCGCGATGCCTCCCTCCTCGTTATAGGCGGGAATAACAACCGAGAGAACGTCCGTCATGTTGCTCACCTCATTTTGTTGCCGGCGCCGATTGCGCGCGTCGGGGCGAACAGGTCCAGAACTGGTCAATGCCCGGACTAGAAGTAGACGGGCAGATCCGGTGCCGGGGCCTGGTCTCCAACAGCCCGCACCACGCGGGCGGGAACACCAGCCACCACCGTGTGTGGTGGCACGTCTCGGGTGACGACCGCACCGGCGGCAACGACCGCGCCGCAGCCGATGTGAACACCGTCGACGACGATGGCACCAGCGCCAATCCACACGTCATCCTCGATGATGATACCTTGGGCAGTGATGCCCTGTTCTACAAACGGCCGCGTGGGATCCGAGAAACGGTGATTGACGGCCACCATTTGCACCAGGGGCGACGTATAGACACGGTCGCCGATCTGGATGCCGCCCTGACCCCGCAGCACGTTGAACTCGCCGATGAGGCTATCGCGACCAATCCGGATGCCGGCTCGGGGCAGACCTCGAAAGTTGTAGACGTGGAGCACGGCGTGATGCATGATCATCGTCTTGTCGCCAATCTCGATGCCGCCCGGGCAGGCGTGGAGGTAGACCCCTTCATCCAGGTAGACGCCCCTCCCCAGGCGGATCAGGCTCGCAAAGCGCAGGCGCACGCCGCGCTCGATGGCCGCCAGCCCCTCCATCTTCAGAATGATGCGGTAGGCTATGGCACGAAGACCGATGCCCACCACGGTCGGCACCCAGCCCAGTAGCCCGGTTACACCCTGCTCCAGACAGTAGCGCAAGGGGCTGGCTGCTTGCCTGGAGAGATAAAGCCGGAACGTGGGCGGCTTGGCAACCGGCGCCCGACCAGATTCGTCGCTCAAGCTATCATCCTGCTATCATCCAGAAGTGAAGGCATCGACCGTTTCCGGGCAGGCTCCGCCGATCTGGCAAAGTTATCACTTTGCCAGACGATGTGGGCCAGCAGCCGCCAGTTGGGGGTACCGCGATGCGGCTCTCGAGAGTCAGCGCGAACCGAACGGATGGCTCAGAGAATCTGGCGTGGAGTAAGGCGCTCAGTTTCCCCTTGGGCTAGCCGCTGAAAGACGTAACCCCTGCCTCGTCGCGTCATGATTCTCTGGGGTTGGCTCGGATCCGGCTCCAGCTTTTGCCGTAGATGATGAATGTACAGCTTGATGGCATCTCGCCAGCCCGGACACTCGTTTCCCCACACGTGCAGCATGAGCCGCTCGTGGGATATAACCTCGCCTGCGTGAGCCGTCAGGCAGGAGAGAAACTTGAATTCGGTCGGCGTCAGTGCTACTGGCCGCTCGTTCACCCAGACCTCGCGCCGGGTGAGATCGATGACCAGGCCCTGATCTACAAAGTAGCTCCGCCCACGCCAGGAAGGGCGAGAGGTGCTTCTCCGCAGCAGAGCCCGCACCCGAGCGATCAGTTCCAGGGTCAGAACGGGCTTGCGCACGCAATCGTCGGCACCCAATTCCAGGCCCTGGACCAGGTCCAGCTCGTTGTCGGTATCCAGCAACAGCAGCAAGGGCGCATCCAGGAACGTCAACAGGCGGCGGCAGAATTGCCAGTCCTCCTCAACATCCCTGAGGCCCAAGATGACCACTTCAGGTTGCTCGAGGAGGACGCTTCGAATGGCGTTCAGGCCGGTCACCGTGTGCTCGATCTGAAAGCCTTCCTCCACCAATGCCGGGCGCAGTTCTTGCACCACCGCCTCGTCATTATCGATCACCAGAATATTTGCTGTCACCGCCGGTTCTTCCTGCCCTTCACCCTCGTGACTGCTAGCAAATTCGCCAGCTGGCGTTCGTATGGTACGGCAAGGGGGCAACACCAGGGTATTGCCGGGTAGTTTCCCAACAGAACGAAAAGGCGCTGAACGTGTGCTCAGCCCCTACATCATAGTCGACAAAGGTTAAGTTTGGGTAAAGCTAGAGTCCGAAAAAGGTTAGCAAAGAGGTTAAAAAGGTTAACAACGTTAAGAACCGGATGGGACGTCGAACCGGTAGCCCAATCCGCGCTCTGTGAGAATGTACCTGGGATGCGATGGCTCCACTTCCAGCTTTTTTCGAAGGCTGTGAATGTAAACCTTGAGGTAATTCACCTCGCTCGTGTACTCCCAACCCCACACCTGGGTCAGCAGATACTGATGGGTCAGAACGCGCCCGATATTGTCGAGGAAACAGGTCAACAGGCCGCACTCCTTGGGAGAAAGGGCCACCGGCTCGCCGTTGACGAGGAGCTGAAAAATGCGCCGGTCAAAGGACAGGCGGCTGTCAATCTGCAGGATGCCATCGCGTGGAGCGGGGCAATCGGTCCGGCGCAGGAGGGCCCGGATGCGAGCGGTTAGCTCGTTCAGGCTAAAGGGCTTGGTCACGTAATCGTCGGCACCCAGGTCGAGCCCGCGAATCTTGTTCGCGTCGCCGTCCAGCGCCGTCAACATGAGGACCGGGGCATTGGAGATCTTGCGGATGCTGCGGCAGGTTTCCCAGCCGTCCATGCGCGGCATCATCAGATCCAACAAGATCAAATGAGGGCTGTGTTTTCGGGCTAGCTGCAAGCCGTCAAGGCCATCCTGGGCAGCAAAGACCTCGTAGCCGTCTTCTTCCAATTTGCGGGTGAGCAACTGGATCAGGTCTACATCGTCTTCTATGATCAAGATTTTGGCCATAGGAGTTCCTTTGATCTACACTGGATCTAGATTAATCGCCAAGCAAGAGAATCTGCTGGAGAAGCCAGCACAAGCTGCCGTCACGGCACCCTGGCCCGCCTTTTCAATCGAAGGGCTGCACGAGATCGATGAGCCTAATGTCAACGAGACTTGTACAGTCCAGTATATATTATACATGACCCGGTGACGAAAGTCAAGCGGCCCGGAGACAGGGAGTATAGCGCAGAATCGTAGGTGAGCTTAAGCCGCCCTTGGCAGAGTCGCCTGCCACATTCG
>MTKX01006651.1_pt1 | contig 82013 bp, 64 predicted proteins | sample 1042771 | NCBI WGS metagenome assembly MTKX01 (sample SAMN06212183, study PRJNA360534) | anaerobic digester metagenome | biome: Wastewater treatment plant; material: sludge; isolation source: anaerobic digester fed with sludge from wastewater treatment plant | place: Denmark: WWTP Randers ...
CTTTTTTGTCAAGTCCACCTCCGACCTTGCAGCATCTTGCCCTCTATTTGGGCCAAATTTAGGTAGTAACGGCTTCAGCCGTTTCCCCACCGCACCCCCAATCTGACGATGGGCTCGCAGTAACCGCTTCAGCCGTTTCCCCACCGCACCCCCGATCTGACAATGGGCTCGTAGTAACGGCTTCAGCCGTTTCCCCACCGCACCCCCGATCTGACGATGGGCTCGTAGTAACGGCTTCAGCCGTTTCCGTTGAGGGGCTCTTAGTAGGCCCGCGCCCAGTACGCCCACTCCTCGGCCGGCCGGCCGCAGACGACGCAGGCACCCGGGCCGGCGTCCTCCTGGTCCAGGGGGATGTTGCGGCTGGAGGCCTTGGTGTCCTCCTTGATCTGCGCCTCGCAGGCCGTGTCGCCACACCAGTAGGCCCGGGCCCACGCGTCGGCCACGATCTCCTTGAGGTCGTCGTAGGTGCGGGCGGTGTGGATGTTGGCGTCTCGAAAGGCCGTGGCCGTCGACAGCATGTCCGCCTGGATCACGTCCAAAGCGTTGCCCACGGCGCCGGCCAGGCCGTCCATGGGCGCCACGCTCTTGCCCGCCGAGCCGGGCACGTCGCGCCGGGCGAGGACCACCGTCTGGTTTTCGACGTCCCGCGGGCCGATCTCGATGCGCAGCGGCGCGCCCCGCAGCTCCCACTCGTTGAACTTGAAGCCGGGGGTCAGCTCCTCGCGGTCGTCGATCTTGACCCGAAAGCGTCCGCGCAGGGCCTCGCCGACCTTTTCCACGGCGGCCAGCACCCCGGCGCGCTGCTCTTCCTTGCGCCAGATGGGCACGACCACCACCTGGTGCGGCGCCAGCTTGGGCGGCAGCCTCAGCCCCTGGTCATCGCCGTGGGCCATGATGATGGCCCCCACGATGCGCGTGCTCAGGCCCCAGCTCGTCGTCCAGCAGTACTGCAGCTCGTTGCTCCGATCCAGGTACTGGATGTCAAAGGCCCGCGCAAAGTTCTGGCCCAGGTTGTGGCTGGTGCCCGCCTGCAGCGCCCACTTGTTGCGCATCATGGCCTCGATGCTGTAGCTGGCGTCGGCCCCGGCAAACTTTTCCGTCTCGCTCTTGCGCCCCTCCACCACCGGCAGGGCCGCGTCGTTGATGGCAAAGTCGGCATACACCCCCAGCATGCGCAGCGTCTCTTCCTGGCCTTCCTCGTAGGTCGCGTGGGCCGTGTGCCCCTCCTGCCAGTAGAACTCGGCCGTGCGCAGGAACAGGCGCGTCCGCATCTCCCAGCGGACCACGTTGCCCCACTGGTTGATGAGCACCGGCAAGTCGCGGTACGACCGGATCCACTTGGAATACATGTAGCCGATGACCGTCTCGGACGTGGGGCGCACCACCAGGGGCTCTTCCAGCTCCTTGCCGCCGCCGTGGGTCACCACGGCCAGCTCCGGGGCAAAGCCCTCCACGTGCTGGGCCTCCTTTTTCAGGAACGACATCGGGATTAACAGCGGGAACAGGGCGTTCTCGTGTCCCGTCTCCTTGAAGCGCCGGTCCAGGGCCCCCTGGATGTTCTCCCACAGGGCGGTGCCATAGGGCCGCACCACCATGCAGCCTCGCACCGGCGCGTAATCGGCCAGCTCTGCGCGCTGCACCACTTCGTTGTACCATGCCGAAAAATCCTCGCCTTGCGGCGTCAGCTTTTTTTCGTCAGCCATCTCTTTTTCCTCCACGCTGGCGTATTGTCGTTGGTCTAGCGAAGCGACCTGCCCCCCCACGGGCCCCGGCGCACCTTGCGCCTCTCCGCGGGTCCCTCGAATCGGGCAGATCTGCTCGTCGAACAAGGTCGGGGCGGGTTGGGCCGGCCCGCCGTAGGCTACCTCTTCCGTGGAATTCCCCTCTTCGGCCCGGCGAAGAGGGGCATCAAGGGGTGGGCGCCAGCTTGACCTTCAGGAGCGCCACGGCCTCCTCGACACGGTCCACGACCGTCGCCAGCGCCAGATCTCGCTCCGTCATGAACGTCGTGGAGCGGAACGCGTCGAACAGGTGCCGCCAGTCCTTGCCCACAAACACAAAGGGCCGGGGCCCGATCTGGCCCGTCTGGAGCAGGCTCCACGTCAGCGTCGCCTCCGTCAGCGTGCCGATGCCGCCGCGCAGGACGACAAAGGCGTCGGCCGCCGTCAGGGCCTGGAGCCGCGGGAAAAAGTCGCTCACCCGCTCCTCGCGGGTCAGCCACCGGTTCGGCGACCGAATGGGGGCAAACAGCTCCATCGTCACGCCCACCGCCTGGCCGCCCGCCTGGCACGCGCCGCGGCTGGCCGCCTCCATGACGCCGCCATAGCCCCCGCACACCAGGACAAAGCCCGCCTCGGCCAGCAGCCGCCCCAGCAGCTCCGCCTCGGCCTGCAGCCCATGGCCTGCCGGGATGCTGCCGCTGCCGAAAACGGCCACCGAGGCGCCTCCCGGGCCCTCGCGGCCAATCCCCCCCCGCTCCACGGCGGACGGCCCCGCGCCGCCCTCCGGCGCCCTGGGCCTGCCCGCCTCCTTGCCTCTCTCGTTCAACGCAGTCGCCTCTCGTCGATCTCCAGAATGCGATGGCCGTAGGTGTTGATCACCTGCGTGTCGCGGTAGGTCGTCGTCGTCTCCTCGTCCGGCCCATACACGTGGATGTGGCCATGGATCAGGTACCGGGGCCGGAACCAGTCCATGAACGTCACAAAGGCCGGAAAACCCTGGTGGCACCGGTCCGGCTTGTCGTGTATGCCCGCCGGCGGAGCGTGGGTGATGAGGATGTCCAGGAAGCGGCCGTAGCGCAGCCGGTTCAGCACCAGCGCCGGCGCCAGGCGCCACACCTTGTTCATCATCTCCCGCTCCGTGTACTGAAAGTCCGGGTTGTCGTTGTACCGCATCGAGCCCTCCAGGCCGGCGATGAGGAGCTTGCGGTAGCGCACCACCCGCCCGTCAATGTTCTCCGCGCCGCCCGGATACTGCCACTCCTCCCGTAACGCCCACCGCTTGCGGATGGCGTTGGCGTGGTTGCCGATGACATAGAACAGTGGCCCCCCCAGCACGGTGACAATATACTCCAGGTAGTGATAGGGCAGGTCGCCGCAGCCCAGGACCATGCTCACGTCTCCGAAGAGCCGCTTGAGGGCCGGGCTATGGATCAGCTCCTCTACCTTGTCACTAACCGTCAGTATCTTGATCATCAGGCCTGGGTTTGCTCAACCGCCACTACCCGTCTCCCGTCACTCCCGGCGCTCGCCCTCCCTGGCAACATAACAAAAGGCCAACTCTCGCGCTCCCCTGGAGAGCTGGCCTGTAAAAATCCGGACGACCGAACGCAAGCAAGCTATCCAGGCCAGGAGTCTGGCCGCGGGCTAGGGCTGGTAGGGCTGATCGTCGTCGACCCGGCGGATAGCATTGCGTTCCTCACGTTCGTTTCCTCGGCATCAAGTACGCAGCAGTATACCATGAAACCCCCAGCGTGTCAAAGCCTATTCCGCCGCAATCAACGCGCGCGGCGCCAGGGATCGGGCGGGGAGACCCCNNCCCCGCCCGGTCTCCCCGCCCGGTCCCCCGCCCGGTCCCCCCGCCCGATGTACTCACCGTTACAACCGGCGCTTTGCGCTTTGTTCCCATTCGTGGTACAATTTTGTACGTTCTCAAACAGGCCTCGGCAGGAGAGGCAATGGCGCGATCACCAGCACCCTGGACTCCGCCCTTGAGCGCTTTCGCAGAGGGCGTTATGCTTGCTGCCGTCCGTACGCTCGACGCCAGCATTGACCGCTTTGCCAGCTCTACCACGCACAAGAAAGGGTTAGATCCACCATGAGGTACAACGTTGTAACCTGGCTCTTGGCTCTCGTCATTGTTCTGGCCCTCGCCGTGCCGCCCATGCAGGCACAAGGTGCCGGGCCCGGGCTGCTGCCCGACGACGCTCAAAGCACCACCGGACCGGTGCCCCCGCCTGGAATCGAGCGCGGCAACGTAGCGCCGACCCCATCCAGGGCGCAAGTAGTGCTCCACGACGTGCCCGCCTACCTATGGCGCCACGGCTGTGCGCCGACGGCGGCCGGGATGGTGATGGGCTATTGGGACGGGCGTGGATTCGATGCCCTGGTCAGCGGTAGCGCGGCCACGCAGACCAGCGCCGTCAACGCGATGATTGCCAGCTCGGGCAATTACAACGATTACTGCCTTCCGCTCGACGAGCCACCCACCATGCTGCCCGACAGATCGGAACCACCGGCCGGCGACGAACATCCCGACGATTGCGTGGCCGACCTGATGAAAACCTCACAGAGCGCCTACAACAACTATTACGGCTGGAGCTATTTCAATGTTATAGACGACGCCATGTCAGGCTACCCAGCCATGGTGGCGCCGCAATACTCGGTGACGACACAAAACCGGGTGTGGGGTGATTTCACGTGGACCAGCTACCGGGCCGAGATCGACGCCGGCCGGCCGGTGGTGCTCCTGGTGGACACCGACGCCGACGGTACGACCGATCATTTCGTCACGGGAATTGGCTACGACACCAGCACCAACCAGTACGCTTGCCGGGACACCTGGGACACCGGCGTCCATTGGTTCTCGTTTGCGCAACTGGCCCCCGGTCAGCCGTGGGGCATCTATGGGGCGACGCTGTTTCGCATCGAGGGCCCGAGCAGCAAATACCGGGTGTTCCTGCCCCTGATCTCCAGGACGGACTCTACCTCCAGCGGTTGGACGATCATCAAGAGCGAAACCTTTGAGGGCTCTTTTCCCAATGAGTGGGAGGTAGGCGACAACAATGGGACCGACTATGGTGAATATGTCTGGCAGAGACGAAGCTGCCTGCCCTACGCGGGCAGCTTTAGCGGCTGGGCCATCGGCGGTGGGGCCAGCGGCTCGGTATTGGGCTGTGGCAGCCAATACCCGAACCATGCCGACTCGTGGATGATCTATGGCCCCTTCAGCCTGGCCGACGCCTCGGCAGCCGATCTCAGTTTCAAGCTGTGGCTGAACAGCGAGCCGGACTATGACAAGCTGTGCCGGATGGCTTCGCTCAACGGCACCAATTTCTTTGGCATGTGTACCACGGGCAATACGTCAGGTTGGACGGACCGCGTCCTCGATCTGGCCAACGTCTACAACCTTGGCAATCTCATGGGCCAATCGCAGGTCTGGATCGCGTTGCGTTTCATCAGCGACGATTCGGTCACCTACGCCGAAGGAGCCCACGTCGACAACGTCGTATTGCGCAAATCCGTGGGGGCTGGGGCGGCGCCCATCGTGCCGGCCGGGCCGGCCGATCCGGCTACGCTGCACGAGGAGGTCGCCAGCTTTACCGTGGAGCGGTGATCCGCTAGTCGGTGCGCTAACGAGCAGTCAAGCTGCCCGCCGGTAGGACAGGCGGACGAGGGGCCGGCCCTCGTCCGCCTGTGCCCGCGGGACATCGCCCGCACCATTACGAATTCATCTGGTCAGCGTCAGCTTGAATTCATCGCCCAGATCGTTTACCTGCACCGCGCAGCCGAGCTTTTCCGCAGCGCGCCGCACGTTCTCCCGCGAGGTTACGGTATCAACCAGCACGTCGATGGGGAATTTCCCCGCCTGGATGGCATTGCGGGCCAGGATGACCGGTTGGGGACAGGACAGCCCGCGGGCATCGACTGTATGGGTCATGATATTACCCCTCCACCTTCTCACGCATGGTCAAACCAAGGACGACACACACCACCAGCCCCAGGACGACCGCGGCCATGCCGTAGGGATTGATGCCGCCGATCTTCTGGACGCCTTCCACCACCGAGTCCGGGCTGCCGGCCAGGGCAAAGTTGTGAGCAAGCCCCGCGCCGGTGATCATGCCCAGGACAAACACCGCCGAGTCCCCATCCCCTTCGCCGGCCAGGAAGAGCTGCCGGCCCGGGCAGCCCCCGGCCAGGACAAAGGCCAGGCCCGCCAGCGCCATGCCCAGCAGGTTCCACAGGTGCTGGCTGTGGGCCACCGGCTGCCCAAAAAAGCCAACCGGACCGAATTGCCCCAGGATCAGGTTCATGACTACTGCCACCACCACCAGCGCCCCCACGCCGCTGATCAGGTGCGTGTCGCGCATCAGGATCACGTCGCGGATGGAGCCCATGGTGCAGAAGCGGGTGCGTTGGGCCAGGAAGCCGATGCCCAGGCCCGCACCCAGAGAGAGAAGCCAGAAGGCGTGCTGGGAGCCCGGTCCGCTCTCGCTGAAAAAGAGCGCGCCGGTGTCGCTCACCTTGACTTGAAAGATGAGCAGCAGGAGCAGGCCGATCATCAGGACCGGCATGACCCAGCCGACGGCGCGGTAGGTCTTGTGCGACCGGCCCAGGTTGTAGCCGGACTTGAGGAATTGGACGCCGATAAAAATGCCGGCTGCCAGGCCGAGCAGGCCCACCACGGCATTCAGGTCGCCGGCCGAGAACCGTAGGAGCGCCCGCCAGGGGCAGCCCAGGAAAGCCAGCGCGCCGATCATGGCGAACATGCCCAGCACAAAGCGCACGATGGGCGCCGAGCCGGCCCTGGCCTTGAACTCGCGGAAGGCCAGCGCGGCGATCGTCGCGCCCAGGACGAACGCGGGGATCTCCGGGCGGATGTACTGGACGGCAGCCGCCCGGTGGAGTCCCAGGGCGCCGGCGATGTCCCGCTCAAAGCAGGCCACGCAGATGCCCATGTTCTTGGGGTTGCCCGCGTACTGCAAAAGTGGGGCGAGCAGCCCGATGACGGCCCCGGCCAGGATGATGCCCCAGCGCGAGGCAAAGAAACGGGTCAACTTCTCGGACATGATGTCTCCCTCCTTGGATATTTCCACGCACCCCTCGCCCCGTCGCGCCGGGGTACGACGTGGTCACGCCAAAAGCCGCCGCCAGCGCAGGCCGGCGGCGGCCCGGGAGTCGATATCACATTCAGCACCCGGCATACTGCTCGGGAAATCGAGCTCCCCTTGGATCGTACTCGTCTTGAAGGCAGGGACCCTGTCGCCCATGCTGGGCCTCGGGACGCTGCGCATCTCGCCACTTGTCTCCAAATGCTCTCTCCTCTTTGAGCAACCTGATATACAACGGCAAGTCGACGGCATGGCCGACAATCATAACCAACATGTATGACTGCCATACCGCTCTATAATTATATCGGAAGGCAGGGGACGCGTCAAATCCGGGGCAAGGGCAAGTGTGGCTCCGGACGCCGCTTCCTGGCTCTCCAAGGGCGAAGGCTCGCGGGAGATCGCCAGATCTCCCGCCTACCCAAGCCCGGGGCGACCGCAGGGAGTGGCGATCCCCACTGAGGTTACCAGCAAGCTCGCGGGAGATCGCCAGATCTCCGGCCTACCCTAGCCCGGGGCGACCGCAGGGAGTGGCGATCCCCATTGAGGTTGCTGTGGAGTAGCCAGGTGTGGGCCGGCCTCATGGTTCAAGCTTCCGTGTTTGCAGGATTGTCGGAAGAATGATATAATGCACTGGTAAAAGGAAAGCAGCCTCGCGGCTCTTGCCGGGCCCGAGGCTGCCCCCGGCGCGGTGTGGCGGGCGCCAAAGTGCCAAGTTAAGGGAGCCCGACCACACCTGGGGCGGGCTCCCTTGAATGCTAGGGTTTCTGCGCGATAACAGGAATCGTGATCAACCGGCCAAAGTGAGAATCGAATCCGAATGAGCAAAGAAGCCACTGCCCGCATCAAGATCAACAAGCTGCTCGAAGCAGCCGGCTGGCGCTTTTTTCCGGAAGGAAACGCGCCCGCCAACATCCGCCTGGAACCCGCCGTCACCATCAAAACGACGGACCTCAACGCGCTGGGCGACAACTTTGAGAAGACCGCCAAGGGCTTTGTCGACTTTTTGCTCCTCGATGCCAAAGGCTTTCCGTTGATCGTCCTGGAGGCCAAAGCAGAGGACAAGAACCCGCTCGTCGGCAAGGAGCAGGCGCGCAAGTACGCCAAATCGCAAAACTGCCGCTTTGTCATCCTCTCCAACGGCAACCTGCACTACTTCTGGGACCTGGAACGGGGCAACCCTTATATTATCACCTCCTTCCCGACTCCCGACTCGGTGATGGGCTACCAAAAGGTCACTCCCAACCCGCAGCGCCTCATCGAAGAGCAGGTCGGCGAGGATTACACCGTTCTCACCCAGCGGCCGGGCTACGCCTCTGAAGCGGCCTGGAAGAACGAGGCCGAGCGCCCCGGCTACATCCAGGCCAACAAGCTTCGCTTCCTGCGCCCCTACCAGTTAAAGGCCGTCCATGCACTGCAGCGAGCCGTGAAGGACGGCAGCGACCGCTTTCTGTTCGAAATGGCGACGGGCACCGGCAAGACGCTCACGGCCGCCGCCGTGATCAAGCTGTTCCTTCGTACAGGAAACGCCCGGCGCGTGCTCTTTCTGGTGGACCGTCTCGAGCTGGAGGACCAGGCCAGGAAGGCCCTCACCGGGTTGCTGTCTGCAGACTTCCAGACGGTTATCTACAAGGAGAACCGTGACGACTGGCGTCGAGCCGAGATCGTGGTCACCACGGTTCAATCCCTGCTGTTCAATAACAAGTACCAGCGGCTCTTCTCGCCCACCGACTTTGACCTGGTAATCTCGGACGAAGCCCACCGCTCCATCGGCGGCAACGCGCGCGCCGTGTTCGACTACTTTGTGGGCTACAAGCTCGGGCTCACGGCTACACCCCGCGACTATTTGAAGCACCTTGATCGCGGCGATGCAGCAGTCCGCGACCCCCGCGCCCTGGAGCGCCGCCTGTTGCTGGACACCTACCGCACCTTTGGCTGCGAGAGCGGCCAGCCCACCTTCCGCTACTCCTTGCTGGATGGCGTCAAGGATGGCTACCTGGTCAATCCCACCGTCGTGGATGCCCGCACCGGGATCACCACCGAACTCTTGTCCGCGGAGGGCTTTGTCGTGTCGTTCACCGACGACGCGGGAGAGGACCAGCAGGAGGCATTCCAGCAGCGCGAGTTCGAGAAGCGCTTTTTCGCCGATGCCACGAACCGGATTCTCTGCAAGACCTTCCTGGAAAACGCCTTGCGCGATCCCATCAGCGGCGAGGTCGGCAAGTCGATCCTCTTTGCCGTGAGCCAGAACCACGCGGCCAAGCTGGCGCAGATCCTCAACGAGATGGCCGACCGCATGTACCCCGGCAAGTACCAGTCCGACTTTGCCGTGCAGGTCACCTCGCAGGTGCCCGATGCCCAGCAATTCAGTATCAACTTTGCCAACAACAACCTGCTGGGCTGCGGCAACTTTTTGCCCTCCTACAAGACCAGCAAGGCCCGCGTCTGTGTGACCGTGGGCATGATGACCACCGGGTACGACTGCACCGACATCCTCAACCTCGGCCTGTTGCGCCCCATCTTTTCGCCCACCGACTTTATCCAGATCAAGGGGCGGGGCACCCGCAAGCACAACTTTTTCGAACAGCTTTTCGACGAGGCGCTGAAAGAGAGCATAGCGCAGCCGCACAAGACAACCTTCAAGCTCTTTGACTTTTTCGCCAACTGCGAGTACTTTGAGACCGAGTTCAATTACGACGAGGTGCTCAAGCTCCCCCGGCCCCAGGCCAGGAAGGCCGATGGCGGCGATGGCGTGGGAGCCGTGGTGTACGACGGCACGTACGAGCACCTGGGGGCGGATATCCTCGAATCGATCAAGGAAGAGCCCGTCGGCTTCGAGGGAATGAAGATCGACCGCATGTTCTTTGAAAAGTTCGAGGACGCGGTGCGCGAGAACGAGATCATCGCCCAGGCCGTCGAGGCCGGCCAGTGGGATCGCGTCATCGACTATATCAACCGCGAGGTGTTCGACAAGCCCGAGGAGTACTATAACCTCGACAAGCTGCGCAAGGCCGCCGCCGTGGACCGCCGCCTGACCCTGCGCGAGATCCTGGAAAAGGTCTTTGGCCTGATCCCGGCCTTCAAGTCCAGGGATGAATTGCTGGAAGAAGAGTTTGCCAAGTTCGTAGCCGACCACAAACCGCAGGAGGCCGAGGCCATTCCCGCCATCAAGTCGTTCTTCAAGGCCTATATCACCAGTGACCTGGTGCGCCATATCATCGAGACCAGGCAATACACCGATCTGGCCACGAACGCAGCCTTTTCCATCCGCGACTTTCGCGCCGTGCCGGCCAAGTACCGCGCGCTCATTCCCGAGTACGTCAAGGATTATGTACCGTTGAACCAGTTCGCCGCGTAAAGGAGATCCATGCTAGATACGGACACCAGGCGAAGGATCGACACCGCCCGCGATATCCTCGTGGGCAAGGTGCCCGATCCCAAGAGCCAGGTCGAGCAGATCACCATCGCCCTCATCTACAAGTTCATGGACGACATGGACGCCGAGAGCGAGGAGTTTGGCGGGGTGCGCAAGTTCTTCGCGGGCGACTTTGCCCGCTACGGCTGGGCCAGGCTGATCCGCTCCGGCCTGGGCGGGCACGAAACCCTCAGTCTGTACGCCGAGGCCATCGCCAGGATGCCGGAGAATCCGGGCATTCCCCTGCTCTTTCGCGAAATCTTCAAGAACGCCTACCTGCCCTATCGCGACCCGGAGACGCTCCGCGCCTTTCTGAAGGTCATCGACGAGTTTGAATACGACCACTCCGAGCGCCTCGGCGACGCCTTCGAGTACCTGCTCTCGGTCCTCGGCTCCCAGGGCGACGCCGGGCAGTTCCGTACCCCGCGCCACATCATCGACTTTATCGTGGAGATTGTCGACCCCAGGAAGGACGAGACCGTCCTCGATCCGGCCTGTGGAACAGCCGGATTTCTGATCTCCTCCTACAAGCATATACTCAAGGCCAGCACCGACGCCAAGGGCCACGGCACCCTGACGCCCGACGAAAAGGGTCGCCTGGCGCAGAATTTTCGCGGCTACGACATCTCGCCCGACATGGTGCGCCTGTCGCTGGTGAACATGTACCTGCACGGCTTTGCCGACCCCCACATCTACGAGTACGACACGCTTACCAGCCTGGAGCGCTGGAACGAGTACGCCGACGTCATCCTGGCCAACCCGCCCTTCATGTCGCCCAAGGGCGGCATCCGGCCGCACAACCGCTTCTCGGTCAAGTCCAAGCGCAGCGAAGTCCTGTTCGTGGACTATATGGCCGAGCACCTGACGCCCAACGGCCGCGCCGGCATCATCGTGCCCGAGGGCATCATCTTCCAGAGCCAGACCGCCTACAAGCAGTTGCGCAAGATGCTGGTGGACGACTATCTGGTTGCCGTCGTCTCGCTGCCCCCGGGTGTATTCCAGCCCTACTCCGGTGTGAAGACGTCCATCCTGATCCTCGACAAGTCATTGGCCAAGAAGGCGGACACCATCGCCTTCTTCAGGGTCCAGAACGACGGCTTTGGGCTTGGTGCCCAGCGACGTGAGATTGACAAAAATGATCTGCCGCAAGCTCTGGTCGAAGTTTCAGAGTACCTGCGTCGCTTGCGCACGGGACAATGTGTGCAGGACTTGCAGCCCGCGCTAGGGCTGATCGTAGCTAGAGGCAAGCTTGCCGAGAACGGTGATTACAACCTGAGCGGAGAGAGGTATCGTGAGCGTGTAACTCTCGCAGCAAAGTATCCCATGGTTCCGCTGAGGGACATGTGTGATCTGGTTGGCGGTTCCACACCTTCCAGGCAGCGGGGAAGCTACTGGCAGAATGGCACTGTGAAGTGGATATCGTCGAAATACATCGACGAACGCGGAACCATCACAGGCTACGAACTCATTACAGAGGAAGCGATCGAGCAGACCTCGACCCGGATCGCACCGAGGAACTCCACCATAATAATCACGCGAGTTTCCGTCGGGAAGTACGCAATTGCTGATGACAACTACGCGATAAACCAAGATCTGACCGCCCTCATTTCGAAGGACCCCGAGCAACTAGCCCCGGAATTCATCCATATTCTTGCGCCACATATCTCGGCCATTGTTGAGTGCGGTGCGCAAGGAATAGGTGTTCGCGGCATCACCAGAGATTTCCTGGCCGAAGTCCTGATTCCTCTCCCCTCGCTATCAGTCCAGCACGAGATCGTCGCCAAGATCAAGGGCTACCAGAAAGTGATCGACGGTGCCAGCGCCGTCATCGACAACTACCGCCCTCATATCCCCATCGATCCGAAGTGGCCGATAGTGCAGGTTGGAGAACTCGTAAAGCCGGAGTATGGCTTCACCGCGAGTGCGGCCGATGAAGGAGATGCACGGTTCATCCGAATTACCGATATTGCTCCAGATGGATCGCTACGCCCAGAGGATGCAAAGTTCATCACATTGACAGCTGAATCGCAGCGGTGGCAACTCTCACGAGGCGACATCCTGGTTGCTCGAACCGGAGCAACTTACGGCAAAACCATGCTGTTTGAGGAAGACTACCTGGCAATCTTTGCTTCTTACTTGCTTCGTCTCCGGTTTCCAAAGGACCGTATAGATCCGCGATACTATTGGGCATTCGCGCAAAGCGATGAATATTGGAGTCAGGCCAGCACGCTAATGACGGGTGGGGGCCAGCCGCAATTCAACGGCAGTGCGCTGAAGCAAGTCAAGATACCCCTCCCGCCCCTCGCCACACAGCAGGCCATCGTCGCCGAGATCGAGGCCGAGCAGGCCCTGGTCGCGGCCAACCATGAGCTGATCGCCCGTTTCGAGGCCAAGATCCAGGCCACCCTGGCCCGCATCTGGGGCGAGGATGAAGCGGCCCCGGCAGAGGCGTGAGGGCAGAACGACCTTGACGCGGCCCTGCCCGCCGCCAGCCGCTACGACCGCACTGTCCACAGCATCAACTACCTCGGCAATGTCCAATAGGTGTTTGAGGTCCACGAGAGCGGCCCTGACGCCAGGCTACGGCTGTCGCGTTGTCTCTTGACTGCCGCTGGAATCGCCGAGGACTGGCTCGGCAAGTTGCGTGTGGCGAGAAAGGCCGAGCCGGCGCTCGGCGATCCCAGGCAACAGGACCGACTTTGCAAGCCTTGGGCCTGACGCCGGGCAGGGTTGTTGCACGTTCACCTGACAGCGGCCCACCAGTGAAGGCCGGCGGGGCAGATTCCCAGGCCTGGTAGGCCGGCGATCTGGCGATCTCCGGCGAGCTTGCTGGGAGTAGCCGACTTTGCAGCGGCCCTGCACACCAAAATTGAGGACTGGACAAGCCCGAACATTTGCACCACACTGTTCTCTGCCGGCCCAAGGACAGGAATCCCAAAAGATTTTCGTTTTCGACCTTGACAGGGCGCCAAACAGGTGGTTATATAGAGGAGAGCACGCGCATATATTCACATCGAACAAGGAGAGGAACGTGGCAGACACGCCGGCGGGGAGCAGCCCCGTGAACGAACAACTCAGCCCCCTGGCAGCCGGCCGGGCCGGGCGCTGCACCCTCACCCCGCCCGAGTCCAGGGCCGGAACCGTAGAGATCGAGAGAAATCGATCCGTAGAGGCGGGCGCGGATCAGGCGCAAACCCTCTCCGCTTCGCACCCCGGCAGGCAGGCACCCTCAGGGAAGAATAGAGAATAAAAGGTCTCTCTATATATCTTCTTATCTATTTTCTCTACACAAGTTATTGTCAAGTTAACGCCCCCACGAGCGTTCATAAGCAACACAACACCCATAACACTCCGCACCGCGGTGCAATCGCACCTGTTCCCCGCCCGCCTTTACATGCCCGCCAAGGCAGTGTATAATGGGCACCGACGGAGCGTACCTTGAGCATCATCGGCCTGGCTTTCCGCATCGCGTACCTACTGAGCCGCCACTTCTGGCTGGCCTGGCCCCTCTCCAGGTGGCTGGGCCTGGCCCTCTTTGTCCTGGCCCTGTGGGCGGCCAGGTACTGGTGGCCCAACCTGGCGCCCGCCACGGGCTTTTTCCTCGCCTGGCTGGCCTACGTGGCCTTCCTGGCCGTGGCGGGCCGCAGCCGGTTCCTGCACTTCCGTCCCCGGCCGGGCGCCCAACCCCACACCGACGGCCCGGTCCCGCCCCTGGCCAAGCTGGAGATGGTGCCGGCCCGGGCCAGCGGCTGGTTCGCCGTCGAGGGCCAGGGCCAATACTATGTCGACCTCGACGCCGATTTCGAGACGACGGGCACCCGCGAGCACGTCGTCCTGGCCCGCGTCCACCCCTCCCGCCTCCTGCTCCTGGCCAACTGGCCCTCCTACGAGATCGGCTGGTGGTACATTTTTGTCGAGCCCTCGGCCATCCGCGGCCTGCGCCTGGGCCACCTGCACTTTGGCCTGAAGCCGCGCCTGGCACTGCGTGTGGACTATTCACTCAAGCTGGAAAAGAAGGAACGGTTGGAGAGTGTCATCCTGACCTTCCCCGACGCCGTCAACCTGTGCCGCGTCTGGGAAGACCTGGCTCGCGACGCGCCGCCCGCTGCGGCCGTCCAAGGAGGAAAATCATGTCGTCAGAAAGGACCGTGACCCGAAACGTCGTCGTCGACGCCACTCCCCGCCTGGTCTTTCAAGTGCTCACCGAGACCGGGAACCTGCGCGACTGGTTCTGCGACACCGCCTGGAGCGATCCCCGCCCCGGCGGCCGCTACGCCCTCCACTGGGCCCAGGGCTACCACGTGGAGGGACGCTTCCTGGAGATCGATCCGCCGCGCCGCGCCGTCGTCTCCTGGCACGGCACGGGCGAGCCCGGCGAGACCAGGGTCGCCTTCGAGCTGCAAGAGCAGGACGGCGGGGTCAACGTGCAGGTGGTGCACAGCGGCTTTGGCCCGGGCAGCGAGTGGGACGAGGCCGAGGCCCAGGCCCGCCGCGGCTGGGACGCCGGGCTGGAGAACCTGAAGTCGACCATCGAGACAGGCATCGACCTGCGCACCGCCCGGCAGCCCTTCCTGGGCATCCACCTCGACCTGCTCACGCCCGAGCGTGCCGCCAGGGAGAACATTGCCGCCCAATGGGGCATCTATGTCGAGGGCGTGGTGGACGGCAGCGGCGCCCAGGCCGCCGGGCTCGGCCATGGCGACGTCATCGTCTCCCTGGGCGGCATGCCCACCAACAGCTTTGAGGAGCTGGGCGCGGCCCTTCGCGCCCGGCAGGCAGGCGACACCGTCGAGGTCGAGCGCGTCCGCGGCCAGGCCCGCGACACGCTGCAGGTCACCCTGGGTTCCCGCCCCCAGCCGGAACTGCCCGACAGCGCCCCCGCCCTGGCCGACCGCCTGGCCGAACGGCAGCGAGAGGCCAACGACGCCCTGCGGGCCGTGCTGGAGAACGTCTCCGACCAGGAAGCCTCCCTCTCGCCGGGCGAGGGCGACTGGTCCGTCCGCGAGGTGCTGGCCCACCTCTCGGAGAACGAGCGCGCCTTCCAAATGATCCTGAGCAACCTGGCGGTCACCGGCTATCTCGACGGGGGTCCCTTCTATCCCGACGAGATCCCCGGCCGGCTGGAATCCATCCTGATCGTCACGCCCACGGTGCAGGGGCTCCTGGACCGCTTCCTGGTCGACGAGGCCGAGTCCGAGGCCTTTGTCCGGCGCCTGCCCGAGACGGCCGTGGCCTACAAGGCCCGCTTCCGGCGCATCGCCAACCAGGTGCTGGCCCTGCCCGACCACGTCGTGCAACACGTAGAGCAGATCCGGCAGGCCCTGGCGGGGGTGCGCGACCGATGAGCCCGAGTCCCGAGACCATGCCCCAGGGGCCGGAGGAACCCGCCGCCACGGAGCCGGCGGCCGGCTCCTTTTCCCTGAAGCAGCTCGCCGACATCGCCCGCTCCCTCGGGCTGCGGGCCGGCGTGGGCCGGCTGATCTATCCCCTGCGCCAGCGCTACTACGAAGCACGCTTCCGGCCCGGCGAGGCCGGGCCCCGCTCCCTGGCGGGCGCGGCGCGCACCCTGCTGTACAGCCCGGATGAGCCGGCCGACCGGCCCCTGGGCCGCCTCCTTGACCACCACCTCGACGGCCACCGCCTGGACCTGGTCTGCGAGAACGGCACCCTCCGCCTGGAGTTCCTGGCCGCGGGCATCGCCCGCCTGCGCCTCGTGGGCCCCGGCGACCACGCGCCGCCCTTTTCCTACGCCCTCGACCCTGACGCCCGCCCGGAGCCCCCGCCCGTGGAGCTCGCCGAAAGCGCCGAGGGGCTGGAGGTCCGCACCGCCCTGCTCACCTGCCGCGTGGCGCGCGATCCGTGCCGCACCAGCTTTTACGACGCCGAGGGCAACCCCCTGGCCGAGGCGGCCGAAGGGCTGGGCTTTCGCGGCCAGGGCGCCTACTACAGCCATCGCCTGCGCGAGGCGGAGGCCATCTACGGCCTGGGCGAAAAGGCCTTCGGCCTGAACCTCCGCGGCCTGCGCCTGGAGATGTGGAACTGCGATCCGGAGAGCTACGCGCCGGGCCAGGACCCCCTCTACGCCTCAATCCCCATGCTCGTCGCCCTGCGCGACGGCCGGGCTTGCGGCCTCTTTTTCGACAACCCGGGCGCTGCCCGCCTGGACCTGGGCCGGGCCCGGGCCGACACGCTGCGCTACGAGGCCGACACGGGCGAGCTGTGCGCCTACGTCATGGCCGGCCCCGGCATCGCCGACGTCCTGGAGCGCTACACGGCCCTCACGGGGCGCATGCCCCTGCCGCCCCGCTGGCTCCTGGGCTACCACCAGAGCCGCTGGAGCTACTATCCCGAGGACCGGGTGCGCGAGCTGGCCGCCGAGCTTCGCGAGCGCCGCATCCCCTGCGACGCCATCCACCTCGACATTCACTACATGGACGGCTACCGCGTCTTTACCTGGGACCCGGAGCGCTTTCCCAATCCCGCGGCCTTGCTGGCCGACCTGCGGCGCCAGGGGCTGCGCACGGTGTGCATCGTCGACCCCGGCGTCAAGGTGGACCCCGGCTATGCTGTCCACGACGAGGGCCTGGCGCGCGATGCCTTCTGCCGCCTGCCCGACGGCAGCCTCTTCCAGGGGCCGGTCTGGCCGGGCCTGTGCTACTTTCCCGACTTTACCGCGGTCCCTGTCCGCCGGTGGTGGGGCGAGCTGTACCGCCCCCTCCTGGAGGCCGGCGTCTCGGGCTTCTGGAACGACATGAACGAGCCGGCCATCTTTGGCGGCGGCATGCCCGGCGTCGTGCAGCACAGCTACGAGGGCCGGGGTGCGAGCCACGGGGAGGTGCACAACGTCTACGGCCTGCAGATGGCCCGCGCCAGCGCCGAGGGGCTGCGGCGGCTGGCCCCCAACGAGCGGATACCCCTCATCAGCCGTTCGGGCTATGCCGGGCTGCAGCGCCACGCCATGATCTGGACCGGCGACAATCACTCTACGTGGGCCCACCTGCGGCTGGGCGTCAGCATGTGCCTGAACCTGGGCCTCAGCGGCCTGGCCCTCTGCGGCCCCGACGTGGGCGGCTTTGCCGGCGACTGCGGCGGCGAGCTCCTGGCGCGCTGGACGCAGGTGGGCGCCCTGACTCCCTTTTTCCGCAACCACGCCGCCCTGGGCACCACCCCACAAGAGATCTGGCGCTTTGGCGAGCCCTACGAGTCCATCTGCCGGCGCTGGATCGAGCTGCGCTACCGTCTCTTGCCCTACATCTACACGGCGGCGTGGCAGGCCGCCCGGAGCGGGCTGCCCATGATGCGCCCCCTGGCCCTCGCCTTTCCCGGCGACCTGCGGACCTATTCCCTGGACGACCAGTTCCTCCTGGGCGACTCGCTCCTGGCCGCGCCGGTGATGCGGCCCGGCCGGCGAGGGCGCCGCGTCTACCTGCCGGGCGGACCCTGGTACGACTTCTGGACCGGCCGGCTCCTGAGCGGCGAGGTCGAGGCCGACGCGCCCCTGGAAAGCATGCCCCTCTACGTCCGGGCGGGCACCGTCCTGCCCATGGGCCCGGTGATGCAGCACACGGGCGAGTGGCCCCCCGAAACCTTGGGACTGCACGTCTATCCCGGCGACGGCGAGAGCTGGCTCTACGACGACGACGGCCACAGCACGGACTACCGGGCGGGCCACTTCCAGGTGACCCGCTTTGCCTGCGCCCGCCTGCCCGGGGGCGGCCTGGCCCTGCGCCGGGAGACGGAGGGCCCCTTCGACCCCGGCTACCGGCGCTTAGAGCTGACCTTCCACGGGCTGGAGGCCCCGCCGGGGCGCGTCCTCCTGGACGGCGAGCCCGTCGAGGCCGCCTTTGACGCCGGCAGCTCGACGGCCACCCTGACCGTCGACGGCGGCACCTGGAGCACCGTCGAGATCCGCTGACCCGCCCGACAGGGCAGAAAGGAGATCCGTATGAAGGGCGACGACCACCGGCCTGTCCCCTCCGAGGCGCTGGACAACCTGCGCCAGCCCATGCCCCTGGGCCTCAAGCTCAGGCTCCTGGCACGCAACACCTGGCTCAAGATCCGCAACCGCTCCACCTGTTGCGGCCACCCTGGCGAGCCCGGTTGCTGACGCGCCGCCAAGAACACCCCGTGAGGGTGCCATGAACGCCGAGCGCAAGGCCAGGCTGCTGCACATGTTCAACGACGCGGCCCCCATCTCTCGCATGCTGGGCATGCGGCTGTCGTTCACCCCCGAGGGCAACGCCGTCGTCGACCTGCCCTACAACCCCGCCCTGAACCACGCCGCGGGCGGGGTTCACGGCGGCGTGTATGCCACGCTCATGGACAGCGCCGGCTGGTTCACCGCCGCCGCCGCCCGCAACGAGGACGCCTGGATCGCCACCGCCGAGATGTCCATCCACTTCTTGCAGCCCGTGGCACGTCGCGCGCTGCGGGCCGTCGGGCGCCTGATCAAGGAGGGCAAGCGCCAGGACGTGGCCGAGGTGCACCTGTACGACGACGCCGGGAACCTGGTCGGGCACGCCACCGGCACCTTTGTCCTCCTCCCCGGCGTCGCCCTGGAGGGCGGGGAAGCCGGCCGCTGACAAGATGTACCCGCACTTGTATCCGCGCCCTGTATCTGGATACATGGACACCGGGCGCGCTTTGTGCTATTGTGCATAAAGGAGAACCGGACAGAGCAAGCCTCTCGGTTCCGGAACCTTGCGGTTCCACCCACCCATGCTTGGAGCGGGACAATGGTCAGGAGCACGAACGGCAATCCAGACATCGTCGAGACCCGAAACTTGACCAAGGAATTCAGCGGCGACGTCGCCGTCAACAACCTCAGCTTCCAGGTGCCGGCCGGCCAGATCTTTGGCCTCATCGGGCCCAGCGGCTGCGGCAAGACGACCACCGTCCGGCTGCTGACGGGCGTCTACCGCCCCACGTCAGGCGGCTCCCGGGTGCTGGGCGAGGATCCCCAGCGTTTCTCCCAGACCGCCCGGTCCAGGATCGGCTACATGCTCCAGCACTCGGTCCTCTATCCCGACCTGACCGTGTGGGAGAACATCAATTTCGCCAGCGCCATCTATGGCATCGGGCCCAGGCGGGGCAAGCAGTTGCGCCGCGCCCTCGAATTCGTGGAGCTGGACGAGCACCGCCACAAGACCGTGAACAACATCTCGGGCGGCATGAAGCGCCGCCTCAGCCTGGCCGCCACCCTGGCCCACGACCCCGCCCTCCTCTTCCTCGACGAGCCCACGGCGGGCGTCGATCCCGTGCTGCGCCGCAAGTTCTGGGACCACTTTGCCCGCTTGCGCGACGAGGGGCGGACGCTCCTCGTCACGACCCAGTACGTCGGCGAGGCGGCCTATTGCGACCTGGTGGCGGTGATGCAGAACGGCCGGCTGCTCTTTGTCGATACCCCCAGCGGCCTCCGCCTGCAGACCTATGGCGGCGAGCTGGTCGACCTGCGGGCCACCAGCTACTTTGACCCCGCGCTGTTTGACAGCCTCGTCGCCGTGGAAGGGGTCCGCGACATCAGGCGGGTGGACCCGTCGCACCTGCGCCTCGTCGTGGAAGACGCCGGCACCGTCATGCCCCGCCTCATCGAATGGTCCCAGGCCCAGGGCGTCGGCATCCAGTCCGTCGAGGAGTATCAGCCACCATTCGACGACGTCTTTGTCCACCTCATCGAGCAACAGGGGATTCCCGCCGATGCGTAGCATACTCCGCTTCCTGGTCCGCACCAGCTCGTTCATTCGCAAAGAGATCGTCGAGATCCTGCGCCAGCCGCGCCTGCTCATCACCCTGGTCCTGGGCCCGTTCCTGATCCTCCTCCTGTTCGGCCTGGGCTACAGCTCCAATCCTATCCCAGTGCGGGCCATGTTTGTCATCCCCGAGGACAGCGAGCTGCGAGAGACCATCGAGGTCGAGGGCACGCAGCTCGTACAACAGATGATCTTTGAGGGCATCACACCCAACCAGGAGCTGGCCGAGGCCCGGCTGCGGGCCGGCCTCATCGACCTGGTCATCGTGGTGCCCGGCAACGTGGAAGAAACCATCCGCGCCAGCCGGCAGGCGACCTTTACCGTCATCCACGACGAGATCGACCCGGTGCGCTCGAACTATATCCAGGCCTTTGCCGGCATCTACGTCAACGAGATGAACCGGCGCATGCTCCGCCGGTTCACGGAAGAGGGCCAGACTCAGGCCTCCACCATGCAGCCCGAGATTGCCGAGGCCAGGGAAAGCGCCGGCGCTATGCGCCGGGCCGTGGAGGCCGACGACGAGGTCGAGGCGCGCCAGCAACTGGACGAGCTGGAGAGCGACGTGAGCGCCCTGGAGGCGGCCCTCCTGGTGGGCGGGTTCGTGATGACGCAGCAAGAAGCGGGCGGCGACGCCAACACCACCGAGGGCCAGGACCCGGCGGACATTGTCGCCGACATGCAGGCCAACATCCAGGAGCTGCGCGAGGGCGAGGGCACCCAGTCGCGCGCCGAAGCCAGCGAAAACCTGGCCGAGATCGAGCAGGACCTGGCGGACCTGGAGACGACCCTCGTGGAGTTTCAGCGCATCGACGCCAACGTCCTCATCAGCCCCTTCCGCAGCGAGCTGGAGACCATCATGCCCGTGGACATCACCCTGGTCGACTTTTACACGCCGGGGGTCATCGTCCTCCTCCTCCAGCACCTGTGCGTCACCTTTGGCGCCCTGTCCATCGTCAGGGAGCATCGCCTGGGCACCATGGAGCTGTTTCGCGCGGCCCCCCTCTCGGCCTTCGAAGTGCTCCTGGGCAAGACCGTCAGCTACCTGCTCTTTACCGCGCTGCTGGCGGTCGTGGTCGTCGGCCTGCTGTTCGTCACCCTCGACGTGCCCATGCTCGGCGACTGGGGAGACATGGCCCTGGTCGTCGCCGCGCTCCTGTACACCTCCCTGGGGCTCGGCTTCCTGATCTCGCTCCTGGCGCGGACGACGAGCCAGGCGGTCCAATACGCCATGCTGGCCCTGCTCATCAGCGTCTTTTTCTCCGGCTTTCTCCTGAGCCTGGACCTCCTCACGCCGACGGTGCGCCTCGTCTCCTGGCTGGTCCCCGGCACCTACGCCATCGACCTGCTGCAAAACATCATGCTCCGCGGCCGGGACCTCAACCTCGTCTGGATCGGCATCCTGGCCGGCATCGGCGTGTTGCTGTTTCTGGTCGACTGGCTCCTGCTGCGCAGGGTGATGGCCCGCATCTAGCCGCCCATCGGGCCCGGGGGCCGCGACGCTTGCCAGGCTGCAAGCGTCGCGGCGCCCGCTTTTCTTTCTCCGCACCCTGTGGTACAATGCCGGCGAGGAATCAAGCCGCGTCCTCAAACAAACTCAAAGCAGAAGGAGAATGGAGAATGAGGCTGTTCTTTCTCAGGTTGCTGACCGTCTTGATGGTTGTTGTCATGGTGGCCGGGACGGCCAGTGCGCAACCTGTCCCGACCAAGCCCGCGTCCGAGGACGCGCCCGGCGTGGTCACGGCGGAGGCTGCCACCTACTATCTGCCCCGCGTCTATATCGTCCGGCTTCAGGACCCGCCGCTGGCCAGTTACGAGGGCACCATCTCTGGCCTGCCGGCAACCCAGGCGCGGGAGACCGGGCAGGCCCGGCTCGACGTGAGCAGCCCGGCCAGCCTTGCCTATCGCCAGCACCTGGCCCGGCAGCAGGAGCAGGTCATCGACGCCATGGCGTCGCGCCTGGGCCGCCAGGCTGAGGTCCTCCACCGCTACGAGGTGGCCACCAACGGCTTTGCCGTCCGCCTGCTCCCCGGCGAGGCCGAGGCGCTGGCCTCGCTGCCGGGTGTCGCCTCGGTCCGGCCCGAGTTTGTCCGCTACCCGTCCACCGACGTCGGCCCCACCTGGATCGGGGCGCCGGGCCTGTGGGACGGCAGCGACACGGGCGGGCTGGCGGGCACCAGGGGCGAGGGGATCGTCGTCGGCGTCATCGACACCGGCATCAACTTTGACCACCCCTCCCTGGCCGACGTGGGCGGCGACGGGTACGACCACGTGAACCCCCTGGGCGCGAACAACTACCTGGGGTGGTGCAACCCGACGCATCCCAGCCACGACGCGAGCGTGCACAAGTGCAACGACAAGCTCATCGGCGCCTGGGACATGACCGGCGATGGCAACAAGGGCGAGGACACCGAGGGCCACGGCACGCACACGGCCAGCACGGCCGCCGGGAACGTCACCCAGGCAACCATCAACGCCCCGACGATGACCATCGTGCGCGATATCTCGGGCGTGGCCCCCCACGCCAACGTCGTCACCTACGACGTCTGCGTGCCCGCGGGCTGCTACGGCGCGTCCATCCTCAGCGCCATCGAGCAGGCCATCGTCGACGGGGTCGACGTCATCAACTATTCCATCGGCGGCGGGCCGACGGACCCCTGGGCGTCCGACGACGCCCTGGCCTTCCTGGCCGCGCGAGACGCGGGCATTTTCGTAGCCACGTCCGCCGGCAACGAGGGACCCGACGCCGCCACCGTCAGCTCGCCCGCCAACGCGCCGTGGCTCATGGCCGCCGGCGCCACCACCCACAACCGCCACTTTTTCAACTCGCTGACCGGCATGTCGGGGGGAGGCAGCCCCGCGCCGGCCGACATGCAAGGCGAGAGCATCACCGGGGCCTATGGCTCGCACCCCATCGTCCACGCCAAGAACAAGGGCGACGCCCTGTGCTTGCAGCCCTTTGCCGCCGGCACGTGGACGCAGGGCGAGATCGTCGTCTGCGACCGGGGCATCAATGCCCGCACGGAAAAGGCCGACAACGTCAAGGCGGGCGGCGCGGGCGGCTTTGTCCTGGCCAACACCGAAGCCGAGAGCGAAGGCCTGTCGGCCGACGCCTACTCTCTGCCGGGCGTGCACCTGGGCTTCCAGAACGCGCAGGCCCTGCGGACCTGGCTGGACAGCGGGACGGGGCACGTGGCCGCCATCGCCGGCACGACGGTGGACGAGTCGACCGGCGGCGCCGACGTCATGGCCGACTTTAGCTCCCGGGGGCACAACGGACCGGTGCCGGGCGTCATCAAGCCCGACGCGGCAGCGCCGGGCGTGGCCGTCCTGGCCGCATCCATGAACCTCATCGAGTTCCAGTCCATGAGCGGCACGTCCATGGCCAGCCCCCACGTCGCGGGGGCCGCCGCCCTGCTCAAGGACCTGCATCCCGGCTGGACACCGGCCGAGCTCCAGTCGGCCCTGATGACCACGGCCCACACGGACGGCGTCCGGAAGGAAGACGGCGTCACGCCGGCCACTCCCTTCGAGTACGGCGCCGGGCGCATCGACCTGGGCCAGGCGAGCCGGGCGTCCCTCGTCCTGGACGAGACCACGGCCGGCTACGAGGCGGGGAACCCCGACCTCCGCGGCGACCCGAGCGGGCTGAACCTGCCCAGCATGGCCAACGACAACTGCCAGGATGCGTGCTCCTGGACGCGCACGGTCAAGAGCGTCCTCGCGGCGCCCGCCACCTGGACGGCCACGATCGTGGGGGCTCCCCCCGGCCTGGTCGTCAGCGTGACGCCCGCCAGCTTTACCCTCTCGCCGGGCCTCAAGATGAGCCTGGGCGTGACGGCCAACACCACGCGCTTTAACGCCACCCGCGACGGGCAGGATGGCTGGGGCTTTGCCTGGCTGGAGCTCGCGACCCCCGGCCAGCCCACCCAACGGCTGCCCATCGCCGTGCACAAGGAATACGCCTCCGATCCACTGCTTCTGACCAAGGAGGCCAGCGTCCTCACGGCCGCACCCGGTGACTTTGTGGAGTATACCATCACCCTGCGGAACCGGGACAGCGTCGCCAACGACTACAGCCTGGTCGACACCCTGCCCGCGGGCGTCGAGTACGTGGCCGGCTCGGCCACCGGCGGCCTGGCCTACAACGCGGCCACCCGCCAGCTCACGTGGAGCGGCCAGATCGGGCCGGGGGCCATCGACTATGCCATCAGCCCGTCGGACCCGCTGCCCTACGTGAACCTCCAGGAGCTTGGAGCACAGCCCGTCTGCGCCACCTACTTTGATACCGGTTGCGACGACGCGGCCCTTGAGTGGGGGCTGGGCACGGAACGCATCACCTTCTATGGCGAGTCCCTGTCCTCGATCGTTCAGTCGGCCAACAGCATGCTCTTCGGCACCGACGGCTGGCTGGGCCAGGCGTGCTCGGCGTGCAACCAACACCTGCCGGAGCCGGCCGAGATCAACCAGGTCATGGCCGGGCTGTGGCGCGACACCTACCCGGGCGCCGGGGGCACGGGAGGCGAGCTGTACGGCGGCTTTCTGCCCGGGCTGCTGGACAACCCCACAGACACGGTCTTTTACGCCAACTGGCACGACGTGGCCCAGTGGGGGGCCGCGTCCATCACCTCGCGCCACGCCATCGCCATCGTCCTCGACGGCCAGTCGGAGCCGGCCGGCCGCATCTATTACATCTATGGCAATATCACGGGCAACCTGGCGACCAACGGCTATACCGTGGGCGTGGAGGACAAGTACGGAGACCGGGGCACCACCTGGGCCTTTGCCCAGTGCACGGGCGGCCCCTGCATCCCCCACGAACCCGTTGGCGCGCCGCCGGCCAACGGCACGACGCTGCGGCTAGATCCCATCATCTCGGGCACCGACTGGGTCCGGACCTTTACCTACCGGGTGCAGGTGACCACCCCCACCGGGGCGCTGCTGACGAACGTCGTCGAAGCGACGAGCACCTCGCCCAATCCCGAATCGCAGTCGCTGTGGGCCAGCGCCGACGTCACGGTGAGCGGCCCCAGCCCCTTTGTCCAGGTCGTCGCCATCCCGGTCATCCAGGAGCCCGGCGGCACGGTCGTGTACAATATCACCTTCGGGAACCGGGGCGACGAGGGTATCACCGGCGCCGAGCTGTCGGACACGCTGCCGCCGGGGGTCACCTACACGAGCTCGGACCCGGCGGGCACCTACGACAGCGCCGGCCACAAGGTGGTCTGGTCGGGGCTGGACCTGCCCGCGGGCAGCGTCCGGTCGGCCACGGTGACGGTGAGCATCGCGTCCGACGTGGCGCCCGGCACCTGGCTGCTCAACCGCGCTTCCCTCGTGGGCGGCGGCCTGCCGGCCGTCACCGGCGAGTTTAGCCACCTGGTGGGCACGGTGGAGGCGACGCTCTACCTGCCCGTCGTGAGCAAGAACCAGTAGCCTGCCAAAAACCGTGCAGGCCGGGACCTTGAAGGTCCCGGCCTGCACGGCCGCAAAGCATTCCCTGGCCCGGCGAGTTTGGTCCCGCCGGGCCTTCTCGATGCCCGGAACACGTCCGGGCGTCACACCCCTCAGTAGCCGTCAAAGCCGACGGTCACGCGCTCGCCCTCGACGATGGTCGGCACGTTGCGGCGGCCGCCGTTCAGGGCCAACATGCGCCGCAAGGCCTCCGGGTCCGAGGTGACGTCGTGCTCCACGTAGGCCACCGCCCGCCGCCGGAAGTCCTCCCTGGCGGCGGCGCAATAGGGGCAGCCCGGCTTGGTGTAGATGGTGATGTTCTCCATTGCTCCTTCCTCCCTCGTTTTCTCGACGTCAGCAGGTGACGTGAAACAACCCGATGACCTGGCCCCTGGCTTTGTTCCAGGCCTCCATGGCCTTCTTGGTGGGCAAGAGGTCAACCCGGCAGTGCTGTTCCTCGAAAAAGGCCGCGGCCTCTTTCGAAAGCTCCACCATGCCATACTGCCCCGTGCCGACGATGAGGCGCTCGGCCCCCTTCTGGTGGACGTGCTGCGCCTCCTCCAACGAGATGACGTGGGAGGTGCCATAGACGGCCTTGGACAGCTTCTTCTTTCGCTTCTTGACCTTGCCGCTCAGGCGGATGATGACGTCCCACTCCAGCGTCTCGCCATCCACGGTGATGGAGCCGAACCTGGTTCCCTCGATTTTCGGTTTCATGCCCGCACCTCAACGCAAGACGCGCTCGTCGCCCACCCGGCGGGTGATCCGCTTTTCGTCCAGGTAGCCGAGGAGCGCCAGGACATACTTGCGACTCGTGCCAAACATATCGCGCACCTGCGCGACGGTGACGGTGCCATGCTCCCGCAAATGGGCCACGATGGCCTCGCGCATCTCTTCGTAGGTCTCGGCCAGGAGCAGGACGTCGTCGCCGAGCCTGATGAGGCGCCCCTGTTCCAAAAGGGCGGCCAGGACGTCGCCGCCGACCCGCTCTTCCACCTGGGCCACCGAAGGCGTGGTGTAGGGCTCGCGGCGGAAGGCCCGCAGCAGCTCGTCCACGGCGCGTTGCTGCGCCGGCTGCAAGCTCACCTCGTGGGAGGCCAGCCGGAGGCGGTCGGAAGCCATGCCCCCTTCCGCCAGCCAGCCCTCCGCCAGGGCGCGGCCCACGATGTCGTTGAACAGCCTGGGCGACAGGTCGGCGACGTGCCGCGCCAGGCGGCTCTTGACCTCTTCGCGGGGCATGCCCGCGCGCAAGGGGAACTGGCGGTGAAAGCCGGCCAGGAGCCTTTCCAGCCGCTCCTGGAGGGCGCTCCACCCCGAGCGGGTGACGACATAGCTGGATTCGGGGATGTCGCCGTCAGTGCGGCCGTTGAGGACGAGGACCTGCCCGCGGTCGACCAGGGCCGCCAGCGATTCGCGCGCCTGGCCGCGTGGCAGGCTGGTGCGCGTCAGCAGCTCGCGGACGTCCGTGGGCTGGCGGCGCTCCAGGTCCTGCAACAGGACCTCGTCGGCCGAGCCGTGGGCCAGGGTTTCGAGCTGCTCGATCACCTCGGGCCGGAACCGCCGGTGGCGCCGGCCGGGCCAGGGGTTGATGACCAACCCACCGCCGATGGTGATGCTCGGCGAGGGCTGGCGAATGATAAAGCGATCGCCCTTGAGGAGGGCCGCCGGCTCTTCGAGGCGGACCTGGATCCAGCCCTCCTCGCCCGGGGCGAGGACCTTTTTTCCCAGGATCCGCACCCGCGCCTGCGACTCGGCCGCCCCGCTAAAAAAGTCCACCAGGGCGTTGTGCTTCAGCGGCGCGGGGGCATCGGGCAAATAGCGAAGGGTGCAATCGACCAGCGTCGTGGGGTGCAGCCAGCCAGGCGTGGTCACCACTTCGCCGCGGCGGACCTCGTCGGTGCTGAGGCCCGAGAGGTTTACCGCCGCCCGGCTGCCGGGCACCACCCGCTGGACCTTTTGCTTGTGGCTTTGCAAGCCCCGAATGCGGGCCTTGAGGCCCGAGGGCTGGATCTCGACCTCCTGGCCCACGGTGAGGACGCCGTCGTTCAGCGTGCCGGTGACCACCGTGCCAAAGCCCGGGATGGTAAAGATGCGGTCGATGGGCAGCCGCGGCCGTCCCACGTCGCGGCGAGGGGCGCTGGTGGACAGAAAGCGGTCCAGCTCGGCCAGGAGGTCCTCGAGCCCCAGCCCACTGCGCGCCGAGCAGCGCACGATGGCGGCGCCGTCCAGCACCGTGCCCTCCAGGACGTCCAGCAGGTCGGCCTCCACCAGGTCAAGCCAGTCCTCGTCGGGCACCATGTCCACCTTGGTCATGGCCACCACCCCTCCGCGAACCTGGAGGAGGTCGAGGATGGCCAGGTGCTCCCGCGTCTGGGGCATGACGCCCTCGTCGGCGGCCACGACAAAGAGGGCGGCGTCGATCCCGCCCACGCCGGCCAGCATGTTCTTGATAAAGTCCTTGTGCCCGGGCACGTCCACGATGCCCACGCGCTCGCCGCTGGGCAGGTCCAACCAGGCAAAGCCCAGGTCGATGGTCATCTCCCGCTCTTTTTCTTCCTTGAGCCGGTCGGGGTCGATCCCGGTCAGGGCGTGGACCAGGGTGGATTTGCCGTGGTCGACGTGGCCTGCAGTCCCGATGACGCGCACCGCCTACTCCTTCTTCGGCCGCTGTTCCAGGAGCTTGGTCATCTCTGCCAGCCAGCGCCGCTGCTCCTGCGTCTGGAAGTTGATCTGCGACTCCAGGAACTTCCACGTGGCGTCGATCTCGGCCTGCTGATGGTCGAGGCGCTCGACCAGTTCGGTGAACTGCAGGGTGACCTGGCTGTTGCGCTTTGATTGCTCGCTCCACTGGTGATCCCAGCGCAGCAGCTCCTTGCGCCAGCGCTTCTCGTTCTCCTCAACCCACTGTTCCAACTGGCGCTTCTGGCGCTCCTCGCTCAGGCGCTGGAGCTCGGCCACCTGGGTTTGATCGCGGCGGATGATCTCCTGGAAGCGCTCGATGCTCGCCACGGTCTGGCGGTCCTCCCGAAACGCCTCGGAGAACTCTTGCATGCGGGCGGCAAAGGCGTCCATCCGCTTCACCTGGGCCTCGCTCGTCTCGATCCACTCGGCGACCTGGCGCTTGAGGTGCTCGGCTTCCAGGAGCTGCTTCTCGATGAACTCGCGCTGGCCGGAGCGGATCTGCGACACGATCTCTTTCAGCTCGCCCGCGTCCCGCTCGTGGCGCTGGCTGACGTCCTCCATCATCTGCAGGCGCGAGCCGTGCTGCTCCAGCTTTTTCATGGCCTCCATCGACTCTTGCTGGAGCCGGGCAATGCGCTTGGCATCCTGCTGGCGCCCGTCCTCGAGGAAGGGAACGCCGCGCATCTTGTTGTCCACTTCCTGGCTCAGGCTGGTAATGCTCTGCTGCAAGCCCAGGACGATCTCGCCGATGCGCGCCTGCTCCGCCTTGCGCAGCCCCAACTCCTCGTCGAACCGGGGCAGCCGCTGGAGATCGCGGCGAACCTCGTTCACCGCCCGCGCGACGTTGTCGCGCTCGATGGCCCGCACCCGTTCCGTCTCACGCGTTTCTTGCTGGCGGCGCTCGTCGGCCTGGGCAAACATCTGCACCACTTCGTCCTTGAGTTGCTGCAGAGCACCCTGCATCTGGGCCTGCTTGAGCAACTGGGCCTGCATGCCAACCAACCGCCCCTCCAGCTCTTTGATCAGGCGGGATTGATCCTGGAGCTCTGACTCCTGGCTTGCGACCTTTTGCTGCAGGCGGATCAACTCTGCCTTGTCACGGCGATGCTCCTCGTCCAGCCAGGACGTCATCTGCATTAACTGGCCCACATCCATGCTCATTGCCTCTGCCTCCACATCGAATGTTGTCTCTTTTTCCTACCGGTTCAGATCCACGATCTTGCCGTCCTGCATAAAGACCACACGCTCGGCGATGTTGGTCGTGCGGTCCGCGATCCGCTCCAGGTTGTGGGCCACCCACAAGAGATAGGTGGCCTGGGTGATGGTCCTGGGATCCTCGATCATGAAGACCAGGAGCTCGCGATACACCTGGTCATACAGGGCGTCGACGATGTCGTCCTGATCGCCGATGGCCCGCGCCGCCTCCACGTCGTGCCGGGCAAAGGCCTCCAGCGAGGCGGTCAACATGCGGCTGCTCTCGTCGGCCATGCGCGGGATGTCGATGAGGGGCTTGAGGAGGGGCTGGCCCGAGAGCTTGATGGCCAGGTTGGCAATGCCCTCGGTATAGTCGCCGATGCGCTCCAGCTCGGCGGCAATGTTCGAGATGGACAGGATGGCGCGCAGGTCGCTGGCCATGGGCTGCTGGGTCGCCAGGAGCACCAGGCACTTCTCGTCGATGTCGTGCTGCAGGTTGTTGATCTCGTCGTCGTAGGCAATGATCGCCCGTGCCAGGTCGGGGTCCTGCCTGGAAAGCGCATCGATGGAGCGCTGGATCGAGTCGGCAACGTGCTGCCCCATCGCCAGCAGGTCCTCCAGTAGCCCGTGGATCTGATCGTCAAAAAAGCGTCGTCCCATCGTCTTAACCCCTGCTCCATCGCTCGTCGCGGCCCTCCGCCGGGACAGCGGGGAGCGGATCTCTGGACCTCCTAGTAGTGAATGTCCACTTCCGTGCCCACTTCGGCCCAGTTATAGATAATCTGTGCTGCCTCGGTGCTGAGGATGATGCAGCCGTAGGAAGCCTTCTGGCCCAGGAGCCCGCCCCACATCACCGTGCCGTCGGGCCGGATGGGCAGGGCGTGGATCCCGTTTTCGATGTTGCCCACGTAATAGATCCCGAGCCAGTAGGGCATGTCGAGCTGCCAGACGTCGGAATGGGCCATGGGGATCTTGTCGAGGACCTGGTAGTGGCCGGCGGCCGTGTCGCGGCCGGGCAGGCCGGTGGAGGTGAGGAACTCGTAGATGAGGGTATCGCCCTCCCAGGCGTAAAAGCGCTGCGTCGAGATGTTGATCTCGATCCTCTTGGGCGGAAAGAGGACGTACATCACCCGGTCCAGGTGTTCCTGGGCTTGCGCGTCGTCGGGGCGCAGGGCCAGGGCGGCCTCCAGGTCCGTGCGGGCACTCTCCAGGTTGCCCTGCTCGTGCAGGGCGATGCCCCGCTCGCGATAGGCGTCGGCCAGGAGATCGACCACCTGCCGGTCGTCGGGCGAGCGGCGATTCGCCTCCGAAAGCGCGTCGATGGCGCTCGTCCAGTCGTCGCTCCCGGCGGCCGCCGTGCCCAGCTTGCGGTAGGCCTCGGTGACGGCGGCCCCCAGGCCGGGATAGTCGGGCATGCGGTCGTGGGCCTCGGCCAGGATCCCGGCGGCGGCCGCCCAGTCGCCGGCGACCAGGGCGGCGGTGCCATCCAGGTACGACCGCGTGACCTCGCGCCAGCGGAGGGCCTCGGCGTTGCCGGGAAAGAGGACCAGGGCTTCCTCGAAATGGCCCAGCGCCTCGCCTGCCTGCCCGGAAGAGACGAGGGACCGGCCGACCTGCATGTGGGTATCGCGGGCCCGGGCGCGCACCTCGTCGTTGGTGGGATCGAGGCCCTGGACGATGGCGACGATCTCCAGGGCGCGGCCCCAGTTTTCGGCGGCCAGGGCGGCGTCCAGCTGGGGATAGAACTGGGCGGCGACCTCGCCGGGCGTCCGGGTGGGCGTGGGCGTGGGCGCCGGCGTGGCCGTGGGCAGCAGCCGGGCGAGGCTGCTATCGACGGGGCCCCACACCAGGGCGGCGGCCAGGGCCAGGACGGCGACGAGGACCGCCAGGGCGAGGACCCCGACGTGCCAGCGGGGCCTCGCGCGCCGGGGCGCCCGCGATCCCCCGGCCAGGGAGGGCCCCAGGCGGGCCAGCTCCGACCGGGCCCGGGCGTTGCCGGGCTCCAGGCTCACCACCCGCAGCAGGTACATCTTGCGCTCCACCGGGTCTGTGGCCAGCCGGGCCAGCTCCAGCCAGGCATCGGCGCAGGCCGGGTCGTCCTGGACGGCGGCGCGCAGCAGGCGGCGAGCCTGCTCCACGTCGCCCTGCCGGGCGAGTACGCGAGCACCCTCCAACTGGACCTGGGCCAGATTTTTGGCATCGTTGCCCGTGCGAAAGCGGTGCAACCCCTCAGCCTGCCTTGACATCCTGCCTGGAAACACCTCCGTGGCGCCTATTATAGCATCTTTCCCCCTGGTTCGCAACGGTATCCCGGCACCTGACGTGCCCTAGTCGCCCGCGCATTCGCCTTTGCGATGGGGCTGAAAGTAGGGTATAATGCTTCCCGATGGCAGGGCCGAGCCGGCTCACCTGAACAGCCCGAACCGGGCAAGGCGGCCGGTTCGGACGAGTAGCTACTGGAGGTCGCCCTTGAAAGCACTGATCACCGGCATCTCGGGCTTTGTCGGCAGCCACCTGGCCGAGTACCTGCTGGACAATACAGACTGGGAGGTGGCCGGCACCGTCTTTGGACCGTACGGCAACATTGCCGACCTCTGTGGCACCCTGGAGCTGTACCCGGCCGAGCTGTCGCGCACCGATGTCGTGCGCTTTGTGCTGGACCAGTCGCAGCCGGACGTCATCTTTCACCTGGCCGCCCAACCCCTCGTCTCGGTCTCGCGGCACGATCCGTGGGGCACGCTGGAGACCAACATCCGCATGCAGCTCAACATCCTGGAGGTGGTCGCCCAGGACCGGCCCGACTGCCGGGTCCTGGTCGTCGGCTCGTCGGAAGAGTACGGCATGACCCGGCCCGATGAGCTGCCCATCGACGAGGACACGCCGCTGCGCCCCCTGAGCCCCTACGCCGTGAGCAAGGTGGCCCAGGACCTGTTGGGCCTCCAGTATCACCTGACCCATCACCTGCACGTGGTGCGGGCGCGGCCCTTTAACCACGTGGGGCCCCGCCAGGGCCTGGGCTTTGTGGCGCCCGACTTTGCCAGCCAGATCGCGGCCATCGAGGCGGGAAGGCAGGAACCGGTGTTGCGGGTGGGCAACCTCGACGCCCGCCGCGACTTTTGCGACGTTCGCGACGTGGTGCGCGCCTACGTGTTGCTGATCACATCAGGCAAGCCCGGCGAGGTGTATAATATCGGCTCCGGTGAATCCCATGCCACCAAGGAAATCCTGGACACACTGCTGTCCCTTAGCCGGGTAGAGGTCGCCGTCCACCAGGACCCGGAGCGAATGCGGCCATCGGAAGTGCCGGAAGTGATCTGCGACGCCTCTCGCCTCCGGGCGGAAACGGGCTGGGAAACGACCATCCCCTTCAGCCAGAGCATGGAGGACATCATGGAGTATTGGCGCGAGAGAGTCGGGCAGAAATCGAGTGACGAGGGTTAAGGTCGATGACCAGAAGAGCGTTGGTGACAGGGATCACCGGGCAGGACGGATCCTACCTGGCCGAGTTTCTCCTCGAGAAGGGCTACGAGGTGATCGGCATGGTGCGGCGGACGAGCACCGTGAATTTCGAGCGGATCGACCACATCCAGGATCGCGTCATCCTCGTCCCGGGTGACCTGCTGGATCAGACGTCCATGATCGACATCATGAAAGAGTACAAGCCGGACGAGATCTATAACCTCGCCGCGCAGAGTTTTGTGCCCACCTCGTGGAAACAGCCGGTCTTTACCGGCAACTGCACGGCCATGGGCGTGACGCGCGTCCTGGAGGCCATGCGCAACGCCGTGCCCGAGGCTCGGTTCTACCAGGCCTCCAGCAGCGAGATGTTTGGCAAGGTCCACGAGGTGCCCCAGCGAGAGACGACACCGTTCTATCCCCGCAGCCCCTACGGCGTGGCCAAGGTCTACGGCCACTGGATCACGGTCAACTATCGCGAGAGCTATGACCTGTACGCCTGCTCCGGCATCCTCTTTAACCACGAGAGCCCGCGGCGCGGCCTGGAGTTTGTCACGCGCAAGGTGAGCCACGGCGTGGCCCGCATCAAGCTGGGGCTGGCCAGCGAGCTGCGCCTGGGCAACCTGGAGGCCCGGCGCGACTGGGGCTTTGCCGGCGATTACGTCCAGGCCATGTGGCTCATGCTCCAGCAGGACAGGCCCGACGATTACGTGGTGGGCACCGGGCAGACGCACTCGGTCCGCGAGCTGTGCCAGGTCGCCTTTGACCACGTGGGCCTCGACTGGGAAAAGCACGTCGTCGCCGACCGCCAGTTCTATCGCCCCGCCGAGGTTGACCTCCTCGTCAGCGACCCGAGCAAGGCACGCCAGGACCTGGGCTGGGAGCCCCAGGTCTCTTTTGAAGGGCTCGTCCACATGATGGTAGACGCCGACTTGAAACAACTCCAGGCCACAGCTTGTTGAACAGGAGCGAGACGATGAGCGAGATCGAGTTTGGCACCGACGGCTGGCGAGGCCGCATCGCCGAGGATTACACCTTTGACAACGTGCGCCGCTGCGCGCAGGGCTTTGCCTTCTACCTGCAACAGCAGGGCAAGGTTGGCTCCAAGGTCGTGGTGGGCCACGACCGCAGATTTGGCGGCGAGCACTTTGCCGCGGCCACGGCCGAAGTCCTGGCAGCCAACGGCTTCCAGGTGCTGCTGACCGACGGTCCGGCGCCGACGCCGGTCATCTCTTACGCGGTAGTGGCCCAGGGAGCCTCGGCGGCCGTCAACATCACGGCCAGCCACAACCCACCCACCGACAACGGCTTCAAGGTGCGCGACGAGCACGGCGGAGCCATCGCCCCCGAGGGGCTGCGCGAGATCGAGGAGCGCATCCCTGCCGTGTCGGGCGTGAGGCGCGTGGCGCTGAGCGACGCGCTGGAGAAGGGCACCATCCGTTACTTTGACCCGGCGCCGGCCTACCTGGAACAGCTCGCCCGGATGATCGACGTGACGCCCATCAAAGAGGCGGGCCTCACCGTGGTGGTCGACGCCATGTGGGGCAACGGCGCCGGCTGGTTTCCGCGCATCCTGGACGGCGGCAAGACCCGCGTCGTGGAGATCCACTCGGCCCGCAACCCGCTCTTCCCCGACATGGTGCGCCCCGAGCCCATCCCGCCCAACGTCGACGCCGGCCTGGCCAAGATCGTCGAGGTGGGCGCCGACGTGGGCATCATCAACGACGGCGACGCCGACCGCGTGGGCATCGGCGACGAGCACGGCCAGTTCGTCAACCAGCTCCAGGTGTATGCCCTGCTGGCCATGTACTTTTTGGAAGTGCGGGGCGAGCGCGGCCCCATCGTCAAGACCCTGTCCACCACGTCGATGCTGGAAAAGCTGGGCAGGCTCTACAACGTGCCCGTGCACCAGACGGGGGTGGGCTTCAAGTACGTGGCGCCCAAGATGATCGAGACCGACGCCCTCATGGGCGGCGAGGAGAGCGGGGGCTATGCCTTCCGCAACCACGTACCCGAGAGGGACGGCATCCTGGCGGGGCTCTATTTCCTGGACCTGATGGTGCGCATGGACAAGACCCCGTCGCAGCTCATCGAGCACCTCTACAGCCAGGTGGGCCCCCACCATTACGACCGCATCGATCGCCGCTTTCCCGAGGAGTTGCGCGAGGCCACCCGGCAGCGCATCGTCGATGCCAAGCCGGCGACCATCGGCGGGCTGCCGGTGACCGGGCTGGACACCACGGACGGCTTTAAATTCCTCCTGGGCGACGACGGCTGGCTGCTCATTCGATTCTCGGGCACCGAGCCGGTGATCCGCGTCTATACCGAGACGACCAGGGAGGACCGCGTGCAGGACATCCTGCAAGACGGCCTGCGCATTGCCGGGCTGGAGCCCTAGCAGCGGAGCGCCATCGTGCTGATCGACACACACGCCCACCTCGACCTGGCGCAGTTCGACGCCGACCGCCAGGCGGTTCTGGCCAGGGCCAGCGCCGCGGGGGTGGCGACCATGGTCACCGTCGGCGTCGACCTGGCCAGCAGCCGGCGCGCGGTGGCGCTGGCCGCCGAGAACGAGGCCATCGTCGCCGCGGTGGGCGTGCATCCCCACGACGCCTCGACGCTGACGGGCGACACGCTGGCCGCCCTGCGCCGGCTGAGCGAGCGGCCCCGGGTGGTGGCCGTGGGCGAGATGGGCCTCGACTATTACCGGGATCGCTCGCCCCGGGACGTGCAGCGGCGCGCCTTCCAGGCCCAGCTCGCCTGGGCGGCCCGCCTCGGCAAGCCGGTCATCATCCACGACCGCGACGCCCACGACGACGTCCTGGGCATGTTGCAGGACTGGGCCGGGGGCCTGGCCGGGGGAGCCCTCGCCGGCCGGCCGGGCGTGCTCCACACCTTCTCGGGCGACCTGGCCATGGCCGAAAAGGCCATCAGTCTGGGCTTTTACCTCGGCTTCTCGGGACCCGTGACGTATCAGAACGCGCGCCAGTTGCCGCGCATCGTGCAGGCCGTGCCCCTGGACCGCATCGTGGTCGAGACGGATTGCCCCTTCCTGCCGCCCCATCCCCATCGCGGCAAGCGGAACGAACCGAGCTACGTCCGGCTCGTGGCCGAGCGCGTGGCCGAGCTCAAGGGCATTTCCTTCGACGAGCTGGCGGCGGCAACGACGGCCAACGCCAGGTGGCTGTTTCAGCTCGACGATGGAACGCCGAATGGCAAGACTGAACTGGAGAGTAGGTAGATTGAAGACGATCCCTCTCTTGGAGCCGCTTGCGAGCGACATGGAACGGGTAGAGAGCAAACTGCGCGAGCCCGTGCATCTCTACCCACAGTTAACGCCGATCCTGCACAGCCTTCTGGACAGCGGGGGCAAGCGACTGCGGCCGGCCCTGGCCCTGCTGGCCGGCAGTATTTTCGACGCCGACCAGGACAAGCTGGTGGCTCTGGCCGCCGCCGTGGAGATGCTCCACACGGCGACCCTCGTCCACGACGACCTGGTGGACGGCGCCCTCGTGCGCCGCGGGAGCGAGACCCTCAACGCCCGCTGGAGCACGGGCGCCACCGTCCTGGCCGGCGACTATCTCTTTGCCAGGGCCGCGGCGCTGGCGGCCGAGACGCGCCACGTCCGGGTCATGACCATTTTCGCCCAGACGCTGATGGTCATCTGCAGCGGCGAACTGCGGCAGATCTTTGACCGGCATTACCTGCCGCCCCTGGACAGCGACGAAGCCTGGGAACAGGCCCTGGCGCGCTACGACGAGCGCATCTATGCCAAGACGGCTTCGCTCTTCTCGGCGGCCACCGAGGCGGCGGCCGTCCTGGGCAGTGCCGACGAGGATCAGATCCGCGCCCTGCGGGATTACGGCCAACTGCTGGGCACGGGCTTCCAGATCATCGACGACCTCCTCGATTTTCAGGGCGACGAGGCGACCATGGGCAAGCCGGTGGGCAGCGACCTGCGGGAGGGGATCGTGACCCTGCCGGTGCTCTACTACCTGCGCGAGAACCCCGACGACCAGCGCGTTGCCACGGTGGTGGGCAAGGGGGGAGACGACGCCCTGGTGGCCGAGGTGGTGGCCGCCATCGGCGGCTCCGAAGCGCTCACCCGGGCCAGGGAACGGGCCGACGGCTTTGTGCGGCGCAGCCAGGAAGCCCTGGCCGCCCTGCCCGAGGGCGAGCCCCGCAACCGCATGGTGGCCCTGGCCGAGTTTGCCGTTTCGCGCCGCAAATAAGACAGCCCCGGAGATCCGCGATGGATCTGAGCGTCATCGTCGTGAGCTGGAACGTCCGCGACCTGCTGCGCCGCTGCCTCCAGTCGATCCTGGCCGCAGGCGACGGCAGCGCGCCTCCTCGCAGCCTGGAGATCCTGGTGGTGGACAATGCCAGCGCCGACGGAAGCGCCGCCATGGTCCAGGCCGAGTTCCCCACGGTGCGCCTCATCGCCAACGACCGGAACCGGGGCTTCACGGCGGCCAACAACCAGGGGCTGGCGGCCAGCCAGGGGCGCTACCTGTTGTTGCTCAACCCCGACGCCGAGCTGATGGACGGCGCCCTGGCCGAGATGGTGGGCTGCATGGAGACCCACCCGGAGGCCGGCGTCCTCGGCCCCCAGCTCCTCTACCCCGACGGCAGCGTCCAGTCGTCTCGCCGCCGCTTCCCAACCCTGGCCACCGCCCTCGTGGAGAGCACCGTCGTCCAGGAGTGGTGGCGCGACAACCGCGTCCTGCGCCGCTACTACATGCTCGACACGCCCCCAGCCCCCGGCGAGCCCCAGCCGGTGGACTGGCTGGTGGGCGCCTGCCTGCTGGTGCGCGGGGCCGCCTACGAGCAGGTGGGCGGGCTCGACGAGGGCTTTTTCATGTACTCTGAAGAGCTGGACTGGTGCCGGCGCATCAAGGGCGCCGGCTGGCAGGTGCTCTACCTGCCCACCGCCCGGGTGATCCACCACGAGGGCAAGAGCAGCGAGCAGGTGGTGCCGGCGCGGCACATCCACTTCCAGAGCAGCAAGGTGCGCTATTTCCGCAAACACCACGGCCGGCTGACGGCCGAGCTGTTGCGGGGCTTTTTGCTGGCGACCTACCTCTACCAGGCCGCGCGCGAGGGGCTCAAGTGGCTGGTGGGGCACAAGCGCCCCCTGCGGGCCGAGCGGCTGCGGGCCTACGGGCAGGTGCTCCGCTCCGGCCTGCGAGGCGACCGGGCGTGAAGGTCCTGTTCGTCAGCGGCGAGTTCCCGCCCATGCAGGGCGGCGTGGGCGACTATACCCGCGAGCTGGGCCTGGCCCTGGCCGGGCAGGGCTGCACGGTGCAGGTCGTCACGTCGGCGGCGGCGGGGCACGTAGAGGGCCTGGCCGTTTACCCCGTCATGGAGAGCTGGGGCTGGGGCTCGTGGCGCCAGCTCCTGGAAGCCATCCGCCGCGAGGCGCCCGACGTGGTCCACGTCCAGTACCAGGCGGCGGCCTATGCCATGCACCCGGCCATCAACTTTTTTCCGTGCCGGCTGCGGCTGCTGGGCGCGGGGCGGCCGCGCCTGGCCGTCACCTTTCACGACCTGAAGGTGCCCTATCTCTTTCCCAAGGCGGGCCCCCTGCGCCGCCGGGTGGTGGAAGCGCTGGCGAGGGGCAGCGACGCCGCCATCACGACCAACCGGGAGGACCACGAGAGGCTGAGCGCCGCCCTGGCCCAATCCGGCCCGGCCGTGTCGCTCATCCCCATCGGCTCCAACCTGGCGCCCCGCCTGCCTGCCGGCTACCAGCGCGAGGCGTGGCGCGCCCGCTGGGGCGCCGCGCCCGGCGACCTGCTCCTGTGCTTCTTTGGCTTTGTCAACGACCGCAAGGGGGTCGATACCCTACTCCACGCCCTGCGCCTGCTGGCCGAGGCGGACGGGGGCGCCTGGAACCCGCGCCTGCTCATGGTCGGCGGCCAGACGGGGGCCAGCGATCCGACCAACGTGGCCTACCTGGCCATGATCCAGGCCCTCGTCGCCGACCTGGGCCTGGCGGATCGCGTGCGCTGGACCGGCTACCTGCCGGGGGAAGAGGTGTCGGCCTGCTTTGACTGTGCCGACCTGTGCGTACTCCCCTTTCGCGACGGGGCGTCGCTGCTCCACGGCACGCTGCACGCGGCCCTGGCCCACGGCGCGGCCATCGTGACCACCAGGCCGCGGGTGCCGCTGCCCGAGCTGGAAGAGGGTGAGAACGTCCGCACGGTGCCGCCGGAGGAGCCCGAGGCCCTGGCGCAGGCCATCCTGGACCTGGCGGCCGATCCGGCCGCGCGGCAAAGCCTGGGGGAGGGGGCCCGGCGGCTGGCGCAGCAGTTCACCTGGGAGTCCATCGCCGCGTCGACGCTGGCGCTGTACCGCTCGATGGTGGGCGGGTAGGCCAGATGGGATTGCCCGGCACTGGCCCGGCAGGCTGCGTGTAGGGAGAAATGCCGAGCCGGCGCTCGGCGATCCCGGGCAGTGCCGAGCCGGCGCTCGGCGGTCCCAGGCAACGGGGCGGCCTCGCTTGGCTTTTTGGGGCACCTGCGGTAGAATGGACGGCCAGGAGGGAGCATGAACCGACCGTCGCGCTGGCTGTGGCTCGTCGTCGTCCTGTACCTTGCCCTGGCCACGGCCTATGCCGTCTACACGCCCGCCTGGCAGGCGCCCGACGAGCCGGCCCACTACAATTACGTCCGCTACCTGGCGGAGGAGCATCGCTTCCCGGTCCTCAAGGCCGGCGACTTTCCGGCCGGCTACCTGGAAGAGATCAAGGCGGCGGGCTTTCCGCCCGAGATGAGCATCGCTCCCATACGCTACGAGTTCCACCAGCCGCCCCTCTACTACCTGCTGGCCATGCCCGTCTACGGTCTCTCTGGTGGGGCGCTGCTGCCCCTGCGCCTGCTGTCGGTGGTCCTGGGCGCGCTGCTGCTGCCGGTGATCTACTGGACGGTGCGCGAGGTGGTGCCGGCGAGCCCCGGGCTGGCCCTGGGCACGACGGCGTTCGTCGCGTTCTTGCCCATGCACCTGGCCATGACCGCCGCCGTCAACAACGACGCGCTGGCGGAGCTGATAGGGGCCGTGGTGTTGCTCCTGGCGGCGCGCTACCTGAAGCCCGCCGCCCCCGGCGAGGGGGAGGGACGCGACGCCCGTCTGCTCGTCCTCCTGGCCATCAGCACCGGGCTGGCCCTGGTGGTCAAGTCGTCCCTCTATATCCTCCTGCCCCTGGTGCTGCTGGCCATCGCCGCGCGGCACCTGTGGCTCGAAGGCGAGGGGCGGCTGCTGCGGGCGGGAGGCCTCTACCTGCTGCCGGCGGCCCTCCTGGCCCTGCCCTGGTGGCTGCGCAACGTGGCGCTGTACGGCGGCCTGGACTTCCTGGGGCTGGGGCGCCACGACGCCGTGGTGGTCGGCCAGTTGCGCACCGCCGAGTTCGTGGCCAGCCACGGCCTGCCGGCCCTGCTCCGCGACCTGGCGCTGACGTCGTTCCGCAGCTTCTGGGGGCAGTTTGGCTGGATGGGCGTCCTGCTGGACCAGCGGCTCTACCAGTTCGTGGCCGTCCTGAGCCTGCTGGCCTTCGTCGGGCTCGCCATCTGGGCGACCGGGGCCTGGCGCGGGCGCGCCCGCGTTCCCCGCTGGCAGTGGGCCGCGGTGGGGCTCCTGGTCCTGTGGGCCGGGCTGACGCTGGCCAGCTATGCCTGGTACAACACCAGTTTCGTGCAGCACCAGGGCCGCTATCTCTTCCGGGCGCTGCTGCCCATCGGCCTGGGCGTGGCCCTGGGATGGCGCGAGGCGCTGCGCCGGGAGCGGGGGCTGGCCCTGGCGGCCGTGCTGGCCGTGCCGGCGCTGGCCGCCCGACTGCTGGGCTGGCTGCCCAACTGGCCGCTGCTCATGCTCCTGGCCGTCGCGGCCGCGCTGGCCGCCCGCCGCTTGTTGCCGCCGCGCTGGGATGCCCTGGTGCAGGCCTGCCCCTACCTGCTCCTGCTGCCCCTGGCCCTGGCAAGCCTGTTTCTCTTTGTCGTGCCGCAGTTGTCCTGAGGCGCGGCCCGGGGGCCCGGGGATTCGACTGCGAGTGGGGGCCTGGACGAGAGGAGGCACGATGTACACCCGCGAGATCCTGGAAGAGTGGGAAGACCGCCACCTGGCGCCCTATGCCGTGCGCAGCCGCGCGTCGCGGGGCAGGGTCTACCCGGACCACGAGCCCGAGTACCGCACGGCCTTCCAGCGGGACCGGGACCGCATCATCCACACCACGGCGTTTCGCCGCCTGGAGTACAAGACCCAGGTGTTTGTCATCTCCGAGGGCGACTACTATCGCACCCGCCTGACGCACACGCTGGAGGTGGCCCAGATCGGCCGGACCATCGCCCTGGCCCTGGGGGTCAACGAGGCGCTGACGGAGGCGGTCTGCCTGGGCCACGACCTGGGCCATCCCGCCTTTGGGCATTCGGGCGAGGAGACGCTGAACGAGCTGATGGCGGGGCACGGCGGGTTCGACCACAACCGCCAGAGCCTGCGCATCGTCGAGAAGCTGGAAAAGCGCTACGAAGGCTGGCCGGGGCTGAACCTGACCTGGGAGGTGCGCGAGGGCATGGTCAAGCACGAGACCGACTATGACGTCAGCGACGCCACCGGCTACGAGCCCGAGCTGACCTGCTCGCTGGAGGGCCAGATCGCCAACGTGGCCGACGAGCTGGCCTACACCGCCCACGACCTGGACGACGGCCTGCACTCGGGCCTGCTCGGCCCCGGCGACCTGCGCGACGTCCGCCTGTGGCAGGAGCTGACGGGCGAGCTGGGCCTCGATCCCTGCGCCGCCCTGGGCCAGCTCGACCGCCACCGCCTCATCCGCAGCCTCATCGGCTGGGGGGTGGACGACGTGGTGCGCACCACGTCCCGGCGCCTGGAAGAGGAGGGGATCGACTCCCTGGAAAAGCTGCGCGGGCGCGGCGCGCCCATCATCGGCTTTTCGGAGGCAGCGCTGGAGCGCCACGCCGAGCTCAAGCTGTTCCTCCTGTCCAGGCTGTACCGCCACTGGCGGGTGATGCGCATGGGCGCCAAGGCCCGGCGCGTCCTCCAGGCGCTGTTCGAGACCTACGTGCAGGACCCGGCGCAACTGCCCGACTGGGTGCAGGAGCGGGACAGGAGCGAGGACGCTGCGCTGGAGCGCATCGTGTGCGATTACATCGCCGGCATGACCGACCGCTTTGCGCTGGAGGAGTATGCCCGGCTCTTTGACCCCACGGTGCGGGTCTGACGGCCCGGGCCGTCCCGCTGCAACCCTGTAGTCGGACGTGCGTAGAGAAGGGTGATTGCCAGAGAATTTGACTTCTGGTATAATAGCAGGCACAACTGCAAGGGAGGGTACCAATGGATATCGGAAAGGCTTTCGCATTTGTTTTCGACGACGACCAGTGGATCACCAAGATCCTCATCGGAGCGGGCATCCTGCTCCTCGGGCTCCTGTTCTCCTGGGTGCTGCTCATCCCGCTGATCCTGGCCTTTGCCATCCTCAGTGGCTACATGGTCGAGATCGTCCGGCGGGTCATTCGCGGGGACCTGAACGAGCTCCCGGAATGGGAGGATTGGGGCACCCTCATCGCCGACGGGCTCAAGTCGCTCATCATCGGCATCGTCTATGCCCTGCCGGGGATCCTGATCAGCATTTGCCTGGGCATTCCGGGCGGCATCCTGAGCGACAACGGTGAGGGGATTGGGGCCCTGTTCGGCGTCGCCGCGTCCTGCCTCAGCTTCCTGTGGACCATTGTCATGCTCGTCCTGCTGCCCGCGGCCATCGCCTTCTGGGTCGCCAGGGACGACCTGGGCGCAGCCTTCCGGTTCGGCGAGATCATTGATTTCGTGCGCAACAACCTGGCCACCTACCTCGTCACCATGGTCATGACCCTGGTCGCGTCCATCATCGGCAGCCTGGGCAGCGTGGTGTGCGGCGTCGGCGCGCTGGTCACCATCCCCTACAGCTACATGGTCATGGGCCACCTGTACGGCCAGGCCTACCGGGTATCCGGCGGCCAGTCCGCAGTCGCGGCGCCTGTGGTCGACGAGATCATCTAGGCTTTTCCCGGGCGGCCGGGCCGGTGCCCGGCCGCCCTCCATGGAACACAAGGAAGGAAAGACCATGTTCTGTCCAGAGTGTGGTGCGCCCAACGAAGACGATGCCATCTTCTGTGGCAACTGTGGCGCCGTGCTCAACCCTGAAGAAACGCCCGTAGAAGCCGCGTCCGGCGTCTCGCCCCTTGAAGAGGAGTCGAGGGCCGGGGAGGCCGGCGTGTACGACACCATCGAAGACATCGAAGAGAGCGTGGAGGAGCCGGCAGCCGTCGAGCCCGTCCAGGCCGTGGAGCCCAGGGAGCCGGCGAGGCCGGCGCCGCCGCGCGCGCCCTACGCGCCCGCCGCGACCGGCCCCACGACGCCCACCAGCGGGATGGCCATCGCCTCGCTGGTGCTGGGCATCGGCGGGCTGACGCTCCTGCCGCTGCTGGGCAGCGTCCTGGCGGTCATCCTGGGCTACATGGCCCGCAACGAGATCCGCCGGCGGCCCGACGAGATCTCGGGCGAGGGCCTGGCCATGGCCGGCATCGTCCTGGGGTGGATCGCCATCGGCCTGGCAGCGCTGGGCCTCCTGGTCGGCGGTGCGTTCACCATCTGCGGCCTGTGCGGCTTTTTCGGGAGCGCCCCGTATTGGCAATAGCCGGCCGCGCGCCTGGGAGGGAGTGACGCCATGGACGCGCTGTTTGGGGTGTTCACAGCCTTTGGTCTGTCATCGTCGGCGGGCCTCAACGCCTACCTGCCACTGCTGGTGGTGGCGTTGCTGGCCCGCTTTACCAAGCTGGTGACCCTCCAGCCGCCGTGGGATGCCATGACGAGCTGGTGGGTCATCGGCGCGCTGGTCGTTCTGCTCGCCATCGAGATCCTGGTGGACAAGGTGCCCGCCGTCGACACGATCAACGACGTCATCCAGACGTTTGTCCGTCCCGTGGCCGGCGCCATCCTCTTTGCGTCCAACGGCGGGGTCATCGGCGAGACGCACCCGGTGCTGGCCCTGGTCTGCGGCCTGCTCATCGCCGGCGGCGTTCACGCCGCCAAGGCCAGCGCGCGGCCCGTCGTCACCGCCAGCACGGCCGGGGTCCTCAACCCCGTCGTCAGCACGCTGGAGGACGTGTTGGCCCTGGTCACCGCCATCGTGTCCATCATCGCGCCCATCCTGGGCGTGCTGATCCTGCTGCTCATCGTCATCTGGCTGGCGCGGAGGCTGAGGGACAGGCGGAGAGCAGACGGCCACGGGGCCCTGCACCAGTCCCGGTACTGACCCTGCGGCCGGCTCGGGCGGGCAACGCCTGCCCCCCCGCATGGGCCCGCACATGAGCCATAAATAACACAACATCATAACCGACGTTGGCCCCCGTGCTCGGCTCGGATGGCTATCCGGAGGGAGCAAGAGGGCGTACCTGGCTGCCAGGCCGAGAATTGCCGCGCCCGCTGCCGCGGCCTTGACAGGCGATCGAAACCCGGCAGCAGGAATAGCCATTTGCGCTTTTGCCACGCCGGTGGTATACTGCCCATCAGGGGAGAAAGGACGCGGATGAGCCCGGGTCCCTTGAGGGGCCCGCGCCTCGCGCCATCGCCTTCTCCGCATCGCCGCCCGGCAAGGAACGCGCCGCGTTCACGTCGTGGTTCAAAATCCGGTTCCATGAGACAGGAGGAGAAATGGAAGAACCGTACGACGTCGACATCGTCGACCAGGAGTATTACCCGCCGGCACCGCGGAGGGGCCTGAGCGGCTGGATCATCGCCCTCATCGTAATCGTCGCCATCGTCATCCTCTGTTGCCTCTGCGCTTGCGTCGCGTGGGCCCTGCTCGCCCCGGCGACGGGCAACGTCTTCTCGTCGATCATCGAGACCATCGAATCCATGACACCTGTGCCCTGAGCGGGGCCGACCGTGACAACGTTCGGGCCGATGGCACCCGGCCCTTGCCCACAGGGACAAGGGCCGGGTGGCGTTCCCGACAAGTTGCATCCCGGCGGCAAAAATGATATACTGTTGGCCGCGGCCTTCCCGGGCTGGCCTGCGCAACTTACAGGAGAAACGTTATGAGACGAGACGAACTGGTCAAGTACCTGGACGACCTGCTGCAAATCAAGGCCATCGAGGATTCGTCGAACAACGGCTTGCAGGTGGAGGGAGCCGCCCAGGTCCAGCGCCTGGCCTTTGCCGTGGACGCCAGCCTGGCCGCCTTTGAGGGGGCCCGGGCCACCGGGGCGCAGATGCTGTTGGTCCACCACGGCCTGTTCTGGAGCCAACCGCTCATGGTTACCGGCCCGCACCGCCGCCGGCTGGGGATGCTGATCAATGCCGACATCTCGCTGTACGCCGCGCACCTCCCCCTGGACTTTCATCCCGAGCTGGGGAACAACGTAACGCTCGCCCGCTGGCTCGGGCTGGCGGGCGTGGAGCCCTTTGGCGACTACAAGGGGCAACCGGCCGGCTACGCGGGGCGCCTGCCCGAGGCGCTCAAGGTGGATGACCTGGCAGCGCGCATCGAGGCGGCGCTGGGCGAGCCGGTCAGCAGGGTGTGGGCCTTTGGCAAGTCGACCGTGGAGACGGTGGGCATCATCTCGGGGGGAGCCGCCCGTTTCGTGGATCAGGCGGCCGCCGCCGGGTTGGACGCCTTCCTGACGGGCGAGATGAGCCACGGCGCCTTTCACGACGCCCAGGAGCTGGGCGTGAACGTTATCTTTGGGGGGCATTATGCCACCGAGACGGCTGGCTTGAAAGCCCTGGCAGAACACCTGGCAGCAGAGTTTGACCTGGAGACCACGTTTCTCGATCTGCCGACCGGGGCCTGACAGCGACGACGCCTTCATTGCAGCACAATTGTCAAGCAAGTGCGGTTGGAGAGAACGATGCAACTGATCTTTCTGGGAAGCAGCGACGATCACGGCGTGCCCAGGGTAGGCTGCCAGTGCGCGGTGTGCGAAAGCGCCCGCCAGGCAGGCAGCCGCAACCACCGGACCCTGCCCTCCGTAGCCCTGCGCTACGGCCCTTCCTACGCGGAAAGGCTGGTCCTCGTGGACGTTACGCCCGAGTTCCGCATGCAGACGGCGGGCCAGAACCTGGCGCCCTTTGACGCCCTGTTCCTGACCCACGCCCACGAGGCCCACTTTCTCGGGCTGAAGCTGCTCCTCGATGCCCAGCGCGACGCGGGCCAGGCACTGCCCCTCTATGCCCCACCCCAGGTGTTGGAGGACGTGCGCGAGCGCCTCTCGTGGCTGTGGAACGAGAAGAGCTACCGGCGCGTGCTGCAGCCCGAGAGCCTGAATGGGCCCGTCAACCTGTGGGGGCTGCAGGTCGACCTCGTGCGCCTGGACCACGGCATCGGGGGCACAGCCTATGGCTACATCCTGTCGGACGGCGACCGGCGGCTGGCCTACCTGTCGGACATGCTGCGGGCCACGGCCGAGGTGCGCCAGGCGCTATTGGGCCCGTCGGGCCGGGACCGGCNNCCAGCCACTATTACGAAGGCATCGAGACCTGGAAGCGTTCGGTGATGGACGTCATCGCCGCCCTGGAGCTCGTCCGCGACGTGATCCCGGGCCGCGCCGTCCTCACCCACCTGTCGCACACCGTGGACTATGACGAGGTCACCGAGCGGCTGCCAGAGTCGACCCTGCTGGCATACGACGGCCTGGTCGTGGAGGTATAGGAGCATGAGCCACATCCTGGAACACCTGCTGGCACAGCAGGAAGCCATGATCGAGACCCTGGCCGGCCTCGTGGCGCTGGACTCGCCCAGCCACGAGCGCGAGGCGGTCAACAGGGTGGCCGACTTGATGAGCGAGGCGCTGGACTCCATCGGTGCCCGGGTGCAGCGGCTGCCACAGGCAGCCTTTGGCGACCACGTGCACGCCACCTGGGGAGAGGGCGACGGGCAGGTGCTGCTCCTGGGCCACATGGACACCGTCTGGCCGGCCGGCGAATCGCAAAAGAGGCCCTTCCGCGTGGAGGCCGGCAGGGCCACGGGCCCTGGCGCCTTTGACATGAAGGGCGGCCTGGTGGTGGGGCTCTATGCCCTGCAGGCGCTTCATGCCCTGGGCCTGCGGCCCGCCCATCGCCTGGTCCTGGTGCTGAACTCGGACGAGGAGTGCGGCAGCCCCACCTCGCGGGCCACCATCGAGGAGGAGGGGCGCCGCAGCGTCGCCAGCCTGGTCCTGGAGCCGTCGCGCGAGGGCGCCCTGGTCACCTGGCGCAAGGGCGTCGGCCGCTTCGAGCTGGAGATCCAGGGCCGGGCCTCCCATTCGGGGGCGGCCCACGAGCGCGGCGTGAGCGCCCTGACCGAGCTGGCCCACCAGATCCTGCGCCTGGAGTCGATGACCGACTACGGGCGGGGCACCACGGTCAACGTGGGAGTGGCCCAGGGCGGCTCCAAGGTGAACGTGCGGCCGGCGGCCGCCTGGGCCGAGATCGACCTGCGGGTGACGTCCGCCGAGGAGGGAGAGCGCATGGCCGGGACGATCGTGGGGCTGGAGCCCGTGCAGGAGGGCACCACGCTCATCGTCTCCGGGGGGATGAACCGGCCGCCCTGGGAGACCTCGCCCGGGGGCGAGCGCCTCTTCCGGCAGGCGCAGCGGGCCGGCGCCCGGCTTGGCATGGAGCTGTGGCCGGCAGGCACCGGCGGCGGATCGGACGGCAACTTTACGGCGGCGGTGGGCACGCCCACGCTGGACGGCCTGGGGCCCGTGGGCGAGGACGCCCACGCCCTGACCGAGTGGGTGGACGTGGCCTCGCTGCCCCGGCGGGCGGCCCTCCTGGCCGAGCTGCTCGTGAGCCTCGACAAATGAAGCACGTCTATCTCGCCCCACACCTGGACGACGCCGTGCTGTCGTGCGGGGGGGCAATGCACCGCCAGCGGCGGGCAGGCGAGGCCGTGGTGGCCCTCACCATCTTTGCCGGGGAGCCGGCGCCGGGCCAGGCCCTGTCGCCCTTTGCCCTGGAGCAGCACGCCTACTGGGGGACCCCGGCCCGGCCCGCGCGCCTGCGCCGGGCCGAGGATGTCGCCGCCCTGGCCCTCCTGGACGCCGAAGCCAGGCACCTGGAGTACCTGGACGCCGTCTACCGCGCCACGCCCGGGGGGCCCTGGCCCTACGACGGCCGCGAGACGCTCTTTGCCCCGCCGCATCCCGACGACCCCGTGTCGCCCGCGGCCCTGGCCCGGGCCCTGGCCGACGGGCTGCCCCTGGAGGCAGGCTTGACGCTCTACGCGCCCCTGGCCGTGGGCCGCCACGTGGACCACCAGGTGGTGCACCAGGCCGCGGGACACCTGATGGCCATGGGCTACCGCGTGGGCTTTTACGAGGACTATCCTTACGCCGAAGCGCCCGACGCGCTGGAAGAGGCCCTGGCGCAAAGCCCGTACCGGGGCTGGCAGCGGAGGGTGGTGACCCTGGAAGCGGCGGACATGGCCGCCAAGGTCGACGCCCTGGCCTACTATCGCAGCCAGATGTGGATCCTGTTTGGCGGCGCCGAAGCCATGCCCAGCCGCGTCTGGGCCTTTGCCGCCGGCCACTGCCCCGAGGCGTCCCTGGCCGAGTGCACCTGGTGGGCGACGGCCGAGGGGCGCACGGCGGAAGGAGGGGTGTGAAGGTGGCCCCAACCCTGGACCTGGAGCTGACGGCCATGGCCCACGGCGGGTCGGCCCTCGGCCGCCACGAAGGCCGGGTGATCTTTGTGCCGTATGCCATCCCCGGCGAGCGGGTGCGCGTCGAGCTGGTGGAGGAGCACCAGCGCTGGGCGCGGGCCCGCCTGGTCGAGATCCTGCGCCCCTCGCCCCATCGCGTCCGGCCCCCCTGCCCCTACTTTGGGCAGGACAAGTGCGGCGGCTGCCAGTGGCAGCACATCGACTACGAGGAGCAACTGCGCCTCAAGGCCGAGGTCATGGCCGACCAGCTCCAGCGCATCGGCGGGCTGGAGGTGGCGGTCGAGGAGCCCATCGGCGCCGCGGAGCCGTGGAGCTACCTGAACCACGTGCAGTTCTATATCACCGAGGATGGGCACCTGGGCTTCCTGACGGCCGACAGCCGCGACGTCATCCCGGTGGAAGAGTGCTACATCATCGAGCCCCTCCTCGACGACCTGTGGAACGCCCTGGACATGTACTGGCCGCAGCTCTATCGCCTGAGCCTGCGGTGCGGCGCGGCCACGGGCGAGCTGATGGCCGTCTTTGAGCTGGATCACTACGAGGATTTCGACATCGAGGTTGATTTCCCCGTGTCGTGCGTCTTGTTGCTGGCCGACGGCGACACGGCGGTCCTCATGGGCGAGCCCCATTTCCGCGAGGAGGTGGCAGGCCGCGAGTACCGCATCTCGGCCGCCAGCCCCTTCCAGACAAACAGCGGCGGCGCCGAAGCGCTGGTGACCCTGGTGCGCGAGCTGCTGGCGCCGCGGGGCGACGAGACCCTCGTGGACGTCTATGCGGGGGTTGGGCTCTTTGGCCTGGCACTGGCGGGCGACGTGGGGCGGGTGATCGCCGTCGAGGCCCATCCGGACGCGGCCGAAGACCTGACCTACAACGCCCGGGACCTGGCCAACGTCGAGCTGCGCCAGGGGGAGGTCCCGGATGCGCTGGCGGGCATCCGGGAGCCGGTCCAGCTCCTGGTCCTCGATCCGCCCCGGGCCGGCGCGGGCGAGGCGGTAATCGAAGAGCTGGTGCGCCTGGCGCCGGGGCGCATCGCCTACGTCTCGGCCGATCCGGCCGGCCTGGCAAGGGACGCGCGCCGCCTGGTGGATGGCGGTTACCGGCTGGAGCGCGTGCAGCCCATCGACCTCTATCCGCAGACCTTTCACATCGGGTCCGTGGCGCTTTTTGTCCGCGGCTCGTGAAGGATCAGTGGGCACGATGCTGACGCGGCGTGGTTCGGCTTTGACGCCAACCGCTTTTATGCTATAATGGCGAGCGTGAAGGAATACAACACGCGGGCGATTCACGTGGGGGTGAACGCCCATTTGTTGTCCATGGCCGCAAACTACCGAAGCGCGGGCATTAACTGGTACATCCAGAACCTGCTACAGCACTTGCCCGGCGCCGATCCCGGGTTCCGTTACACGGTCTTTGTCGGGGAACAAAGATACCCTGGAGCGGCCGGGCTCGCCCTCTCATTCACCCGCCTGCCGACGCATCGGCCGGCGGTGCGCTTTGTGTGGGAACAGGTTGTTCAGCCGTGGGCGTTGCGGCGAGAGGACATCGACCTGCTGCACAGCCCGGCCCTGGTGGGCCCCATGCTGGGAGGCCGGCCGTTCGTGGTTACAGTCCACGATTTGAGCTACCACCATTATCCGGACGCGTTCCGCCCTGCCAACCGGAGCTATCTGCGGTTCCTGGGAGAGCGGTCGGTCCGGCGGGCCCGCCGTGTCATCGCCGTTTCTCAGAGCACCAAGGACGACCTGATCAAGCACTATGGCCTGCCCGCGGGCCGGGTGGACGTGGTCCATCACGGCGTGGACGAGGCCTTTCGCCCGCTGCCGGCGGACGAGATGGCCGCGTTTTGCGCGCGGCAGGGCATGCCGGAGCGATTCCTGCTCTTTGTCGGGACGCTGGAGCCGCGCAAGAACGTCGTCCGCCTGGTGGAAGCCTACGCGCGCCTGCCCCGGAGCTGCCCGCCCCTGGTGCTGGTGGGAGGCAAGGGCTGGTTCTACGAGGAGGTGTTTCGCCGGGTGGAGGAACTGGGTCTGGAGGGCAGGGTGCGCCCGGCCGGCTACGTGCCCGCCGAGGATCTGCCCTGCTGGTACAACGCCGCCGAGGCCCTGGTCTATCCCTCCCTATACGAGGGCTTTGGGCTCCCCCCCCTGGAAGCCATGGCGTGTGGCACGCCGGTCATCTCTTCCACTGCCTCGTCGCTGCCCGAAGTGGTCGGCGACGCCGGGCTGCTGGTCGATCCCGAAGACGTGGACGCCCTGGCCGCAGCCATGGATCGGGTGCTGGCCGATGCCGGCCTGAGGGAGCGCATGCGGGCCGCCGGACTGGAGAGGGCGCGACGCTTCACCTGGGAAGGTGCGGCCCGCAAGACGGTGGACAGCTACCGCCGCGCGCTGGCGCGGCAAGGGGCTGCCGCTGGAGGAGGGACGGAGGGTGTTTGAGCGCTATCGCAGGCTGATGTCTCTGGCCGTCGCCGCCACGGACGTGCTGCTCATCAACCTCGCCTTTGCCGTGGCCTACTGGCTGCGCTACGACCTGCAATGGTTCGCGGCCGTCGACGCGGCGTTCTACGTCCCCTATCGCTCGTTCATCCCCGTCAGCCTGGCCCTGACCATCCTGCTGCTGGGCATCTACCGCCTCAGCGGGGTCTATCACCTGCACCGGGGCGCTTCCTGGTTCGACGAGGCCTACCAGGTCCTGACCAGCACGGCCACGGGCATCATCCTGACCGTGTTTGTCATCGTGTTTTTCTTCCGGCCCTTTCTCTACTCGCGCCTCATCTTTTTCTACGCCGGGGTGCTCATCACCCTGTTCCTGGGCCTGAGCCGCATCGTCCAGCGCATCGTGCGCAGCCACCTGCGGCGCAAGGGGCTGGGCGTGGACCGGCTGCTCATCGTGGGCGCCGGCGAGATCGGGCGAACGGTGATGCGCAACATCGTGGCCCATCCCGGCCTGGGCTACCACATCGTCGGCTTTGTGGACGACGACCCGGAGAAGGGCAACACCGACATTGGGCGCTTCAAGGCGCTGGGCAGCACGACCAACATCGCGCGCCTGGTAAGAGAGTCGGCCATCGACGAGGTGATCATCACCCTGCCCTGGATGTACCACCGCAAGATCGTGAGCATCATTGCCCAGTGCGAGCGGGAAAAGGTGCGCGTGCGCATCGTGCCCGACATCTTCCAGATGACCCTCAGCAACCTGGACGTCGAGGACCTGGGCGGCGTGCCCATGATCGGTGTCAAGGACATCTCGATCGGCCGCGGCGAGCTGCTCATCAAGCGCACCGTGGACGTCCTGGTCTCGCTGGTCGGCCTGATCCTTCTCTTTCCCCTCTTTTTGCTCATTGCCCTGGCCATCCGCCTCGATTCGCCGGGACCCGTCTTTTTCACCCAGATCCGCGTGGGCAAGGGGCAGCACCTCTTTACCTGCTACAAGTTCCGTTCCATGCACCACGGGGCCGACGAGGAAAAGGAAGCGCTCCAGGACCAGAACGAGGCCGACGGTGCGTTCTTCAAGATCCGGAACGACCCGCGGATCACGCGGGTGGGGCGCTTTATCCGGCGGACGAGCCTGGACGAGCTGCCGCAACTGCTGAACGTCCTCATGGGCCACATGAGCATGGTCGGCCCGCGGCCGGCGCCCCCCGCCGAGGTGCAGCGCTACCTGCCGTGGCACAAGCGCCGCCTGGAGGTCGCCCCGGGACTCACCGGCCTGTGGCAGGTGTCGGGCCGCAGCGAGCTGACCTTTGACGAGATGGTGCTGCTGGACCTGTACTACATCGAGAACTGGTCGCCCCTGCTGGATCTGCAGATCATGCTTCGCACGGTGCCGAAACTGATCACCGGCGAGGGCGCCTACTAATCGCCGGACAGGAGGTGCGACGTGTGGCGATGCAGTGTGTGTGGATACGTGTGGGACGGCGAGGAGCCGCCCGAGGACTGTCCCAAGTGCGAGGCCACGACGGCCAGGTTCGCGGCCCTGGACGACAAGGCCGCCGACATCGTGGACCGCTCCCGCTTCACGAACCACCTGCTCATCCAGCTCTTTGCCGTGCTGGAGCAGGTGATGGAGATTGCGGAGGACGGGATCGACGACAACCTCGACCCGGGCTGTGTCAAGATCTGGGAGCGAGCGCTGGAACAGGCCGAGGTCTTGCAGCAGTCCATCAAGGCCGAGCTTCAGGGGCACGTGGCCAAGGGCAAGTGGGGCTAGCGACAGCCCCGCCCTGCTAGCCTTCCAGGGCGCTCAGGCGCCCCCCGCTGACCCGCCACACGTTGCAGCGCTCCACAAAGGCATCGGGCAGGACGTGGAGGTCCGTGGTGGTGATGATGGACTGCTGGGGCCCGTCGTCCAGGACCCGCAGCAAGAAGCTGCGACGGTGGGCGTCCAGCTCGGACAGCACGTCGTCCAGCAGCAGGACCGGGCGCTCGCCCGTGGCCCGGGACATGAGGGCCACCTCGGCCAGCTTGAGGGCCAGGGCCGTGGTGCGCTGCTGCCCCCGAGAGGCATAGGTGCCGGCGTTTACCCCGTCGATGAGAAAGGCCATGTCGTCGCGGTGCGGGCCCACCAGCGTGACGCCCGCCGCTATCTCGCGGGTGCGCAGCGAGCGAAGCTGGGCCACAAAGGCCTGGGCCACCGTCTCCCCGTTCTCCAGGTCCAGGCTGGGCAGATAGTCGAGGCGCAGGCGTTCGGCGCCGTCCGTCAGCTCGGCGTGGACCTCGCGGACCAACTCGTCCAGGTCGCCGAGGCATTCGCGGCGGCGAGCCACGAGGAGGGCGCCGTGCTCCACCAATTGCTCGTCCCAGAAGGCCAGTTGCCCCACCTCGCCGCCCCTCTCCCGCAGGTCGCGCAGCAGGGCGTTGCGCTGAGTGAGAATCTGGTTGTAGCGCGACAGGGCGCGGCAGTAGCCCGGGTCGATCTGGCACAGGGTGGCGTCCAGGTAGTGCCTGCGGCCCCCCGGGGGCCCGGAGACGAGGGCAATGTCCTCGGGCAAAAAGAGGACGACGTTGAGGTGGCCCAGCAGGTCCATGGCGCGGTGGGGCACACCGTTGAGGCGGATCTGCTTGCGGTAGCGGCCCTCGGCTTCCCCCTGTTGGGTGAGGGTGATCTCGATGGTCAGGTCGCCGCCGGCGCGGGAGACCTTGCCCACGAGGCGGGTGAAGGGCAGGGGCTCGGACTCGGGCGTCAGCCAGTTGACGACCTCTCGGTCGGTGCCGGCGTGGGGCGAGCGGCTGGTGGCCAGGTAGTAGACCGCCTCCAGGAGATTGGTCTTGCCCTGGGCATTGTCGCCCAGGAGCACGGTCACGCCGGCAGGCAGGTCCAGGACCAGCCGCGCATAGTTGCGAAAGTTGAACAGCGAGAGCTGGGTCAGGCGCATGGGCCGATTATAACACACGTTGGGGGCGACGCAAAGCAACCGCCGTTTCCTCGCCCGGCGAAAACACCGGCACCACCGTAACCTTTTGGCCGCTCTTGCCGTCCAGGTAGTAGGGCGCAGCACCGGCAGGTGCCGGCTGGCGGCGGCGATGGACCCCGGTTCTCTCCGCCGCCTCGGGGGAAGGCCGGCACCTGTCGGGCGCGGTCCATGAAAAAGAGGGCGCGGTTCGCCGCGCCCTCTTTCGTTGGTGCTTGGATAACCCCTCCCATAGCACTTGTTCTGTGCCGTAGACAGTGCTATAATTCATCACTGGAGAAGCAGCGCCGGGAAAGTCAGGATTATCGTCGAGGAGTTCGTGCGTGCTCAGAGCAACGAAATGGCTCGAGTGTTGACAAGTAAAAAGATCGAATGGGTCGCCTTGCTCCTCCTCCTGCTGGCTTCGTGGGCGTTGCGGCTGCAGCTTCTCGCCGCCCAGGATATCTGGTGGGATGAGGCGCGCAATATCGAGGTTGCAATCAGGCCTCTCCCCCAGATTGCCGGCGCGCCCGAGCTGGACATTCACCCCCCGCTCTACTTTTACAGCCTGCACCTGTGGACGCGGCTCATGGGCAGCAGCGCCTTTGCCAGCCGCCTGTTTAGCGCCTGGTGTGGCGTGCTGGCTGCTGCGTTGGGCTACCGCCTGGCTCGCAGTCTGGCCCCTTCCCGGCCCGGACGGTGGGCCGGACTGCTGGCCCTGGTCCTGGCGGCGGTCTCGCCCTATGCCCTGGCCGAAGCGCAGGAAACGCGCATGTATACCTTTTCCTGGGTGTTGCTGTCGGCTGCCGCGCTGGCCGTGTTGCGGGCCACCTGCCCGGCAACCAGGCGTGCCTGGCCGTGGTGGCTGGCCTTTGCGCTGTTTGCCGCGGCCAGCCTGCTCACGCACTATAGCACGGTCTTGATCCTGGCAGCATGGGGCTTGTGGCTGCTGGCCTGGGCCCTGCGTGGCCCGGAGCGCACCGTTCGTCTGCGCACCCTGGCACTGGTTGGACTGGCCACGTTTGGCCTCTGTCTGCCCGCATTGCCCATCGCCCTGCGCCAGATCGCCGTCTATCACAACCCCAACTTGAACCTGCCTGATCTGCCGAGCTATCTGGCCCGGCTCTACCACGCCTTTGCCCTGGGCGAGCACGCACCCGCAAGCACCCTGTCCGTGGGACGCTGGCTGTGGCTGCTCGTGCCCCTGGGCGGTGCTGTCCTGGCCGTGCGAGAGCCACGCAAGCGCCACACCCTGGCGCTGTTGGCCTTGTGGCTCTTTGGCGGGCTGGCGCTGTACTATGTCATTCTGACCCGCCGCTCTGCATTCAACCCGCGCTACATCAGCTTTGTGCTGCCGGCCGTGTGGGCTTTGGCGGGCTGGGCACTGACCGGCTGGAGGCGCCTGTTCCGACCTCTTCCCTGGATCCTGGCTGCCGGTCTCGTGGCGGTAGCAATTCCCTCCCTGCGGGCCGACCTTACCGACCCTCAATATTTCCATGCCGACATCCGTGGGGTGAGCACCTGGCTGCGGGACCATGCCACCACCGACGACGTCATCCTGGTTGACCAGAGGTATCCGTTCGGGTTCTATTGGACTCGCTGGAACAACGAATCGAACGGGTTTCCCCCTGCCGAACCGGCCCACGAACCGCCGGCCCAGTATCTCTTTGTGGACGTCAATCAAGTGGACGAGCGTCTTACGGAGCTGGCGGCTGATGCCCGGACCGTCTACTGGGTGACGTGGTTCGAGTCGGACATGGATCCACGCGGGGCGGTGCCGGCTCTGCTGGACGCACACGGCCAGCAAATGGGGGAGCAAGGTTTTCGCGGCTACACGGTCCGTTGGTGGCAGCTTCAGCCGCCCACCCGCTTCCAACTGTTCCGGTCGCTCCAGGACGTGAACCTGGCGTTCGAGCCCGGCATTACGCTGTTGGCCGGCGACTGGCAGGGCCGCGAAACCGTGGCGGTGGCGGGTCGTGCCGCCCTGGTGACCTTGCGTTGGCAGGCCAACGGCCCAACAGCCCGGCCACTCAAGGTCTCCCTGCGGCTGCAGGACGAGGGCGGTGCGCTCCTGGCCCAGGACGATCGTGTCCTGCTCAACGATCGCCATCTACGCACCACGTCCTGGCAGCCGGGAGAGGTCGCCTTCAACGTCTACAGCTTGCCGCTTTCTGCCGAGCCGGGTGCCTACACCTTGACCCTGGTGCTCTATGACGAGGAAACGCTGGAACCGGTGGGATTGCTCGATGGGAGCGGAGTCGAACCCGAATTGGGAACACTGCGTGCCGAGCCGCCGCCGAACGGCATCGGGCAACAGGAAACGGGTCGATAAGGGGGTGCCGATGGACACAGTTCCTCAGGTCAAGGTGGCGGTGGTGCAGGCAGCGCCGGTGCTGTTCGACCGGGAAGCGACCCTGGCCAAGGTGGAGCGGCTGGCGGACGAGGCGGGCGCCGGGGGGGCGGAGCTGATCCTCTTTCCGGAAGCCCTGGTGCCGGCCTATCCCCGCGGCCTGGGCTTTGGCACGGTGGTGGGCGGGCGCAACGACGCCGGGCGGCGCCTGTGGCAGCGCTACTGGGCCAACGCCGTGGAGGTGCCCGGGCCGGCGACGGAGGCCCTGGGCCGGGCAGCGCGCCGCGCGTCGGCCTACCTGGCGGTGGGCGTCGTGGAGCGCGACCGGGATTATGGCGGGGGCACGCTGTACTGCACGCTGCTTTATTTTGGGCCCGACGGGCGGCTGCTGGCCAGGCACCGCAAGCTGAAACCGACGGCGGCCGAGCGGCTCATCTGGGGTGAAGGGGACGGCAGCACGCTGGCGACGGTGGACACGCCCTTTGGCACCGTGGGCGGCCTCATCTGCTGGGAGAACATGATGCCCCTGGCGCGGGCGGCCATGTACGCCAAGGGGGTGGCGGTCTACCTGGCGCCCACGGCCGATGCCCGGGACACGTGGCAGGCCACGCTGCGGCACATTGCCTGCGAGGGGCGCTGTTTTGTGCTGGGCTGCAACCAGTTCGTCACCAGGGCCATGTACCCGGGCGACCTGGAGGGGCTGGAAGACCTGGACGGCCAGCCCGAGGTCATGTGCCGGGGCGGGAGCGCCATCGTCGGGCCCCTGGGCGAGGTCCTGGCCGGCCCCCTGTGGGACGCGGAGGGCATCCTCTACGCCGAGCTGGACATGGGGGCCGTGGTCCGGGCGCGCTTTGACTTTGACCCCATGGGGCACTATGCCCGGCCCGACGTGTTCCGCCTGGTGGTGGACGAGCGGCCCCGGCCGCCGGTCACGTCTGTGATAGGGATCGGGGACCGTGCTGTCAACGAATAGAGAAACGGATCAACGAATGAGGGGACGCCAGAAGGCGTTTATTCGTTTGCCGTTCGGCGACAAGCTCTTTTACAGCACCTCGAGGGCCAGGCGCTTCACGTGGGCCAGCATGGCGGCCATGCCGTTGAGGCGCTGGTAGGTGAGGACCTGGTCCAGCCCCATGGCGTAGAAAAAGGTGTTGGGCACGGCGAGCACCTCCTCGGGCGTCGCGCCGTGGAGGCCGTCGCCCAGGATGGCGGCAAAGCCCCGCACGGTGGGCGACTCCTCGGGGACGTCAAAGTAGAAGCGCAGGCCGCCGTCGCGGCGCTCGCCATAGACGGCGACGGGGGTCATGCACTCGTGGACCGGCTGCATCTCGTCGTGCCGCTCGTGGAGCCAGGCGGGCAGGGCGGGCAGGTCCTCGGCGTACTCGAGCAAGAGCTGAAGCTTCTCGCGGCCATCGCTGGCCGCGAACTCTTCCACGATGGCTTGCAGGCGAGGGGGCAGAGACCCGGCTTCTCCCGTCACGGCAGGCCCCCTCACCGCTCGATGGGCACGTCCACCAGGTTGCCCCACTCGGTCCAGGAGCCGTCATAGTTGCGCACCCGGGGGTAGCCCAGCAGATAGGTGAGGACGAACCAGGTGTGGGACGAGCGCTCGCCGATGCGGCAGTAGGCCACCAGGTCCTCGTCGGGCCGCAGCCCGGCCTCCGTCTCGTAGATGGCCCGCAGCTCCTCCGGCGACTTGAACGTGCCGTCCTCGCGCACGGCCCGGCTCCAGGGGACGTTGACGGCCCCGGGGATGTGGCCGCCGCGCACGGCCCCCTCCTGGGGATAGCCGGGCATGTGCAGCAGCTTGCCCTCGTACTCGTCGGGAGAGCGCACGTCGACCAGGGGGCGGCCGGCGCGCACGTGCTCCAGCACCTGGTCGCGAAAGGCCCGGATGGGCAGGTCGTCGCGCTCGGGCGCCTCGTACCGGCCCGGGGGAACCTGGGGCGTTTCGCGGCTCAGGGGCCGGCCCTCCTTGATCCACTTCTTGCGGCCGCCGTTCAGAATTTTGGCCCGCCGGTGGCGGAACAGCTTGAACACCCAGAAGGCGTAGGTGGCCCACCAGTTGTCCTTGTCGCCGTAAAAGATGACCGTCGTGTCGTTGGAAATGCCCCGCGAGCTGGCCAGCCGCGAGAAGGCCTCGCGGTCCAGGTAGTCGCGGCGCACGGGGTCGTTCAGGTCGGCCACCCAGTCGATCTTGACCGCGCCGGGGATGTGCCCCACGTCGTACAACAGCACGTCCTCGTCCACTTCGACGATGCGTATATCGGGATCGTCAAGGTGCTCGGCCAGCCATTCGGTTTCGACCAGCACCTCGGGATTCGGAACCGCCTGTTCCGGCATGAGTGCTCCTCCAGTTCACTGAAAGCGTCGGCACCGGGTACCAATACCCGGTACCCGCTCCCAGTATACCATGGGAACGCCTGTTCTGTCAAATATTATCAGGTTTTTCTGTTCAATCAGTTGAGGCTGAACTGAGAGCCATTCTCGGTCTTGGTTACCTCGATGCGCACGGGGAAGGCATCCTTCAGCTCTTCGATGTGGGTGATGACCAGGATGCGGCTGAAATCGTCCTGGATGGAGGTGATGGCTTCTACCAGGCGAGTCCGGCCCTCGGCGTCCTGGGTGCCAAAGCCCTCGTCGATGACCAGCATCTGGAGCTGGGCGCCGGCGCGCCGGGCCAGCAGCTTGCTGAGGGCGATGCGAATGGCAAAATTGACGCGAAAGGCCTCGCCCCCGGAAAACAGCTCGTAGGAGCGGGTGCCCAGCTCGTCGGCGATGTTGATGTCGAGGGTCTCGACGGTGTCGCCCTTGAGGGTTTCGCGCTGCGTCTCGATGCGGACGTGCATGCGGCCGTCGGTCATGCGCGCCAGGAGGCGGTTGGCCTCGTACTCGATCTCGGGGATGGCGGCCTCGATGATCATGGCCTGCACGCCCCGCTTGCCAAAGGCCAGGCGCAGGTCCTCAAAGATAGCCTTTTCCTCGGCCAGGCGCTGCCTGTCGGCCGCCCTCCGCTCTCGCTCGGCGGCCAGGCGCGTGCAGTGGTCCAGCCGCTGCTGGGCGCCGCCCAGCACCAGGCGGGCCTGGGACGACCGCGCGTGGAGGTCTTCGACCTCGGCGGCCTTGACCTGGACGCGCTGGGCCACGTCGGGCAGGCGCGAGACCTCGCCGGCCAGCGACCCGCGCTGCGCCTCGTCCTCGGCCAGCGACGCCTGCTTGCCCGCCAGCCAGGTCTCGAGATCGGCCAGGGCGGCGCGCTCGTCGGCCACGCGCTCGACGGCCGACTGGAGGCGCTGGTGGGCGGCTTCGAACTCGACGAGGGAGGCGACCAGGCGGCGGGCCTCCTCGTGGGCCTGCCCATCGTAGCCCAGGGACTGCCGCTCCTCGGCCAGGCCGGCCAGCTCGGCCTGCTCGGCGGCGGCATAGTCGCCGGCCTGGAGGCGGGCGTCAAGGGCCTGCCGCTCGTCATAGAGGGTCGCCAGGTCGGCCTGGGCCTGGCGGGCAGCGTCCAGCGCCTGCTCCAACTGGGCGCCCCGGCGCTGCTGGGCGGCAAGCCCGGCCAGGCGGCGGTCGAGCTGCTGGATCTCGGATTTGAGCCAGTCGGCCTCGTCCTGGATCTCGCGCCGGCGGCCGTTGTTGGCGACGTACGCCTCGCGGCGGGCGGTGCCGTCCTCCTCCATCTCGGCGGCCAGGCGGCGGCGGTGCTCGTCGGAGAGGTCCTGGCCGCACACGGGGCAGGTGGCGGCGCCTGTCTCGGCCTGGAGCACGTCCAGCTTCTTGCGGAGGGCCTCCATCTCGGCCTTCATCTGCTCGTTGCGCACCTGGAGGCCGGCGGACTCTTCGTTGAGGGCCTGCAGACGGGCGTGGGCGGCATCGCGCTCCTCCTGGTCGCGGGCCATGGCCTCGAGGGCGCCGGTCACCTCGGCCAGGGCGGCCTCGTGGCGGGGGGCCTCGGCGGCCCGGCGCTCCAGCTCGCCAATGCGCTCGCCGAGCCGGCCGGCGGCCAGCTCCAGCTCGTGGCGGGCGGCATCGACGGCGCGCTCCAGGTCGCGCTGGCGGCCCTGGAGCCGGGCGTCTTGCGCCAGGCGCTCGTTCCAGGCGGCCTCGTCCCCGCGGGCAGCCACCAGCCGGGCGTAGCCGTCCTCCACCTCGCCGCGGCGGGCGAGGACCTCCTCGTATTGGGCCAGGCGCTCGCGCCGCTCGGCCATCTGGGCCTGCACCTGGCGCACCTCCTGGCGGGCCTGGTTGAGGCGGCGGTCCAGGTCGCGCAGGCGGGCCTGCTGGTGCTCCAGGGCCTGGTGCTCCTGGCGCAGGGCGGCGAGCTCGGCCTCGGCCAGCTTGAGGGCGGCGCTCAGCTCGTCGACCCTGGCCTCGGCGGCGGCCAGCTCCGACTCGTACTCGGGCCGGCGGTCCAGCTCGCGGTCGATGTCGCGCAGCAGGCCATCCACCTCGGCGATCTCGCGCTCCTGCTCGCGGACGCGCTCCTTGGCGCGCTGCTCGTACTCGTCGTAGAGCCCCAGGCCCAGAATCTCGCCCAGGATCTCTTTGCGGTCGGCGGGGGTGCGGGTGGTAAAGGCGTCGGCCCTGCCCTGGAGAAGGAAGGCCGAGTTGGTGAACGTCTCGTAGTCCATGCGCAGCAGGCGGATGAGGGCGTCCTGGGTGGCACGCACGCCGGGCTCGGCGATGGACGAAAAGGTGCCCGACTCGGAGCGGACCTGGAGGTCGAGGACGGTGCGGCCGCGGCCGGTGCTGTCGCGCTTGCGGAGGACGCGGTAGACGGTGCCGCCGAGGACAAAGGTGAACTCGACCTCCATCTCGGACTCGCCGAGGTGGATGAGCTCGTCGTCGCGCCTGGCGCGGGCGCGGCCCCAGAGGGCCCAGGTCATGGCGTCGAGGAGGGCCGACTTGCCGTGGCCGTTGGGGCCGGTGAGGCAGGCGAGGTGGATGCCGTCAAAGATGAGGGGCGGCACGTCGCGGTAGCACATAAAGTTGTGGACACGCAGCTCGAGTGGGATCATGGACCCTCCGCCGTCCTTCTAGCCTCTTCTCGCCCTTGGAGGAAACGCGACCCCGGCCAGACACGCCGGGGCCGCCGCAGGTTGCAGAGCGGGAGACGGGACTCGAACCCGCGACAGTCTGCTTGGAAGGCAGATGCGCTACCACTGCGCTACTCCCGCGTGGACGGGGTGACCGGGCCCGCCATTGGGCTCCGACACCCCGAGCTATAGTATACCCAGGTTTGGGGGATCTGTCCAGTTTGGCGGGGGTGTTGTGCCGAGGGGAATCAAGCTTATCCTGTTCCTCTGCGATTTGCACGTAACGAAACAATGTGGTACAATTGCTTTCGGTTGCCGGCACCTCACACCTGGCGACCAGCGCAATAGCCCGGGGCGAAGGATCCTCGTTCTGACCAGAGTTTCTCGTCCAGCGCCCGCAGGTGGCAGCAAGGAGAAAGGAGTCACCTCTTTCGCCGCCACCGGAATCCCTTTTCTTTCCGTCTGTGCCCACTGCTGGGCCGTCGATCGTTCCTGGAGGTTGCTGTGAGCGAGACAGGGTCCGTCGAGTTCCAACCTTACCGCACGCCTGTACTTTTTGTCCTCGTGGGGGAGAATCCTCTGCCCAATTACGTGGCCGCCCGGCTCCTGCTGGAGCCCGGGGGGCGGCTGTACCTGGTTCACTCTAAAGGCCCGGGAGGCACGGGCAACGTCGCAAGCCAACTGCGGACATTCCTCGCGACCGACAGATCGCACCTGGCCGCATGCGAGGTACACCTGGTGCCCGTGGACGAGTACGATGTGGTGCAACTGCGCGCTGACCTGGAGCCCTACCTGGAGAAGGCAGAAGCGCAGACCATGGGACTGCACTACACAGGCGGCACCAAGTTCATGGCCGTGCACAGCCATCGGGTGGTGGAAGCCTTGTGCCAGCGCCGTGGCCGAGACCTGATCCTCAGCTACCTGCACGCCGATACACTGCAGCTTAGCGTTGAGCCCCGTCCGGGAAAACCTGGTTTGTGCCGGTCCGTCGTGGATGCCGTGCAGTTGGAGCTGGCTGATGTCTTTGCCCTCCACGGCGTAGAGACGATCAACGCCGGCCGATCCGTGCCCCAGTTCCCGGACCTGGCAGGCGCCGTGGCCGCCTTTCAGTGTTCACCTCAGGCCGTCGAGATCTGGCGCGATGGCGTCCGCCTGCTGCTGGCGAGCGAGGGACAACGGTGGGTCGATCTGCGACAGGTGCTGCTGGGCGCCGGTTTGCCGGAACCGCTGCTCGACCAGATGGCGCGCTCCTTTCTGCTGGACGGCGCGGAACCGCTGAACCTCGCTGCTATCGGCAGCCGGACCGGCCTGGGAAGCCAGGGAAGCGTGACCAATTGGCTTCGATGGCAGTGGCTGGAAGATTGGGCACTTGCTTGTGTGCCCCGGCTGGATCATGTGCCCAGAGCAGGCAACATCCAGGGCCGCAGCGGCGGCGTCCAGCCCTTTGAGATCGACGTGGCGTTCATGCGGGGCTACCAGTTTTTCGCGGTGTCGTGCAAGGACACCAAGGCGCGCGGGACGGCCAAGCTGGGGTTGCTGGAGGCCTTCACACGGGCGCGGCAGATGGGGGGCGAGGAGGGCCGGGCCGCTCTGGTGACCACCTACGAGGGCGCGGCAGGGCTCGAGGCCGAGATGGCGGCAGACTGGGGCGCCAAACGACGGGTGCGCGTATTTGGCTGCAGGCAACTGCCCGATCTGGCGGCTCATATCCAGAACTGGTACGACGACGCCGGGGCCCCGGCCTGAGAGGCGGAAAGGAGACGATATGACGACCTACACCCTGACCCTCCTGGATACGACCGGCATTCAGGGGTATATCTTTGGCAGCAACGTGCTGCGCGAGAACGTTGGCGCCTCGGAGCTGGTGCGGCGCGCCACGCGGCAATGGCCCTTTGAGCTCCTGCGCGAGGGATGGCGAAGCAACGTGCAGCGTGACGGCGAGCTGCGCGGCGAAATGGCCGAGTTGAACCCCGACCTGCACATCGAAAAGCCGGAGCACGAGCTGCAGGCCGAAGTACTCTACGCCGGCGGCGGCAACTGCGCGGTGCTCTTTGACAACCGCGACGGCGCCCGCGCCTTTGTCACGGCCCTGGGCAAGCGGCTGCTGGCCTGCGCCCCCGGACTGGAGGTCGTGGCGACGCACGTCCCGATTGAGTGGACGTGGGACGGGGCAATCTCGACGGGCGAGCCGTTGTCGCTAAAGCTGAAGGAGGCTGGGGCGCGGATGGTGCGCGCCAAGATGGCGCGCTGCACCTCGGTGCCGCTGCTTGGCCTGGGGGTCACGGCCGCCTGTAGCTCCACGGGATTGCCGGCGGTGGGCACAGACCCCGAGGACACGAAACGGCCCCTGTCGGCCGACATCCTGGCCAAGGTCAAGGTCTGGAGAGAGGCGAGCGACTACCTGGATGCTCTGCTGCCACAATTCCGCCTGGCAGGGCTCGAGGTTCCACGCGACTTTGACGACTTTGGCAGGGAGGAGGGGGACATCAGCTACATCGCCGTCGTTCACGCCGACGGCAATTCCCTGGGCCAGCGGCTCGACGCCCTCAGCCGCGAATACGAGCAGCCCGCTCAGAATCGCGATTACGTCAGTGCCCTACGAGCCTTTTGCGAAGCCGTCGAGGGCACGGCCCGCCAGGCGCTGGCGGACATCAGCACGCTGTTGACCCAGCGCTGGGACCCCGAGCACGATACCATCAGCGGACTGCCCTTGGTCGACGAAGAAAAAGGTCGGGAGGTATCGACCGGCGCGGTGCGCATGGCTGAGGGGGACCGGGGACGCTTCTGCGTGCCATTTCGCCCCCTGGTGTTTGGCGGCGACGACTTGACCTTTGTCAGCGACGGGCGCCTGGGATTGCCCCTGGCGGTAGCTTACCTGCGCGCCTTCGAGACCGCGGCCCAAGAGCAGGCGGCAGTCCAGGAGATCGACGCCGTGCGCCGCGTGCTGGACCTGCAGGCGTGCGCAGGCGTGGCGGTGGTCAAAACCCACTATCCCTTTGCTCGGGCCTACGAACTGGCCGACGGCCTGTGCCGGTCGGCCAAGGAGGGCTGGGAACGCAGGATTTCGGCGCTGGACTGGCACTTTGCGGCTGCCGGCCTGTTTGGCACGGTGGACGAGATACGGGAGCGACACTATCGCGTTCCCGACCCCCAGGGCAGGGGGCCAGACATGCGGCTGGAGACGCGACCGCTGTCGCTGGCCAAACAGCCGGGCGAATGGCGATCCTGGCCGCGCCTGGCGGGCGTCCTGGAGACCTTTTTGGCGAACAGCAAGTGGCGGGGGCGGCGTAACAAGGTTATCGCCCTGAGACAAGCACTGCGGGAGGGGCCCGGGGCTGTGGAGAGCTTTCGACGCGCTTACGGACTGCCAGAGCTGCCGGAGATGGACTCGGGCGTGGCGGCCCTGCAGACCGGAGGGTGGGACGGAGCGGGCCGCTGCGGCTATTTTGACGCCGTGGAGGCGCTGGACTTTTACCTGCCCCTGGAACACGAGAATGGAGGGAGCTAGCTATGCAGACCTACTGGATCTGTTTCACGCTGGCGAGCGATGCCACCTTTGGCCGCGGCGAGGGTCTGGCGGGTGTGGTCGATCAGGAGATCGATCACGACGAGCTGGGGCTGCCCCGCCTCGACGGGCGCACCTTGAAGGGCCTGCTCAACGAAGAGTGTGCCAACCTACTGTTTGGCCTGAAGCGGGCGGGTGTGGACATGGCGACGTGGACAAAGGCTGCCGGCTGTCTATTTGGCCGGCCGGGCAGTGGGCTAGCAGACGGTGCGCTGTTGCACGTGGGGCCGGCGCTCCTGCCGGCAGCCCTGCGCGAGGTCGTGCGCCAGGAGGTAGAGTCGACGGCTACACCGCTGGAACCCGCGCAGGTACTCGATTCGCTGACCGCTGTCCGCCGCCAGACAGCCGTGGACGAGGGCAGTGGGGCGCCCGACGAGCACACGCTGCGCGCCATGCGCGTTATCCTGCGCGGCACGCCCTTCCAGGCGCGGCTGGAGTTCGATCTCGTGCCGGATGTTGAGGATGTCCCGCTGCTTCCGCTTCTGGCAGCGTCCGTGCTGGGCCTGCGGCGGGCGGGGACCGGACGCAACCGGGGCCGGGGCCGGCTGGTCGCCACCCTGCACGAGAACGCAGACGGCATCCCTGGCCAGGACGTCACCAGAGAACGGTTTGATGACTTTTGCCAGGAGGTGGAGCGATGATCGCCATCACCTATGAGCTTTGCGCCTTGCAGCCACTGCTGCTCACGCGCCTGGAGGGGGATCCCAACAGCTCGGTCTCTTATCCCTACGTGCCCGGCAGCGCCATCCGTGGTGCCCTGGCAAGCCGCTATATTGCCAGGCGGCGCCGGGAGCGTGACGGCAGAACCTATGACCCGATGAAGGACACAGATGTGCGGCGCCTCTTTTTCGACGGTGCTGCGCGCTACCTGAACGCCTATCCCCTCGATCGGGATGGGTGGCGCTGCCTGCCTGCCCCGTTGTCCTGGTTCTATGAAAAGCAGAAGGGATTGAAGCCCGGGACGACTTTGCACGATTTCAGTGCGGCAGCCGCTGACCCTGCGGGGCTATTGCAGCCCAAGAATGTGGGGGCGCGCTTCTGGAGGCGATTCGCCGAAACGGCGAGCAGCCGTCAGAAGGACTGGGAGGACGAAGAGGAAGAGTTTGCCGTGGTGAAAAAAGAGGCGGAGCGGATCGCTGCCACGCCCTATGTTGAATTCACCGAGCCCGTGTGGGAGATCAACGTCCACACCTTTCGCGAGCGGCGGAAGGGTCGCGCCGACGAGGACGAAGGCGCCGTTTTTCGGTACCAGGCCCTGGCCCCCGAACATTCCTTTGGCGGGGTGATCCTGGCAGAGACGGAAGCCGATGCGGGGGTAATCGCCGGCCTCTTGCAGGAAGGCGACCTGTGGCTGGGCGGATCGCGGAGCGCCGGCTATGGGCGAGCCCGGGCCGGCGGAGTGCGGCAGAACAGAGCGTGGAATGAGGGCGGAGCACAGGCAAAGGACGTGGCGCCCGACGGGCGGCTTGTTATCACTCTGCTGAGCGACGCCATCCTGCGCCGTGACTGCCCACACGGAGGCTGCGCTGACCGCCTGTTTCCGGAGCTGCTGCCGCCGCCTCTGGCCGGGGCCGTTGTGCTGGAGGAGAGCTACAAGCACGTTGTGCCGGTGGGCGGGTTCAACCGTAAATGGGGCCTGCCCCTGGACCAGGCACAGGCCATCGCGGCCGGCAGTGTCTTTGTCTACCGCGCCAAGGCGCCCATCGCCGCGAGCGAGCTGGAGGCCCTGGAACGGGAGGGAATAGGCGAGCGGCGCGTGGAGGGCTTTGGCCGGGTAGCTGCCAACGGGCACCCGGACGCCAGCCTCGTAGTCCGCGAGGCGCCCACCACTTGGCGGCTCCGGCAAGAGGTAACCCTGTCGGAGGCCGAGGAGTCGCTGGCCGAAGAGATGGTGCAGCGCCTGCTACGCCGCGAACTGGACCGCCGCCTGGCCGGGAGTATCGCCAGCGAACGGGCAGCCCTCGGCGGCTCTCCGGTCACCAAGACCCAGCTCGCCCGCCTGCGGACCCTGGCGCTGAATGCTCTGCCGAAGAGAGACGTGCCGCGGCTGCTGGCCTTTTTGCTGGATGCCAACCTGAACAAGCCAGCCCGCGAGCAGCTGCGCGGAGCGCGGATCGATGGGACGCGACTGCTGGACTGGCTGGCGCAACGCCTGCTGAACGCCCTGCCGGCTGCGGAACTGAAAAGACTCCAGGCGCTGCTGCGCTGTCTGGAGCAGGAACGGCCCGTGGAAGATTGCCAATGGTCCGCGGACGAGGTACAGGACCTGCTCGACAAGCTGGGTGGATCGGCGGCGCGCCTGCTGCCCGGCGACGACGCGGCGGGTATCGCGGCCCTATTGGCCGACGATCGGGCACGGCGGCAGGCGCAGAAGGAGCATCGCGAGCCGCGCATTGACGGGACGCGGCTGGCGGAGCGGATCGAGGAGCGGCTGCGCCGGCCGATGCCCATCTGGCAGTGGCTCGATGCCCGCCAGATCCCCATGCCGCGCCTGGGCAAGGTCCAGGCCGGGTTGAATGATGAGGATGTGATGGCCCGGGAATATACCCTGCGACTGGTGGAGGGCGTGCTGCACCGGGCGGCAAAGGAGGAGACCCATGGCTGAGAGACAAGCCCATTGGGATAACCCGCGGCGTATCGTTGAACGCATCGTGGTGCGGGGCGAACTGGTGTTGGACACGCCGGCCCACTTTGGCGGCGGCGACAACGAAGGATTGGCCAGCCTGTCGCTGCTGACCGATCCGGCCGAGGGCCGGGCGCTGCTGCCCGGCGCATCCATCACGGGAGCACTGCGCAACTACTGGCGCGAGCGGAAGTACGGTTATGGCGCTGCAACGCGGGACACGGACCTGTTTGGTGCCCATCGAGGACGACGCGGCGCCATGAAGGGCTTTCAGAGCTTGCTGCTGGTCGACGACGCTCTGGGGCCCGAACCACAGGTGGAACTCCGCCCGGGGGTCAAGATCCGGGGCGATACCCGCACCGCAGAGGAGGAGCACCTGTACGACGTCGAGCTACTGCGCGCCGGCACCCGCTTTCCCCTGCGATTCGAGCTCCTCGTCGACGACCAGCCGGGATCGGACATCACCGCGAAACAGTTCGAGGCGCTGGACGAGGCCGAGCGGGCCGAGTACCTGGCCAGCCGGCGGCAGGACCTGCTGCGCAGCCTGGCGCTGGCCGTCAAGGGGTTCGAGAAGGGAGAGATCGGCCTCGGCGCTCGGAAGCGGCGCGGCTTTGGCCGCTGCCACGTAGAAAGCTGGCAGGTGCGACGCTACGACCTGGGCACGCGGGCCGGCCTGTTGGCCTGGCTGGCCGAGGGCCGCGGCTGGCCCCAGGAAGAGATGGTGCCCGAGAACAACGGTTCGTCGCTGGCCGCGCTGCTGGGGGTGGCGCCCGATGATACGGACCGGCGCTACCATCTTGTCGTGGACGCAACCTTTGCCCTGGACGGTTCGCTGCTGGTGCGCTCCGGTTTCGGAGAGGCCGACATGGGACCGGACATGGTGCACCTGCACCGGCCGGTCTTTGAAGAAGCCGGCAAGAAGCCGCCGGACCCACAGCCCGTACTGCCCGGCACCAGCCTGGCGGGCGCGCTGCGCGCCCGGGCGCAGCGCATCGCAAATACCCTGGCCCGCGACTCGGTGTTGGCCGAGGGCCTGGTGAACGGCATCTTTGGCGTTGGCCCCCAAGACGACGGGACAGGCGGCGACGGTGAGAAGCAGCACTGGGCCAGCCGGCTGGTGGTGCAGGAGAGCGTCGTGGAGGAGGCAAAGAGCCTGGTGCAGACGCGCATCCGCATCGACCGCTTTACAGGAGGGGCGATGGACAGCTACCTGTTCAGCGAGGCGCCGGTCTTTGGCGGGGAAAACTGCAACCTGCACCTGCGGCTTTTGCTGCGGGGCCCGGCGCCTGCAAAATCGGAGGGTAAGCCGGCGCCGCCGGCGGATGCCGAGATTGGCCTGCTGCTCTTACTGCTAAAGGACCTGTGGACCGGCGACCTGCCCGTGGGCGGCGAGAGTAGCGTGGGCCGCGGGCGGCTGCGGGGGCTGGTGGCCAAGGTGCACATGGCTGCGCAGGATAGGACAACAGACTGGCACCTGGAGCGGGTGCCGGCAGAGGACGAGGGCAAGGAGGACGGGCTGCGGCTGACGTCCAAACCAGAGCAAAAGGACGTATGGGACAGCCTGGAGCGCTACGTCACTGCTCTTAACGACTACCTGGGCTGGGAGGTGCAGGATGCGTGAGATCTGCGCGTGCCTTTGGCGCATTGAAGAGGTGGAGGTTGATCCCGGCTTTGCGGAGGACGCGGCCGCCTGGCTAGCAGGTCAGGCCCGCCCGCGCGGCCTGCACACGCTCCTAGCCCACGCCGATGATGGGGTAATCTGGGGCCGACTCGACGGACAGAAGCTCGAGCTGTCAAGTACGGTCTTTGGGACGGAAGTTTCGCCGCCCTTGCGGCCCGAGACGCTTCAGCAAGCGCGGCTCTTTGGCCAGGCGGGGGAGTTGTTCGTCTGGAAGGGCCGGGATGGCGAATGGCAAGGGCGCCTGCTGACGGACGAGATTCGGGAGGATGGCGACCGCCTTTGTTTCGACGAGCCTCAGATCCTATGGGGCGACCGTCCGGTGGGCGATCCGCAGGGGGGCTTTACCCTGGTAGCGGATGGACAGCAGGGTCTCTGCCACGCCGTGCCGTTAACCGATATCCCCTTCGGCAAGCCGCAGGTCCGACCGTTGCGGTTGGGCGTGCGCCACTACGTAGAAGTGGACGAAAGGAGCAGCGGCATGCCGCGCGTTACTCACAGCCGGCTGACCGGCGTGTGGGCCGAGCCGCGAAAGGAGGAGTCCAATGGCTAGGTGGCCGGTGCATCAGAATCCAAAAGAGGAACGCGCCGCCAAGGCGCCGTATAACTTTGTGCCGCTGCCGGACCGGGTGGTAACGGTGGAGGCGACCGAGCTGCCTGACCAGGACCGCTACGATCCAAGGCGTCACACTGGCCGCATTGACTGCAGACTGACCACCGCCTCACCCCTCTATATCCGGGCGGCCTTCGAGCCGGACGAGTTCGAGCAATCTCAGGAGGCGGCGGAGAAAGACCGGCCTTGGCGCAAGCAGGTGCGCAACAAGCCGGACTTTTTCTACACGGGGAATGATCGTTCGCCGGTTATCCCAGGCAGCAGTCTCCGCGGCATGTTGCGGGCTATGGTCGAGGTCGTTGGCTACGGCAAGGTGCAGTGGGTGGGCGCGCGCCAGTTGGTGTACCGCGCCGTAGGCGACACCACGAGCCATGGCGAGGTCTACCGCGATCGGCTGATGCGCTCTGACGGCGAGGGATACGAAGGCGGTAAACGGTTCTACCAGTACACGCCCCTCATGAAGGCCGGCTACATGACATTCCGGGATGGTGAGTGGCAGATCCAACCGGCGCGAGAGATCGACGGCACTACCTTTGCGCGCATCTCGTCGCGGCGCATCCCGCAGCGGCTGGAGCCCTGGGAGAATGCCAAGAACGCGGTCAGAATCTGGGTGCAACCCAGCCGCTACGATTATCAGAAGGTGCGCGGCGGCTTCTTGCGCATCCGCTACGCTCGCGTCTTGCGGGCATCGGCCTCACCCGAGCCGGGTCTGACCGCAGGCGTGCTGGCCCGCAGTGGGTGGATGCCCAACAAAGCCAGCGAGGCTGTCATCTATGAGGCAGACGAGGGGGCAACACTGCGGTCCATCGAGGATGGCCTGGTGCAGCTCTATCGCGATCAGCTCAGCCAGGCCTACAAACAGCAGGCCCTGAGCGGAAAGGAGAAGGATGCTCTGCTAGGGCCCAACGGCGTCGTGGAGGAGGGACACCCGGTTTTCTACCTCGTGGAAAAGGGCAAGGTCGTCTTCTTCGGGCACTGCATGATGTTCCGCCTGCCCTATCGCCAGTCACCGCTAGACTTTGTTCCAGAAGCGCTGCGGCGGGAAGTGGATACCGACCTGGCGGAGGCGCTATTCGGCTATACCAAAGGGACAAAGAGCAAGGAGGATCGCGAGCGATGGCGACGCGTGGCAGAACCCAAGCAGCGCGCCTATGCCGGGCGCGTGTTCGTCTCCGATGCAGTGCTGGTGCCGGGGCAGGATGGCGACCTCTACCTGGGCGGCGAGGAGCCGGTCGTGCCGCGCATTCTGGGGGGCCCCAAGCCTACGACCTTTCAACACTACCTGACACAACAGCACCCGAACCCTATCGATACCGGCCAGCGAACGCGCGACGGGCGGTCCAAGATGCGCCTGGACCTGAGCGATTATGCGGCCGAGACGCCTGGAGAGACAGTCATCCGCGGCCACAAGCTCTATTGGCACAAGGGCGAGGTGGGGCTGGAAGATATTCGCGAGCAAGGGCCCGTGCACGAGAGAGATACGCAGCACACGCACATTCGCCCTGTGAAAGCGGGGGTTCACTTTGACTTTTGCGTCCGCTTCGAAAACCTGTCCGACACCGAGCTCGGCGCATTGCTGTGGATGCTGGAGCGGGCCGGGGAGAAGGCCTACCGCCTCAACCTGGGGATGGGCAAGCCTTACGGCATGGGGGCTGTGACCATCAAGTCGAGCCTGCACCTGGAAAACAGGGGCAGGGCAGAAGAGCGAAATGGGCGATATAGCCGCCTATTTAGCCCAGACAGGAACTGGGCTACGGGCGAGATTCTGGATGAAGATGCATGGCCGCGGGCCACGGCAGCTTTCGAACGCTACGTTCTCGACTGCCTGGGTGAGATGGGTCCCAAGCGGCTGGAAGAGATGGAACGCATCCAGGCGCTCCTGACCATGTTGTCCTGGCCCGGTCCGTCTACGAAAGAGACCCGCTACCTGGAAATCGAGCGCGAGGATCCGGATGCCAAGCGGGGCAAGGTGAACGAGTACAAAGACCGGCCGGTGCTGCCTGATCCTCTGGCCATCCTCGATGGGGAACCGGTGCATAAACTGCGGCCACTCGGGCGGCAGGTTGCAGAACCGGCGCCCGGGTATGAGCGGGGTACAGTTAGAAGCTATGGGCTCGGGCCCCGACAGTCTTATGGGTTCATCATCCCGAAACGTGGAGCAGATCTATTTGTCCATCAGAGCAAGCTGGCTCCGGGGGTCAAGACGCTGAAGCCTGGTCAGCAAGTGGAGTACCGTTGGGTGAATGGCCCAAGAGGCAAGGAAGCGCACGATGTTCGCCCGATTGATGACATAGGAGCCGAATGATGAGCGTCCTTGCGTTTCGCGTTCGGAACTTTATGGGTTTCGTCGACAGCGGCTGGATCGATCTGCCTTCCATCTGCCTGCTCTTCGGACGCAACTCTTCGGGAAAGAGCGCGCTCTTGAAGGCTTTGAGAATGCTCCAACAGAGTCTCGTTAGCGATCCCGAGCAGGAGCCTTTGATTCTCTCTAGTGAGGATGGCGTCGAACTTGGGACTTATTGGGACTTGGTCCATGGTCACAACACAGCTCTCGATATTGAGTTTGGCTTTATATGCCAGGTTCCTAGTGAATTACTGATGATGTTCAAATCGTCGACAGAGATACTTGCCAGAAGGTTGGCCGGATTACCCGTCATTTCCGAGGAGGAGGCGCGCGTACGCCTCCAGCTAAGGTTTGGACTTGTGGGCCGTGACGCCCGCCAAGTACGCTTGACGGCCATCAAGATCTCGCTTCCCTGGACTGCGAAAAAGGAGGGCAAGTCTGAAGTTGACGAGCCGGTGTTCTATGCTGAGTGGCTGGAGCAAGAAGCTGGCTGGTGGTTTGATCCGTTGCTTATCCATGACTCATACCCACTTTGGGCTCATGTTATCAGCTTCTCTGCCGAGCCGGGTTTCTTGCCGCGGTTACCCGATCCAGGTCGGCAAGCCGAGGGCGAGAACCCAAGCTACTATGTTGTCCTCAGACTACTTGAGCAGTTCCGGTGGCTAATTGCTACCTTTCTTACGTCTATCGTCTATCTCGGCCCGACTCGCAGTGAGCCGCAGAGATTCTACTACGTACCTTCATCTAGTGGTCAGTCAGCAGGTGGCAAGGGTATAAGCAGCATCCAGGCCTATTTGGCACTCTGGGGCAAGCCCGAATGGCACGCAAATCATACAGAAGTGAATGAATCTTTGGCTCGTCTAAAGCTAGGCCTCTCCATTCAAGCTCAACCCCTACAATCGGGCAGGGGAGCTCATGAGCCGCTGTTCGAGCTCCAGGTGGAAGAAACAGGGCAAGGAGACGCCAGGATCAGCGTCTGCGATGTGGGATTTGGCCTATCGCAAGTTCTTCCTATTGTGCTGGAGGCGGTGCTTGCCAAGGAAGGAAGCCTAATCATTGTCGAGCAGCCAGAACTTCACCTCCATCCGGGTGCTCAAACGGAGCTCGGTGATCTGTTCATCACTGCAAGTAAGCGCAAAGTGAGGTTTCTGATCGAGACACATAGCGAGCATTTGTGGCTCAGGATCCAGCGTCGCGTCATCGAGTCGGAAAAGAGATTACTGACGGAAGAACACCTTCCATACGTGACTCCTAACCAAGCAACGACCTACTTTCTAGACCGTCATCAGGGCATCAGCTCCGTTCACCGCGTCGCGCCGGAACTCTCAGGTCAAACCGTCTATCCTGCTGGATTTGAGGGCTTCTTTGCGGACGATATGCGCGAGACGGCTCTGCTTACTGGTGCCCGGTTAGGGATTGATCTCGAGATAGACGAGGAAGTCTAAGATGTTACTCACAGTAGACCCTGATTTGCTGGTGGCAACAGAGGATGATCCTCTGTGTAACCTAGTCATTGCTGATCTTGTTGTCAACATCGTTGAGCAAGACATCTGGGTGGGAGTTGATGAAGGAGTAATTGAAGAGGAGTATGCCCGACTTTTCGCTCAATACGTGAGGTCAAAGCAGGAGACGAAGAACACCGCCAAGTTTTTGGACCATGCTCTGAAGGCAAGGAAGAAACCAATATCCGCGATACCATCGACCAGAGTTGCGACTTTCCTTGAGAACACTTCTGGGTGCTCCTCGCCTGTCGAACCTGAGATGATCGCGATGGTCGGTAACGAACCTGAATTGGCATTACTACTGGTCGGTGAAGTGCCTCATCTAACCTATCTCCGCCCTCGCGGTCTCATAAATGCAAATGTGCGGCACAAGTTATCAACGTGTTTGGGGAGGCAGCCGGACATCAAGTTCGCGGTTGACTCCGACTTCAGGAATGTAATCTTCCAAGAACTGCCACCTAAGGGTTGGAGAGATAAGCCATTCGAGGACCGGGTCGCTATCAAGCTCCAGACACAAGAACCGGGTTTGGTCTTTTGTGATGCTCCGGGCGAAATTCGAAACAGAAGAGGGCGAAAAGTAGAAATAGACATTTACGGTTATCGACACGGCAATGATCTATCCCTCTTTGTCGGTGAGTGCAAGTTCCCAGCAGCAGGCAACGAGGATAAGCGAGCGATTGGGACTGACACTATCCGGCAGTTGCTGAGTAACTCAATAGCTGCCGCGGCTTACGAATGTACCAGACCCTGTGAGCCAAGCAGGCGCGCGACAAAACTAGAAGCTGCAATCATTAGCACAACAGACAAGTTTTGGGACTCGGAGGATAGGCTGGTCTTGGAGGTTCAAGACCACTTGAATCGCCAGTATCGTGCCGCCTCTCCTGCAGACCAGCTACTTGCTGAGTTTACGCTACGGTTTATGCGCGCTCAGTTGAAAAGGAAGTGGATGCGGGAGAAGGAGATAAAAATATTGAAGATCATCACCTGGAGAACTTGGATCCTCAGGTATGATCCTCAAGCAACCGATGACCTGGTCTGGCATATCGATGTGTGCGATACCAATCCTAAAGCTGGTACGTAATCAAGTCCCGGCTACCACCTTGCTCAACTTAGCTCAAGATGCGGTTGCGTCCCATGATTAAGCGCTTTCTGGTAGGGCATCCGGGAGCACTTAAAGACGTGCCCCGTACCTTTTAGAAAGCTGGACAGCTATATCTTGGTGGAGCTGGCTGTGGGCAGCAACCTGATTAATGATGAGACGGGCCGGGAGCACCGAGGTGAATTCTGGTGTGACACGATACGCTCGGCCAGCGTGTCCCTCAAAGCAAGCACTGTCATAGGGCAAACACGATGACCCTCGAACAACTGCCGGTTGCCCGCTTGCAGTTCGAGATGGAGACCCTGGCGGCGTCCGACGTGCCGGCCTTCAAGGGCGACATGCTGCGCATGGCGCTCTTGTGGTGGCTGAGCGAGTATTGGTGCCCCATGCCGCAGCGCTGCCGGCATGGCTGCAGGGCGCCGGCGGCCTGCACCTTTGGCCAGATTTGCGAGCCACCGGTGGATCCGAGCTGGCCCGCAGCAGAGCGCCGGCTGATGGGCGATACGCCGCCGCCGGCCTATGCCCTATGGGACGGACGCGACCGGCGCACCCACCTGGCAGCCGGGGCGAACTGGGCGTTCGAGCTGACACTGGCAGGGGAACTGGCCCTGCGCCAGATCCCGGCGGTGGTGGCGGCGGTGCAGCAAGGGGCCGAAGAGGGCATGGGCCGCATCCGCTTGCAGAGCCGGGTGGTGCGGGTGGCAGCCCTGGGAGGCAATGGACAGGACGGGGCGGAGGCGTGCCTGGCCGACCAGCAGCCGCACGAAGGCGGCCAGACCCTCACCTGGCAAAGCTACCGCCTGGACGACGTGGCCTTTGGCTATGGCCGGGGGGTGGCATGGGCCGGCGGCTTTGCGGGGCCGGTGCACCACCTGAGCCTGCGCTACCTGAGCCCGGTCAAGATCAAAGAGCGTGGGGAGTGGGTGGAGGCGCCCGAGTTCGGCCCGGTCATGAAGGCGCTCGTGCGGCGGCTGCGGCTGTTGAGCGTGGTGCACGGCGCCGGCGAGTGGCCCCACGCCGAGTGGGGGCCCCTGCTGGACCTGGCGGAAACGGTGCGGCTGGAGCACGACGAGACGCACGTTATGGGCTACGAGCGGCACTCCAAGGCGTCAGGCCGGCAAGAGATCGAGGGGTTCGTGGGGCAGGCGTGGTACGCCGGGGCGGACCTGCGGCCGCTGCTGCCCGCCCTGTGGCTGGGCCAGTGGCTGCACCTGGGCAAGAATTACGTCCTGGGGAACGGGCGATACCAGATCGTCGATGGCAAATAGGGCCCGGCCCCTATTCGGCAGCGGCAATCTGGACGATGCGGTCCAGGCGAAAATGACGGTCCTCGTCGCGCAGTTGGCAGTGGGCCAGGAGGTAGCGCCGCCCCCAGCGCAGATCGAGGTGCAGGGGCCGGATCCGGCGGTGGGTGACCTTGCCCTGGGTGTCGGCATAGGTCAGATCCAGCTCGGCATGGGCGTCGATGGCAGCCTGCAGGCGGGCGGACAGCTCGTCCAGGGGGCCATCGGCGCCGTCATCGTCCCCCGATAAAGCGGCATCCGCCCCTTCGCCATCCCCGCCTTCCGCCGGCACAGGCTGGCACTTCAGGTAGTGTGCCATGAGCGTTGCGTGTGACTCGACCAGTCGCCGGACGCCGGCCAGGTCGTCTTCGAGGAGGCTGGCAGCCAGCGCCTGTTCCAGCTCTTCCGTGCCGAGGACCGACAGGCCGGGAACCAGGCGGCGCAATTCCCCGTAGGTGCGCAGGATGACCAGCAGCGGGGCCAGGGGCAGGGGCTCGCGGAGGCGAGGTTGCAGGGGCCAGTCGTTGAGGTCGCCCGGCAGGCGCAGGTCGTGGCCGGTGCGGCGCAGGTAGGTCCACAGGCCGGGGGCTTCGGCGCGGCTGACCCAGGCATCCCGCCCCGAGGCAAAGGGCTCGGTGCGGCGGCGAACGGAATCGCGGCGGCGAAGGGCAGCCAGCACACCGGGGGTGGCCGCCGTCAGGCGAAAGCCGGCTTCCCAGGTGACGGCGGTCATCTCCTGGTCCCAGGCGCGGAGGAGGTCAGCGGCATCCGGCGGCAGGCCATGGTCGGCAAAGCGATCGAGGAGAAAGAGGGCGTCGGACAGGGAGTAGCCCCAGGCCAACGCCTGGGAGAGGCTGTCGCGGGTGAGGCGGTAATGGAGGGGCGCGCCGTTGGGAGGCGCGTCCTGCTCCTGGAGGCGCGCCAGGTGGGCCACCTCGAAGGTGCAGAGGGCCGGGGCATGAGGCCGGATGGCGATGGCCAGGCCGGGCTCGCGGCGGCCGGCGGCGAGGGCCACGGCAAAGGCGGGGGCGTCGGCCGGTGGGAAGGGAGGGATCTGGGCCGGCACGGCAAGCTCCACGGCGGCGCCGGAAGGGGCGTGGGCCAGCAGGTGCGCGCGCTCCAGGGCGGCTCGGAGCCAGGCAATGCCCTGGGCCGTGGGACGGAGCCACAATTCGCCCTCCTCGGCGCGGGTGTCGACGAGGCCCAGGCAGGAGAAGGGCGTGCGGAACAGAAAGCCGGCCAGGGCCAAAAGCCGGCGCCTGGCGGCGCGGCGCGCGCGGGGAAGGTTGCGGGCATTGCCGGCGGCGGACAGGAGGCCCAAGGAAGCCAGGTGTTGACCAAAGGCAGAAGACGGCGTCCACTCGGACGGGGGCAGCGCGGCGGCCCAGGCCGCGGCCTCCAGGAGGACCCGCCGGCCGCGGCTGTGGCCAGGCCGCCGGTGGCGGGTAGGAGGCAGCCAGCGAGCATTGGCTTCGGGATTGAGCCACCAGGCGTCGCGGAGCTGCCGCACCTGGAAGGTGGGGGGAGCGCCGAGCCAGTGGTTGCCGGCATCGGACAGGCGCAGAGTGCCACCCACGTCGGCCACAAAGCCGGCGGCGCCCACAAGCCCCACGACAAAGCTGGCGACAGGCGCCTGGGCCTCGCTGCCAGGCTCTTCAGGCTGCAAGGGCAGGCAGAGGGCGGCGGCCAGGCGTTGCAGGCTGTCGGGCTGCAACTGGCCCTGGTGGTCGAGCCGCAGCTCGCCCTGATGGACCAGGGCCAGGCAGCGGGCGACGTCGTGGAGAAAGACCTGGGTGGAGAGCGGCCAGGTCACCTCAACAGCCGCGACGGTCCGATCCGGCATGGGCACCTCCCGGGCAATTGACCCGGGCACCATTCCGTGGTATACTGGGAGCCACGGGAGACGGTGCCGGGCTTCACTTCCTGTAACGAAATCGGGTTGGTGGTGGAAAAATGGCCAGGTGCCCGGTTTTTGGCCAAAAACACACACCAAGCGTTTTCGGTGGTATAAGAGTGGGTCGCAGCGCGAACGGAAGGGGCATGGACGGGAGCGCCGGCCCTAGAGAAAGGACGAAACAAGGGCCAAGTGGTGCGCTACACCCACATTCTGAAATCGCTGTCCGAAGAGGGTGCCCGCCTGAGAGGGTATTGAGACTCGGGGCCGGGTTGGCCGTCGGGGTGACGGGAGGCGTCCGAAGAGGGTGCCCGCCTGAGAGGGTATTGAGACGAGGGCCAGCTTGCGCTTGCTGTTCATGTTTCGTTCGTCCGAAGAGGGTGCCCGCCTGAGAGGGTATTGAGACATCATCCACTGAGCGGATTGACGCAGGTTTCGCAAGGTCCGAAGAGGGTGCCCGCCTGAGAGGGTATTGAGACTGAGCTCGCTCGACCTTCTTGGCCACGTCCGAGGAGTCCGAAGAGGGTGCCCGCCTGAGAGGGTATTGAGACGTGTCATCACGGTCGTGACGCCGTCCGAGTCTTGCGTCCGAAGAGGGTGCCCGCCTGAGAGGGTATTGAGACTTGTGCATGGGTGGCTCCTTAGGGCCAGATGGGGTGTCCGAAGAGGGTGCCCGCCTGAGAGGGTATTGAGACTCACTTCCTGAACCTTCACCCGGAAATCCGTTCCCGTCCGAAGAGGGTGCCCGCCTGAGAGGGTATTGAGACCGAATCCCTTAACCAAGTTCATCTCGATTTCCTTTCGTCCGAAGAGGGTGCCCGCCTGAGAGGGTATTGAGACTTGGCATTCGCCAGATATGGTGTGTCCACCCAACCTGTCCGAAGAGGGTGCCCGCCTGAGAGGGTATTGAGACGCAACTGAAAAGTTTTGTTGAATAATAATACCCTGGTCCGAAGAGGGTGCCCGCCTGAGAGGGTATTGAGACTTTGTGGTGCTCCCGGTCTACCCGCTGGTGCTGGTGTCCGAAGAGGGTGCCCGCCTGAGAGGGTATTGAGACCGCCAATGGTTCCCAACACTGCTATAACCCTGCTCAGTCCGAAGAGGGTGCCCGCCTGAGAGGGTATTGAGACTTGATAACCCTGGCGTCGTAGGCCATGTTGTACATGTCCGAAGAGGGTGCCCGCCTGAGAGGGTATTGAGACTTGCCTTTGGCTCACCCGAAACCTTGTCAGCCCAGTCCGAAGAGGGTGCTCGCCTGAGAGGGTATTGAGACGCTTTACCACTGGGGGTATAGCGCAACTCAGGGGGTCCGAAGAGGGTGCCCGCCTGAGAGGGTATTGAGACACATAGTGGTCGAGTCCGGCTACTTCGTAACCGTGTCCGAAGAGGGTGCCCGCCTGAGAGGGTATTGAGACCTCGGAGCAAGCACTTCGCACCGTGCGAAAACTCTAGTCCGAAGAGGGTGCCCGCCTGAGAGGGTATTGAGACACTTCAACGAGACCGGTGCCCCCGGGTTAAGGGTGTCCGAAGAGGGTGCCCGCCTGAGAGGGTATTGAGACTACATCTTCACTAACTTCAGGCATTTCTGCACTTCGTCCGAAGAGGGTGCCCGCCTGAGAGGGTATTGAGACGTCGTCCCATCGCTGTGCGCAATCTGTCTGCGCCGGTCCGAAGAGGGTGCCCGCCTGAGAGGGTATTGAGACCGTAGGTGATGTCTTTACAGGTGGCGTTGCGGTCGTCCGAAGAGGGTGCCCGCCTGAGAGGGTATTGAGACGAGAAGGGTGGCGTTGAGCACTAGGGCATCGAAGTCCGAAGAGGGTGCCCGCCTGAGAGGGTATTGAGACACTTGCGCGGCCTTTTCCGGTCCCATTCCGCCGATGTCCGAAGAGGGTGCCCGCCTGAGAGGGTATTGAGACGGCGCTCCTTGTCAGACAAGTTGGACAGAGGGAATGTCCGAAGAGGGTGCCCGCCTGAGAGGGTATTGAGACCCCTTACCCTTCTTGAGTGTGATACCCTTGCTCTCCAGTCCGAAGAGGGTGCCCGCCTGAGAGGGTATTGAGACCGCATCACAGGCGTAGGTTTCACAAAACAGCAACACGTCCGAAGAGGGTGCCCGCCTGAGAGGGTATTGAGACCACCAGCAGAGATGTACTACGGCCAGCCCTCCCACTGTCCGAAGAGGGTGCCCGCCTGAGAGGGTATTGAGACTAAGTGACTCCGGCGGAGTCCTGGCCCTCTGTTTGGGTCCGAAGAGGGTGCCCGCCTGAGAGGGTATTGAGACTTTGGATCTTGAATTCGGGCGTCTCCGCACCGAATGGTCCGAAGAGGGTGCCCGCCTGAGAGGGTATTGAGACTCTTTCTGTTGGCCCTGTTGGTGCACCACACGAATTGGTCCGAAGAGGGTGCCCGCCTGAGAGGGTATTGAGACGGCCAACAGAAAGAGCTTCTTCATGATAGCCTCCTGTCCGAAGAGGGTGCCCGCCTGAGAGGGTATTGAGACCCAGCTCAGGATTAACCCGAAAAAAACGACGACGGTAGTCCGAAGAGGGTGCCCGCCTGAGAGGGTATTGAGACCCGGTAATCCAGGTGTCAGCGTTTCGTAGCATCTGCGTCCGAAGAGGGTGCCCGCCTGAGAGGGTATTGAGACGACCACTGTGATCGGGAAGTTGCTCTCGCACCCACCTGTCCGAAGAGGGTGCCCGCCTGAGAGGGTATTGAGACCACGAGGCCGGAGAGGCCGACGATCGCAACGACTAGTCCGAAGAGGGTGCCCGCCTGAGAGGGTATTGAGACGGAAGTTGCTCTCGCACCCACCTTGGGTCGTGTCTGTGGTCCGAAGAGGGTGCCCGCCTGAGAGGGTATTGAGACGGTGGAGCGTGCCCTGCTTGTAGACGTTGAGGACGAGTCCGAAGAGGGTGCCCGCCTGAGAGGGTATTGAGACCTTAACCCCCGGGGAGGGGAAAGGGCCATCCATCGAGTCCGAAGAGGGTGCCCGCCTGAGAGGGTATTGAGACCTGTTTGGGGTCCGCTGATGACCAGCGAGCCGGTCGTCCGAAGAGGGTGCCCGCCTGAGAGGGTATTGAGACCCTACTGGCAGATCGTCCCGATTTGGGACTGGTCTGGTCCGAAGAGGGTGCCCGCCTGAGAGGGTATTGAGACCCAGATCCACGATGCGTTGCTTGAGGCAGGCAATCGTCCGAAGAGGGTGCCCGCCTGAGAGGGTATTGAGACTGACGTCCAGGTGGAGACGAGGCTGCCATAGGGCACGTCCGAAGAGGGTGCCCGCCTGAGAGGGTATTGAGACTCGCACCCGGAGGGGTGCAGACAGAGGAGGAGGTCCTTGTCCGAAGAGGGTGCCCGCCTGAGAGGGTATTGAGACAAGAACAACTAGAGGGCTACAGCATTGACGCGCAAGTGTCCGAAGAGGGTGCCCGCCTGAGAGGGTATTGAGACTCAGACCGGCCTGCATCTTCTACTACTGGCGTCACGTCCGAAGAGGGTGCCCGCCTGAGAGGGTATTGAGACTTGTTCCAGCGATTCGCCAGATCCTCCAGCCTTGTGTCCGAAGAGGGTGCCCGCCTGAGAGGGTATTGAGACATCATGATGTGCTCGCCATCGGCGACCAGGATCCCGAGTCCGAAGAGGGTGCCCGCCTGAGAGGGTATTGAGACACCAGAAGAAGCGGAAGTGGTACTATACCTGTTTGTCCGAAGAGGGTGCCCGCCTGAGAGGGTATTGAGACTGGTGTTCACGAAGGATGGGCAGCACCAGGCTATCGAGTCCGAAGAGGGTGCCCGCCTGAGAGGGTATTGAGACCCAACAGCACGAACTTTACACGGTGATTCATCGTACAGTCCGAAGAGGGTGCCCGCCTGAGAGGGTATTGAGACTCGGATTGCAGAAGTAGAACCGTACCACCTCGTCCGAAGAGGGTGCCCGCCTGAGAGGGTATTGAGACCGTGCCACCATGCTCGCTTGCTCTAGCTGTCAGATCGGTCCGAAGAGGGTGCCCGCCTGAGAGGGTATTGAGACTTTGTTGTGAGGTTTGTCTGGGTAACTGTTTGCGTCGTCCGAAGAGGGTGCCCGCCTGAGAGGGTATTGAGACCAGTGTTGCCTCCGTATGTGTTAATATACGTGAGACAACTCTGCTCAAGAATTTAGGGTATAATAGGGTGAGCA